>ENA-ORXD01002283-ORXD01002283.1-sediment-metagenome-genome-assembly--contig:-NODE-2283-length-13130-cov-3.577339_pt1 | contig 13130 bp, 13 predicted proteins | sample MGYA00237862_ERZ511471 | MGnify/ENA metagenome assembly ERZ511471 | reverse complement strand
GTTCATCAGATTTTTCACCAATGGTTCGAGGCAGCTATAGTCGCCGGAACTGAGCGAGAGAAGCGATATTTCTTCGTGGCCGGTTGCCGCAAGCATTTCTTCGGCCATCTCCATAAGAAGGGACGTATTTCTTTCGCGGTAGGGACGCCAGATCATTCCCGCCTGGCAGAACCGGCAGCCGCGGGTACAGCCGCGCGCTATCTCCAAAGTGATCCGATCGTGAATCGCTTGCATGAGCGGAACAATTGGCTTTATCGGATGTTTCCATAAGTTCAGATCGGCAATCGTTCTTTTTTTGATGATGGTGCTTTTATGATGAACAGCGGGAACGTAGGTGCCGGGAATTTTCGCCAACTCTTTTATCAGATTGTTTCGGGAAATGGATTTCTTTTTGCCTTCGCGAATCATTGCTGTGATTTCGCCAACGACTTCTTCACCCTCGCCGATAACGAACGCATCGATAAAATCAACCAGCGGCGCCGGATTGAAACAGCAGGGACCTCCGGCAATAACCAGCGGATGTTCTTCATGACGATCCTTTCGGGTTAGCGGTATGCCTCCCAAATCCAGCATATTCAACATATTGGTATAAGAGAGTTCGTATTGAAGCGAAAAACCGATGATATCAAAATCTTTCAGAGGCGTTTGTTTCTCCAGTGAGGTTAAGAACATCTTCCCTTCGCGCAATTGTTTTTCCCTGTCCGTCCACGGCGCGAAACAACGTTCCGCCGCCACGTAAGGAATTTCGTTAAGAATCGAATACAGAATCTGCAACCCCAGATGCGACATGCCGACTTCATAAGTGTCAGGAAAGGCAAGCAGAAAACGAACATCCGCTTTTTCTTTACGGATAGCGTTAACCTCCATGCCGAGGTAACGGCTGGGTTTCTCAGCGCCGGATAAAAGTTCATCGATTTTGCCGTTGCTCATAATGCTTTTTCCTTTTTCGGGCAAAGATCCTGATTCTATGCTTTATGATCGGATTTGGCTCGGGATCGGTATTTATGAGGATTGCTCTTTATTTCTCTGAGTTTGGACAGCGCCATCTTTTGAGCAAAATTAGCGTTGGAAAGATATTCCAGAGAATTATTTCTGAATGTATTGATTAACTCGTTACGGGTCGAATCTTCATTTTCTTTGTTCACGAAAGTTCTTTCCAACGTATGTTCATAGGCCAGTTCTTCACCCATGATGTCTTTTACCAGAACGTAATCTTCGTTGCTGGTGAAGTACGATTCTTTCAATGAAATTTTAGTCTGGAAGGAAATTTCCACCTTGACGGTATCCGCTGCTATGGAACGGGACAAATCATAGATTTTTAATTTAAGACCATTGTCCAGTTTTATTTCTTCAATCAGTTTCATATGTATTAATCTCAAATAATTCGGCTTGGTATTATCATTTTTAGACTTGACCTGCAACTCTATTCCTTTTATAGATGACAAATCCTGGAGTTATATTGGGTAAAAAAGTTTTATGAATGATGTCAACGCTATTTTGCTTTTATCCTGTCCCGACAGCAAAGGTCTTGTTGCCAGGATTTCCGATTTTATTTTCCGTAATAACGGGAATATCGTTCATGCCGACCAATATACCTCCAAGGAAGAAAAGCTTTTCTTTATGCGTGTTGAATGGGAACTTAAAGGATTTTTTCTTGATCGGGATGAAATTCTTCCTTCCTTTGCGCCGCTGGCTAAGCAGTATAAAATGAAATGTGATTTGCATTTTACGGATTATGTTCCCCGGATGGCAATCTTTGTATCTCGTCATATGCATTGTTTGCATGATCTGCTTTTACGGCGGCATATGGATGAATTGGCGGCTGATGTCAAAGCCGTCATCAGCAATCATGAAGATGCCCGCGAACTGGTTGAGCAGTTTGGGCTGAAATATTTTCATTTCCCGATTGCAAAGAATAATAAAAGACAGCAGGAGAAGAAAGTATTGGGTCTGCTGAAAGAAATGAATATAGATCTGGTTGTGCTGGCCCGCTACATGCAGATTCTCAGCGGAAACTTTCTGAAATATTATCCCAACAGAAGCATCAATATTCATCATTCGTTTCTGCCCGCATTTGCCGGAAGCAATCCTTATCAGCAGGCGTACGACAGGGGAGTAAAAATTATCGGCGCAACCGGGCATTATGTAACAGAGCAACTGGATGAGGGTCCGATTATCGCGCAGGACGTGGTTAAAATCAGTCACCGCGACACCGTCTCGGATATTCAGAGAAAGAGCAGGGATCTGGAAAGAATTGTGCTGGCCCGCGCGTTGCGCCTGCACCTGGAAAATAGAATTCTGGTTTATGGATCGAAGACCATTGTGTTTGAATAATATCATTTCATCTTAGTTTTAATACCGGGTAATTGATAAATGCCTAATTCCAACATCATTGTCCTTTGCCAGCCGGATGAGAGAAAATCGTGCGGCGCGTGCTGCGGACTTTATAATTATGTGGACAGTTCGCGGTCTTCTCTGGAGAAGCGGCTGCGCGAGCGAACAAAACGTTTTCATCAGATTGTTAATAATTCCGGTGATGTCGAGAAATATTCCAAAGAAATACTGGCTATGGAGGATTTCAGAAAAAGATATGAAGTCATTCACTGCTGTGAATATCTGGGGTTTCTGGATAACGAGGAGAAGAAGGTCGGTTGTCTTTTGCATCCGGAACAAAATAAAGGGTCTGATATGCGCGATGTTTCGTTTTACGGTCAGGAGCTTTGCGCCGGGCATCTGTGTCCAAGCCATTATTTTATTCCTCAATCTCAATCACAGATACTTATCAAAATAATTGACGATTGGTATCTCTATGGTTTGGTCCTGACGGATATTGATCTAGTCACCAAATATTTCCAACTCATTGCCGATAGAATCGGAACGGAGCTGAAACCGGAAGTATTCGAAAATGAAAATTTAAAGAACATCACGCTGGAATATTTTAACTGGAAACTTAACTGGCCGTTCCGGTCGCTGGAGACAAACCGTCTGGGAAAATATTATTTTGACGGTTCCCAATACATGATCAGCCATATTGACTACGAGAAATTCGGGAGAGAGATATCTCCGTTAAATTCGATTTTATTAAGCCTTTGCTCTTCTTTTGATCACGCACTCCAACTCGAACAGGCGGAACAAATGATCTGGAAAAATATTCATAGGTTTATTGCCGCATACGGTAAAATTTAATTTTTTATTGACATAATACAGCCACTTTGCATAATCTAGACAAACTTCCGGATAAAAGACTTTGATTTGAAAGGTTAAAAAATGGATAAAACGTCCAAAGAAATTCTTTTTTCAAAGGAAACAATTCAAAAAAGAGTAAAAGAGCTTGCTGAGCAAATATCCGAAGATTATGCAGGAAAAGAATTGATTCTTATCGGCATTCTTAAAGGCGCATTTATTTTTATGGCTGATTTAATCCGTGAAGTCAGTATTCCATGCCGCGTGGATTTTGCCAGATTGGCCAGTTATGGAACCGGTTCCGAAAGTTCCGGTAAGGTTGTCTTGACCAAAGATATCGAAACGTCCATAAAAGGGAAGGATGTTCTGATTGTGGAAGACATACTTGACACCGGTCTGACAATGCAATATTTTGTTGAATGGATGAAGGAGAGAAATCCGAAATCCATCAAAATATGTGTTTTTTTAGATAAGCGTAAAAGAAGAAAAGTTTCTTTTGAAGCGGATTACATAGGCTTTACCATTGAAGACGGTTTTGTCGTCGGTTACGGACTGGATTTCAATGAAATGTACCGTTTTTCACCGGATATTTACGTGATTAATATCAATTAGATTTTAAAAAATCAGATTTCAGTTTTGGAAGTCATTTGATATAAGCAGTGACGAAAGAGGTTATAAATGATTATTCAATGCAGGCAATGCCGGACAAAATTTCGCTTTGATGATGCCAATATGAAGGGAAGCGGAGTCTGGTTGCGTTGCAGCCGCTGCGGGCACGTTTATTTTCAGGAAAATCCCAATGCGAAAAAACCGGCTGCAGATTTTGTTCCGGAACCGGATGTTATGGCCTCCAAAGAAAATGTCGTGCCGGAAGAAAAAATATCCAAGCCCCCTGAAGCCATACCGTCCGTATTCCATAGAGATGAACAAGGCATGAAATCTCTGGAAAGAATCATGGATGCGAGAAAGCGCATTCGTGAAGAGATGGATTTGGATATAGAAAAACCTCAAGAAAAAATTTTTAGCGAAGATACTGAAAAAACAGAAGAGCCTAAAAAGGCTGAAAGAGCTGATGAAATTGAAATAACCGGAACGATTGAAAAAACCGAAAAGACAAAGAAGGGGAAAAAATCCTCCCCCAAAAGCATGGGAAGAGGATTCAAGACGTTTGTCTGGTCGGTTCTGGTAATATTAATCATTCCTTTGGTGATATATTTTTACATTTTGCCGCAATATGGCGAGCAACTTGTCGATAGTGGCCAGTTTCTTATTAAGAAGATTAACGAGTACCGAGGAGTCGAGAAGCCGGTTACAACAGGTGCCTTTATCAATCAAATGGTTAAACTTCAGGATGTGCGCTACCGCAGAATCAATAATTACATCCTGGGGCAGATTGGAGTTCTGGAAGGCCATGCTGTGAATCGGGCTGATTTTCCCCTTGCCCGGATACAGGTAAAGGGTGAAATTGTGGATGCCTATTCCGTGGTGTTGGGTGAACGTGCCAGTTATGCGGGTAATATTCTGACCGATGAGCAATTAATCAACTTTTCCGAGGAAGAAATATTAATGGAACTTCTACGTCCGGAAGGTTTCAATAATTCCAATGACAAAATTATGCCCAATGGACAGATACCGTTCATGATTGTTTTCCCCTATGAACCGTCAGGTGTCATTAAAACCACAGTCATGACCATAGGGGCGGAACGTCTACTCTCCGAGTGACCCATATAACCATTCTCCAGAATCTTGCATCATTCACAGAAGGCTCTCTCTGAATGATTTCATCCAGTGGAAGGTAAATAATTGAGATACGAAGGAAACATATTCCGTCCGTTTAGTGAAGCCAACAGTTATCTGCTGCAATGCACGATCGGCTGTTCCCATAATCAATGCACATTCTGCGGGATGTATAAAGATAAAAAATACAGAGAACGATCGCTGAAAGAAATTGTGGAAGACATCGCCATGGCCAAAGATAACTACGGGGATCTGGAAAAGGTTTTTCTCTGCGACGGCGATGCGATTACTCTGGAAACGGACATGCTTCTGGCGATTCTGAAAAATCTTCACGAAACATTTCCGTCGCTGCGCCATGTGGGCAGTTATGTCGGGCCGCAGAGCACCTTATCCAAATCTGTGGATGAACTTAGAGCGCTGCGGGCAGCCGGTCTGACCAAAGCCTACATCGGTGTGGAAACGGGAGATGACGAACTCTTGAAAAAAGTGAGGAAGGGTGTCAACTATGATCAGATGCTTACAGCAGGGCAGAATCTGATTAAAGCGGGCATCAATCTTTCCGCGATGGTTCTTCTGGGGTTGGCGGGAAAGGGAGAAGCTTCAAAACGGCACGCTCTGGCGACGGCGAAAATATGCGATGAAATGCAACCGCAGTATCTGGCAGCGCTGACTGTCACACCTGTCCCCGGTACCGTTTTGTATAATCAGGTACAGCGTGGCGAGTTTGCGTTGTTGAATCCTTTCGAAACTTTGGAGGAAATGAAACAAATATTAGAGAATATCAAGGCCGATAATATAAAATTTGTCGGTACTCACGCATCCAATTATCTGCCGGTGACCGGAACGCTGCAAAGAGATAAAGAAAAAATGATCAAAATGGTTGATGCTGTGCTTAAGAACAAAGATGAGAGCATGCTGCGTCCTGATTATATGCGTGGTCTTTGATATCAAATAACGTTTTTAATATTTATATATTTTTTTATTGCCTCTCTGCTGATTGCTCCTTCGCGTAGAATAACCGGCGGAGAGCAGGTGACGTCAACAATCGTAGACGTTTTTCCACCAGTGGTTTTCCCCCGGTCAAGAATGGCATCAATTCGGTCTCCGATTTGCTTGATAACTTCGGAAGCGCTTGAACATTCGGGCATCCCGGAAAGATTGGCGCTTGTGGCAGTCAGCGGGCTTTTTATTTTTTTAACGATTTTACCGGCAATCGGATGGCTGGTAATTCGCAGACCGATTTTGCCTGTTTGAGCCGTAAGCAGAGGCGAAACTTTATCCGAGGCGGAAAAAACAAGAGTCAGAGCTCCCGGCCAGAACTCGACCATCAGCTTTTCAGCGGTGTCCGGAACATCTTTAACAAGAGCATCAATATCGGCCTGCTGTCCGATAATCAGTGAAATTGGATTCTTAAAAGCTCTTCCTTTGACGTCAAAAATCTTCCGGATTGCCTTTTCATTTGTGGCATCCGCGCCCAAACCATAGAAAGTTTCCGTCGGATAGGCGATGATACCACCGCCGGCTAAAATTTCCGCCGCCCTGTCCAGGATTATTTCTTCAGAATTATCTGTGCCGATTTTCAGGATTTCCGGCATTTGAGATTTTCCTGCTTCTTTTCCACATCTTTGGACATCTTACTTTTATGAGAGGAAAGTTTCGTACTGATTTCTTTGTTCCCTATGGCCAGAATACGTGCGGCGAACAAAGCGGCGTTCTTTGCTCCTGATTTGCCGATGGCCATGGACCCGACGGGTACACCGCTGGGCATTTGAACAGTAGAAAGCAGAGCGTCAAGACCATGCAGAGAGGTGGAATCTATAGGAACGCCGATCACTGGAAGGGTTGTTTGCGCGGCAATTACGCCGGCCAGATGAGCGGCAGCTCCTGCGCCAACAATAATCACTTTGATTCCGCGTTGGGCCGCGGATACTGCAAATTTTGTTGTTCGCATCGGCGTGCGATGCGCAGAAGTCAAAATCATTTCATAGCCAATGCCGAATTCATCCAATACTCTGGTGGCTTCCACCATAACGGGCAAGTCCGAATCGCTGCCCATTACCACGCTGACTATCACATTCTTTTTGGCGTTTTTAGCTTTCATGCCGACTCCTTTGTATGTCTTTAGTATTGTTGTCTAATTTGTCATTATCTAGCTTATCAGATTGGTATTTGCAAGAAAATTAATGAGCCCCCCGTTTCAGAAACAAAGCGAATTGAAAGTTGTAATAAAAAACTAAGCAAGGGGAGAAAAGATAACAAAACGCTTATGATTTGTTTCATATTCAGAGTTTAGAAAACACAGAAGGGGTTATCATTTCGATGAATCTTATAATTGCATCCATATCTTCCTCTTCAGCTATTTTCTGCTTCATTTTTACCAAAGACTGTCGTATTACCCCATCTTCCATAGCACGGTCGACCAGTGTAACAAGTATTTCTGGTGTAATACGGGACATGTTTGTCGTAAAGGCAATACCATGGTGCGCCGCCCTGGCGGCATTTCCTGGTTGATCGCGCAGGCCGGGAACGATAACCATTGGCACGCCGAAATTAATGCATTCCATAATCGAATTCAATCCCCCGTGCGTCACCATAACGGATGCCTTTTTTAACAGTGCAAGCTGTGGCACCCTTTTGCGAATAAGCAGATTCTGCCCAGGCGGATCTAGTTTATCCGGTTCGAATTGATCACCAACGTGCAGCACAAACAGCCAATTTTTCCTTAAACGACTGGCGCCGATAACCGTAGAAAAGAAACGCTGTGAATGGGGATAGAAGCATGCGGCTGTGCCCAGGGAGCAGTAGATTAGCGGATTGTCTTTATCCAAACATTCTATATCGAGAGCATCCTCGCGACGTGAGAAATCGACAAATGTACTCAGATACATCTTTCCTTCTGCGGCGCTGCCTGGAAGCTGGAAGGACTTGGGACAGAGAACAATTTCAGGCAAAGTCAGACGAGGTCCCATTTCGCCAAACCAGTATGTTTTATTCTTTTTGCAGGGATAACCAGATCTTTTCGCTATCCGCAGGAACACGTCCATTAGATGATGCATGCGGGTGGGAAACCGGTACGTGCCCAGGAAAAAGGAAGCCAGTCTTTTTGTGAAAAAAAACTTGAGGCGCATCCAATGCCAGGCACCTAGAACGACTATGGCGGACCACCACGTTTCGTGGGGAAGGAGAGGCGACACTATCGGAGGTATGCGAGGATTGCTATACAGAGCCAGAGTGGGAGCAATGTTGATAGTCGGAATTTCCAAGTGCAGAGCCCTGATCGCCACATACCATAAAAATGTATCGCACAATAACAAATCGGGTTTGCATGATAATAAACTCGAATCGAGACGGCCATCCTCTATCCGGCGAAGATACTCCTTGAATATCCGTTCGTCAGATAACCGTTTGCGCCATTTACGCAGCAATCCATTCCCGGGATTGGATTGAGATGCCGCAAATTTCTTCACATAGCCCACGGGCAGTAAATCTTCCGCGAATGGAATAAATGCGAATCCCTGGGCTTTGACGAGTTGCGTGAAATCGGCAAGACCGACATAGAAGATCTGATGACCATGCTCCTGAAGATGTCTCGCCAATCTGAAGGACCCATTATAATGCCCCGCCTCCGAGAGCATGGCAAAAATAATCTTGAGAGGTCGAGCCGTTTTCATATTTATTTACACCGGAATCCCTTCAATAAGACTGATGCCTGAAGTCGTCGTGACTATTTTCTGCAGGCGAAAATCAGAGGCATCAAAAAGGGCGCCAAATTCCGCCGGTGTTCTTTCCCTCCCCCCGTGGATCACAAGCATGTGAATGTCTATAATATATCTGAATGGTTCCTGCGGATTGATGATCGATTCGATGAGCACGATTTTAGACCGGGAATTCATGGCCTTCCGGCAGTTTTGCAGAATAGCAATTGCCGCCTGATCGTTCCAGTTATGCAGGATGGATTTGAGCAGATAAATATCACCATTTTTTGGAATGGCGGAAAAAAAATCACCGGGTATAATACGACATCGATCCTCAACGCCAGCCGCCTGCAAAAGCTCTTCAGCGCCAGCGAGCACATGTGGTTGTTCAAAGAGAATTCCTCGAAGATTTTTTCGGTGCGACAGAATTGTGGCAATGAGACTTCCCTTGCCTCCTCCAACATCGACAATCTCTTGGCAGTTTTCCAAGTCGAGATGCTGGAGAACTATCTTCCCTTCGGATTGAGACATTATCGCCGTCATGGCATCAAAAATTGCACTAATCTCCGCGTTTTGCGCACGATACTCCCAGACATCCATTCCGAATATTTTGTGAAAAGCGGCCTCGCCGGTTTTTACACTATTGAGAAGCTGTCCCCACGGACCCCAAGACGACGGATGCAACATATGAATAATCTCGGAGTGAAATGATTCTTCGGCGTCCATCCGAAGATAATTGGCAAGTGGTGTAAGCAGGAAGCGACCATGGTCATCTTCAGCGAAGATACCTCTGTGGGCAAGTAAACGGAGAATCCTTCTGAGGGCACCGGGATCAGCTTGAGTAAGATCCGCAAGCTCCTCACATGTTTTCGGACCATCATAAAGATAGTCGGCTATTCTGAGCACGGTAACACAATACAAGCACTGAGAAATACAGAATCCATAGGCTAGTTCCTTCAATTTTTCACGACCCTCGGGTAATATCATCAGAAAGTTCCTCTATTAGACATAAGGACCTCTATTCTGAGATTAGCGTTTCCCCGTAACTTTTCGTAATAAATCACAGAGCATCCTTTGTTGATGTTGACCATTTGTCCTTCCTGCATAAATCGGGGAATTTTAAATCCTTCCGACAGGAATGCATCCTGTACTGCCATGAGAGCCGTCGGTTTAGCCAGGGTCAGACCAATGTGGGTACCCACCTCCGCATCTATCCATCTCTTCACCGTTTTATTTTTCGCAATCGGGATGAAGGTTTCGACATACTTGGAGCATCCGCATGCCTCTGTCATGTATGCTGTGAATATTGTCGTCGGGATATGTCGAATTCCCTGAAGCTCGCCAAGTTCACGGGCGATCACCGTGCTAGCAGCAACGGATTGATTTAAACCGAAACAGGTTTCGTCTGCAATTTTGCCAATGTCGGCAATGGTCAGTTCCCCGTTCGGGATGATGAATCCAACATGGAGTATGTCAGCTATTGCATTTCCGACAACACGGCGGTTTTCCCCCCGTTCCAGTAGGAGGCTCAACAGTTCTGTAATCGAGGTTGTATCAAGGAAGCGTTTGGCATTTGTGAAACACCGCTTAATACATTCTCTTTGTTCACCGCCGTCCATGAGATTTTCACGTACTGAGAACAGGCAATTTTTTTCTGCGTGCCTGCCTGAGATATCAAATTCATTCATTTATCTATTCTCCTGCAATAGATCTACCGGGTCAAAGTATAATATAGGACTTACATTAATGGATACCTGCTTGTGACAAGCGAAAATATCCTGCCACTATTTTCTTTCAATATGGTAAAACCTGTTTGAACTGCCATATCAATATATATAATGCTGCCGGTGTTTGCACCGAGGAACATGGATTCAAGGTCGTTCAGATGGGTCAAATTACTGGAAACAATATCTCTATTCATATCAGAAGGTGGACGGTTTTTTATCATTTCAATTTTGAGCTCTACCCCGTACTTCGACAAAGATGATATTTCTTTAGCGTAGTTTTCATTTTTCGCACCGATGATTGATTTTTTAATGCGATATGCAAGTTGCGGAATTGACATTTGATTTATTTCATCTTTGGTAAATTCAGCTATGCCGTTAAAAACTGCATTGCCAATATATAACGAATCAATATCAGGATGTATCTCTCTAAGATTAATAGGGTTTCTTAATATAATCCTGTCCGTATCAGGTAGCATATAATCATGATATTTTTTTAATAAAAGAGCTGTCATGATTTGATGATTAGAAATCGTATATTTCGCGTTTTCTAATTTTGCTTTATTTTTAATTTCATCAAGAAACTCATCTAAAAAATATTCCTTTTTATAGTATAATTTTACACTATTTGACTTAACCCTATTCTGAATCTGATCGCTTAGCTCTGATAACGAAGAGATAAATGTTTTGTCAATTTTTCCGGAAGGGACAGGACTCCCTTGAAATAATCTCTGCTTTGAGGGAGGCAGAAATCCCTTGCCTTCCGTTATACACATCCATGCAAACAGAAAAAGAAGCAATGAAACCCCATCCGCTATTGCGTGCGAACAGCTGATTCCAGCCAGTATTCCATCTTTTAATGGTATCCCCGTAACAGCAAAAAGAGGTTCTCCAGGTAATGTTTTCACATGAACCATCATCTTCTTCATATCTTCAATATTAATGTCGTCCAAAGAAGCATTCATCGGTGGTAAAATAGTCGGCACAAACCCATCCGTGCAGTATTGTAATGCAAACTTATTGTCATCAATCATAATCAAACGGCTTGAAAAAAGATTATAATGCTGAATAGTTTTTAAAATACTTTCTTTGAGTTTTAAAATAGGAGTATCTTTTTTATAAAAAAATAATATTTCTATGGGTCCTCCACCGGGGAAGCGGTCATTTTCTGCCATTGATAACGGCAGAATATTTTTGCCGTAATTTTTTTCCAGATATGCAACTTTTGCTTTATTATCGCTTTTGGGAGTTTTCATAATAATCAATCAAATATATTTATAAGAAGCTCTTTTTTTCGCGGGCAATATAGATAACGCTATCTTGTTAGTCAACTAAATAATGGATCGGGAATAGTATTTATTACCAATGGGAAGAATGAACCATCCCTCCACAGGCGGAGGATATCGAATATCCGTGGCATTCTGTCAACGTCTTTGGCAGAGAAACGTGTCGGGATGAGTGTCATTTTTAGACAAACAGTGTTCTTAACCCTTACTTTTATTCTAAAAATTAATATTTCCCCCAAATCCAGTTGACAGGCTAATTTTATCTACATATACTCCCGCCAAAATTTCTTACTTACTGTCGAGGAGATAAATCAAAAATGAAAGCGAACTTGTACGAATATCTGGCCGGCAACGACTATCCGGGACGCGGCATCTGCCTCGGAATGACGCCCGGCGGCAAAAAGGCCATGATTGCCTATTTTATCATGGGACGCAGCACCAACAGCCGCAACCGCGTGTTCGACCCGATTGATGGCGGCATCCGCACCAAGGCGGCCGACCCGTCGAAAATGACCGACCCGCACCTGATTATTTATAATCCCGTCCTGACGTTCGACAAGACAACTATTGTAACCAACGGCGACCAGACCAACACGATTTATGACTTTATGTCCCGCAATCAAATTCCGGGCTATGGTTTCGAAGCCGCATTGAATACCCGCACTTTTGAGGATGACAAACCAAACTGGACACCCCGCATTTCTGGTGTGCTGGACATGCGTACCGGAGGCTACAAACTCAGCATTTTAAAAAGCTGCGGCGGTAACGAGAAAAGCGTGCAGCGCTTTACTTTCGACTACGCCCAGCCGCTGGTCGGCGAGGGACACTTTATCAGCACCTATAAATGCAACGGCACGCCGATTCCCAGCTTTGAGGGCGAGCCGCTACGGGTTGCCATTGACGAGGACGAGGACGATCCCGATTCATTCTCCGCTAAACTCTGGAAAGCGCTGAACGAAGATAATAAAGTGAGCCTTTTTGTACGCGCCATTGACCTTGCGACACAGAAGTATCAGGACGTCATCATCAACAAATATAAAGCAGTGGAGGAATGATTAATGAACGAAATACAACTAAAATACGGTTGCAATCCCAATCAGAAACCGGCCAGAATCTTTATGGCGGACGGCGGTAATCTGCCTGTGGAGGTATTGAACGGCAAGCCCGGCTATATCAACTTTCTGGACGCGTTCAACAGCTGGCAGCTGGTCAAAGAACTTAAGGTAAATACCGGAATGGTTGCGGCAGCCTCATTTAAACATGTTTCTCCCGCCGGAGCGGCCCTGGGATTTCCTCTGGATAGAGTTCTGCGCAAAATGTATCACATTGACCCCAAGATGAAGCTCTCAAAGCTTGCCTGCGCTTATGCGCGCGCCCGCGGCGCCGACCGTATGAGCAGCTTTGGTGACTGGATCGCATTAAGCGATGTGTGCGATGTGGCCACGGCAAAAATTATCAAGAACGAAGTGACCGACGGTATTATTGCTCCGAACTATGAGTCGGAA
>ENA-ORXD01002282-ORXD01002282.1-sediment-metagenome-genome-assembly--contig:-NODE-2282-length-13133-cov-2.914139_pt1 | contig 13133 bp, 15 predicted proteins | sample MGYA00237862_ERZ511471 | MGnify/ENA metagenome assembly ERZ511471 | reverse complement strand
GGAGATGGGGATGGAGTGGCGGTTCCGCTGATCTCTGTTGCTGTGGGCGTGAGATCAGTATCAGCGGAGGTGGCTGTAGGAATTACCTCAGTGGAGGTTGGGGTGATTTCACTGGTCGCGGTTGCTTCAGGAGTATTTGTGGAAGTTTCGGTAGCAGTCTCAACAGTAGGTTTTACGGCTACGAGAGTCTCCTGCATGCTGGAAAGGGTTGATGTTGGTTCAAATACCCAGCTGTCAACGGTGGGAGTTGCAGTGCCGTTTGGATAGTAGCTGAACAGCTCCTGCATCAAATCATCCACTTCCGCTTCAGTTACAACAATTCCTCGTTTTTCCGCTTCGATCTTGACTATTTCTTCATCGATCATCGAATTAAGAACATTCTCACCTAAATAATCGGCATCATCAAGGAGCGAAAGGATTTGCGATAATTGTTCTTGATAGTAGCTTACGTAATCACTGCTGTCCGACATCAGCACCATTTGAACAGCTATCTGATTGTATTGGAGAACATAAGAGTTTCTTTCCAATCGAACACGCTGGTTGAATTCTTTACCACCGATCTCATTTTCTCCAACAACTGCTACCGGCTTGTTGTATTTTAGAACTCTGTCATAGAGAAATGCATAACCGATCAACCCAACCACAATAATGGCGAAAGCAATGAATCCAATCACCAGTCTTTTTGAATTCTTGTTTTCCTTTAAGTTTATGTTATGCGGCTTTGGTTCCTCTCCCCGTGCTTTATTCTTGGTTGTCATTACAATGCTCCATTCTTATTAACGGCTATTTCTTTGCCAGGAACCGGAGACAAATGGTAATAAAGCAATATGCCTGGCTCTTTTGATTTCAGTTGCCAGCGCACGTTGATGTTTTGCACAGGTGCCTGTTTGCCGGCGTGGGCGAATTTTTCCTTCATCAGTAACAAAACGTTTGAGCAGCTCGGTGTTTTTATAATCAATTTCCTGAGTTTTATCGGAACAAAATTGACAATATTTCGGGCGAGCGATATAGCGTCTGTTTCCTCGACCCTGAAATCTTCCTCTTTGTTCTTCACCCGAGGATTCATTTCTGTCTTCATTCATAGGTGTATTCCTTTCCTATTTTTATAACTTTCTGTTTATTCATCTTGCCTAAAATCACTTGTTTCATCCATGTCGTCATCCTGTTCACTCTCACTGGATGAAACGTGGTCGCCAAGAATCATCATTTCGGAAGCCACAATTTCAACACGGGTTCGTTGATTTCCATCTGTATCTTCCCAATGGCGTGTTTGTAATCTACCTTCCACGTAAACGCGATCTCCTTTTAGAAGATGATCTTTACATATTTCAGCCAGACTGTTCCAGCAAACGATGTTAAACCATTCGGTTTCGGAATGCTTTTTACCAGTCGTATCAACCCAAATATGATTCGTGGCGACTGAAAATGTAGTTACTGGTTTTCCTGAAGGTGTATAACGCATTTCAGGATCTCTACCTAGATTACCAATAATCATGACCTTGTTAAGACTGCGACTCATAAAAAACTCCGTTTGTGCTTATTTTGCAACCAACATATAACGCATGACCGGTTCAAGAATGCGGATGTTGCGTTCTATTTCAGCGTTGCTTGCGGGATCTAATTCGAGCTTCAGAAGATAATAGAGTCCTTCATTCTGCTTCTGAATTTGATATGCCAAACGTCGTTTACCCCATTCCTGTACTTCTACGATCTTGCCTTTTCCTGCTTCAATCCAGCCTTTGATTTTATCAATAGCTTGATTTACTGCCTCATCATCAAGATCAGGGTGAATGATCACCATTAATTCGTATGTACGCATAAGGATTCCTCCTTTCCATGGGTATGCCCTCGATCTTCACCGTTAGTAAAGTCAAGAGCGGAAAGGTAGTTAGCATTGAGCCAACTAACTAACCAGATGCAAGTTTAACATGAATTTCTGAAAATAACCAGCCGCGTTTCTTCATTTTCCCATGAGTGAATAACAAAAATAAATGGATCGGGGATAGGCTTTTGAAGCTGATTTTCGGGATTTTCTTCCTGCTCTAAAAATATCAAATAGATCCTATTTCAATCGGAAAATACCTTATTATTAATCTTACTGTCTGTTTTCTTTCATAGAACCTGTTTGAAAAGAAAAATTCAGGATATGTTATCCTATAGCAGAAAATGGAAAACCAGAGTATACAGGAGAGTAACGGTATGCCGAATAATTTGAACTATTTCTTTACACCTCAGAGTGTGGCAGTGATCGGCGCATCTTCAAATCCGAATAAGTTGAGTTTTGGAATAATTAAAAACCTCGATCAATATGGATACATGGGCAAGATCTATCCGATCAATCCTAAATCAGATCAAATTCTGGGTCATTCCTGTTTCTCCGGTATTCTGGATGTACCTGAACAGGTAGATCTGGCAGTGATCGTTCTTCCCGCAAACATGATCCCGGATATTTTAAAAGATTGCGGGAAAAAAGGTGTGAAAGCCTGTATTATCATTTCTGGCGGGTTCAAGGAACTGGGAGAAGATGGGAAAGAACGCGAAATCCAACTGAAGGAGATCGCAGAGCAATTCGGGATGCGTATCATCGGTCCGAATTGTGTTGGGAATATTAACGTCTATTCAGGATTGAACACAACCTTTATTAAAGGGATGCCTGCAAAGGGCGGGATCGGCTTTGTCTCCCAATCGGGAGCGGTATGTGGGGGAGTGGTGGACCATATTGTGAATGAGGGGATCGGATTCTCCCATCTGCTCAGTCTGGGGAATGAAATGGACGTCAGCGAAACGGATATGATCGCGTACCTTGCCGATGACCCGCAAACCAAGGTGATCGCGGCTTATGTGGAATCTATCCGTGATGGGGTGCGTTTCTTACAGGTTGCCAGCCAGGTGACCCGTAAAAAACCGATCATCTTGCTAAAAGCAGGCAAAAGCGAATCGGGGGCGAGGGCGGTATCATCGCATACCGGTTCTCTGGCTGGTTCGCAGACAGCCTATTCCACGGCTTTCAAGCAGGCAGGTGTGATCGAGGTCAATTCTCTGCGTTCTCTGCTGCAGACAGCCATGGCATTTGATTTTCAACCCCTCCCGCAGAACGAGCGGGCGGTCATTTTTACCAATGCAGGTGGTCCGGCAGCCCTGCTTTTGGATAGTCTGGATGCACATGGCATAAAGCTGGAGCGGTTGGATGAGAACCTGCAGCAAAAACTGGGTGAAAAACTGAATCCGGCTGCTCAAACCATGAATCCCATCGATATGCTGGGTGGAGCGAGCGAAGATGAATACGGCTATGCTATCAATACCATTCAAGCCCAATGTGAAGCAGGCAGCCTGCTGCCGGTGTTGGTACCGCAAGCTCTGGTAAACCCCGAAGCCGTTGCCGAATCCATCTGCAAAGAAACAGCAGGAAAGCAGAAAACCACACTGGTCAGCATGGTAGGAAAGCAGAGCATCCAAGAGGCAAAAAAGATCCTGCATACCCACCATATTCCGGTTTTTGATTACCCTGAAGATGCCGGCGCAGTACTGGGCGCCATGCGCCGCTACCAGCTGTATAAAGAAGAGAAAAAGGGAAACCAAGCCTTTGAAAAACCTTCAGTGCCGGTGGGCGCGGTTGAATATTTCAAGAAGATGAAGAACAAGAAGCAGTTTGGTGAAGCGGATATGCGCGCTTTTCTGGATCTCTATGGTATCTCCAATGCCGCGGGAATTACTGCAGTTTCTCAAGAAGAAGCGCTGGCGGCTGCCCAAAAATTGGGTTATCCGGTGGTCCTCAAGATCATCTCGGACGATATTCTGCATAAATCAGATGCGGGCGGGATCCGCTTGAATATCGAGGATGATGCGAGCCTGTCAGCTGCTTATGATGATCTTTTCAAGATGGTTAAAAAGAATGTACCGGAAGCTGTTTTACAGGGGGTGATGGTAGAGAAGATGTATAAAGCAGGGGAGGAGATCATCGTGGGAATGAAACGCGATGAGAACTTTGGCTCCTTATTGATGATGGGCATGGGTGGTATCTATGTGGAAGCGTTTAAAGATGTCAGCTTTCGTATAGCTCCTGTTGATGAAGATGAGATCAGAAAGATGATCGCGGAAACGGCAGCAGGGAAGGTGCTTGCCGGATTACGCGGAACGCACTTCGATATCGAAGCGGTCGCCGCGATCATCAAGAAGATCGGACAGATATCTCTTGATTTTCCAGGAATAAAAGAGATCGAGATCAATCCGCTCAAAGTGCTGCGAAAGGGAGAAGGCGCCATAGCACTGGATTCAAGAATGCTCCTGGAATAAGCCAGGGATTTCATATTTTTATTTTACTGTATGCATCCAGCGCGCGCTGGCGGGCAAAGGCATGCTCGACGATCCTGTCGGGATAATCTTTCCCAATGACGCACTTGCTTTCCATCTGCAGATCGTAGGGCATTTTCCAGGGAGTGTGAATATAACGGTCAGGGACATTCTCCAATTCCGGTAACCATGCGCGGATGTATTCCCCATCGGGATCGAAGCGTTTGCTCTGGGTGATGGGATTGAACACTCGAAAATAAGGGGCTGCATCCGTACCACAGCCGGCACACCACTGCCAGCCACCGTTGTTGGCAGCCAGATCACCATCCAGCAATTGAGCATTGAACCATGCTTCACCCCGCTGCCAACTGATCAGCAGGTCTTTACAAAGAAATGAAGCGACCACCATACGCGTTCGATTGTGCATCCAGCCGGTTTCCAGCAGCTGGCGCATACCGGCATCTACAAGCGGATACCCGGTTTTCCCTGTTTTCCATGTATTGAATTCTTCCTCATTATTCCGCCAGGGGATCCGTTCGTAAACTTTGCGGAAAGAACCCTGCGCGACATGGGGAAATTCGGAAAGGATCATGATAAAGAATTCCCGCCACAGCAGCTCATTGATCCATATTTCGACTCCTTCTTTTTCTTCGGGCAGTGAAACGTTGTTTTGACGTCGAAAAGCACGTTGATATGCGCTGCGGATCGAGAGAACTCCAAAATGGAAATAGGGAGACAGAAGCGAGGTACCTTCTTTTGCAGCAAAATCGCGTTGTGAACTATATTCGGTGATACGGTCCTGCAGAAAAACCATCAACCGTTTCTGCACGGCTTCTTCGCCGGCAGGGAAGAGGGGAAAAGGATGGGATAACGGAAATGGTTCGGAGCTAATTGGTGGTATGTCTCCTAATTGAGTAGGTACCGGAAATTCTTTAAATGGCTGGATGATTTTTTCCCATTGCCGGGAGTAAGGGGTGAAAATGGTATAAGGATTGCCATCCGCTTTTTTCACTGTTGACAGCGGTTGGATCGTCAGACCGGGCAATAAGATGAGGGGTAGATATTCTGATATTTGTTTATCTCTCGATTTCGCATAGGGAGAATAATCTTCTTCTGCAAAGATCGCGTCTGCACCGCTTTCCTGCATGACCTGCTGCAGAACGGGCAGGGGTTTCCCTTTCCGCAGGATGAGCCGGCTGCCTCTTTTGCGCAGTGAGGTATCCAGACTCTTGAGATTCTCAAACAGAAACTCATTGCGTCTTGGACTGGAGCGGTCGAGGATATTTTCATCGAGGATGAAGAGGGGAACTACGTCGGCATTCTCAGAAAGAGCGGCTGTGAGAGCCTGATTGTCATGCAGGCGCAGATCCCTGCGCGTCCACCAGATATTTATTCTTTTTCTCTCCATATATTGATTATAGTGAACACGGAGAGGTTTTTCATTGGTTTAGATTATCCGCTTTTTTAACTCAATCCAGATCTTGCGTACATCATCGCTAGAAGGGGAGCCGGCAGCGTAGCGTGTGATGGGTTGGGCATGCAGGACCGCCTGGTTGAACTGCGGATCAAAAGGAATTCGCCCCAGCACAGGAACAGCATCCCGCTGGCATAATTCCAATATCTGCTCTGTGTTTTGCAGGTGGAGATCAGCCTTATTGATGACCACACAGGCGGGAATATGGAAGTGGCGGGTGGTATCGAGGATGCGCTGCATATCATGGATTCCGGAGGGCGTGGGCTCAGTGACAATGACAGCCAGATCACTTTGGTTGCATACCGCAATGACAGGACAGCCGATTCCCGGAGGACCATCTACCAGCGTGATGTCGATGGCGGTGGTTTGTGTGTATTGGCGCGCGGCAGAAATGATGGTGGAAACAAGCTTGCCTGAGTTTTCGTGCCCGGCAAAGAGGTGGGCGTGAAAACACACTCCATACGCACTTTGTGATTGGTACCAGACTCCATCCTGGGAGGGATGCATGCTTATAGCAGAAGCGGGGCACTGCTGTGCGCAGACCGCGCATCCTTCACATAGATAGGGATCAATTGAGAAGCGTATGCTTGATACGGGATCAAAATGTGTTTCTCTGACCGCATGAAAGCGGCAGTGTTTCAGACAATCACCGCATTGAATGCAGCTTTCCTGGTCGATCACAGCATTTTGCCCGCCTAAAAAATCCTGTCGGGTTTGCTCCTTGCAGGAGATCAGCAGGTCAAGATTGGATGCGTCAACATCCGCGTCTACCATTACTAGGGAATTCTCTTGAGCGATTAGGTCAATGAGTGCGGCGCTTAAGGAAGTTTTCCCGCTGCCGCCTTTGCCGCTCAGGATTGCGATCTGTTTCATAGCTTCTCCCCATTCATAGTTTTGTGAACATTCTGCCAGATTTCAAGGAAGAGGCTTTTGTAGGAGGGATCCGCGTCAATTAATAACTGTCCTTTCGCATAGGTCTCTGCGATCTGTCTTGAAAAAGGAATACGCTGCAGAATAGGAATATTCTGCTCTGTACAATAATCGTCAATGATCTTCACCTGAGGATCATTCTTGTTAATAACCACGCCGAAGGGTATATGCAGTTCATCGCGCATCAGTTGAACAGCCAGACGGAGGTCGTGCAATCCAAAAGGAGTGGGCTCGGTGACGAGAATGACGAAATCAGACCCCTGTGAACTGGCTACCACCGGGCAGGATACTCCCGGAGGAGAATCAACAAGTGTGAGGAAACGAATTTTCTGTTTGGTTATTACTTGCCGTTGGAGCTCGAACATCTGCTGGATCACACCAACCGGGCTGGGATGCCCGATATCCATTTCTCCCTGGAAAAAAGATATGTGGTCGCTGCTGCCGCTCTGAATGATCCCGATACGAGCAGGTGATTCTGTGATCGCATCTTGAGGACAGATCAATGTGCAGCCGCCGCAGGAATGGCACAGATCAGGGAAGAAAAGGATTTTTGAATGAGCGGCAACCAGGGCGTTGAATTGACAGTTTTTAACACAAAGTCCACAAAGGTTGCATTTCTCTTCATCTATATGTGGAACAAGATTATTTACATCCACAGAAGAATTGAACTGCGGATGCAGAAATAGAGCGGCGTTTGGTGCCTCTACATCACAATCCAGGAAAAAAATAGAGGGAAGGTGTTCTCGGGAAACAGCCGCTGCAAGATTTACAGCTACCATAGTTTTCCCGGTACCACCTTTCCCGCTGGCGATAGATATTTGCATCGAAATTGATTGGTATTTCTACCCGTGGTGGTGTTCGACGCTTTCTTTACAGGGGGCAGCTGTAGAAGATTTCCCTGCAAGAAAGGTTTCAACAGCTTCTTTGACATTCCCGCTGCAGCCGGTTATCGGTTGAATAGCATTTTCCTGAAAGAAACCAATAGCACGTCCACCCATTCCCTGTGTCAGGATTGCCTGAATTCCATACGATTTCAAAAAATTAGGAATTTCGAAGGGTTGGTGCCCCTGATAAAAAGGATTTTCGATCACTTCGGTTTTCTGGATGGCATTTTTTTCAACCGTGACCATTGTGAAAAATGGACAGCGACCAAAATGCCCGCTTACTGTGCTTTCCAATCCTTTGTTGTCATTAGACGATACTGCAATTTTCATATTATTAACTCCATCTTCCTTAAAATTCTTCTAAATTTCCTTCTTGATAAGCAGCCAGCGCTTCTTGAGGTGTTTCTCCAACCTGGTGAAACACAGTGATGCTGCTGCTGTCTAGAACTTCTTTTGCATTGGGTCCAAGAGCACTGGTGATCAACACCCCTACATTTTCATCGAGGATGATCTGCGCCGCGTTGGTACCGGCACCATGTGCTTCATTTTTTGCCGAGTTTTCAATGCTGCGATACGTTTTATCTTTGTCGTTATAGATCAGAAAATAGGGAGCACGTCCAAATACAGAACTGATTTTATCTTCAAGGGTTTTCCCCTCACTGCACAAGCAGATTATCATGAAAGTTTCTCCAATTCTATACCGCGCTGTTTGATTGATCTTCTGTGGAATTATTCGTTTTGATCTTTTCCAAGCGTGTGTTGATCAGATCAAGCTGTTTTTGAAGCCAGGAAGCCTGCTGCGAGAGAACCTGTTCCTCTTCTTCTACAGTGATAGGACGTGCGTCGAATGCATCCACTGCGGGTCGGTACACGGCTTCCTGCTGATGGCGAAAGAAGGATCTTCTTCCATAAGAAAAATAGCGAAATCTTCTTCCTCGTCTGCCCATCGACATTCCACCATACCCAAAACCTGGTGAATAGAAACCGGGTTGTGGATAACCGGCGCAATATCCCATTCCTCTTCCAGTCATTGGACCTTCTTCTTCTGGTCCCATTTTATTTCCTGCTGACATTTTTACTCCTTTCAAAATTACAAATGTTTGCTAGTAAATGCCTTGTAGTCTTGAATGATTTTTTGCGTGTATTCAAGATGCTTTTCCAGATCGGCGATATATTCTTTGAGAACATTTTCTCCGAGTGGAGTGATATGGTAGACACGGCGGGGAGGACCCTGGCTGCTCTCCTGTTCTTGATTGGATGTAACCCAGCTAAGAGCTTCCATTTGATGCAGAGCGCGATATAGGATGCTGACGTCGATATTTATTAATCCATATTCCGCCAGATCCTCAATCAAAGAATACCCGTGTGCTGAATTTTTCTGCAGGCATAATAGGATGATTGGGTCCATCAGGCGCATTCTTCCGCGCCTTCGTCCTTTTCCATGTCTTCCGTATGGCATATTACCTCCTCTATAGAATATCACACTATATGCTAATAGTCAATAGATAAAATGCAAATAGCCTGCAAAAAAAAGAGTGCATGATAATTCATGCACTCAATAGGTTTTCTAATAAATATTATGGAGCAAGGCAAGTTTCGGGTTTTGATGCACCCCAACGGGCTCCACAAAGAGGCTGACCATCATAGTTGCCGCTGAATTGGATCATATTATCATCCATGATGACCTCAAAGCTCCCGTTGATGACCATGATCGAATAACCACCGGTAGCAATGGAACCATCTTCATTGATCTCACCATTGAAATTAGCCTGATATCCCTGAGCTGTTTTGGTTTGACCGGTTACAATTACTCCCTCTTGAACGTAGGTTACTGTGGAATTGTAGAAATCGGAACCAAGCCATACCTGCCATTCACCACTCCAGTTTAGAATGCAGGGATCAGGCATATCAGCGCCATTTTTTGCGCCGCAGAATGGAGTATATCCATCAATATTGCCCACAAATTGATCTTCATTGTTGAGCATACGAACGCGAATGGTTCCGCTTTCTGTTTCGGTTTCCCATGTTCCATTCAGGGTAAATTCATCTTCAGATTTAACTGCCTGGAAAGTAACATTTCCTCGATCAATTTCGATTTCAGATGAGGTTATTGCTCCATCTATATCCTCAAAGGATATTAAGGATTCCTGCAGATCATCTCCTGTCATAATAGTCCACTCACCTCGCCATGCGCTGGGCGGTAATGGAGTTGCTGTGGGCGCGGGAAGCGGTGTACTGGTAGGTGGAATGGGAGTGGATGTTGGTTCCGGTGCCAAAGCGGAGCACGCAGTAAAAAGCCAGACAGCCAGCACCAATGCCAGTACGAGTACTTTCTTCATTAATCTCTCCTTTAAATATTTTATAAATAACTTTTATATTCTATAGGAGAAAATTTTCCTGTCAATAAATGGATTTTAATTTTTCACAGGAGGGATGGGTGCTTTTCTATTGATTACTCTTATTTTGCTTTCTCTTTAATGACCAGGCTCTTCAGACTTTCGTCGAAGATGGGAAGATTGGTGTCAAACACCTCCGCATCGGCAATACAGTCAAAGCTCCAGAAATGGCGGCGGATCTGGAAAGCGTGCATCAGGTGTTTGCGTGAGATTTCAGGTTCGGGATTCTTACGGGATTTTTTCGGGCGTTGGGCGGAAAGCAGACGGGCAGCCGAAAATCCCTGAAATTCATAGTAATCTTCTTCAAGGGCTTCAAAATCAACCCCCAGGTTCTTTTTTACAATACGGATATAGTTTTCTATCTTTGGATTGAACTGAAAGAATGGGATCGATTCGGGGATAACGACCAGGCAGGTCAGGGAACTCATATCCTTGTTAAAAGCTTTATCCGCCGCCAGGAAAACGAAGTTGCGCTGTGAAAAAAGATTCTTATAAATATATCTTATTTCTTCGGGGAGTGATTCCACTTCTTCTTTCAGTACTTTGCGATCAGCAGTGGGATGTCCACCAATGAACGTATCGGGTAATTTGATAGAGAGGTGTTCCGTTTCAAAGGTTTTCCAGTTGATTTTCTTTTTTGGCATGAATTTCTCCTGACATGTGAATACTATAAGCACTTATTGTAAAGCAAGAACATTAAAAATAGGGTGTGATATTGAGAATAAGGCTTACAGGAAGAAATTGATTTTTTAAAAATATTAACCTTCTTCATAAATTATGAAATAATCTATATTAAGAATTAATGAAAAATAAACAGGGGAAATGAAAGTTTTGTATTGGCAAAGATTACATCTATGATACATGCCCGGATTGTTGGGGATCGGAAAATGTAGCAGATCTCAAGGAATACAAAAGTGAAGAATTAGATCTTGATGCTTCATTTATTTGTCCTACATGTCAAGGTTATGGATTTATTAAAAAAGTCTGCTTTTTATGTAATGGCAGCGGAGTAGATATTTTTAAACATTGAGATTGGTAAATTAAGTTCGATGATCAGTGGGGCGGAGAAGATTTAAGATTTCTTCCTCTCGCGCCCCATTCATTAATGATCTATACAAGATAGACCGATAAATCATCATTCTTCAAAAGAAAGAATTTTCTGGAAAAAGATAAGGAATGAAAAAAGAAGGTTAAGGTTTTACCGGTTCAATATACTCAACCCCATCTTCGCGGACTGACCAGGTATGGCTGCAATCTTTACATTTGTACTCTGCCAATTGAACCCTGTTTTTTTGATGATACACAATAACTTTGGCAACAGCCTGAAAGAGATCGACGATGCCCAAAATAAGAAAGACAATGGCTGGAAAGATGCCTGTCATTCCCAACCACTCAAGAAATTCATCATAAAAACCATATGCAAAGAATAAAAATGCTGCTCCGAAAAATAAATTTAGAGCGAAAGACAACCACAGATCAAGCGGTGAACCTAATTTCTCCCCGCTTGCAGTGTCTACTGCATTGACTCTGGCTTTTAAATTTTCAGAATCACATTGCGGACATTTCATAGGCGTATCACCAACCAGTGGCTGAAGCGCGGATGCAATTAATGCAATTAATCCACCCAATGGACCCAACCCAATAAAGATCGATATCAATGCAATGGTTTGGATTGTTTTTAACCCCTTTCTCTTTGCCAGTTTAGATGCCCATAAAGGAAAAAGAATATACCCTCCCACTAGTAAGACTATATAAAAGAGTGCCCGTAAAACATTTAATAAGGTTTCCATTTCTCTTACTCCGATTAATGATGTATTTTTTTATATTAATAAAAGCATATGATTATTCTATAAGAATTATTTTTTAATACAATGATTGGAAGTAAAGCTATTCACGCAGATGATCGCTGGTTTCCAGGGGATAGAACTGTGATTATTGAACAGAAAAATCTTTCCTGTAGGAGTAGGGACAGTTTTTCTTATAGGGGCACAGGTAACATTTTATCGAATGGGCAGGATCGCTGCCGGAGCGCAGTTCATGGATCAATGAGGCAGCGGTCAGTATGCGCTGTTGATACAGCGCTTTACATTCAGGCTGTACTTCCACGCGTGTGCGTTGAAAAGCCGGTTTGCGGATGCGATCGAGGTTGTTGACCCAGCGATAATGATCGTAATACAGGCGGCACTCATAACCGGGATACTGCGCTTGAATATAACCGGCGTAGATAGCGACCTGCAGTTCATCATAGGGATAAAAATTGCGCCCGGTCTTGTGATCGACTAGGATGATTGTATTCCCCTCCCGCAGGACGAGATCGATGATGCCAACTAAAGGCGGCAGGTTCTCATCAATGGAAAGGACAAAGGGATGCTCGACCGCCAGCACCTGTTCAACCTGCCAGCGGTTTTGATAATAAAGCTGTAAGGCGTTGGCGAGATGGATGGGTTCGCATGCCGATTCTGACCTAAACAACTCTTCTTCCAGAGTATCCAATGAAGGGACATTTCCATTCATTTGAGATTGGTAGCCGTGCGCGATGATCTGGTGCAGGAGTTTTCCCTTGCTGAAATAATCGGGGAGCGGTTCGGGCTGCTGATAAAGAATATACTGCAGGTAGTAGCGATAAGGACAGAATTCCACGGTGCTGATCTGGCTGAAAGAGAGATGCTGGATCGCCTGCTTTTGGAGCGCTTCCACAAACAGGTCACTATCGTAATTTACTGTATCAATGAGAGTTTGGATTTCATCGAGCGTTTGTTGAAAAATCATTCAATGATTATATATAAGAAGTTGAGCAATAGGATTAAATTTTATTGTATTCAACATACGAAAAGCACCTTGGTATCATCGATGAAGTAGATTTGCTATAATAACCTCGACGCAGTAGATCAATTCAATCAACAAACTTCCTATATAACCAAGAATTAATTCGATTATCCAGTTTCCTATCTTTTTTGTTCAAAGGATGGAATGATGAATGAAATGAATCCTAAGGTCGATAGCTTCATACAGAAAGCTGGAAAATGGCAGGAAGAATTCAAGAAACTGCGCATGATCCTGCTTGACAGTCCGCTGACTGAAGAATTGAAGTGGGGAGTTCCCTGTTATTCACTAGATGGAAATAATGTTGTTTTGATGCATGGATTTAAAAAGTACTGT
>ENA-ORXD01002281-ORXD01002281.1-sediment-metagenome-genome-assembly--contig:-NODE-2281-length-13134-cov-3.963851_pt1 | contig 13134 bp, 14 predicted proteins | sample MGYA00237862_ERZ511471 | MGnify/ENA metagenome assembly ERZ511471 | reverse complement strand
AAAAAGGTGAAAGGCTATATCGAACCGGTGGAATATATTCACCAGCGGCTGGTGGACAAAATATGACGATTTACCGGTGGGGTCAATAAGCTGGCGTTGCGTATGCAGAGCCGATGTGAATGAGCCAGATAGTTGCCTGTTGAGATTACTCTGTGCTATACTTTCTGGCAGATTAGAAAAGATTAATTATTCTCTGTGTTTTCTCAGGAGTATATAAAATGGATGTGCAAGGGCGCACTGATACAAATCCGTGGGAGGATTTTATTCTCCAGGTAAAAGACGAGCTGCATCAATCCAAGGATACACTTCGTGAAGTCAGCCACATGGTGGAACAAAGTCAAGAAGAACTGACTCGTCTGACCCAACGAAACGCAGTGATCAGTGGACATCTCCAGCAGATACAATCACAGATAGAGAACATTCCCAGGACTGAAATCGTAAAGGCATATAACGCTTCTCTGGATTCACAGCAGAGAATGCTGGTAATGCGCAGCCAACTGGAGAAATTGCAGAGCGAACAGGCTGGATTGCAGAAGCTTGTAGAGACACTGGACTTGATGCAAAGCTTTATAGGACCAGAAAGCGGATTTCATGGCTCAAGCAATAATGGGGCAGCGATTCTGGAAACAGTGATCAATTCTCAAGAAGCCGTTCGTCAACGCCTTTCGCGCCAGATGCACGATGGTCCTGCCCAGACATTATCCAACTTTATTGTTCAGACAGAAATAGCGGCGCGTCTCTTTGACCTGGATCCCAAAAGAGCCCGAGAAGAACTGGACAACTTGAAACTAGTAGCCATGCAGGCTTTCCAGAAAATGAGGAGCTTTATATTCGAGCTTCGGCCAATGATGCTGGATGATCTGGGATTGTTTCCAACTTTGAAACGATATGTGGACTCCTTTAAAGAACAAAGCTCTGTGGATGTGAACCTGGAAATTAAGGGCCAAGAGCGGCGACTTGAGCCTTATCTGGAGGTAATGATTTTCCGCGCTGTTCAGGAATTAATGGGAAACGCGGAACGACATAATCTGGATCAACCAATCAAGGTCCAACTTCAGGTGAAAGTTACCCTTGAGGACAACCTCATTACGGTAGCGGTAAGTGATAATGGAAAAGGATTTGATCCTGCTATTCTCAGCGAATGTGATGGCCTGGGATTGAAACTGATCAAAGAAAGAGTGGATATGCTTGGCGGTTATATGGAGGTGGATTGCGCTGTTGGACAGGGCTGCAGAGTGTCTTTTCAGGTACCCGCACTTGAAGTAGAACGACTATGAAATGATCAAAAACGTCCAATAAATTCTGGCAAGCTGGGATTTCAGACGATTATATTGGAAGGAGAATCAGATGATTGTTACAACCAAAAAACTATTTGAAGCTGCTTATGGGAAATACGCGATTGGCGCATACAACATCAACAACATGGAGCAAACCATGGGGTTGTTTCGGGGCTGCCTGGATAGCAAAGCGCCTTTTATCATTCAAATTAGCAAAGGAGCGCGTTCTTACACTCATAAGCTGATGCTGGAAGGCTGTATAAAAAGCGCAGACGAGATTTTCCCGGAAGCGATTTTTGCGGTTCATCTCGATCATGGTGATGAACAATCCTGTTATGATTGTATTGAAAGCGGCTTCTATAGTTCAGTGATGTTAGACGCCAGTCACGAGGATTTTGAAACCAATATCGCGATCACAAAAAGGGTAGTGGAAGCGGCGCACGCAAAAGGTATTGTGGTTGAAGCAGAACTGGGACAACTCGGCGGAGTGGAAGAGCATGTCCAGGTCGATGAGGCTGACGCTAAATTGACTAATCCCATGCAGGCTCGAGAGTTTGTGGAACGGAGCGGCTGCGATTCTCTGGCGGTCGCAATTGGCACAAGCCATGGCGCATTCAAATTCAGCGGGTCTCAATCGCTTCATTTTGATGTTCTGGCAAGAATTAAGGAAGAATTGCCTGGTTTTCCGCTCGTCTTACATGGCAGCAGTTCAGTACCTCAGGAAGAGGTGGCGCGGATTAATGCAGCGGGTGGAAAACTGCTGGGCGCGAAAGGCGTGGACGCAGATCAATTCCAGCGCGCAGCTGAGCTTGGCGTAACAAAAATTAACATTGACACCGATGGACGGCTGGTCTGGACTCGAGTTCATCGCGAATATTTCCTGGAACACCCTGAAGGATTTGATCTGCGCAGTCCTGGGAAGATTTTTATGTCAGAGTACGCGAAATTCATTGCCGCGAAAAACGAGAAACTGGGCAGCGCCGGACAACTTGATGAAGTCCGGGCAGTTCTGGCCGGATAAACTTTAGGGAACCAGAACAATAAACTTCAGTAATTTTCTCTGCCCGGAAAAATCAAACCGGGCAGAGCCAGTTAACCAGATAAAATGGAGGAAGCAGTGCCTAAAAATAGTCAGGGGATTAATGCCGATCGCTATATGCTCATTCCAAGGACGCTGGTTTTCCTGGTGAGAGATACACAGGTATTGTTGTTAAAAGGGGCGGCCAATAAACGGTTGTGGGCCAACTGTTTTAATGGTGTTGGTGGGCATGTCGAACGAGGGGAAGATATTCTAACGGCGGCGCGGCGTGAGCTGAAAGAAGAAACCGGATTAGAGGCCGAGGACCTGCGTTTGTGCGGCACGGTGGTGATCGATGCGGGTGAATCGATCGGTGTAGGAATTTATGTTTTCCGCGGCGAGTATTGTGGCGGTGAGCTAAGGCAGTCTGAAGAGGGGGAGCTTCAATGGGTGGAAAGAGATGGCGTTTTTGATCTTTCGCTTGTGGAGGATCTGAAGGTGATTTTGCCAAGAGTGTTAAGCTTAAAAAATGATGAGCCGCCTTTCGCGGCGCTTTATTCTTATACTGAGCGGGATGAATTGGAAATTGCTTTTGGGATTTAGGCGCTTTATCTTACTGGAACCTCATAGAAAACCAGGAGGGTACTGCCATATTGTCGTTGGTCAAACTCATGGAGATTCTGTAAATCCAGCTTTTTGTATTCAACCGGGTCAATCTGAACAATAACCCAAGCATCTTCTGCTAACCAATTTGGGTGAGAATCAACAGATTGCAGTGCTTTTTGCCACAGATCTTTATATTGAGGGGGCGCTATGTAAATATAATCAAATTCTCGGTCTGCCTGTTTATTCAAGTAGGTGAAGGCATCTCCAGCCACAACATCCGCGTTTTGTTCCAGATGAGTACGGACAAGATTAGTTTTTATGGTTTTTATAGCAGCATGGTGTAAGTCTAGCAACCTGACGTAGGCGGCTCCACGACTGAGGGCTTCAATACCCACGCTGCCAGTGCCGCCAAAAAGGTCCAGGAAAGTCGCGTTCAGAACATCCTGGCCAAGGATATTAAAGAGCGCTTCTTTAACGCGATCGGTGATTGGGCGAGTGATGTTACCGGGAACGGGTTGAAGTCTGATCCCTCGGGCTGTTCCTGCAATAATCCGTGGGTTGCTCAAAGCGATGGGTTTTCCTTTCAGTTTATTTTTTTTCTGACAACAATGCTTCCAAGCTGCTTGAAAGCAATTTGTCTTCTTGCTGGCGTTGTTTCAAGTAGCCCAAAGTGAATTCAGATTTTCTCAAACGCAGGGCCATGTGTGCAACCGCGCGTAAATCATCCAGGGTAACCTCTGTTCGGCCATCGGCAGCGGAATAAGCTCGGGCCGTTTCAAACCAGGTGATTTCTGCACGAAGGGATTCAATCTCGAGCTGTTGGATCAGGCGGATCCCTTTTTGTGCTATCGCATCAGAAATGGACACTTCTTTCAAACGGTTGCGGGTTGCCTGAATCTCTTCCTGGGAGATCCTGGTTTCCGGATTGAACTTATGGATGAATTTGCGCCGATTCTCGAGATATTCTTGAACCCTGCGGTAGGCCAATAAACGTTGCTGAGGTTCTGAGAGACCCTGGACGATAACGCGTAAACCAAAACGATCCATTATTTGAGGTCTGAGATTACCTTCCTCAGGATTCATCGAACCAATCAAGGTGAATCTGGAACGATATGTAGCGGATAGAGGACCCCGCCGGACAGTGAAAAATCCCATCGCTGCGGCATCGAGAAGCGCGTCAACTATTTCGTCTGGCAAAAGATTGATTTCGTCCACATAAAGCACACTCTGGTCTGCCTGAGCCAAGATACCTCTCTTCAGACGTAAGCGGTCATGTATCCGGGCGCGCTCATCAAAACCGCCCACCACTTCAGCCAAAGTCGCATTTAATGGAAGCTCAACGAGACGAGATTGTTCAACAACTGTCAGAGATTGCCCCTCGGCATGTTTTTTCGCACAGTCCGGGCAGACGGCATCTATTCCCGCGGTTTCAATATCTTCGGGCATGCATCCGTAAACACACTTGCTGCGGCGGACTTCCGGGAGGAGGTCGAGTAAACTGCGCACAGCAGTGGTTTTGCCGGTTCCTCTGGGACCAATCAGCAAAACACCACCAATATTAGGGTTAATCAATGAAAGCGTTAAAGCAAGCTTCATTTCCATTTGCCCAACAATGGCAATGAAAGGGAAGGGTAATGGTTCTGAGATGCCGCTGTCTTCTAAGGTCATATTGCCTTCTTCCCCCCGACCAGTTACATGGCTTATCAAATCTTTGAGCGAGCGGATTTGAGGAAGATCGCCTGTCAGCGCGTTGTCCTCTGAAAAGGTATGCTCAGAATCGGGCTCAAATTCCTGGAAATTCATTTTACGCTTTCTGCCTGTTTATTCACTAACATCATTATATGTCCAATATCGATTGGCGATAAAATTCCAGAGCATCACAACCAGAATGGCAATTGCCAAAGCAATATTATGCGCCACCACATCCGCCGGGAAGAAGAAACCCGCGGGGAGTGTTTTTTCGAAGAAAGGGATCAAAACTTTCTCGAGGAACGCAAGTAATGGCGTACGGATACCCAGCCCAACCACGTTGATGATCGCGAATTGTACCAGTTGACGTGAAACAGGTTTGCTGCGGGAATCGGGGTAAGTCCAAAAACGATTCCAGAGAAAATTATTGAGTACTGCACAGATAAACGAGACCACACCCGCGGCAATAAAAGGCACACCTACCAGCATCAGCAGATTGAGGATGCCAAAATCTACCACGGCGCCAATGGCTCCAACGATTGCAAACCTGAAAAATCGAGACCTTTCTTTCTGATTTGCCAGGATCATACCAACCCCATTTTTTCGGCAAAGTAAGGTGTGGTATTTCGAATTCCTTCTTCAAGGGGAATCGTGGGCTGCCAGTTTAGAATGTTTTTTGCGCGGGTTATATCCGGCCGACGGCGTTGGGGGTCGTCTCCCAAGCGCATATCCGACTTCATCACAATGCCGGAAGGGTTGCCAATGATTGAATTGATAGTCTGCGCAAATTCCAGGATGCTGGTCTCGGTTGGATTGCCTATGTTTACCGGGTCATGTTCTTCTGAGAGTAAAAGACGATAAATCCCCTCTATCAGATCTGCGACAAAACAGAAGCTGCGAGTCTGACTGCCGTCTCCATAAATGGTGAGCGGTTCCCCACGCAGGGCTTGTTGGATAAAATTGGGAACAACTCGGCCATCATCCAGGCGCATGCGAGGGCCGTACGTGTTGAAAATCCGGACAATCCGGGTATTGATCCCATGATAACGGTGGTATGCCATAGTGAGGGCTTCCGCGAAACGTTTGGCCTCATCGTAAACGGATCGGATTCCAATTGGATCTACATGTCCCCAATAGGTTTCTTTTTGAGGGTGCTCTAGCGGATCTCCATAAATTTCGCTGGTTGACGCCAATAAAAATCGGGCGTTATGCGCACGAGCAACCCCTAAAGCATTGTGCGTGCCCATCGCGCCGGCTTTCATGGTTTGAATCGGGAGGTTGGTGTAGCCAAAAGGAGAAGCAGGGTTGGGACTGGCTGGTGAGGCGAAATGGAGCACCGCATCCACTTTGCCCGGCACAAAAATAAAGTTAGCTACATCGTGCCGGATAAATGAGAAATTACTGACCCCGCCAAGATGAGCAAGGTTTTCTGGACTACCAGTTATGAAGTTATCCATTCCAATCACCTGGTGGCCTTCATTCAACAGCCGCTCACATAGATGCGACCCCAAAAAACCTGCTGCTCCGGTTACGAGTATGTTCATTATGCCTCTCTAGTTAGAAGATATCCAATCGATTCTGGTAATAGAGCCATCTCCCGTAATTTGCTGGGTTTGATTATTTCCAGTATTGATCAGCCAAAGATTGCCCTGGTAAACAAAGGCGATCCAGAGCGTTTCCGCGTTGTTAGTATCATACCCCCATTTTACTCGTTGTGGCTCAAGTCCAGGCACACCTTCTGGGGGGAAAAGCACCCTGCGGTTTGAACCATCGTGGTCCATCATTACCAACCGGTAACGGCTTGTTTCGCTTTGTTCTGAGAAGATTGCCTGCAAATAAGCCAGTTGATAACGGCGATTGGGCAAAAGAGGCGATGGTACCGGCGCTGAAAACATGCCAGTCTGGGGGACAAGATCGATTGTGAGATCCTCGTCTGGAAGCAAAGCGGTCAGGTCAAACAAAGGAGAAGTTTCATCTGAAGCCAGGCCGGCCAATGGTTTATGGGTAATGCTAAAAATAGCACTTCTGTCAGGAGACCAATGGATATCAGGCACCCATGCCCAATCGCTGCGGGTCTGCAAAGGAATTAACTCAATTAACGGGTCGAGACGTTTTTCTTCAAAATTCACCAGTCCTATACTGTCCGGCCGGGCAAAAGCAAGCAGTTCACCATCTTGAGACCATTCAAACACTGTGCCCCACCAGCCGTAGATGCCACCCGCATTGGATTCGATCACCTCTTCTTGATCCAGGATGACACCATCTGAGTTGAAAGTTAAAATCTGAAGATCGTTATTTGCCTGCCAACCTGGGGCGACGGAGCGGGGTTCAACAGTTGAGTAGGCGATGGTCAGTTTTCTGCCAGGAATCCAATCCGCGAAGTGGATTACATTTTCAACCCGCAGGCTAAACGGAGTTGCGGTTTGTTGTTCTATGTTGACAGCCCAAAGACTGTTAATGGTACTCTCGTCTTCGCTCTGATTCGCGCTGCGAGAGAATAGGAGCCAATTCCCGTTCGCGGAAAGAGAGAAAATTCTTCCATCCAGGTCGCCAGTTGTTACTAAAGGCCTGCGGTTACCTGTGGTAGTTTCCATAATCCAGGCATTTCCCGCTGTCAGGTATACCAACCGTCCTGACAGGGTGACTGCTGTGTAGGGTGTTTGAACGCCCACCATAATGATCTCGGGTTGTGGTTCAGAGACGACAGTCTTTTTGAAAACACTCTTTGAAATCTCAACTTCATCTTCAAAAACAATCCGGTAAGTGATTTGTTCAACCCCATTTTGCCCGGGTTGGATCAGAAGCGTCTGTCCATCAGGAAGTGATTCATTAAAAACTTTCTGATTTTGAAATGGAAGTATGGATTCTTCAAGTTCAAATTCTTCTCGAACCCGAATCACACGAATTGTCATTTGATCAACAGCGATTGTCAAACCCCCGGGATTAATTCGGTCCAGATTACTAAGCACCAACTTAGAAGCTTTGATAACATCGTTTACAGTGCTGCCAGCGGGAACACGCAAGGTGGTTGTACCGCCATCCGCTATCACATTCAGCGAGATTTCGCCCGGAATTGGAGCGGCAGGCGCGCAACCAAACAGACCACTGATTGCCATGACGGCAATTAGCCATAAAACCATACAATTCAGCTTTGGTATCGTCTGAGCAGCAGTTAGTTTCCCGTCCATGTATGCTACACGTTTGTCTTTGCTCATTATGAAGTATAATCGGGTCTGCCGGGTGATGGCTGGAACTAGAATCTTTGCGCAGTGATCGTCATTACGCCATCGACAATTTCAATTGAGGTAATTTGATACCCATCCGGAATTTCCACAAAAGCTTGTTGGAGAGATTGGTCAATTGTTTGGGACAAGTTGCTTAACAATGAATCCGGTGCAGGAATGGGGCCAAGATCAACAGACGTCAGATCCAGTTTCAGGGATCCTGACGGATCTATAGAAGGTTTCAGGATCAATTTGACATTAGCAGTGATTAAATTCTGCTCTAATTGACCGTAAATAACAATTTGACCATCTTCAAGTAACACCTTTGGGTTTGTAATGCCATACGCGGAGGTGTCTACCTCGTAGACTAAATAGGAAGTAAGTTGATCCTGCGTGAAAGATAACGTAAAGGGACCACCCTCCGATGTGTTTTCAGTGACGGAATTCAAATCTTCCATAATCTGATCTGCGGAGTTGGGAGAAATAAAAACTTCTTGGTCTGGTTCAGGCCCGCCAACATTCAATCGGCAGGCGATTGTTGTAAGAGAAAGTAACAGTAAAATGAGGAATATGCTTGTTTGTGTTTTCTTCATAATGTACACCTATAGAGATCAATTCTTATTTGAGGCAGGGCTAATTATAGCATGACTGAACAGAACGCATCATTTGACGAAAAGGAACTCAAGAAAATCCTTGAAGCGCTTTTACTGGTAGCGCCAGGGCCGGTAACACCAACTCAACTTGGCCAGGCTTTGGAAATTTCTCCCAAAATTGTAGAAAAAGCACTTAAGAGTCTGGAGGCCGAATATATTGAGCATCGTGGTCTCAGGCTTCAATGGCATTCAGAACGTGTTCAGATCACAACTGCACCAGAATATGGTGAGGTCATTGAGAACTTCCTGGGTCTGGAAGCTACTGCCCGATTGAGCAGAGCGGCTTTGGAGGCGCTGGCTATTGTTGCCTACCGCCAACCTATTACACGCCCAGAGATTGATTCGATCCGGGGTGTTAATAGCGATGGTGTGATGCGAAGTCTGCTAACAAAAGGGTTGATTGAGGAAATGGGCCGGGCCGAAGGTCCAGGCAGACCAATCCTATATGGGACTACCACCGACTTTCTGCAGCATTTTGGGCTTTCTTCCCTGGAGGAGCTTCCTTCGTTTGAAGAAGATGAAGAAGAAACCGAAAGTGGCAATGGTTTGTTGAAGGACTGATCAAAAAAATTACAGGCAGGTATATCTATTATGCGAGAACGATTGCAAAAAGTTTTGTCGAAGGCGGGATACGGCTCTCGTCGTTTCTGTGAAACCATGATTGAAGATGGGCGAGTATGGGTTAATGGCACCCCGGCCCACCTGGGCGATTCTGCTGATCCTGATGTGGATCTAATTGAGTTGAATGGTGAACGGGTGACCGGTGTAAACGCTCCCAGGATTTACATAGCTTTAAACAAACCACGCGGAGTGCTTTCGGATGTAGACGCAAAAGATCCCAGGAAAAATGTTATGGAATTGGTTCCAGAAGATGTACATTTGTTTGCTGTCGGGAGACTTGATTTTGACAGCGAAGGGCTCATTTTATTGACAAATGACGGTGAGCTTGCGAATCGGCTAACACATCCCCGTTATGGGCACGAAAAGGAATATGAAGTACTTGTCACCAGAGAACCCGACGAATCACAATTAGCTACGTGGCGGCGAGGAGTTGTCCTTCGGGATGGATATAAAACACAACCGGCGGTTGTGTCTGTATTGAGAAAAGTAGATAAGGGCGTCTGGCTTAAGGTGATTCTCAAGGAAGGGAAAAAACGCCAGATTCGAGAAGTCGGCGCGCTTGTGGGTTTGCCTGTTGCCAGATTGATCAGGGTTCGTCTGGCGGGTTTGCAATTGAGCAATTTAAAAACCGGGGAATACAGGTATTTATCTACTGAAGAGATTGATTTATTGAAAAAAGAGGGGTATAGATCCAGGGATTCGAAACCTGACAGGGGACAAAATAAAGATTATAAAAAGCGCAGAAAGTATCCTTTTAAAAAGCACACCGGCAGATGACACTGCCGGTGTGCTCTACTTAGAACAACTGTCAGTAATTGTTTGTTTGATTATATTTCCGGAAAAGTTTTTTTAATTCTAGCCAGCTGTTCTGCGGAAATAGGATTTTCCTTTGATGAACGACGGAAGAAATCTTTGAGTTTGTCTATTGAAAGCGTCGGAATGGGCGCGTTTTGGGCGTCAACCCTGGTTCTCTCATCCGTAAAAACGAGAACACTATTGACCGGAGGCGTATTCTCGTTAAATACATCCGTCAGAATTTTTTCCATCTCTTTTTTGTGATCAGCAACAATTTTTTCTGGATTTCCTAAACCCTCTTGCGAAAAAATTTTTAAAAATAGATTTACTTTAGATTGCTTCCATCGGTTTTTCTGCTCGTTAAAAGTGATTTCTCCGCGTTGGTGGAAAACTTCGAGGGTCCAGACCCCAGCTGGTCCAACCAATACATGGGGGACAGGAAGCATGTAATTGTACAGTGTGTAATCTCCAGGCAGGCCTTTGAGGGCTTTGACAATTTTCTCATCCGGGCGCGGCGAAGTTCCCCAGCGATTAACAAAATAAATACCAATTTGAGAAAGTAAGTAGCCAAAAATAAGAGCCACATAGGACCACAGCGCAAGTTCGGGTTTGGAAACGGAAATATAGAATCCGACACCCAGCACGCCTATGGCGGCCAGAGTAAGAAATTTACCAATTTTATTGTTTCGTGTGATCAGTTTTTTGTTTGTAATTATTTTCATCGGGCTTCCTGTAAAGTATTAATTTTCTAGTTGGGACATTCTATCCTGAATTGCCATACTCAGGGCACCAAGCAGGTTTTCCCGTACCGCGTCATGAGCAACACGGAGGGCGCTGGTGATCGCTTTTGCGTTCGATCGTCCATGCCCAACGAAAACCAGCCCATCAATCCCAAGCAATGGCGCGGCACCAATATCTGTCGGGTCCATCATTTTTTTGATGGCACTCAAAGCAGGTTTAGCCAGGAGAGCGCCCATTTTTGTCCTGAAAGATGACATTAATTCTTCTTTGAGGGTTGTGGCAACCATTTTAGCTACCGCTTCACTTGATTTCAAGAGAATGTTGCCGGTGAATCCATCTGTTACAGCCACATCCGCTTCACCGTTGAAAAGTTCTTTGCCCTCAATATTTCCGATAAAGTTTAATCCGCTTTGTTCTAATAAAGGATAACTTTCTTTAATCAATTGGTTACCCTTGCCAGCTTCTTCGCCATTTGATAAAAGCCCAACTTTGGGATTAGTTTTGTTAAGAACTTTTTCGGCGTAAATACTGCCCATGATTCCGAACTGTAACAAAAAATCGGGGCGGCAATCCGCATTTGCGCCAATATCCAGAACTACACAATACCCTTTACGGACCGGGAAAAGGGCGGTGAGAGCAGGGCGTTGAACGCCTTTGATTCTGCCCAGGGTTCGAAGAGCGTTGAAAAGCGCCGCACCAGTATTGCCAGCCGTAACAAAAGCCTGTGCTTCTCCCGACTTAACCAGGGACAAACCAACAGCCATAGAATTGTTTGGCTTTTTGCGTGCGCTCTCAACTGGTTTGTCTGTCATTTCCATCACATCAGGGGCATGGTGGATGCGGATTGGCAGCTTTTTGGTGTTAAGCATGTTTAATTTTGGTTCAATTAACTCTTGCTGTCCAACCAGGATAATGTCTTCATCTAAGAGCTGTGCCGCGTTGATTGCGCCCTGAATTTCTGGATCAGGGTAATCATCGCTCCCCATTGCATCTAAAACAATTGTCATGATGTCTCCTCTTGTTTGATCGTATTCGCTTACTATCGGAATTAACTTGACAAGGATTTATTGCCGATTATAATAGTCGTTGCACCCGCGCTGGTGCTGGAACTGGCAGACAGGCATGGTTGAGGGCCATGTGCCGAAAGGCGTGAGGGTTCGATTCCCTCCCAGCGCACTAAAATACCGCTGAAAAGCGGTTTTTATTTTAACATTGATGCAGCGACTTGAATAGTAGTAGTTGATCACTGGTATTCCTGAATCTCTGAAGTTATCATTGAATGCGTCTTGACAGATAAGACAACATATCCAGCAGACCGTGTTGACCACTCGACTCCGGCAGCAGCATAAGCTGTTTTTGACCAGCGTGGATATGTTGATCGATCTTAATCAGCGCTTTATTAATTGCCGGGCTTTGTTTGATTGCAGTCAAGATTGTCGAGACAAGGGCTTCGTTATTGGCACAGGAGCCGTCCATGATGCTGGCGGCATATGGGCTTTGTGGATTATCTGCTAAATATAGAATTGTGGGCAGGTTTAATATACCCTGTCGCAAATCACTTCCAACCAGTTTTCCCAAATTATTTTCCTCGCCCACAAAATCCAAAACATCATCCATCATTTGGAAAGCCATTCCTGCATGGTAACCAAACAAACGCAAAGCTTCAAGCAATTCAGGTTGCGCGTCGCATAAAATCGCCGCAAGCAAGGCGGAGGCTTCAAAAAGCGAAGCTGTCTTTTGATAGATTCGCTTTTCGTATAGCCAAATATCGGGTTTGGAGCTGCCGGGCAAGTATTGGTGTATTTCTCCGTTAATGATTGTGAGCAGCGTGTTGGTGAAACTGACTGTAATATCCTTAGAACCAATCTCGGCTACTATTTTTGCGGCATGCGCAAAAAGATAATCTCCGACAAGTACCGCTAATTGCGGAGAATCAGTTATGTGGATAGTGGGGTGATGGTGTCTGAAAGCCGCGTCGTCAATCAGATCGTCGTGAATCAGAGTGGCATTGTGGAGTAGTTCAACAGCGGCTGCCAACCGAATTATTTCATCTTTCGGTCCTTGAAGCGCTTTTCCGATGAACAAGATAATCGCGGGGCGGACCCGCTTTCCACCAGTAAATAGTCTTTGTTGGATGGTGTTAAGAACTTCTGGTTGACAATCCTTGAGCTCAGCCAGGATCAGTTTTTGGACATTTCCCAGCTCTTCTTGAACAGGAAGTAGAAATTCGGGAAGGGAAGATATCAATCTGTTTTCCATTGGAATAAAAATTCCGCGTTTTTTGAGGTCTGAAAGGCGATTTCTTCAACAGTCAACAATTTCAACTCGGCCAATTTGTTCGCAATATTAACGATCCTTGCTGGTTCATTTCGCCTGCCACGAAATGGATGTGGGGTAAGAAAAGGCGCATCTGTTTCCAAAAGCAGTGCTTTCAGGGGAAGCCCGGTCATGATCAACTGGCGTTCTTTAGCGTTTTTAAAGGTGACAGGGCCAGAAACGCCGATCAAGAA
>ENA-ORXD01002280-ORXD01002280.1-sediment-metagenome-genome-assembly--contig:-NODE-2280-length-13137-cov-3.869219_pt1 | contig 13137 bp, 18 predicted proteins | sample MGYA00237862_ERZ511471 | MGnify/ENA metagenome assembly ERZ511471 | reverse complement strand
GAGCAAGCGGCGCCTGCATCTGCGCCGGCAGATAGTCGAGGGCAGACCGCTCAACCGCATCATCCGGCTCGATGCCGGCCAGCGCTGCCGCGCGGCGGCTGATGCGCAGGATGGTCCCTTCCTGGTCGAAGACCCCCACCACATCGGGGCTGTCGTCGACCAGCGCCCGCGAGACGAGGTCGAGACTGACAGCGGAGAGCGGCGTCCCTGAACGCGCCTCTGTGGTCTCTAGTGCGGGACCCATCAACTATGCCCTTTCGACGGCGCCTACCGTGACACGCCCACGACTTCAATAGATCGTTTGTCGGCAGGGCAGCGCGCACCTGTAGACCTTTCGCTCTTGATCTACTTCGCTCAGGGGCTCTTGGCGGCCCAGTGCGCCTCGCTTCAGGGTGTGGTCGGAGCGCCGCTGTAGCTGCCTGAGCCAGTCTTCGCCGGAGCAGCGAAAAGGAGAGGGGACCGGCGACTTCATCGCTTGGGCCAGCGCTGGTCGCCGGCCCCCTCTCATCACGACCAAAGCAACTCCCAGGAGGTGAGGTGAGTCGGTCTGGTCGTCTCGACCAAAGCAACTGCCCGGGGGGTAAGTCGGTCTGGTCATCTTGACTCTTGACTTAAACCCTAGCCGCCCGAACGTGGCCTCGTCTATCGGAGTAGCCATGATTTGTTATGCGAGAAACCCTGATCCGTCTGTCATGATCTTCCGACTGCGAGTCGCAGGCGCGGCCTGACGGATGCCGTACGCGATCCTCGCCCACTCACACCGCCTTCTTGAGCGCCTCGTACAGCGCCCGCGTCGGCTTCGGCGACCTTTTCTGCGGCCCAAGCACGCGCGACGAGACGCGCACGGCCAGCAACCGCTTGACGCGGCCCCAGTACGGTTTGAGGACGTTGATCGCAGTCCAGCCGTCCAGCGGCACGGCGTCAGCGCCGGTCTCCGACTTGAGCGCGAACGTCAGCATGAGCCGGGTAAGCTCGCTGCGCTTACTCTCTGGGACGGAGTTCGGCGCAGGCGCAGCGGTCGGCTTGTCACCAGCGCCGTGAGCAGTGCCTTCATGGGAAAGCAGCAACCGGAGCAAGCAGTCGCGTTGCCGGGGACCTCCCTGTCCCATGATGTCGCGCGGAGCGCATCGATCAGGTCAGCCTCTTCGCGAGTTATCGCTCGACCCCGTCACAGGTCGAAGCCACATGGCGGCGAGGTGCGGGGAGTACGGCGAGACGGCAGCTACGTTCAACGCAACGCCGGCCGTATGGCCGCACCGAGAGCGCTCCCATCGCCGCCGCCAGCTTGACGACTCTCTGAGACGCCATGCGGCAGACCGCAACAACTGGGCGGCGCCCCCGAGGAGCGCGCAGTAGGCGGGAACCAAGCGGCGTCACCGTTCTGACGCCCCATCCAGTTCACGCCGTCGGTCACGAGCCAGATGCAGGTGCCGACCTTCGGGCCGACGGCCGCGTGAGCTCGACCACGAGAGCGATAAGGCCGAGCCATCGACCAGTCTTGGTCATAGTATGACCCGAGGCGATCGCCGTCGCAGCGGCCTGGCGTGCGCACCCCAGACGTGTAGGGCGCGAGTACTTCTAGCCATGGTCTGCAAACGCAGCGGCGGTAACCATGCAGATGTGGCTCGTGGCGTGCTTGCCGACGTGCCTTGGCGCGGAGGTAGGTGTGTATTTCAGCGGAGGAAGGCGCTATGACTGATCACCTCGCACACGGGAAGCAGCGCGTGGTCGTCCTCGGCGCCAGCCCGAAGCCCGATCGCTACTCGAATCGGGCGGTGCGACTGCTTCTTCAGCATGGGCACGACGTGGTTCCGGTTCACCCCGGCAGTCCGACGATTGAGGGGCTGCCGGCGGCTGCCGGGCTGGAGCAGGTGGACGGTGTCGTGGACACGCTCACCGTCTACGTCTCGGCGGCGAAATCAGCCTCGCTTGGCCCCGCGATAGTCGGGCTTGCTCCCGGCAGGGTGATCTTCAATCCGGGAGCTGAGAACGCGGAGTTGCAGAACGTCCTGGAGCGGGAGGGCATCGCAGTGGTGAACGCCTGCACCCTCATGATGCTCAATACGGACCAGTTCTAAGTCGACCTGAGGCACTGCCGAGATGCGAGCGCGCCGCTCACCCGAGACGCGATTACGGCACGCAGACCTCAATCGCGGCCGGCAGGAGGCGGACACGGAGGTACGCGGTTTCCCGTCGCGCCCCGCCGTCGACCTCGAAGGGCAGTTCGTCCTCGAGCTCGACGTCGATGCTGGTGCCGGTGGTCGTCTGGACGAAGGGCGATGAGGCCGGGCGTCCGACCGCGGCGAAGCCGACGGTGCGAGCCCAATCGAGGATGCTGTCGGCGGTGACCACGCCGACGTTTAGAAGGCCGTCGTCAGGCTGGGCGTCGGGAAAGGCCGCGAGACCGCCGATCAGCTGGCCCATGTTGCCGACGAGGACGCACGTGAGCGACCCTGCAAACCAGTCGGTCCCGTCGATGGTCACGCGCGCGGCCACGGCCTCGCGCCGCACGGCGCCCATGCCGGCGACGACGTAGCCCAAGCGTCCGAGGCGGTCCTTGAGGCCCGCGTCGGCCGTGCGAATCAAGACGGCGTCGAAGCCGACGCCGGCCATCACGGCGAACCGCTCGCCGTTCACCTCACCGAGGTCGACGGTTCGCCGCCGGCCGGTCAACCCCACTCTTACCGCGTCCTCGACGTTTCTCGGGATCCCGAGGTTGCTCGCAAACAGGTTGGCGGTGCCCGCAGGGAGGATCGCCAGCGTGACGGGCGCCGAGCCGAGGGCGTTCAGGGCACGCCGCACCGTGCCGTCGCCGCCCCACACGAACAGCAGGTCGACGCCCGCGTCGACCAGTTCGGCGACGGCCGCTGGGACGCGCTTGGCGCCGCGGACTTCACGCCAGAGAGGGTCGGCAACGCCGTGCCGGGCGAGCGCCGCACGCAGGGCGCCGAGGCCCCCGCCGAAGGTCTTCTTCGAGTTGGCGACTACACCGACGACCGCCATGGTGATACGCGGGGACCGGGGCCTGCGTCTCAGGCGCGTGCGGCGGGCGATGCGCTTTGCCCGTGCGTCACGCGCAGGCCGGTCAGGACAGCCGTGAGACCGGCCTCGAAGCGATCGCTCAGCGCGTCCCAATCGGGCTCGGTCATGAGCGCCGGGCAGCGGTTGCTCCGCCGCCGGCGTGAGCGCGTGCGCTCCGGCACCGGCGGGCGGACTTGCGTGAAGAAGCCGCCACAGAGCAGCGTGGCGTAACCCAGCGTGTAGGCCGACAGTGTGGCCATGACGCCGGCGATTTCGGGTTCGTCGAAGCCCGCCGCGGCAAGCATGGTGCGCGCTTCGGCGTAGCCCCGCGCGATGGCGGGGAGGTGTAAGGGGCGCTCGAGAAGCGCCGGCAAGGTCTGCGGGTGAGCGCGGAAGAGGGCGAAGAGCGAACGTAGCACGGCGCCCAGGCGCTCCTCCCAATCGCCATCCTCCGCATCAGGTAGCGTGACGGTGGCGAGCAGCATCTCGAGCACGCCGTCGATGACCTCATCGCGATTGGCGACGTACTTGTAGAGCGCCATGTCCGTGTAGCCCATGCGGGTCGAGAGCTCGCGCATGGTGAAGCCGCCGGTGCCCTCCTCGTCGATGAGGGCGAGGGCCGCTTGGAGGATTCTCTCCCGGCTGAGCGCCGGGCGCCCGTTGCCGGACCTTGCTGCTTCCTGGCTCGTCATGGCTGGCACTCTACCACTCAGTAGAGGGACCGCTGCTCGACGCCCGTTGGAAGGCGTGAAGGGCTGCACGGCGCAACGCGGGGGAGTCGGCCGCTCGGTCGTCGCTACAGGAGGTCCTTCTTCTCGAGGCAGGCGATGGCGTAGGTCATCGCTCGGTCGTGCTCGGTAGCCCACCGGAGCCAGCCGCGCCGGTCGAACTCGATCACCTCAGTGGGTTCCAAGTCGAGCGTATCGACGATGGCGAAACTCCTGCAGCCGTCGTAGCTGATCTCCTTGCCTGCCCACTTGGAGGCGATGAACGTGGCGACGATCACGCTGCTGGTCTCTCCCGTGAACGCGAGGTGGATGCCGACGGGGCTAGTCTTGCACGTCAAACTTGAATGTCAAACCAGCCCTGGGCGGCGCGACTCGACATACATAGCGCTGCTATCTATAATGCTGCGAGGTAATAGGCAGCGGTGAGGTCATGGAGATCAACAAGGACCTGATAGCGGCATCGTCGACGCCGATCGTGCTGGCGATTCTGGCGGAGAGCGACAGCTACGGCTACGCGATTCTCCAGCGCGTGCGCGAGCTGTCCGGGGGGCATCTTGAATGGACGGACGGGATGCTTTACCCCGTCCTGCACCGGCTCGAGCGGCTCGGCCATGTCGAGGCGCGCTGGGAGGTTGCGGAGAGCGGACGGCGCCGCAAGTACTACCGGGTCACGCCGCAGGGACGAGCGCAGCTCGAGGATCAGCGGCGGCAGTGGCAGGCCGTGGACGCGACGCTGCGCGGCCTTTGGCAGACGTATGTTGTCGGGCCGGCCGGCGTGGCGGGGCCGGCTCGGTCGTCGGTTCAGGAAGCGTGAGAGATGACGGCCCCTCGTCAGACGCACTCGCTCGAGGAACAGATCGCCCAGTGGCGGAACTACGTCGGCCGCCGGCAGGCGATCCACGCGGTTGACGTGGCCGAGTTGGAGGACCACCTGCGTGAGCAGGTGGCGATGCTGGTGGACGCCGGGCTGGACGGCGACGAGGCGTTCCTCGTCGCCGTAAAACGCATGGGTAACCTCGATGCCCTCTCGCGCGAGTTCGCGCGCGAGCACTCGGATCGTCTCTGGAAGCAACTCGTCGTGGTTCCCTCTGAGTCCGGCGAATCGCGCGCCCAGGCGCGCACGGACGCCGTCGTCGCTTTTGGTCTCGCCGCAGCCGCGGCGTTGGCCGTCAAGGCGCCGGCGCTCTTCGGGATCGGTCTGGACGAAAACGCCGGCTTCTACCTCCGCAACGTGAGCCTCTTCGTGCTGCCGCTGCTGACCGGCTACTTCGTCTGGAAGCGCCACCTGGCGACCAGCACGGTGCGCTGGCTGGTCGCGGCCTTCCTCGCCGCCGGTCTCTTCGCCAACGTCTACCCCTTCGTCCCCGGCGGCTCCACCGAGGCGCTCACGGCGCTGCATCTGCCGATCGCCCTCTGGATGGTCGTGGGCGTTGCTTACGCGGGCGGTCGCTGGGGTCAGGTCGGCGGCCGTATGGATTTCATCCGCTTCTCGGGGGAGCTGTTCATCTACTACGTGCTCATCGCCCTCGGCGGCGGCGTGCTTGCGGCCTTCATGGCGATGATCTTTAAGGCCATCGGTGTCGACATCGAGCCGTTCTTCGAGTCGTGGCTGCTGCCCTGCGGCGCAGTTGCGGCCGTCTTGGTCGCCGCTTGGCTGGTCGAGGCCAAGCAGAGCGTGATCGAGAACATGGCGCCCGTGCTGACCCGGCTCTTCACGCCGCTCTTCGCAATCGTACTGGTCGCGTTCCTTGCTACGGCGCTCTTGACCGGGCGCGGCGTGGACATCGACAGGGACGTGCTCATCGCCTTCGACCTGCTGCTGGTAGTCGTCCTCGGGCTGCTGCTCTACTCAATCTCCGCCCGGGATCCGCAAGCGCCGCCGGGCGTCTTCGACGTCGTGCAGCTCGTCCTCGTCGTCAGCGCCCTGCTGGCCGACGCGGCGGCGCTCTGGGCCATCGGCTCGCGCATCACCGAGTTCGGCTTCACCCCGAACCGTGTCGCCGCCCTCGGCGAGAACGTCATCCTTCTGGTCAACCTGGCCTGGGCCGCTATGCTCTCCATCCGCTTCCTGAGGGGGCGCGAGTCGTTTGCCGCCATCGAGCGCTGGCAGACCAACTACGTGCCGGTCTACGCGTTGTGGGCGGCGGCCGTCGTGATCGTCTTCCCGCCGCTGTTCGCGTACATCTGACGGGTCTAGTCCTGCGCCGCGCGCCTCATTTGAGTCGCGGCGACCTGAACCCCGTCGGCGCCTGCCTGCCGTACTCGTCCACCGCGTCCAGCGCCGCCTGTTCCTCGGGGGTCAGCACCCAGGCGAGCATCTCGACGACGATGTGGGCGACTTCTAGCTCGTTGAGGTAGCCGATCCAGCTGCCGTAGCCCGCCTGCCCGCGGACCCTCACCGACAGGGTGCCGCGGTAGCCGCGCTCCACCAGCTCTCGCCTCACGGCCTCGAGCTGCTTCGCCGGGACCCGTATGGACAGCCGCACGCGGCCGCTTGCCTCCGACATGAGCTGCAGCCGCCTCGCTCCCGCGTCGGTCTCCTCCTCGATCTCGCAGGCGAACCGGCGTGTGCCGACGGCATCGACCGGGGTCCACTCCGGAGCGCTCTGGTCTTCAGGCATGTCGTCCCTCCCCACTCGCCGCCTTCCACTCTCCGCGCACGCTACTGCAACTCTTGTCGGTTCGCCATGAACTCGCTACGCCGCCGCGCGCGCTGCGCGGCGGCGTAGCGTCTCACCACTGCGTAGGTCTCAAGTGCCGGTCGTGAGATCCGCCAGCTCGGCCGAGTCGAAGATCTGCTCGACGTCTGCGAGAGCCTGCGACACGTCCGCGATCGGCAGGAACAGCTTCGCCAGCAGCTTCTTGAACCGCACATCGTAAGGGCGCGTGGAGAGCGTGAAGTGCTGGATGGCGTCCATGGGGTCGGCGCCCTCGAGATAGAACGCTCCCATGGAGCCCTGGGGCGTGGCAAGCACGCTCGCCACCTCAAGGTGCTGATCGCTTGCTCGCCGGGACTGACCGAACTCCTTCCAGGTGAATTCCTGGGCGAGGACCGTCCTCGCTTTGTCGGCGGCGTCGGGAATCAGGGGAGCGACGAAGGCCAAGCCTTTGCCCCGGCTCGTGACGTGCTCGTTGGTCCAGACGGCGACCGTCTCCGGCAGCGAACCCTGACTGGCTTGCGCCACGTCGACGCCGTGAACGTCTCTGAGTGCGCGCGCAAAGAAGTCGTCCATGGCCAGGCCGGACTCTGCCGTCAGCCCCAGGCTGACTGCTGAGTCCAGGTTGGATTCCATGTAAGTAACGACGAAAGAGCCCATCGGCGTCTTCTGCAGATAGGTTCGCTCGAGGGTGATGTTGGCACCCCGGCGCGAGACTTCATACTCGCGCGGTCGGGCCATGAACTCATTGGCGAACCGCTTGGTATCGTCGTCGGTCATCCCCGCAAGCACGGGGAAGGCCAGCAATGATCGTGACATGCGCTACCTCCTAGGTTGACATCACAGACTATCAGCCGACGATGGTCGGCAACGGCGGGTTCACGCGGCCTTCGTCTTCGGGCTCGCCACGTTGAAGCGCCGGGCCGCAGACTCGCCCTCGTCGAACTGCACGAGAGTGGCGGGTTCGTCGCCCACAACCCAACCATCGTGCCCCGCGGGGATGACGAAGACACTTCCGGGGCCGAACTCCAGCCGGGTTCCGTCATCGAACTGCGCCACCATGTGTCCCGACATCGTGTAGCCGACGTGCGTGTCGAGGCACTTCGGCGCTCCCATGTGCGTCGAGAACCGCCATCCTGGCGGATAGGTGATGCGCTTCACGTTCATGTCGCCGATCTGTACGACTTCGATCACCGCACCGCCCTTGGTGATGCGTTGGTCCGGCTTGTCGAATGACTTCGCGGTCCCATCGATCGGGGTAGCCATGACGGCCTCCTCCATTCCAGCTGCGAGCGAAACGCTCACCGGGTCGGGCGATCCGGTGCTTGGAGGATTCCCCTACGGCGACAGTGCTAAGCAGCTCGCCTCGGTGCTTGGTCTCGCCGCGAGATGGCGGCGTGCCGGATGCCGCCGCCTCAGGCCCGCTTCCGCCCTAAGGCGAAGTACGCGAGGGGGCCGATGACGTCGATGAACGCGAGGGCGCCCCACATCCGTTTGGAGCCCCTAATCAGGTGCGCCGGCCGGCGCTTGATGTCGAACAGCGCCGCCGCAAGGAGCAGCAGTTCGACCGCGCCGCCGACGATAATCAACGCGCGGCTTGACGTGCTGAGTTCGCTCCACTTCTTCTTGCCCATGGCTCCCCCTCCGCAGGACGTGGTCTCACTGCCTCTAGTGTACGCCCGTGTGTTTTCGCCGGTCGATCATCGGTCAGCGCATGCCGACCGGGAAGGCGCACGGCTCCATTCAACCAGACGGGAGCCCGGCCGAAGAGGGCCGGGCTCCCGTCTGCGTTCACGGAAGCTTGTCCCGCGACTGCTGCCGTGCTTCGGCAGAGGTCTGGGTCACACGCAGACAGGCTCCTCTTCGGGCGTCTGGGCCGGCGAGCCCGACGAGCTGGAGGCGCGGCCGAGCAGCTTGCGGTTGAGCCGCGCCGTGGTGGCGATCGTGACGATCTGGACGCCGAGGATGACTGCGAGCAGCGCCAAGTGGACAGGGGAGAACTTCGCGACGATGCCGTTGGTCACGAGGCCCCAGTGGATGAGGAACTGACCGAGCACGGCGAGAGCGACGCCCGGGCAGACGAGGCCGTAGGACGCAACACTACGTTTGTCGCCGCGGACGTAGTCCTTGAAGTAGTTCTGCTTGCGCATGATCGCCCAGCCGGTCAGGCCCATGACGATCTGGGCGCCGACGAGCAACCCGAAGAAGACGAGCCAGATGATCGGCGGGACGGTGGTGTCGAGCAGCGTGTGAGCAATGCCGCTGACGTCACGCAGGATCGTGATGCCGAACAACGTGAAGATCGGGATGCCCATCCACAGTGTTGGGCCGGCTTCGACGGCCATGCCGTGACGAAGCATAGCGCCGAAACTGACCGGGAGCTTGATGGCAATCCAGCTGACCGCGGCGGCCAGGAAGAGGAAGGTGCCGAACATGCCGATGACGGCGCTCGCCTTCGTGTCGCTCATGGCGGCGGATGCCGCGAAACCGGTGGCGACCATGGCGAACGCGAAGCTCGGTAGGACTTGGCTGAAGTGGTTGGTGTCCTCGATGTCGAAGTTACGGTGCGTGAGGATGCGCGTGAGATAACGACCGAAGAGGGCGAAGGAGTAAGCGCCGATGGCTGCGAAGGCGAGCAGCGCGATCGGGAACAGGTACTCCTTAATGCCCCAGAGACCGGGCACGAAGAGGGCGCCGAGCACGAAGGCGACGTTGACGCTCATGGCGTACGTCAGCGGGATGGCGAGCAGCGATACTTCGGCGTTGCTCTGACGGAACTCGGAGAACTCGGGCGAGCGGGTGAAGGCCCGGTACGCCCCGACGTTCCGCGCGAGCAGCTGGACGTGGCGGATCGCGAAGTAGGCGATGAGGGCGAGAGCGACGGCCACCAGCACCTTGGCGAGCGTGTTGGAGCCGGCGTAGACGGCGGCGATGTGATCGAAGTTGGGAATCGGCTCTCCGGGGTGCGGCACGAGAAACATGAGGTAGACGAAGAACGAGATTGCGAGCCCGCCCATGCCCAGGGCGGAGAGGAAGTACAGCGGTCGGTAATTCACGGCGAATCCTCGGGCCATAGAACGCTCCTTTCTTCACTGTCGAATACCCGTTTGGGCGAAGGGGGTGCGCGGTACTCTATACCCCCTTGGGTATCGTTGACAAGTCGTGCAGCCGGCGCCGAGAGCCCCGCGCCACCCCGCGGGTGTTCGCACTCGGCCCGGTGGGCGGCTCCCTGATTCGCCGGCGCCGCCGTGAGCGTCCGGCTCCTTCGTGCAGCCGATGGGTCGGCCGGCGGAGCTGGATCGTCGACAGGCCGTCGCGTAACAACTGCTCTCCTCAGGCGTCTATGCAGATGAGACGGTGCAGAACGGTGCGCCACCAATGAGCGAGGCGAGGAGAGCAGAATGAGATCCATCAAGGTCATCGTCATCGCCGGAGCGATCCTGCTCGTCGGCAGTAGTGTCGCCATGGCCGGCGACCGGCTTATGCAGCGCGACCGCGACACCACGCCGGTCGCCGGTGCGACGTGCACGCCTTCGCCGGTCGCGACCTGCGACGGCACACCCGACCAGCTGAGGGATCGGGACCGTGATGGCGCGACCGACGCGACGGCCGGTGACCAGGTGCGGGACCGCGATCGCGACCGCGACGGTGAGTGCAGCGCCGAGCAGCAGTGCACGCAGGACGGCGAGGCGGCGCAGGTGCAGGATCGTGAGCGCACTCGGGCGCGTACCCAGACGCAGACTCAGGCCGGCGCCCAGACGCAGAACGGCGCCCAGACCAAGACCCAGTCGGGGACGAAGGCTCAGACCGCGACGCAGTCGCAGACCGGTCAGCCGGACGGCGCCGGCGAGGGCAGTGACGACGCATCCGGCGCGGGTCGCGGCTCGCGCTAATACACGTAAGCCGGCGGGGTGTCGCCGGGCGGGATCGTCCGTGAGCACGACGACGGACGACGCGCCCGGCGACACCAAGCGAGGCATCTTGGCGACGGCGGTCGTCGCCTTGCGCTCGAATCCGCCGGGGACGATGATGTGGACATGAGGAGCGAAACGGCAGGGTTTGGGGACATTCGGGCGGCAGCGGCGCCGCGCGCCGGCGACGGTACGGTCGTCCGTGACGCTCTCCCGGTCGCGGGAGGCTCGCGGGAGTTCTCCGCGGAGGCCTTCACGCGGTTGTACGAGGAGTCGCACGGCCGCATCTACAACCTCGCCGCCCGCATCCTGAACGACAGGGATCAGGCCGCGGACGTGACGCAAGACGTCTTCCTTGCGACATACAAGCGTCTGCCGGAGCTGCCCCAGGATGTGAATATGGAGCGCTGGATGTACAGAGTGACGGTCAACGCTTGTTTCGATCTGCTGCGGCGACGCCACAGGCGCGGCGAGCCCGTGGCGCACGACGTCGACGATCTGCCCGACCACATGGACGCCTACGAGCGCGCCGACCTCACGCGCGCCGTTGAGTCCGCGCTCTCCGCCCTGAGCCCGCGTCATCGCACCGCGCTCGTGCTCAAGGATCTCCACGGCTTCGGCAACGGCGAGATCGCCGAGATCATGGGCATCAGCCGCGGGAGCGCCGGCGTGTTGCTTCTCAGGGCGCGCGCCGCGTTTCGACGCGCCTTCGGCCATGCCCAGCCCGCCGGCGGCAAGTCGGTCGCCGGTCTTGGACTTGGCGTCCTGCCGATGCTGCCTGTTCCGGCGGCGCTCGAGGCGCCCGCCTTCCTGACCGGCTCGGCGGTCGCGACCGCGGCCCTGGCGCCGTCCGCCGCCTCTCTCGGCGCGCTGGCATCGTCCGGCGCCGCCCCGGCTGTGGCTGGCATCGGCGGCAGTCTCGGCGCCGTGACGGCCGCGAAAGTGGCGCTGGTTGCTGTGGGCGCCTTCGCCCTGGTCGGTGGCGGTATCGCGTCGGTCACCACCCAGCCGGGCGACGACGGCCGTTCCGCCGGCGTCGAAGTCGCTGGTGCGACCGTGGCCGGCACGCCGGTGAACGGCAACAGCCACTTCGCACCTCGTGAAGACCTGGCGGCGGAGAGGCTGCATCGTGAGCGCGCCGGCGCCGAGAGTGACGTCGAGGCTGGTTCCGGCAACGGCCGCAACGGTGCTGGGGGCAAGGACGGCCGCTCGGCGACGCAGAGCGGGTCGTCGTCCGGTCCGACCCTAGCGACCGGCCGGCGCGGGGAAGGATCGGGTAGCGAGTCCGGCGGCTCCGGTTCCTCCGGCGCCGCCGGGACGGACGGAGGTGCCGCCTCGGCCGCAGGCCAATCGGGCACCGCGGGCGCCGCGGCGGGAGCCGATTACGGGGGCGCCGCCGGAGACGGCTCCGGGTCGGCAGGCGAGGGCGGCAGTCTGTAGCTTCGCACGGCGATGGGGCACGGCCGTGCGCGCTTCACGGGCGGCATCGCCGTTCAGTTCGACGGCGTCAGGCTCCGGCCGTCCGGCGAGGCGTTGATCTCGTCCGCCAGCGCGAGGATCTCCTCATTGGGCGGGATGTCGCTCATGTCGTGACCGTAGTGCACGAAACGGGCGATGCCGGCCTTGTCGATGAGCACCTGGGCCGGCATGCGGCCGAGCTTGAAGAGCTTGACCTCTTGTCCGTAGAGCTTCAGCACGCTGAGGGTCGGGTCGGGCAAGCCGACGAAGGGCAGCGATTCGCGCGTCCAGTACGCAGCGAACGCGGCGGCGTCCTCGGGGCCGGCGACCAGTACTTCAACGTCGCGGGCGACGAACTCGGAGTAGTCACGGCGCAACTGCGCCATATGCCCGCGGCAGAACGGTCAGAGAAACGTGCGGTTGAAGACCAGCAGCACGTTCTTGCGGCCGCGGTAGTCCGACAGGCTCACATTGCGGCCGGAGAAGTCCGGCAGGATGAAGTTGGGGGCTGCCTGATTCAGAGACACGCGTGACACGCGAACCTCCTCTTGGTGCGATGTGGCGAGAGGCCTGGGGGCGAGCTAATAGCGGTTGGGAGCCCGAGTAGGGATGAGGAGAAGGACGATCACCGTGATCAGCGGGAAGAAACACGCCAGCAGACCCCAGAGAAGTGGGCTGCGGCCCTTGCTCCGTGCGATGCCCATCGTCATGGCGAGGAAGATGAACCATAGGACGACGAAGATCGCCCACCAGAACTACTCGAGCGCTGCGATGATCACTGCGGTCATGAGACCCCCCTTGACGCTGCCCTGCGGGCAGATGGCACATCCTGACACCTGGCCCTGCGGCTGGCAATTGCCGCGGGGGCAGGCGCGGGAGCCGCGGCCCGGGACGCGCTCACGCAGATCGCGTTCGCCAGGAAGGCCCTGCTCGACACGCCCGCGGCCGACCCGTCGCTCGCGGCCAAGATCCGGGACATCGAACACCGGATCCATGACCATCTGACCGTTCTTCTCGGCGACCGGACGAAGGGACGGAGGTCGGAAGCGACCCCACCGTCGCTGATGGAGCGTGTCAGCGCCCAGCTCGACGCCACGGGGCCCGTCACGGCCACCGCGCGGCGCGGCTATGAGATCGCGGCCGAGGGTTTCGAGAAGCTCCTTGTCGGCATGCGGGAGACGATCGAGCGCGATCTCCGCTCGCTCCAGCGCGAGCTCGAGTCCGCCGGCGCGCCGTGGACGCCCGGACGCGGTCTGCCGGTCTGGAAGAGAAGATGAGACGGGCCCAATAAGTCGCATATAACTATCGGGTTGCACGGCACAGCCCGCGGCGTCCGGAAGGTCGTTCGCGCCGCCGATTTTG
>ENA-ORXD01002279-ORXD01002279.1-sediment-metagenome-genome-assembly--contig:-NODE-2279-length-13138-cov-2.398591_pt1 | contig 13138 bp, 8 predicted proteins | sample MGYA00237862_ERZ511471 | MGnify/ENA metagenome assembly ERZ511471 | reverse complement strand
AAAAAGAATTCGTTGCGCTCCTCGTCCAGCAGGATGACGATGGAACCCTCGGTGTTCAGAAGCTTTTTGACCTCGGTATTGATATAGAAGAGCAGGCCTTCCAGGTCCGTGTAACGCGGCAGGGCCATGCTGATCCGCAGAATGGCGTCGTTGATGCGGGCGATGCGCCTTTCCCGGGTAATATCCCTGAGAATGGCGATGACGCCCTCGCCCTGGTCCCCCCCGGAGTACAGGGCGGCCTTGATGGATACGTCCAGAAGACGGCCGTCTTTGGTGAGGCGCTGGGTCTCGTGCATCACGAGCGTGCGCTCGTCGAGCAGGCGCTGCAGGTTCTCGCGGGTCTCCTGCCGGCGCTCCTGTGGCACGAAAGGGATGGCGCCGCCTTCCAGTTCCGCCAGGGTCCAGCCGAACACCTTGGTAAACTCGGGGTTGAGATAGAGGACCTTCCCCCGGGCCGCTGTCATGACGACCACGGGATAGGGCACAAAGTCCAGGAGGGTCCGGTAACGGCGCTCGGATTTGCGCACGGCCTCCTCGGCCCGCTTGCGCTTGGTGAGGTCCTGAAAGGTTTCGATGGCGCCCGTGATGTTGCCGTCGTCATCGATGAGGGGGGCGGCGGTAAAGAAGAACCATCGGCCGTTTGCGCCCAGTTCGGGGAGGAAGACCTCGGCCTTGTAAACGCCGTCCTTGGCGGCAAAGCTGTGGTTTTCATCTAAATAGTGCGCGGCCACATCCTGGGGCGGTGTGCGGTCGACAATAAAATCCGCCAGGATGGGCCGCTGGCTGGGGTAAAAGGCGCTCCATTGACGCCGGGTGCCGATGAGTTCTTGGGCGGGGATCCCGGTCAAACTTTCGTAGGCGCTGTTGCAGTGGGTTATGACATGGTCGTTGTCAATGACCAGGGTGGGGATGGAGTTTCCCTGCACGATCTGGGAGAGCTTCTTTTCGTTTTTCCGGAGCTCCGCCTCAATCTGTTTCAGTCGTTCGGCCTCCTGCTCCAGGCGGGCGACCTTGTGCAGTAATTCCGTGTAGCTTGGTTTCGGCATGCGGTGACCTCCACCCGGTTGCGGGCAGCCTCAGGCCTGTTTAGAAAGACAGGGAGTCCTGGTCCCTGGCGTCTGGTGGGCTGGAAAGCGGGTCTTCCCGTTGTTCTCGGGGTCGCTGGTCGTTGGAGCCATCTCCAGGCGCCGCTTGTGCGCTGCAACGGTCGCGCAGGCGCACGTCAGACTTTCTCCAGGGCCGTGTATTCCAGGTGCAGGAGCTTGCGACCGAAGTTCCGGAACAGCACTTCCACCTTGTCCTGCGCCACCAGGCGCGAGATGACGCCCATTCCGAAGGCGGGATGGGACACGCGATCCCCTCGCGCAAAGGCCGCTGCCGCGCCGGGGGGTGTGCCTCCCCCGGCCCGGGGAGCGGCCGGGAGGGGCGTTTCAGGGCGAGCGGGGCGCCTGAGCAGTCCGCGCGAAAACAGGGCGTTGCCGCTCTCCGGAGCAAGGCGCTCGTGCGCCAGGATGGCGTGGTCCAGATCCCTCAACAAGGAACTCAGCCCCGTCTGACCGCCGCCGGCGAGGTCCACCTGCCACACGGGCAAGGCCTCCTGCCCAGGATAACACAACAGAAGGCGGTCCTTGGCCCGTGTGGCGGCGACGTACATCAGGCGGCGTTCCTCCTCCAAGGCCTCGGGTTTATCGGAGGCCCTGACCATGGGAAACCGTCCCTCGGCCACCCAGATGATAAAGACCACCGGCCATTCCAGCCCCTTGGCCGAATGCACCGTGGAGAGCGTCAGCGTTTCGCGGCCGGGATCGGATTCCATATCCACGATGCTATCCGGCGGTTCCAGCACCAGATCCTCGAGAAAAGGCTTGAGGGCGCGATACCGGGCGGCCATGCCCAGGAGTTGTTCCAGTTCCTTGCGCCGCCGCGGGAAATCATCGTATTTCGCTTCCAGCAAGGGGTTGTAGTAGGCCAGGACAGCCTCCGCCGCTTCGCGGGGCTGGCTGTGGAGCGGACCGATCCGGGCCAGCAGGACGGCCAGCCGGCGGAGGCCATCGTCCTTGGGACGCAGTCCCGGCCAGTCTGCCAGGCGTTCAGGCGGTAGCCCTTGGCTCCGCATCCAGTCCGTGATGTGACGAATGCGGGCCTGACCTATCTGCCGCACGAGTCGCAGGACGCGCACCCAGCTGACCATGTCCTCCCGATTGCAGATGACCCGCAGGTGAGCCAGAAAATCCTTGATATGGGCCGATTCCAGGAACTTGAAGCCGCCGTATTTGATATACGGAATGCCCTGGCGGGTAAGCTCGGCCTCCAGTTCGAAGGAGTGGTAACCCGCGCGAAACAGAACCGCCAAATCTTTCAGCGAGCGTCCCTGCGCCAGCTCCGCCCGGATCTGCTGAGTCACGTAACGCGCCTGGGATGGCTCCGTGCCGGTGTCCACGACGCGCGGCACGTCCCCGCCCGTGCGGCGCGTGTAAAGGCATTTGGTGAACTTGACCCGGGCACCCTCGATCAGTGCGTTGGTGAAATCCAGAATGGGCTGCCGCGAACGGTAATTTTCTTCCAGCCTGATCAGGCGGGCATCGGGGAACAGTTGCGAAAATTCGAACATATTTTTGTAGTTGGCGCCGCGAAAGGAATAAATCGACTGGGAATCGTCACCGACCACCATCACGTTGCGGTGCTCATGGCCGAGCCAATGGATGATTTCGGCCTGGATCGCGTTGGTGTCCTGATATTCGTCCACCATCAGGAAGCGGTACTGCCGGCTCAGGGCCTCGCGTACGTCCGCATGGCGTTGCAGCAGGGTCAGAAGCAGGAGGATCAGGTCATCGTAGTCGACCATCTGGTGGCGCTGCTTGTAGGTGCGGTACAGGGCCTGCAATTGCTGTAACTGGGGTGTGAATTCGATGAACTGGGGATATTCGTCCCCCAGGATGATGTCCAGGGGTTGCCGCAGGTTGGCGGCCTTGCTGAGAACGTTGGCCACCGTGCCCTTGCGGGGGAAACGCGGTCCCTCCAAAGGCAGCTTGATATCCGGGACCAGGCTGTGGAGGATGTCTTCCATGTCCGCGCGATCGAGAATGGTGAAGCCGTTGCCGTAACCGAGGTGTCGGCCGTGTTCGCGCAGCACCCGGTTGGCGAGCGCGTGAAACGTGCCTCCCGAGACGAGGCGGCAGCGCGGATCCGCCAGTTGGGCGGCCCGTTCGAGCATCTCTTGGGCGGCCTTGCGGGTAAAGGTCAGGAGCAGGATGGCCTCGGGCGCGATACCGCTCTCCACCAGGTGCGCGACGCGGTAAATGAGGGTGCGCGTCTTGCCGCTGCCCGCGCCGGCGATGAGCAGCAACGGGCCCTCGACGGTGGACACGGCCTCCAGTTGGGCCGGGTTCAGGACTTCGGTGTAGGATATTGCGTTCATTGACGTTCGTTTACCTCTTCCCACCGCGCGTGCGGCGCAGTTCCTTCAGCCTGGACCAGCGCCGCAGTCCGGCGGCCAGGCCTCCGGGCCGGCCGCGTTCCATGGCCTTGGCGCGCAGGACCTGGCCGTCGGGCGAGTCCAGGGCTGTGCGGAGGCAGAGGTGCCGCGCCGGACACGCCCAGCAGCGCTGCGGCAGGCTTCGCAGTCCTTGGGCGTCAAGCGGAAAGACGACGGCCAGCACCCCGAATCCTTCACAACGCGGCAGCGCGCGAGGGTCGGCCGGGACCACGGGGGACGGCGGCGGGCCCTCCTTTAACGGGGCGCGCCGTCGATGCCTTCTCTCAAGCCATCTATGCCAGATACGAAGCATGGGGTTACTGGGTCGCGGCCCAAACAGCGTCCGGCCACAGGGCAGCAGGACGGTGACTTGGGTCGGACGTTTACCGGAAGGCACTAAAGTGCTTTCGGACTTATCCTAAATGATTTTCAAACACAACAAATTTAATTACTATAGTGTGCGTTGACATGCTCCCGGGTAAACGCGTCCGGGGGCGGACCCGGCCCGGGGGACACGAACCCTCGGCGGCCATCAAACGGAGCGCGTGCGGAGCGATGCGCAGATGAAGTCCTTAAGCGACGAGAGGTCTGTGACTGAAGATCCCGGCCACCAGATCCTGGAACACGCCAACGCCCTTTTCGAACTGGGACTCCTGGGGCAGGCGCTGGCGGAGTACCGGAAGCTGTTGCCCATGGCACCCCTTGCAAGCCAAGTCGTGCCCCGCATGGTCGAATGTCTCCTGAGCGAACATTCCCCGCACCAGACGATGCGGCGGATGGAGGAGATGCTGAACCGCGAAGGGGTCGACCTTGGCGTTGCCAAGGAAATCCGCCTGGGCCTGGTACAGGAGATGTTGCGGCGGGGCTACCGTGACCTGGCCGCCGAACTGCATCGCCGTTTATCCGCCACCCATCCCGATGACAAGGAACTCAAGGGCAAACTGGACCCGCTGCTGGCCCAGTTCAACGTGGGTTCCCGTTACGGGCACCTACTCTACCACAATTATGTCACCTCGGACCAACTGCAAAAGGCACTCGAACTCGCCCGGAAAGGCCGTAAGAGCGTCGAATTCGTGCTCATGGATCTGTTCAAGATCACGCGCGACAGCATCGGCAAATCCCTGAGCGGATACTACGGCGTGCCCTTCAAAGGGTTCGATCCCAATCTGCCGGTGCCGGTGGAACTGATCCGCAATCTCAAGAAATCGTTTCTGCTCAACGACCTGTGGGTGCCGCTCAGTTGGGGCAAGGCCGGGGTCGAAATCCTCATCGACGATCCCAGGGATCTGGTCAAAACGGGCCAGATACGGGGGCTGATCAAGACCAAGAAAATCAACCTGGCGGTAGGCATCCGCGAGGATATCGAACAGTACATTCACCACTTCTTCGGCAAGACGGCCGCGGAGCCGGCACTGGAGATCGCGGACGAACTGGATCTCATCTCGGACATCTCGTTTGAGGAAGACGAGACCGATGTCGAGGACCAGCACGATATGCTGGACGAATCCTCCAGTCAAATCGTGCGCCTGGTGGACCAGTGCATCGTCAATGCCTACCGCAAGGATGCCTCCGACATCCACATCGAACCCTCCCCGGTGACCAAAAAGACCATGATCCGTTTCCGTCTGGACGGTGTGTGCCAGGAGTACATGCAGGTTCCCAACTCCATGGCCCGGGGACTCCTGTCCCGCATCAAGATCATGGCCGGCCTGGACATCGCCGAAAGGCGTCTGCCCCAGGACGGCAAGATCCGTTTCCGTCGCAAGGGCATCGCCCCGATCGAGTTGCGCGTGGCCACCATACCGATTACGGACGGGTACGAGGATGCGGTTCTGCGGATCCTGGCCAAGGCCGGCGTTATGAAATTGGAGCAGATGGGCTTGGACGAGCGCAATCTCAGGGTGATCAACAGGATGATTGCCAAACCGTACGGGCTCATCCTGGTGGCCGGCCCTACGGGTTCGGGTAAAACCACCACGCTGCACACGGCCCTGGCGCGCATCAACCACCCCGGGATCAAGATCTGGACCGCGGAGGATCCGGTGGAGATCAGCCAGGCCGGTCTGCGCCAGGTGGAGGTCAATCCCAAGATCGGCTTGACCTTCGCCCGGGTCATGCGCTCCTTCCTGCGGGCGGATCCCGATGTCATCATGATCGGTGAGATGCGGGACCGTGAGACGGCCGCCATTGGGATCGAGGCCTCCCTTACGGGGCACCTGGTATTTTCAACCCTGCATACCAACAACGCCTCTGAAACGGTGACCCGCCTCCTGGATATGGGCCTGAACCCCCTGAATTTTTCCGACGCCTTCATCGGGGTGATCGCGCAGCGGCTGGTCCGCAAGCTCTGTCAGAACTGCCGCAAGGCCTATCACCCTTCCGCCGAGGAATTCGATGAAATTGTCGGCGAATACGGCCGGGAATATTTTCCCCTGACAGGCATGAGCCATGGACCGGATATAAGCCTCTACCGGCCGGTCGGCTGCGAGGAGTGTTCCGGAACGGGTTACAAGGGGCGCAGCGGCATCTACGAGATCATGGAAGGGACGGCCACCATCAAGCGTCTTATCAAGAAACAGGGCGCGACCGAGGATCTGTTGGAGCAGGCCCTCAGGCAAGGGATGACCACCCTCAAGCAGGACGGGATCATGAAGGTTTTTCAAGGGGTCACGGACATCTCGGAACTGCGCCGGGTCTGCATTGACTAGGACCCGCGGCAGACACCAGGGCGACCGGGGCGCGATCCGAGGCGCCCCTTACCTTGCCCAGTGCCCTCCTCCAGGGGCCGGGGCCATTGAAAGGAACGGGAATGGCGCGTACCAGCATTCGGAATAAATTCATCTTGAGCTTTCTGGGCCTGATTTTCATCGTCGTGATGGTGGTGGGTCTGGTCAATCGGCTGACCGACGATTTTTTCCTTTCCCAGGCCATTTCCACGGCGCTGGCCATGGTTGCGGGCTTCTGTTTCGGCAGTTTCCTGGCCCGGTCCCTGGTCGGGCGCATCCACATCTTGAGCCGTTCGGCGCGACGCATCAGCCAAGGCGATCTCGCGGGTGAGATCGCGGTCCGGTCGCGGGATGAGTTCCGTGATCTGGAGGAGGTCTTTGGGGTCATGGTACAGGACCTGCGGGTCATGCTCTCCGAACTCAGGAACGTGTCCGTCCAGATTCGTGACACGAATCGTCGCCTGGGTGACCTGACCGCCAGGATGCTGGGGGACAGTCGCCAGATGGATGCCTTCGCCCAGACGATCGCGCAGGGTTCCGAGGAACAGACGGCCATCATCCGGGCCACATCGGCGCGGGTGGCCACCGGCCTTGCGGTGATGCAGCAGATTCTGGATCAGTCCGCCAAGACCAGCCGCAAGATCGGGGAAACGCGCCACAAGAGCGAAATGGGAAGCAGTCAGGCGCGTGAGACCCTCAACCATCTGGCCGAGGTCCTGCGCCAGACGGGGGACCATATCCGGCCCCTGGTCCAGCTGACCCAAAAGGTGGAGCGGATCCGGATGGTGGTGAAGGTGCTCGACGGGATCGCTGAAAAGACGGATATTTTGGCCCTCAACGCCTCGCTGGAGGCGACGCGGGCCGGGGAGGTCGGCAAGGGGTTTGGCCTGGTGGCCCATGAAATCCGCAGCATGGCGGAAAACTCCAAGGACTCCTCCCGGGAGATCGCGACCCTGGTGACGGATATCCTGGCGGACGGGCAGGGCCTGGCGCAGTCGCTGGGGCGCACCCAGGAGGAAATCGGCAGGGGCACGGGGATTATCAGTGAGATTGGCGAGACATTCGGCGCCATGCTGGCGGGCGTGCAGGTCATCAGCGATGAGGTTCAGGGCATGGCCGAGGGGACGACACACATCGTGGGCGAGTTGCAGCCCATCCTGGAGCATGTCCGCGATCTGACCCACCTGGCGCAGGAGAATCTGGAGGCCACACGGCAGACATCCAACGCCATCCGTCAGCAGACGCGGGATATGGAGCAGATCGACGCGGAAATGACGGCCCTGAAGGGGCTCTCAGCCCGGATGCAGGCCACCCAGCAGCGCTTCCGCCTGGCCGCAGGCGCGGCCGAGGACTGATGGACACGGTGGACTTCTGGATCGCCGATCGCCTTTACGGCGTGGAGGCACGCCATGTCTTGCGCGTGCATCCCCAGGGCCGGGTCACGCCGGTGCCCTGGATGCCCCCCTTTTATCTGGGACTGACCTATTTTCGCGGCGAGGTCTACGATGTGATTCACCTGCGCGGACTTCTTTGCCGCGAACTGCCGGCGTGCAAGCCCCAGGGCGCCATGCTGCTGGTTCGCTGGTCGAACCGGCAACTCGCACTGGTCCCGGATCGGCTTGCCGGGTTGCTGTCCGAGACCCAAAGCCATCCTCCTGCCGATGGCGCGCGGGTGCCGCTCCCGGAGCCGCTGGTCCTCGATCAATTGTGGCAGACCCTGGGCCGCCATGTCCCTCGACATTTCGAAATATGAGCAGATCTTCGTCCGGGAGGCCACCCAGTACCTGGAGGCCTTGGAAATACTCCTGGGGGCCGCCGGGCAGGATCCCGCCAACGGGGACCTGTGGCGCGACGCCTATGCCAAGCTGCACTCCATCAAAGGCATGGCCCGCGCGCTGGAACTGGATGCCATCACCGGCCTGGCCCATGCCATGGAAAATTGGTGCCGGCTGTTTGCGGAAAAGACCGCCTGCGCGGACAAGGCCTCCCTGGACCTCCTGGTCGAAGGCCTCGAACTGATCGGCCGGGAGGTGGAGAGGCGGATCGATCTGGGGGATGTGGCCCACCGGGAGCGTTTGGAGACCCTCGTGGCGGCGTTTAACGCGTCCCCGCAGGCACCATCCGTTTCCCCGCCGCGGCCCGGCGGAATCCCGGAGCGCGACGCACCCCCATTGAAGCCCCCCGCCATCGAATGGCTGTCGGTGCCCTTCGGTCTCGTCGAAGGGCTCATGGGGCTGTCCCAGGAGGTGCTGCAGGCCGGGGCCGCACTGCGGCAAACCGAGGCCATGGGTGCGTCCGGTGCGCCGGCGGCTGACCTGGGAAACCTTTTGTACCTGATCCGCGAGCTGTATCTGGCCCTGGCGCGGATGCGTCTGATGTCCGTGCGTGATTATGGCGCGCTTTTTGAGAAGGTGGTCCGCTCCTTGGGCCGGCAAACCGGGCGCGGGGTTGCCCTGGAGGTGCGGGGCGGAACCCTGCAGGCCGACGCGGCGCTGCTGGACCGGCTACGCGAGCCGCTCATGCATCTGATGCGGAATGCGGTCATCCACGGTATTGAACCCGGGGATGAAAGAGAGCGGCTGGGCAAGCCGCGGGAGGGCCGGATCGTCCTGGAGGTGCAGCGGGAGGGAGAACGGCTGGTCCTGACGGTGGGGGACGACGGGCGCGGGATCGATCAGGGGCGCGTGCACGCTTACCTGAAAGCGAAGAAGGGCCTGAACGAAGAAGAGATCGGCCGGCTGAGTCCATCCGCCCTATGCGCAACCATTCTGGAGCCAGGCTTTTCGGGGGCCGCGCAGCTGACGGAGCTCGCCGGCCGGGGCATGGGGCTGCATGTGGTCGCCCAGGCGGTGGAATATCTGTCCGGCTCGCTCCGCATTCGTTCCAGTCCTTCCCAGGGTACCCAATTCGTCATCGGCCTGCCCCTGGCATTGGCCGTGGCCTATTGCCTGGTGTTTCGTATCGGGCCTTATTGGCTGGCCTTGCCTGCCAGCGATGTGCAGCGAATCGAAGGCCGCGCGGGTCTGGCCGCACAGGAGGTCAGCACGCTGCTCATGGATCTGGCGCGGAGCGGCGACCCGTCGGCCCGGCCCGCTTATGTGGTCGTCCTGCGTGGCGCGCAGCGCGGTGTGGCCCTGCCGTCCGACAGCATCCAGGGGATTCAGCCGGTGACGGTCATGCCGGCGGGCGGACTGCTCGGACAGGCACGGCGTTTTGCCGGCGTGGGGCTGCTGGAGGACGGGCAGATCTGCGTCGTCATGCAGCGGGAGATCCTGGACGCGGGCGGGACAGGCGCCGGGGCGCCAGGGGCCGATAGGGCGCGGGTTGCGTTCGGGTCCGAGGGTCTGTCTGGCGCGGGGGGTGATTCTGAAGCCTAAGCCTTGATCCGATCGCGGATAAAAGCGATATGGCCTTGGCCGGCCAGGCCCCGGGCCCTGTCGTCCCGGCGCGGAAAAAAGCCGGTTGCAGTCACCTTTGGCGACTGCAACCGGCTGTGAAGCAACGCGGCAGAATCGGGCTGGCTTACATCAGGCTGGGCAGCCAGAGGGCGATCTGCGGGAAGGGGATCAGTAACAGCGACAGGGCGATGAGCGCGAAGAGGAACGGCACCGCTCCACGGAAGATCGCCATGAGTGGCACATCTTTCGCCACCCCGCTGACAACATACACGTTGACCCCCACCGGGGGCGTGATGACGCCCATCTGGGTCACGAGCACGATGATGACCCCGAACCAGATCGGGTTATAGCCCATGTCCAGGATAACCGGGTAGAAGATGGGAATGGTGAGAAGGATCAGGGCCAGGGCATCGTCCACCCCTACATCACAATCAATAATAACTTTTTTTGCCAAATGAGTCCGCCTCTCCCAAGAAATTTAGGCCTTGGGGCTTTTCCAATTTCTTCGAAATGATAAATTGTTCTTCTGGCATTTTCTTCTTACCCCTTGAGCCGTTATTACTTTGCACGTTATTACTTTTCCGTTGACTCCCCTCTATTTTAGCGATACTCTTTTTTCACTTCCAGCCATAAATTTCAAGTTCGGAGATTTTCATGAACAGGGACATCCTAAAGCAATCGGCATGTCGTTTCATAGATGAAAATCGGGAAAAAATCATCGGTTGGGCGAAGGAAATCGACCGGCATCCTGAACTCGGATTCAAGGAGATGAAAACCGCGGAATTGGTTTCCTCCGCACTGCGCAGCTTTGGTCTGCCCGTCCGCAAGGGGATCGCCGTAACCGGGGTCGAAGGGGTTTTGACCGGCGCCCGGCCCGGTCCGGGGCTCCTGATCATGGGGGAAATGGATTCGGTCGTGAATCGCGACTACCCGGGAGCCGATCCGGTCACCGGCGCGGCGCATCTTTGCGGTCATCATCTCCAGGTTGCCATCATGCTGGGCGCGGCCCTCGGTCTGACTTCGGCCGGCGCCGGCAAAGAATTGAGCGGAAAGGTTTTTTTCCTGGGCACCCCGGCCGAAGAGTTTGTCGAGATCGAAGAGCGGCTGCGCCTGCGCGACGAAGGAAGGATCCGCTATCTCGGCGGAAAACAGGAGCTCGTCCGCCAGGGTTATCTGCAGCAAATTCAGCTGGCGATGATTGTCCACGCCCATTCGCAACTACCGGAGCGGAAGATGCTTTTCGGCGGATCGGGAAACAGGTTCATGGCCAAGTCGGTTCAGTTCCGGGGCAAAGCCGCTCACGCCGGCGTTTCGCCCCATGAGGGGATCAACGCCCTGAACGCAGCCTGTCTATCCATAATCAACATCCACGTTCAAAGGGAAACCTTCCGCGACGAGGATTCCATCCGCGTCCACCCCATCATCACCAAGGGCGGCGACGTGGTCAATGTCGTCCCGCCGGACGTGCGCATGGAAACCTATGTGCGGGGGAGGCGTGTCGAGGCCATTGTGGATGCCAGTAAAAAAGTGGACCGGGCCATCCGCGCCGGGGCGGAGGCCGTGGGCGCGGAAGTGATGATCCGAAACATCCCCGGCTATCTCCCTTTGGTCCAGAATTCGGACTTCACCTCCTTGGCCCGCCAGAATGCCATTTCCATCGCCGGGGAAGAGGGCGTCGGCGAAGGAGGATTCATGGGAGGGTCCACGGATGTGGGGGATCTCGCCCATCTGATTCCCACCATCCAGCCCTATGCCGGCGGAATCGAGGGGCTTCTCCACAGCTCTGAATTCAAAGTCAGCGACTACGATGCCGCCGTGACCTACCCCGCGAAAGTCATGGCCATGACCGCCATCGATTTGCTCCACGGGGATGCCGGAGAGGCCCGACGCGTCATCGCTAACTTTAAACCGGCGATGAAGGTTGAAGAATATCTGAGTTTTTTGGAGGAAATGGCCGGATAGAAACCTAATTTCCCATTGCGGCTTTGCCGCCCGCCAACGATGAAAATGGATTTTGATCTGCGATGCTACGCTATGCGATTTTTAAGGTAGTGCTATTTGGGGGAGCCAATGAAGATCGATAAGATGGATGTGTATTATGTGGGCCTTCCTCTCATTTATCCCTGGAGGACGGCTTACGGCGAGGATGCCGCGATTCATTCGGTGCTCGTGAGGATGGTTTCAGGAAACCAGGAAGGCTGGGGTGAAACCACCCCCTTTTATGCGCCCACCTATTCCCCGGAGACCGCCTCGTCCGCCTTTTTTCTGATAAAGGAAATATTCGGGCCCTTCGTGGCGGGAAAAGAGTGGGACAGCGCCGCCGCCCTTCGCGACTCCCTCTCCATTTTCAAGGGCAACCCTTTTGCCAAGGCGGGGATCGAAATCGCCTGGTGGGTCCTGGAAGCCAGGATCAAAAAGGTCCCTCTTCATCGCCTCCTCGGCGGCAAACGGACGCTCATTGAAGCCGGCCAGGATTTCGGCATTCAGGACTCCATCGACATGCTCCTCGGGAACATCGAGAAGGCGGTCCAACAGGGATTCAAACGAATCAAGCTGAAAGCCCGGCCGGGTTGGGATCTGGAAATGCTGCGGGCCGTCCGCGGCGCCTTTCCTAAAATGACTTTTCACATCGACTGCAACTCCGGGTATACCCTCGATCATCTCCCTTTCTTCAAGGAGGTAGACAAGTTGGGGTTGGCCATGATCGAACAGCCTCTCTTCCACGATGATCTGGTGGAACACGCGGAGCTGCAAAGGCAGATCGACACCCCGATCTGCCTGGATGAATCCATAAAGAGCGCCCGCGACATGAGGCTAGCGATCAAACTCAAATCCTGCCGCTACGTGAACATAAAACCCGGGCGGGTCGGAGGGCTGCAGAACGCCATCGAAATTCACAATCTCGCCCGGGACAATGGCATCCCCGCCTGGGTGGGAGGAATGCTGGAGAGCGGCATCGGCTCCGGCGTCAACATCGAGCTCGGCGCCCTGGAAAATTTCACCTATCCGGGGGACCTCTTCCCCTCCGAACGCTTTTTCGCCGAAGACCTGACGGAGCCGGCGGTCCGGTTCGCTCCGGGGAATTTAGGGTTCGAACCCTCGCAGGTTCCCGGGACCCCCTATGCTCCGGTTATGGAGCGGATCGAAAAACGAACGCTGTTGAAAGCGACGGTAAAACCGGCTTGATTGTTACCAAAGGCTCATTAACCATATAGAGGGCGAAGGACGCAGGGAATAATGAATGATTCGAGGGTTCGAGTTTTTCTCACCTTCCTCTGTAATAGCGCATGGCTTCCGGAATCAATTCCTTGATATGGGCGATGCGCGATTCGGGGGCGGGATGGGTGGACAGCAATTCCGGTGGACGATCCCCCCCTTTGGCGCCCATTCGCTCCCAGAAGGGAATGGCCTGACGGGGATCGTATCCCGCTTTGGCCATCAAAACGAGCCCGATGCGGTCGGCTTCCGATTCGTGAACCCGGCTGTAGGGGAGCAAGACTCCGAGTTGGGCCCCGGCCCCATAAGCCGCCATGAAAACA
>ENA-ORXD01002278-ORXD01002278.1-sediment-metagenome-genome-assembly--contig:-NODE-2278-length-13140-cov-4.609508_pt1 | contig 13140 bp, 11 predicted proteins | sample MGYA00237862_ERZ511471 | MGnify/ENA metagenome assembly ERZ511471 | reverse complement strand
AAACTTGACCTTCCTCCCATGCTCGAACTCCAGTATGGGATGCTCCTTGATCAGGTCCATCTCTTTCCACCCCTCCTTTGGCAATCGTGAAGGAAAACCTGCAAAAAGACCGGAATTAAAGGAATAAACCCTCCCTTCGTTGGAGTTTATAGTTAATTATAAATTTAAACGTGTGTACATAATACTTCCCACGCATATATAACATTTTCGGGAAGCAATCGCAAGAGTCCTTTTTACCCGATATCAGGGGGCCTGAGGTAAAGTCCCTTCACCTCATGGAAGGGTCGTTCCCTTTCGGAATAAAGGTCTCCGAGGAGAGAAAGATATCCACCCGAAGGGGTTTCTCTGGTACGGACCATGCAATAATCTGAAAAAAGCTCATAATGCCTATCTTTTTCAATAATTAGGAGAACGTGAATCTTTTCGGGAAAAATCGTTTTCAGGAAGTTCGCATGGCTAAAAAACCCGGGTTCGCAGGTAACGGATAATCCGTCCAGGCCGGGTGATTTCCGGTAAATTGCCGCATAAACATATCCGCGCTTTGCCCATAGGACGGGAGCGAGAGACTTTTCCGGAAAAAGCGGGAGGGTCTCCAGAGCAAGAATTTCAAGGGCATTGAAGGGCACGACGGGACAATCAAGGGCAGCGGCGAGTGCCAATCCATAGCTCAAACCGACCCTCACTCCGGTGAAGGAACCCGGACCCGTGGAGAGGACGATTCGGGAAACCTGGGCTAAAGAGTGACCCGTGAAGGCGAAGAGACGATTTATCGCTTCGGGGAGACAGGCAGATTGCCGTCTTGAAATATTGAGATGTATCTCGGACAGGACGTTTCCGCTTTCGGAAAGCCCTACGGAAGTCCACTTGGAGGAGCAGTCTATTCCCAGGTTGATTGTCACTTGCACTCCTCCTCATTCCTCTGGCAAAGCTTGCCTGACTTCTTCAAGAGACCTGGCTGCCCTCTTTCCTATCGCCTGGATTCGAATCAGGATGGTTTCTCCGTCTTTTCGAGCCCCCCGCTTCTCCAGTACGCATTGCCAGGTTTCGCCCTGGGGAGGTTCCTTCCAATTTTGAGCCCATTCGACGAGTACGAGGCGCTTTTCCTCTAGTGCCTCTTCAAGTCCGAGGTCCTCGAAACGGCAGCAGGAAAGCCTGTAAAGGTCTGCATGGGTGACCGGAATATCCGCTTTATACTCATTAACGAGAGTGAAGGAGGGGCTTCGAACGTTTCCTCCGGATAATCCTTCCACGATTCCGCGTACGAGAACGGTCTTGCCGGTTCCCAAATCACCGGAAAGAAGAACGAGCAAACCGGGGAAAACGGAGCGGGCTAAAAGCTTCCCGAATTCATGCGTATCCTCTTCACCGCCGGAGAGAAAGTCAAGGACAGGAAAAGCGATTTCAGAATCGGGCATCATGACGCGTTTCCTGCCCTTCAATGGGCGACAATTCGCGTGAGACGGCCAGGATGCCGTCCGCGATCTCATGTGAAAGGATGCCCACTTCCGACCCGTTTTTCCGTGAAATGAAACGAGCGGCTCTTGCATGTGCCCATGCGCCGGCCATCCCTGCCCTCCACGGAGGGAGTCCCCTGGCCATGAGGGTCCCCGCTACCCCTGAAAGGACGTCGCCCGAACCGGGAACCGCAAGAGCGGGAGTGGACTCGAGGACGACACCCGTCCGGTTCCCGTCGGAACAGAGCGAGAAGGGGCCCTTTAGAAGGACTGTCCCGAAACGCCCTGAGAGTTCGTGCAGGCTTGCGAGGCGTGCCGCCGAGATGAATGCGGGGGGTTTCCCGAGCATGTGCCCTGCTTCTCCTTCATGAGGCGTGACGAGTGAAAGGGGGTTTTCGAGTTTAGCGGGAAGGAAACGTAAGGCATCCGCATCAAAAAGGACCGGTTTGTGCCAGGATCGCGAGATCCAATCGACGAGGAATGCCGTAGATTCCGAGCGGCCCATTCCGGGTCCAGCAACGAGCGCATCCGTGCGTTCAACCCATTCTTCCAGGGCATCCAGCGCAGGTTTCTTTTCAAGAACCTGGTCGTTTCCCAGGGAAGCGGGAATCACAACGGCTTCGGGAAGGGAAACCGAGGCTGCCCTGGCGACACATTCCGGAACCAGCAGGACGACAAGCCCTGCCCCGGCCCTCAAGGCGGCGCGGGCGGCAAGGATCGGAGCCCCTCGGTACCGGCTGGAACCTCCAAGTATGATTACGGTGCCTTTCTTCCCCTTTTGATCGTCGAACCGGGTCTTGGGCCAATCGCCTGAAGCATCGGAAAAGCCGTAACCTTCTAAGTCGGGCGAAGGGAGGATCTCCGTTGCCGGAATGCCGATAGGAATCACTTCTACTTCACCGGCAAAGGCAGCCCCAGGCATGACCCTCAGCCCTATTTTTGCAGCAAGAAAGGAGAGGGTGACCTGAGCCCGGAAGGCAACGCCCCGGACTTCTCCCGAAGACGGATCAATGCCGGAGGGGATATCGAGTGAAACCTTTGCAGGGCCATTTTCCGGAATGAGTGAAAGGAGGCGCCTTGTTTCGCCTCGCGGTTCACCGGTTGAGCCAGTGCCGAGGAGGGCATCGACGATACCCCCGGAATCCCTGAATAGCCGGGAAAGTGTTTCATCATCCAGCAAAGGGGTTTCGATGATTCGACAACCGCTGGATTCCAGAATTTTCAGGAAGGCTGCAGGCTCGTTTTTGAACCGGCTCCTTTCCTGCGGTAACAGCACGGTCACGTCAAATCCGGCGATGAGAAGATGGCGGGCAAGGACAAAGCCATCACCTCCGTTGTTCCCGGATCCGCAGGCGATAGTCCAGGAACGGCGGCCGAACCTCCCGACAAGGAATTCGGCAGCTCCCCTTCCAGCGTTTTCCATTAAAAGTGCCGGGGTGATGCCGTTTTTTTCATTGGCGAGCCTGTCTGCGGCTCGTGTCGATTCAGCGCTGTAAAAAGGGACCATCACTAGCCTCGAGGACAACGAGCGCAACAGCCATGTCGCCTTCATGCGAAATGCTGAGGTGAATACGAATGTCCCGGGCTTTGAAGAGAAGTTTTTCTGCCTGCTCGGAAAGACGAAGCTCAGGGGCTCCGCCTGAACGGGAGACCCAGACGGAGCGAAGGCCCACCTTAGATAGGCCCCAGCCTCCCGCCTTTGCGAAGGCTTCCTTTGCAGCGAAAGCCGAGGCATAATGCCTTGCCGGGTTTTGGCTAGACTCCGCGTAGCTCTTCTCTTCCTCGGAGAAGACCTTTTTGACGAAGGCATCGCTCTCGATTGCGCGAGACATCCTTGAAATCTGGCAGAGGTCTATACCGATTCCGGAGATCAAGATAGTCCTCCTTAGCGTGAAGAATACGTGGCGATTATAAGGGAATCGACGCGGGAAAAAAAGAAAAAGGCACCCCTTTAGGAGTGCCTGGCCATTTGGTGGGTGGTACAGGAATCGAACCTGTGACCTCTTCCGTGTCAAGGAAGCGTTCTTCCTCTGAACTAACCACCCGGAGCATCATGCATTTTAAGGGGCGCTCCCCGCCTTGTCAATCATCCTTTTCCATTCGTACATCGCAATTGCGGTTGCCACTGAGGCGTTTAGCGAACCGGCCTTCCCGTCCATGGGTATCTTTCTTCGCTCATCGCATCTCATTTCTACCGGCCTGCTGATTCCCTGTCCCTCGCCCCCCACGACAAGGGCAAGGCGCAGGGGAAGCGGCTTCCCGTCAAGGGTATCGGAAGCATGGTGATCGAGCCCGACGGACCAGAAACCTGCCGGCTCAAGCTGATCAAGGGCGAAAAGGAGGTTCGGGGCCGTAAAGATAGGCAATCGTGCGGCAGCCCCCGCGCTTGCTTTAAGCACGGTTCCCGTCGGCAAGGCGGCCCGCCTTTTTGGAATCACAATGGCGGATGCTCCTAATGACTCGGCAGAACGAACGATGCTTCCAAGGTTTCCTGGATCTTGAAGATGATCGAGGAGAATCACCATGGCGGGTTCGGGGTTTGGCGGTAAGTGTTCGACCAGGGTCGAGACATCGAGCATTTCAACGGGTGAGACAAGGGCGGCGACTCCCTGGTGTGCGGCATCCGGACAAATGCGATCGATCGAAGATTTCTCGACTTTCTGGAAGGGAATGGACTCCCTGCGGCAGATTTCTTCGATTTTTCTAATGGACTGGTGATGAGAATCCCTTGCGATCAAAATCTTCTTGATGCGATTTGGTGTGCCTTCGATCAGGGCCAAAACAGAATTTCGCCTCCACGATGTTTCCTGGTCCGGTTGACTTCGCTCTTCAGGCATGGGCTTTCCCCCCGACTTCCTTGAGATACTCCCGCAGGCAAGAAGCCGTATGGCCCCTTCGCAGCCGGGAAACATGGCGAGGTGCTCCAGTTGCGACAACTTTTCCTCCTGCCTGCCCTCCCTCGGGTCCCAAATCGACCAGGTAGTCGCTTGAGACGAGCACATCCAGATTGTGCTCGATCATGACCACCGTGTTTCCCTGGTCAACAAGCCTGTGGAGAAGAAGGAGAAGTTTGTGAACGTCCGTGTAGTGCAGGCCCGTAGTCGGCTCGTCCAAAAGGTACAGGATGGAGCCCGTAAATCGTTTGCCCAGCTCCGTGGCAAGCTTGACCCTTTGCGCTTCACCCCCACTTAGCGTTGGGGCGGGCTGACCGAGACGGATGTAACCGAGCCCCGCTTCCTCTATGACCCGCAGCTTTGAGGCGATCCTGGGGATATCGGAGAAGAAGGCCAGGGCTTCCTCAACGGGCATGTCCAGGACATCGGCAATGGTCTTCCCCTTATAGCGGACCTCAAGGGTCTCCTGGTTGTAGCGTTTTCCCTTGCAGATCTCGCAGGGTACGTAGACGTCAGGCATGAAAAGCATCGAAATCCGGTTCTCCCCTTCACCTTTGCAGGCTTCGCACCGACCCCCGCGCACGTTGAAGCTGAAACGTCCTGGCTGGAATCCTCTAATCCTGGCCTCGGGCAGCTGGGAAAAAAGTTCACGGACTGGAGTGAAAAGACCGGTATAGGTAGCCGGATTCGACCGGGGAGTCCGGCCGATCGGGTTCTGGTCCACCAGGACAATATTCTTCAGGCTTTCCCAGCCGCGCATTTCCCTATGTTTACCGGATCTTCCACGAAAATCCCTATCCATTAGGCGTTTGAGTCCCCTGTAGAGGATGTCGTGCATGAACGTGCTCTTTCCCGAACCAGAAACACCGGTAATGCAGGTAAGGACCCCAAGAGGCAATGCGACGTCAATATCCTTCAGGTTATGTTCGTTGGCTCCAAAAACTTCCAGCCACCCGGATGGAGTTCTTGGTTTGTCCCTCAGGAGGGCTCCGTGGGCGGTCCCTTTGAGATAGGGGCCGGTCATGCAATCGGTTTCAAGAATCTCTTCGCGGGTACCGGCTGCGACGATTGTGCCGCCATGCTCTCCCGCACCGGGTCCGAGCTCGAGGATGAAATCGGCCGAAAGCATCGTATCCCGGTCGTGTTCCACCACAAGGACGGTGTTGCCCAGGTCCCTGACGGCCCGCAGGGTTTTGAGAAGCCTTTCGGTGTCCTTGGGATGAAGGCCAATAGTGGGTTCATCCAGGACATAAAGAACTCCGCTCAATTTCGAACCGATCTGTGTGGCAAGTCGAATCCTTTGGCTTTCCCCGCCGCTCAGGGAGTCCGCCCGCCGTGAAAGTGAAAGGTAACCGACGCCGACATCGACCATGAATGAAAGGCGTTTCCGAAGTTCATCGATAATCTGCCTGGAAATGTCGCGAGCGGCTGGTGAAAGATCGAGGTTTTCAAGATGTCCGAGAAATTCCGCGACGGGCATTTCGGTTACGTCCGCGATTCCAAGATTTCCGACCGTTACGGCAAGAGCTTCAGGACGAAGGCGTTTCCCAAGGCATTCACTGCACTGGTCTTCGGTTCGGAAAGAGCCGAGTTCTTCGAACACCGAATCCGACTCTGTTTCTGCCCAGCGGTTTTCCAACCAGGGCATAAGCCCTTCAAAACGGCCCATGTACGATTGTTCCTGGCCGTTTTCCCGGTAGGTCATGGGTACTCGATCAGGAACTCCTGCAAGGATCCCTTCCTGCACATCGGCCGGGAGTTGCTGGAAAGGAAGCGAGAGATCCCAACCTCTTGAATCGGACACGGCCTTCAACTTGCGGAGCATGTAATGGCTGCATTTCCAGGGCAGGATGGCGCCTTCCCAGACGGATCTGTTCGGGTCTACGGCCAACTCGAATGAAAAGTGCTCATGACTGCCCAGGCCCGAACAGGCTTTGCATGCCCCGAACGGGTTGTTGAATGAAAAGAGGCGGGGTTCGATTCCGGGCAGGGAAATTTCGCACTGGGGGCATGCGAAATTCTCGGAAAACAGTTTTTCGTCCCCGTCGGCCGTAACAAAAAGCACATACCCTCCGCCCATGCGTAGGGCGGTTTCGGTAGACTCGCTGAGGCGGTCCCTGTTTTCAGTTGCCGGAGTGAGTCGATCCACGACCACTTCGATCGAGTGCTTCCGGTTCTTATCGAGCTTGATTTCCTCTTCCAGCCAGAGAACTCTCCCGTCCACTCGAACCCGCAGGAAACCTTCCCTTCGTGCTTCGTCAAGGACGTTCCGGTGTTCGCCTTTCTTATCTCTTATCAACGGAGCGAGGATCTCGATACGTTTCCCCTCGAGATCCCGCTGGACCAGGTCCAGAATCTCGTCCAGCGAATAACGGTGAACGAGTTTTCCGCAGATCGGGCAATGAGGCGTTCCCACCCTGCTGAAAAGAAGGCGCAGGTAGTCGTAGATTTCCGTGACCGTTCCAACGGTGGAGCGGGGATTGTGTGAAATTCCCTTTTGTTCGATCGAAACGGCAGGCGACAGGCCGGCGATATCGTCAACATCGGGCTTGTTGAGTACACCGAGGAATTGCCTGGCGTACGCTGAAAGGGACTGGACATATCGCCTCTGCCCTTCCGCGAAGATGGTGTCGAAAGCGAGCGAGGATTTACCGGATCCAGAAGGTCCGGTAAAAACGACAAGCTTATCCTTCGGAATGGCGACGGAAACGTTTTTTAGATTGTGTTCCCTTGCTCCTTGGACGACGATACGATGGTCCACTTTCAATGACTCCCCCCTGGTTGTTTTGCAATAAATCACGTATTCGGGCTGCTTCTTCGAAGTCTAGTTTTTCAACGGCCTTCCACATCATTCCCTCTAAGGACGCCCTGTCAATGGCCCGGCACTTCCCGTCGGCTCTATCGGGTTCATTCCCGGAATCCTGGCCTGAAAGTTCTCCAGGCAGGATTCCGACAATGTCCTTGATGACTGTTCGAGGAGTGATTCCCCGAATTTCATTATAGGCACGCTGGACTTCACGCCGTCGGCGGGTTTCCTCTACCGCCTTGCGAATGCTTTCATTCATCGTATCAGCGTAGAGGACTACCGTTCCTTCGATGTTTCTGGCAGCCCTGCCTATCATCTGGATAAGGGACCGGTGGGACCGAAGAAAGCCCTCCCGGTCAGCATCAAGTATCGCAACAAGGGAAACCTCGGGAAGGTCAAGTCCTTCGCGAAGAAGGTTGACCCCCACTAGGACATTTACCTCTCCCTTCCGGAGGGCTTTGATCAAATCCGCCCTTTCGAAGGTATCCAATTCGGAATGAATGTATCTCACCTTGAACCCTGCCTCTGCCAGGTGCTCCGCAAGGTCTTCCGCGGAACGCTTGGTAAGCGTAGTCACAAGAGCTCGCTCTCGGAGGTTGTCTAGGGCAGCAAGCCTGCCGATGAGATCGTCGACCTGGTTTTTAGCCTCGACGACGAAGATTTCGGGGTCCATTACGCCCGTAGGCCGAACCAGTTGCTCAACAACTTTCGAAGAGACGCTGGTTTCCCAATCCCCCGGCGTGGCCGAAACGAACACGACCTGGTTCATGTAACCCTTGAATTCTTCCCATTTCAAAGGTCGGTTGTCGAGGCTCGATGGGAGCCGAAACCCGTATCGGACAAGCGTCTCTTTCCTCGAACGATCCCCATTGTACATGCCCCGGATCTGAGGCAGGGTGATGTGGGATTCATCAATCACCATGATGAAATCAGGGGGGAAAAAATCCAGCAGGGTACCCGGAGGTTCCCCCGGCGTGCGCCCTTCAAGATGACGGGAATAGTTTTCAATACCCGAACAGTAGCCCACCTCGGAGAGCATTTCCATATCGTAGCGGGTTCTTTCCTTAAGGCGTTGGGCTTCGAGGAGTTTCCCTTCCACGGTGAAAAGGCGAACCTGCTCTTCCATTTCCTTTTCAATGGCTTCCCTGGCAGAAAGAATCTGTTCCCGTGTCGTCACGTAATGCTTGGCGGGAAAAAGAAGAGCCTGTTCCTTTCCGCTGACAGCCTTTCCCGAGACGGGTTCTATCTCCGTGATTCTTTCTATCTGTTCTTCATCGAAAAGTATTCTCAGCGCGGTATCGCTATAGGCAGGAAAAATCTCTACAACATCTCCCTTTACCCGGAAAAGCCCGGGTTCCAGGCTCTGGTCATTTCTCTGGTAATAGTTACTCAGCAGGGACTCGAAAAACAACCTGCGTTTCCATCTTTCGCCAACCCTGAACCCGAACACGGCTTCTTCGTAGGCTTTCTTCTTACCAAGACCATAGATGCAGGAAACGCTTGCCACCACAATAACGTCCTTTCGCTCGATAAGGGACTTGGTCGTGGCCAGGCGAAGCTTTTCGATCCGCTCATTGATCGAGGCGTCTTTTTCTATGTAGAGGTCATGTGCGGGGACATATGCTTCGGGTTGGTAGTAATCGTAGTAGCTCACGAAATAATGGACGGCGTTTTCCGGGAAGAATGTCTTGAACTCCGTGTAGAGCTGGGCCGCGAGAGTCTTGTTGTGAGCGATGACCAGGACGGGCCTGTTCAGGCTGGAGACAGCATTGGCGATGGTAAAGGTTTTTCCGCTTCCCGTCACGCCGACAAGGGTTTGCATTTGGAGACCGTTCTTCAACCCTTCGGTTAAAGACTCTATGGCTTCCGGTTGATCACCTGACGGGGGCCATGGGCAATGAAGTTTGAAAAGTCCCATATGGATCCTCCTAGGATACCGAGAACGGAAGTGGCGCACGGAAAACCGTGCGCCACTTCCGTTTCAAAAACAGGAAACATTTTTAAACGGCTGGTTCGGCTTCAATGCTACCCTCACTTACCGGTGAGATCGTTTCAGTTCCCTCTTGAGGCATTTCGTCTTCTGCGACGCGTTCTTCGCTTTTTACTTTCGGGGGAAGTGGAGCCAGTTCGCCGCCCGCGATCAGGATTTCAAGCTCCTCTCCCTCAAGGATCTCCCTTTCAAGAAGCGAGCGTGTCACCTTGTTCAGCAGTTCATAGTTTTCAGAAAGGAGAGTCCGTACCTTGGTGTGGCAGTTGTCGATAATCGACCGCATTTCCTGGTCGATGGTAAAGGCGACTTCATCGCTGTAATTCCTGTCATCGACGATATCGCGCCCCAGGAAGACTTCGTGCTGTTTTCTGCCAAGCGTCATGGGACCCAATTTTTCACTCATTCCGAATTCCGTAACCATCTGCCTTGCAAGCTGTGTTGCCCGCTCAAGGTCGTTCTGGGCACCGGTCGTGATGTCCCCTTGCGTGATCTCTTCCGCAACACGGCCTCCGAGAAGAACACAGATCCTGTCGATCAATTCGTTGCGGGAAATAAGGAAACGGTCTTCCTCGGGAAGCTGTAGCGTATATCCGAGCGCCATGTGTCCCCTTGGGATGATGGAGATCTTATGGACGGGGTCACAACCTGGTATCAACCGAGCGACAAGGGCATGCCCGGATTCGTGGAAAGCGATGATTTCCTTTTCTTTCGCGTTGATGAGACGGCTTTTTCTTTCAGGCCCTGCAATTACCCTGTCGATGGCTTCTTCAAAATCGCGCATCAAGAGGGTCTTTTGTCCATTGCGAGCGGCCAGCAAGGCTGCCTCGTTAACAAGGTTGGCAAGGTCGGCTCCTACGAAACCGGTCGTCCTTCTCGCGATGATATCGAGGTTAACCCCTTCATCCAGTTTCTTGTTTCTTGAATGGACTTCAAGTATGGCCTGTCGGCCCTTCCAATCGGGTTTATCGACGACAATATGCCGGTCGAATCGTCCGGGACGCAGGAGGGCCGGGTCAAGGATGTCCGGTCGGTTTGTAGCGGCGATAAGGATGATCCCCGTTGACGCGTCGAAACCGTCCATCTCCACGAGCATCTGGTTGAGGGTCTGTTCTCGCTCATCATGACCACCGCCCAAACCTGCTCCCCTTTGGCGCCCAACAGCATCAAGCTCATCGATGAAGATAATGCTCGGCTGCATTTTCCTTGCCTGTTCGAAAAGGTCACGGACACGGGCTGCGCCTACGCCGACGAACATTTCGACAAAATCCGAGCCGCTGATGCTGAAGAAAGGCACGTCCGCCTCCCCGGCCGATGCTCTTGCAAGCAGCGTCTTTCCCGTTCCCGGGGGTCCGAGAAGCAGCACTCCCTTTGGAACGTTGGCGCCGAGGCGTGCAAAACGTTCGGGGTCACGCAGGTATTCGATGACTTCCTGCAATTCCTCTTTCGCTTCATCGCATCCTGCCACGTCACTGAAGGTTACTTTGGGGCGATTGTCGAGGAAGACCTTGGCCTTGCTCTTTGCGAAGTTCATGACCTTGCTTCCCCCGCCCTGCATGTTGTAGAGGATGAAAATCCAGGCACCGATCAGGAGAAGCGTCGGGAAAAGCGATGTCATCATGCCAGCCCACCAGGGTGCCTTCTGGGGCGGAACGAAATCGACCGCAATGCCGAGTTTTACGAGTTCCTGGGCGAGTGGCCCGGCATCGAGGACGTAGGTCCGGAAAAGTTTTCCGTCCCTTGAGGTTCCCTTGACCACATTGTCTTCGATGGAAACCTTCTCCACCTGGCCGGCCTGTGCAGATTTGAGAAAGTCGCTGTAGCTAAGGGTGGTCATTTCCTGTGCGTTCTGGCTTGGGGTCAGGAACGCATTGACCAGGCTGACCACCAGGACGATCAGGATTAGGTAAAGGCCCAGGTTTTTCGCCATTCTATTCAATTGCTGTTCACTCCTTGGGTTGTGTCTTTTTAGCGGGAGTTTCTATGGCTTTCGCCACGTGGATGTCTGGCAGGTTTCTCCAAAAACCCGAATAATCGAGCCCATAGCCCACAACAAACTCATCGGGTATGGAAAATCCCTTGAAGTCGACGTTGACATTCACTCGGCGGCGATCGGGCTTATCGAGAAGGACACAGGTGCGTAGACTCCTTGGGGCACGACCGCGCAGGAGTTCCTGCAGGTACGAAAGAGTGAGTCCCGTGTCGAGGATATCCTCGACAAGCAAGATATCGCGTCCCTTTATGTCCGTATCGAGATCCTTTACGATTTTCACTATTCCGGACGATTTCGTGGAGGCTCCGTATGAGGAGACGGCCATGAAGTCGATTTTTACCCGGGAATCCGGTGGGAGGAACCTGACCAGGTCGGCCATGAAGAAGATGGCTCCCTTCAGGATCCCAATAGCCACGAACTCCTTCCCGGAATAGCACTCTCCGACTTCGGAGGCTAGCTCAAGAACCTTTTGCGAGATCGTTCTCCTGTCGATGAGCACTCTTTCGACTTCATAATCCATTCAGGACACTCCCATTTTTTGATCCGGCATGTAGGTCAGCCGGAAGCATTGGGAACCAGTCCTTTGAAGTTCCCGCGAACCGCCCCAGAAAGGGGTCCACGACATTTTATCGCCAAACACAACGGTAGGCCAGCACTTTCGGTAAAACCACGGCATATCTGCAAGCCTGGATTGGGGAAGGGCCTCGCTTGATGCCATGATGGCAGGCATTGCTTCCAGCGCGGGAAGGAATGCTGAAAAATCCGACATTGCCGGTTTTTTTATTCCTGCCGGTTCCCAAAGGATCCAGCCGCAACCCCATCGGGTTTTACCTCCCGATTCGACGAGCCTGAAGGGGGGATCCGCCGGTCTGTCGAAGAGGTTCCTGTCCAGGAGTGCAATGAACCCTCCACCGGCACGGAGTTCCAGGGTTTTTTCCCATTGGAAGCGCCATCCCTGCCGTGTGGAGACCAAATCAAGCAGTCGGTTCATTTGGCGGTGGTCAAGCGTTCCGAGGCCAAGCCTGGATGCCTCGCTTCGGAAGACCTCGGCCCTTGTCGAAGGTTCGAGTCGACGGAGCGAGTGAAGATCCCAGGCCGAATAGGTCAGGGGAAGATTTCTCCGGAGAAGCTGCGAAGCTTCCCTTCCCCTTGCTTCAAGAATATGCCTGAAGGGGAGCAGATTATCTCTAAGGGAAAGCATCTTTTCAGAGAAAGCAGGGTTATAGCATTGGGAAAGATGCGGGATGAGTTGAAGACGGATGCGGTTACGCACGTATAGGGTGTTGCTGTTCGTCTCGTCTTCACACCAGGTTTGACCGCGCTGGAGTAGAAAATCGCGCAGGTCATGACGGCTGCAATGAATGAGAGGACGGACGACGAGCCCCCTGCGGCCGGGAAGTCCGCAAAGTCCTGCGGCTCCGGTTCCGCGAAGAAGGTTGAGCATCATCGTTTCAACCACATCATCAGAGTTGTGGCCTACGGCAATCCAGGAGGCACCTACTGACTCTCGGACCTCTTCCAAAAAATCGTAGCGTATCCTTCTGGCAGCTTCTTCCATCGATTCACCGCGACACCGTTGCCGGGGAACAGGCGTTGAGCGGATTACCGCTTCAAGGCCTTTATCGCGGCAAAAATCCCTTACAAAATCCGCATCCGCCTTTGATGAAGCGTCCCGAATCCCGTGTTCCAGGTGGGCAACAATAATTTTCCCCGCGTAAGTTTCTCGGAGCACTTCCAGCAGAGCAACGGAATCCCCTCCACCGGAAACAGCCGCGACAATCGTTTCGGTGGAATCGATCCAGCCCTGTTCCTGGCCTGCCTTAAAGACTTTCCTGAAAACGGGGTGCGACATGGCGTCTCCTATGCTTTGGACTTTTTCAAGAACAAAAAGGGCGGGTATAGGCCCGCCTTAAAGTGGAGAATATTATTCAGTTGGTGGCGGTGAGTGGAGTCGAACCACTGACACTGCGGGTATGAACCGCATGCTCTAGCCAACTGAGCTACAC
>ENA-ORXD01002275-ORXD01002275.1-sediment-metagenome-genome-assembly--contig:-NODE-2275-length-13149-cov-19.554621_pt1 | contig 13149 bp, 13 predicted proteins | sample MGYA00237862_ERZ511471 | MGnify/ENA metagenome assembly ERZ511471 | reverse complement strand
AACTATGTTGTCGTGAAGATAGAGACCGACAGTCAGAATGGCAAAGCCACCTTCAAGCAGTTTGTCCAGGACGCCGATAAAATATATCTCAAGCCCCTGAACCGGCAGTACCCCGTCATGGACATGACCGGCGTCAAGTTCAAGATCGTCGGCAAGGTCGTCCAGAAGATCAAGGTGTATTGATGCAGGTGTTATTCTGTGAATCCACATTTTCGAACTGTGTCATCCGTTTATTTGTACCATATAATTCCAGCCTTCTGATAACCCCTCAGACAAGCAGATTTCGGACTTTCATTAAATGATTGAGGAATACAAATACGATGAAATAGGAATATGGTCTGAGATCAAGCTCGATATCATCCGCGAGTACGCCCAAGCTTATTCAACAATAATGCATAAGCAGCGGGAAAAGCTTCCCTTCAAACATATATATATTGACGCCTTTTCGGGGGGAGGGAAGCACAAGGCCAAGAAAACAGGTAAATTCATTACCGGCAGCCCGTTAAATGCTTTGAATATCGACCCTCCTTTTTTTGAATATCATCTGATAGACCTTGATAGAAAAAAAATTAATGCCCTCGCCAAGGCTACAACTGGAAGAGAAGACGTTCACCTGTATCAAGAGGACTGTAACGAAATATTGCTAAAAGAGGTGTTCCCGAAGGTCAGGTGGGGCGATTTTAGGAGGGCTTTATGCATCCTTGATCCTTACGGCCTACACCTAGACTGGAAGGTAATTGAAACTGCTGGGCGATTGGGATCAATCGAAATATTTCTTAATTTTCCTATTGCTGATATGAACAGGAACGTCCTCTGGAACGAAAAGGACAAGGTAAAACAATCTCAGGCTGATCGATTGACCAGGTTCTGGGGAGATGAATCATGGAAAAAAATTGCATATTGTACATCCCGGCAGCAGAATATATGGGGAAATTATGATACAATCAAAGTAAACAATGATACTGTTGCGGAGGCGTTCAGGCAGAGATTGATTACGGTGGCCGGTTTCAAAAATGTCCCGAAACCTGTACCTATGAAAAACAACCAAAATTCTATAATTTATTATCTCTATTTTGCTTCTCAAAAACCCGTTGCAATGAACATCGTAAAAAGCATTTTTAAAAAATACTCTACATAAAAGCCATGGCTCAAAACACTTCAATCGAATGGACCGAATCGACCTGGAATCCCGTTACCGGCTGCAGCTATCTTAGCGAAGGATGCAAAAACTGTTACGCCAGGCGGATGGCTCTACGCTTGTATTCCATGGGAAACAGAAGATACCTGAATGGTTTCGATGTAACCATGCATGAGGACCTGCTTGATACCCCTCTCAAATGGAGGACGCCGAAGAACATATTCGTGAATTCAATGAGCGACCTCTTCCACGAGAAGGTCCCGACAGATTTCATTAAACGCGTCTTCGGAACAATAGGAAGGGCCGAACAGCACATTTTTCAGGTACTGACTAAACGAGCTGAAAGACTTGAAGAGCTCAGCCTTCACTTGACTTGGCCGAAAAATTTGTGGATGGGGGTAACGGTCGAATCAGGCAAGTATAATTACAGAGTTGATATACTTCGGAAAATCCCCGCAGCCGTCAAATTTCTCTCTATTGAACCGATGATTGGGCCTGTGGAGGATATAAATTTAACGGGTATTGACTGGGTCATTGTTGGCGGTGAATCTGGACCTGGAGCCCGGGAGATAAAGAAAGAATGGGTTCAACAGATCAAGTACCTTTGCCTGAAGGGCAATGTACCGTTTTTCTTTAAACAATGGGGAGGGACAAATAAGAAAAAAACCGGCCGGCTCCTGGACGGAAGAACCTGGAATCAGTATCCGAGAAAAGCGCATAACAACATCTCCATTCAAGCCTGATTTTCACAATTTTTCCTTTCAAATTTTTTCGCATAATTGCGATCGGAACAATTCATCCAGAGAGGGTATGTCAATGAGTAACGGACAAGAAATTCCTGATGAATCTCATCAATGGCAAGCAACGCTTGAAGATCAGCTTATGAGAGAGACAAGAAATGAGATTGCTATACCCTATGAACAAGTCGCCAAAGCTTTTCCCTCCAATCATCCTCATCCTGATACTTTTGAATATTCATTGATAAATGACCGCGAATTCATTCCTTGGGCTCGGGAAAGAGGGTGGACAGTTTCTGTTTCAGAAAATCAAATTCTTTTCAGAAGGATTCCTGAATAATTGGTTTTAAACCTCCAACCTTGAAATAATCACAATAGATAAATGATGCTGTAATTCGCAGATTTTATCTTAGGTATATAGACAAAAATAACAAAGGAGCTGCCATGGAAGTAATTTATAATAATTTTGAAATCAAACCAGATCCACAACAACAACCAGATTCAAAAGAATGGAAAGCAGATGTTATTATAGTGAAACATGGAAAAAATGGAATAAAGATGCAATTATATCCATCTTCAAATACATACAAGACTATTGAAGAAGCAAAAAAATATTCTATAGAGTTTGGCAAAGAAATCATAGACGGAAAGCATCAAGGCCTTTCTGTTTCAAACATATAATGAAAAAAAGGTATCAAATCTTCAATATTGACTTTGTCTCCACAAATAAAATGCTGCGATCAGACCGCAGATTTTAGCGTTAGCCAGCAAGGATTCAGATACTTCAGGGTTTATGACGCAAAATAGGAGCGAACGACTATGGCGCGATTCAATATAAATGAGTTTAACCGTAAGTTGCGCGAGGCTCAACGCAAGGCCCAGCTGGAAATTAATCGAAAGGTTGATCGAATAAACCGAGCGAACAAGAAAGCCGTTGACGACTACAACCGAAAGGCAAGGGCTCACAATAAGAAGGTCATTGATGACTACAACGCCTGGGTCAGAGATCATAACCGGAAAGCTGATGCTCACAACAAACGTCTAATTGCGGACATTAATAGACAGCTGCGTACCGCCACGAGTGGAGTCCGATATACGACACCAGAACGAGAACTCGCAGACCGTGTATATCGTGCCGTCGGAACGCTTGATCCTCGAGAGTACGATACGTTCCTGAGTTACGCACGTATTGACGGTGCCGAGATTGCAGCAGCACTCATGGATGCCCTTGAGGATCTTGGAGTCGCCGTTTGGTATGATGAGGTCGCTATAGTTCCAGGACGCAGTCAATCTCTACAGATGGACGCCGGATTGCGAAAAGCGCGGTCAGGAATTGCGCTCTTGACGCCCGCCTACCTTGCAGGACGATTCTGGACAGAACGCGAACTTGGAGCCCTGCTGAGCAAAGAGACATTGATCCCCGTGTTGCACAATGTCACGTTCGACGACGTAAAGGAGTATAGTGGAATACTACCGGACTTAGCGGGATTTACTACTGAACATGATAGCATTTACGACATCGCGCAGAAGATTGCAGCGGCAGTGATTGTTCACACTGATTGAGAGTACACGCCAGTCTCATATAGGAAATGGCTAAAAGGAATAAGGGGATCAAATTTTCAATGCTGACAAATCCCCAGATAGCCGCGGGTTCGGACCTGTCACATGCATAACCTCCTGATTCAATCAATCCCTGTTTTGTTCATGCTCGTTTTCTTTTGCCTGGCGGCAGGGCTCGTTGTCATTTCCAAAAGAAAGCTTCAAAAGGGACGCCGTACCCCCCTGACCAGGGATATGTTGCGCAACCCAGGAGAATCATTGCGTGAACAGGTTGATGATATAGGGGCAGACATTACAGGTTACCTGCTTACTTTCGTTACATTTCCCCTTCTTTTTGGCCTCCAGCTTCTTTTCATTAACCAGTTTGGCTCCTTGAAAATCTCACCTATAACATTGTTTCTTTATGGCACATTTTTTATTGGCTTCTCGGCCTACAATGCCATCAAGGCGGTACAACTCATGCGCAAACGGCAAGCATACCGCTTGGGCCTGGAATGCGAAATGGCCGTGGGACAAGAGTTGAATCATCTTATGCTGCATGGCTGTAGGGTCTACCACGACTTTCCGGCCGAAGATTTCAACATCGACCACATTGTCATCGGGCCTGCCGGGGTGTATGCGGTGGAGACCAAGGGCCGGGCCAAACCGGACAGAGGCCAAGGCGAGAAAGACGTGCATGTTGTTTACGATGGAGAGAGTTTGCGATTCCCGGGCTGGACTGAAACCGAGCCTGTCAACCAGGCCCGGCGCCAAGCTCAATGGCTGGCAAACTGGTTGAAGAGTGCTGTCGGCAAACCGGTCCCGGTGCTGCCGGCTTTAGCCTTACCAGGCTGGTATATTGATCGCGATGTCAAGGATATGGTGGTGTTCAACTCCAAGAATCCTCAATTCCTGGCCAAGCCCTGGGGAAATAGAGTTTTGACCGATGAAATGATCCAGCGCATTGCTCACCAGGTGGAGCAGCGCTGCCGCGACGTGGAGCCGATTTCGTACGGGAAGAAGAGGAAAAATAAGGTTTAGACAAATATTGAAGTGTTATTTTTCTCCTTCTTGCCGCTGCCTCAGCGGTCCTGTATAGCATGAGGCATGAAGAAGGAGAAACGTCCAGTCGACATAAATCAGTTATCCAAAAGCATCGTTGATCTTGCGACCAACGACCAGCCAGAAGAAAAACTTTAGAGAAAAATCCTCATGCCCCAGCACTTGGCCGTCTAAAAGGAAAAGGCCGGTAAGGCACGCGCGAAAAAAAAGCTCAACCCTAAAGAACGAAAAGAAATAGAAAAAATCCGCTAAAGCTCGCTTACCAAAATAATAACAAATTATATGATTGACTAAAATTAGTTTATGTTCTAAATTTAGTTATACATATAATCAAGTATTATTTTCCACGGAGGAACCTATGGCAAAAAAACCTATATGTTTTGATAATCCGTTTCGACCAGGTGCCGGACACACACCGCCATATTTAGCCGGCAGAGATAAGGAAAAGAAAGAGTTTGAAAAGCTAATTAAACAGTCAATTATTCTTGACAATATGATTCTCACGGGATTGCGTGGAGTTGGAAAAACTGTACTTCTCAATACATTAAAACCGATAGCAATGAGTAATAATTGGCTTTGGGTAGGGACAGACCTGTCTGAATCAGCAACTATATCTGAAGAAAAAATGGCAATCAGATTACTCACCGATCTTTCTATTGTAACCTCAAATATAATTATAGAACAGAAAAACATTCCAAAAATAGGGTTTGCGAGTAAAGATGAAAAACAGTCAATATCATTGAATTATCATGTGCTTTCCAATATTTTTACAGCAACACCTGGCCTAGTTTCAGACAAATTAAAGAGAGTATTAGAAATAACTTGGGAATGTATAAAAGATCAGAGCAAAAAAGGTGTAATATTTGCTTATGATGAAGCACAGAATCTAGCAGACCATTCAGGAGTAAATGAATTTCCATTATCTATTTTACTTGATGTATTTCAATCTATACAAAAACAAGAAATTCCTTACATGTTAGTATTAACTGGCTTACCAACCCTTTTCCCAAAATTAGTTGAGGCGAGAACTTACTCAGAAAGGATGTTTAGAATTGTTTTCTTAGATAAACTTAAACCGGAGGACAGCAGAGATGCAATACTCAAGCCTATTCAAAGTAGCAGTTGTCCAATGATGTTAGATGAATATTCAGTCAACACAATTATAGAAATTACTGATGGGTATCCGTATTTCATACAATTTATATGCAGAGAGATATATGATTCATTTATTCAAAAAATTGACGAAGGAAAAACACCAGAAATACCAGTTGAAGAAATTACAAGAAAACTTGATACCGATTTTTTTTCTGGAAGATGGAGCAAAGTCACTGATAGGCAGAGAGATTTATTATTTGTTACCGCAAGTTTGAAAAATGCCGATGAAGAATTTTCAGTTCAAGAAATAGTAGATCAATCAAAAAATAAACTTGAAAAACCATTTAGTGGTAGTCATGTTAATCAAATGCTATCTTCCCTTGTAAATGTTGGATTAGTCTATAAGAATAGACATGGACGCTACTCATTTGCAGTTCCGTTATTCGCTGGATACATACGAAGACAAACAGAATATCAAGTAAACTTCTAAAATTTTTTTATATAATCATACCATTGAAACTCTATGTAAATAAAGTGATAGTAAAGGACTAAAAATGCAATTCACGCATTATGACCTTGGGAATCTTCGTGGTGGTGAAATTGTTGAAGTTACACTTTCGGGTAATGCTGCAAATGTCCGACTTATGGATAGTTCAAACTTCCAAAGTTACCGTTCTGGCAGGCGACATACCTATTACGGTGGTCATGCGAAACGATCACCTGTGCGCCTTCAAGTTCCACGAGGTGGCCATTGGCATGTAACAGTCGACTTGGGTGGTTACGGCGGAAGGGTAAAATCTGGAATTCGTATCCTCCCAGGTCCACTTCCTCAGCTGAAAGAAGCCCCGCTCTCTTCGGTGCCATCGCTTGTAAGAGATCCTGAACCGCCGCCTGATATCAATGATGAGTCAGGCAGAGTTCATGACGTATTCATTTCCCACGCTTCCGAGGACAAAGATAGTGTCGTTAGGCCATTAGCCTTAGCGTTACGTGAAGCTGGGCTTGATGTGTGGTTTGATGAGTTCGAGCTTAAGATCGGCGACAGCCTAAGACGTAAGATCGATGAAGGGCTTGCAAGAAGCCGTTTTGGTGTTGTTGTGTTATCACAGGCATTCTTCAAAAAGGGCTGGACCAATTATGAACTTGATGGCCTTGTGACAAAGGCAGTGACAGGAGACCAGATATTACTACCTATTTGGCATAATGTATCAAAAGACGAGGTTATGGCTTATAGTCCGTCATTGGCGGACAAACTAGCAAGAAACACTGCAACCCATACAATAAAAGAAATTGCTGATGAAATAGCGAGTGTCGTACGATGAACAACGAAAATCATTCGGATGACATTACAGAACAAGGTCCGCTGTGTCCAAGTGCGTGCAAGCTATCCGAGATCGTTTGCCACCAGAGTGGGTGATAGATGATGCAAATGATAATTAGGTTGGTGATGTGAACAGGTATAATAACACTGCTACATGGGATAGCAAAAAGGCGCTCCGCATCTGAGCAGCACGTTGTTACCTCAACGATGAATGATACCCTGGCATGGCGGTAAGACCACACCCATCGGGCGAAAAAAATTACTGGATCATCGACTGCTGGCCCGAAGGCCGGAAGGGAAAACGGCAGAGAATTCCATTCCACGGCTCGGAAGTGGAGGCAATGGCGGCAGAGGCGGAATTGCTGCGATCCGCGCGACAGCCAGCCAATATCATTGCGCCTATGATTGTTGAACTGTATCCGGAATGGACCGCCTACTATAAAAATAACGTCGCCAACTCCACCTACCTCGATGCGATTTTCTGTTTCAAGCAGTTGCTTTCGTTCTTCGGCCACATGAAGCCCAACCATCTTAACATGCTCATCATCGACCAATACAAGGCCCAACGCCTGGAGACGGTCAAAAAACGCACCATCAACAAGGAACTGACCTACCTGTCGGCCCTGCTCAAGTGGGCCGAGGAAAGGAAATATATCAACCCTCTCACGTTCAAAATAAAAGGATTCCCGGCCAGGCAGGCAAAGGCAAGAAAACCGCGGCCGCTAAGCGTGGAGGAGGTCAACAGGATCTACAACCTGATTGAGCCGGAATACAAGCTGCCCTTCCTCCTCATGGCCGACGCCGGCCTGAGAAGAAACGAGGCGCTGCGCCTTCGGGCGGAAGATGTCAACATGCGCCTGTGCCTAATAAGAATCACCGGCAAGGGGGACAAGGAGGCGATTATCCCGATCCTGACGGATCGCCTCTTCGAGGAACTGGCATGCAAGGAGGATGCAACCGGATATCTATGCCTGAATCCGAAGACCGGCAAACCGTACTACGGGATAAGAAAGGCCCTGGTCCGGGCGGCGGAAAAAGCCGGTCTCGGCCAGCACCTCCACCACCATCTGCTGCGCCACTCATTCGGCACGATCGCAACCATTTCCGGCATGAACCCCCATGCCATCAAGGAGATCATGCGACACAGCGACATATCCACCACCATGATCTACCAGAACCTGGCGGCCGACTTTCTGAAATCGGAAGGACGGAAGTTTCTGTCCAACGGCTGATAAGGTTAATTAATTGCGAACTGACAACGAAATTACCGGGAAACAGACATTTAAATTAAGAAGGTCATGTCCCTGTTGCCCATAAACACTACGAGAGAAATGGTAACTTTCGGGAACTGGTCATGAGGCAGGGGCTGTCATAAAGAAGGATGGAACAGCTGGTTAGAGCGAACCCTTTTCAGAATAAGTCCCGTTGTTCCTTCAGTCGGTGGAATCAGCCTTTGGGGAAAAGCATGGTGCCCATTCCTTCAAGCCTTTCTGCTTCTCCACTTCACGACCCTGCTCTATCAGACGGACAAAACTTGTCTTGAGGCGCGGCGTTTACATCGTAGCCTCCATGACTATTTTTGTGCACACTATTCATTTGGCAATTCCGATTCTGAAACATTCCATCGTACCTGAACTGTTGTAAAAACTGATTTCTTCGGGAAAAGAACCTTATAGGGGTTCTGGATAATTTGAAATGCTGGTTCTGATGACACATTGCGGACAATTACCAAGTAGTAGCTATCACCATTACTCCGCGCAGTGTCCCATTCTTTGCTTGTAAAGGTTATTCCTCCAGAGTCTCCATCCAGTCCTTTGACTTCAATCTGAAGTTCTTTATCTGCAGTAATGATCGCAAAATCATGTCCGCAACCATGATCACGAGTATCTTTGAGTTCCCCTGGCTCTCGGGTATTCCATGTGCCGCGTGATATTCCATGAAATGCTCTTCTGCTCTTCTGCCAGTAGGGCCGCGAACAATAAAGAAAGGCTTGCCTTTCCGTTTCTTTTCTCGTTTGGCAATGGGTGTTACAACGTCACTAAAATCTTCGGATGCTGCAAACTCGGGATTTGTGAGAATCTCCAATACAACGTCGCGAATTTCTTCTTCAGAAAGGTCTTGAAACGATTCTACGACCTTGGCTCGGCTTGGACGCAGAGGGCGTTGGTACCAGCCCACCCTAGGATTATCGTGGAGAGGGTCAAATTCATCCCGCATGTTTTTGACTGAATTAGGATTAACACCAAGCATTCGACCAATTTCGACGTGAGTCGCTGTGCTTGATGGGAATCCCAGTTTCTTGTACGCGATTTTGTCAAATTTCGACAAATAGTACGCAACGATTAGTGCTAATGAGTGGTTTTCTTGCATGTTCTATGCACAACAAGTTATTATTAAGACTTGGATATTATCCCGAAAATTATGATATCCAGTTAGCATGAAATGAGATCAAGCCTTTTTTATGGTTCATAAAACACAGTTTCAGGCAGAAAGAGTCAGCAAGTTTTTGCTCCCTTTTTTCTTTCTTGGATTATCTTTGTAGCAGGCTGACATCCCCGATAAAACTTTCAAGGGTTTGCAAATGAGGCCGAACTGTTTCTGGATAAAGACGAACCAGGGGTGAAGGAACTATTAACTGAACTCCCCCGGTTAACATTTCTCTGAATTGTGCTTCTGATATTCCTTCCTGTAATGTCAAAAGATGCTTTTTCTCAATACGATCTGCTTCATTGAGAATCTGTCGCCAGCGGTCTTTGCATGTTGTCTTGACGGCAAGCATCCTCAATTTATTCGATGGAAAGGAAGGATTTTTGTACGCTGATTCCGAGGGAAAAATAAAATCAGGCTTCTTTCCTGTTTCTGATTCCGGCTGGTGTGAGAAATCCCTGTTTTCAACAAGTCCTTCCTCAATAAATATTTCCCTGGCATGCAGTTCCAGAGAGCGACCTGACCTTGCTTTTCTACGCTGAAGAATTGTGTGAGCCCTTGAGATAAAATCTTCAATATTCTCAAATCCATGCCTTATGTTGGGCAGTTCAATTATTTCTTCGACACTCTTGAAAATCTTGTACTCGCATTCCCTTCGTTTGACGAGACGGTTGTCTGATTCAAGACTTCTGCATGGAAGAATCTCAATGGTTTTCCTGATTATTTCAATACCCGACGGAAATGTGTCAAGCCATGATGACGGGATTTCAGATTCTTCAAGCCAGCAGTTTCCTCTTCTTTCACTGGCAATGTCACCCACTGGAATGTCACCACTATCGGGAGTCCAGATTATAAATTTTCCAGGCTCAACAGGTCCAATCCTTTCCTCAACTATATCTTCTTCAGTTGCATTTCGACACACCCACACCTTACATTCCCTTGCTTCGCGATGGTTGTCCAGTACAAAAGCAAATACTGTCAGCGCCCCGGTACTATCAGGGTCAAGTACAGGCGAAGAGGCTCCCCCGAAGTTGGTGAGTCTTGCTTCGTTCCTTGTTCCACCATGAAATTTATTGTTGTAATAAATTGCTCTTATTCTTCTCGCATCATCATGGGAGTCAATATAGAGATCGAACCACATATCAGGATTCAGCGTGGACGTGGTATTCAGGGAAGGAAAAATTCTGAAGAGGAATTCTTTCGGGATGTAGGGACCGGCCTGGTGCCCACCAGTTGCAAGAGTGTCGTTGCCTGACAACCTTTTTACATACCATACAAAATCACCGCCGCTGACTTCTCCGAGCCAGTCAACCAAATCACTCATCATCGAGCCCCCTGATCTGGTAATCGCAAGTTCCTCCCAGAAGCCAACCTGAAACCTGGGACAATATTTTATCAAGTTTCATCCTGGTTTTTCCCTTTATGGCACATTCCCATATTACGAGTATTCTCCACCCGAGATTATGCAACTCTTCGGCAACAGAACTGTCTTTTTGCCTGTTCCTGGTAATTTTGTTGCGCCAAAATTCAGGGCGGGATGAAGGCCATTTGAAAAGATGGCAGTCATGTCCATGCCAAAAGCAACCATGGACAAAAATAACTGCCTTGTATTTTGGGAATACCAGATCGGGCTTGCCTGGAAGCTTCTTGTCGTGCAGCCTGAACCTGAACCCTCTGGCGTGCAGTCCCTTGCGGATGACGAGTTCCGGTTTTGTATCCTTTCCCTTGATGCCGGACATCATCCGGCTTCGTTTTTCAGGAGTTACAATATCAACCAATGGCTGAGAACGCTTTCAAATTTGTGTCGCTATAAACGGACACCGTATTATTAACAATCCACGGGGCCATGTGTCTCGCAATGGCCTCGACAACGGGAACAACAACAGCATTGCCAAATTGTTTATAAGCCTGGGTATCAGTAACCGGGATTTGAAAATTGTTACAATCCTTATTATTGAATCCCATCAGTCGTGAACATTCGAGAGGTGTCAGGCGTCGTGGATTTTTTCCCTTCTGCCTGACGAGAATTTCTGAACCGTCCTTGTAATACCTTGCAGAAAGAGTTCTGGCGATATCTTCCGGTCCTGCAAGGCCAAAACCGAAACCGTTTCCTTTCCTTTTATGTTTTTCTGCATATGCCTGGAGATAATTCCATAATTTGTCAGACAAGGTATATTTGTCCAGTACCTTTCCTTCCGGTCCATAAATGAATTTCTGGTTTTGCCCTGTTATCTGCTCGGACCCGTCCTCTGGATGGAGAATACTTGAAAGTTTCGGCCCATTCAGCGGATCAGGTATTGATATTTCGTCAAGGCTGAATCCGTTCATATCCCTGAACCCGACAATAAAAATCCTTTCCCTGTGCTGAGGGACCCATGATCTGGCATCTATAATCTTGTACTGAACATTGTATTTTAGCTCCTCTGTCAGGATCTTGTGAATCACCTTGAAGGTCCTGCCCTTGTCATGGTTCATGAGGTTCTTGACATTTTCCAGCAAAAAAGCCCTTGGCGTGTGGGAGGCAATTATACGGGCTACGTCAAAGAAAAGTGTTCCTTGTGCCTCACACATGAAACCGTGTGGCCTGTTCAGGGAATTTTTCTTTGATACACCGGCTATTGAAAAGGGCTGGCAAGGAAATCCTGCCAAAAGAACATCGTGTTGCGGAATTTCTTCCTCGGGAATTCTGGTAATGTCCCCTGCAATTTCTTCCTCACAAATGAAATTGGCCGCGTAGGTCTGCGTACAATATCTGTCCCACTCACTGGTAAAAACACATTTCCCTCCAACAGATTCAAACCCTTTTCTCATACCGCCTATCCCTGCAAAAAGATCAATAAAAGTAAAGTTCCATTTATTGGGCGCGGCATTTTTTTCCTGAACCATTTTTCTCATCACCTGAAGGGCTGCGAGACGCGGCTTCGCTTCGCCCTTTTCCCACCTGTACAAGGTACGGCTGGAGAATCCCAGCTCCGAAGAAAGTTTTTCAATCGAAAGCCCTGTCATTTCACGTAGTCTCGCAAATTCCATGTCATGCATACTATCGCTCCACGGGATATTTTTTGACATTATGTCACATGCATGACAGAAAAACCAGGATTATGTTGGTTTTCGGCAATAAATATATTTTTCTTTTTAGTTTCATAAAGTTACGTAGAAAATCATGCTGATTCTTTTCAGGTGCTCCAAATCTTTCGCGGTTAACTTTTCCATCACCTGTTTTATCGCCTCGGTCTGCTTTGGCAACATTCTCTCGATTAGTTGTTTTCCTTCCGGGGTCAGTTCAACGTTGTAGCGGCGGCGGTCGTTTTTGTCGCGGACCCTTTGTACCAGGGATTTCTTTTCCAGGCCGTCGATGACCGTGGTCATGGTGCCGGTGGTTTTGACAACGTGTTCGCTGATATCTCTCTGGCACAACGGACCTTGATGGTACAGGACTTCCAGGGTCCGGAACTGGCTCACTGATAAATTGTGAGGGGACAAAAAGCGGTACACTTCCCTTGCCGTTATCATAGCACTTTGCTGGAGTGCGTCAAAAACTTCTACCTCCAAGGGAACTTTTTCTTCTTCTCTCCTCATTATCAGTTTCTCCCGGACAGATGTTCTCGTTAAAATTTAATTTTAATCAGTACGACATAATACCTTTTACCGGAAAGATAAAATATTTTCGATATGTCAGTGTTTGGAAGGAGATCGTCGGTCAATGCGGGTCCAGCGACGATATACAGCACAAGCAGTACGTAGGAAATTTGATGAGATGCAAACTGAGAAGGAAAAGTGTGATCAACAACAACTCAGGATCAGGAAAACCCTTGTCTACACCGAGACAA
>ENA-ORXD01002273-ORXD01002273.1-sediment-metagenome-genome-assembly--contig:-NODE-2273-length-13163-cov-3.565566_pt1 | contig 13163 bp, 9 predicted proteins | sample MGYA00237862_ERZ511471 | MGnify/ENA metagenome assembly ERZ511471 | reverse complement strand
TGTGGGTAGCCAGGCATATTCTGAAAATAATCTGCCAGACGTTTGCGAACCGCAATTCTTTCAGATTCATTTTTCAGGTAGTGCTTTTCCACCGCCTGCCGGATGTAATCATGCGAAAAATCAATTAACCCGCCGTGTTCCCGAAACGATCTTTCAAGAGCAAGATGCAGCGGAGACCAGATGCGCTGAGCCAGGGGGGCTTCTCCGCTTCCCAGCAGATCCAGAAGTTCCGCTTCGGATAAACCCTGTCTGGATGCCCAGATGCTGCACAGCGTATCTCTCACCAGACCGGGGCGTTCTGATTCAAAATCTTTTTCACAGCGGTCAAAAACCAGTTCCAGCAAACCGGTTATAGAATCCGCATCCAGAAAATGCTGGATCATTTCATCTAGATGTTCATATGATCCGAATTGGCGCAGTTCATCGAGCAGAATACGTAGTCCCAGGGGATTGGATAATTTTGAATCCCCCACGATTTTCCTCATTTGCTGCGAACTTAATTGCTTTGAATACTGCGCCAAAAACATCTGCGCAAATGCTTCCTGTTCCTGCTGGGTTAGTGGATCAACTGCCAGAACGGGATATCCCCTCTCATTCAATGAGTCCAGCGGCTTGCCCGCCAGCGTTGAAAGAACCACCTGCACATTATCCGGAAAATTCACCGGCAGCCAGGTCAATTCCTGCGCTCCCTGTTTATCTTCCAGCTGATTCAGCGCATCGAAAATGAGCAGTATCCGCCCCTTTTGACTGGCTTTGAACAGCCAATCAGAAAATGCTTCGCGCAGCGCATTCTCATCAGTTGGGATCTCATCCGGGATAGCAAACCGCTCCTGCAGCTCGCTCAGTATTCTACGGAGCATGGCAGCCCAATCACCGGATGCGGCGCTGGCTCCGATAAAATGCAATAGCACAAAGGTATCCGGGTGTTGTTTACGATATTTCAATCCCCAGTTTGCTAAAAGGGCAGATTTGCCGATCCCCGATTCACCTGAGATCACCAGCGGTACATGACCGGTTGAGAGGTAATCATCGATCTGTTTGAAATATTTTTCGCCCCCAATATAAACTTTCGCCCGATTTGCTGCAAAGGCTTCATGCGCCAATCCTTCGAGTTTCAACGGCGTGGGCTGCAAATTTTCAGGATAGATGCGGTCAATAATCGCGGTCATATCCTCCAGAACCCATGCTCCCAACTGCTGGGGATTCTGAAATCCTTCTTTTAATGGCATCCCGCTTTTACGGATACGTTCTTTTAGTTCCACCAATTTTGCTTGGCGATCATGAGTTCTTTTTTGTGCTTTTTCCCGCCCATATTTCTCAATTTCATCAGTGTTTAAAACTTCCAGATAATTTTTCTGTTGTTCGGATGGAAGATGTTGAATAGAAGCAGGATCGCGAAAATAAAAAAGTACTTTACCAGCCATTTCAGGATTGTTCAGTACGCCGTGCAGTATTTCCAGTTCAGTGACTGAATGGTGCAGATGTTCGGCTAACCATGGTTCACGCTCGATCAGTGCCTGATTGATCTTGTCGGGAACCCACCCATAACGTTCTCCCAGAATACCGATGAAGTATGGACGGCAGCGCTGGATCTCCTCCAGACAGATGGGCAGCACCTGATCTTCTGCCGATTGTTCAGCAGTGATCCCCCAGCGCAGATCTACCTCGCTCCAGGTAACACCGCGTTGTTCACAAAGCTTTCTTAATTGTGGAAAAATGAATTTAACCAGGTAATCCCGTTCATCCTGCATATCACGAAATGTGGAAGAAATAAAAACCCGTACAGAACGATCAGAAATATCGCCCATAGAACCCTCCTGTGAAAATTTAATTAATTTTCGGTTCCATTATTGAAAAGTACTTTTCTAATGCTCTAATTTTAAATCAGAAAATCTTTTTTATCAGACTAACTGGGTTCAATTTGCATAATCTATTCAGGATCCTTTTTTCACGATGATCATGGCAGGCATCATGAAGATGAAACTGAATAGAAAAAAGAAAAATTCAAAGAAAACAGAACTGTTCTTTGCCGGTTTTCCTTTCAACCGGCTCATCACTGCATCCCAGGTATTACCCGAGAGATTCCCAAAAAAGATCATGCGGATGAAGAGGATGATATGCAAAGCAGTTTTTTCTCCATAAAAGGAATATAGTTCCTCCGTCATTTCCGGTGTCGGATTCCGATTTGTCTCTGCATAATGCTGGGCATACAGCAACGCTGGTATTTCACGCTCCGCTGCATCAGTTTGAAACTGCAAGTTCAGCAAGTTTTTCAATTCATCTTCGCTGATACCGCTTTCTACAGCCACTCTGGCATGAAACCAGGTGCAGTAAGTACACCCGTTGATAGCCGTTACCACCGTCATGATCTTTTCCTGAAATGCTTTCCCGATCTCTTTATCATGAGAAGCAGCAATGATCTGCGGCGTGTGAATGATCAAATAACCGATATCTTCGAAAAAAGTGCCCGCGGTAAATATTCTTTTGTGAAAATCCTGATCCATTAATACATTCTCCCAACAGGGATATTATTTCACATAACATCTTGTTCCTGTATGGCTGTAATCCGGATAATATCTTTTATTAATAATCCGCTGCGCCCCCCTTTTTCGCAAGCTTTCAAATACAAAAGAGAGAGCAGTTTCCGGTTTACGGGTTTTTCTTGATCAACCCCTGTTCAACATATAGAAGGGTACTTTCTTTTAGAAAATCCGCATTGAACATTCCTACATCCGTAGCAGTTAAGATCGCCTGTTCAGAATCACCCAGCGCCCCCAGCAGCGCGTCACGGTGCGGGAGATCCAATTCTGCCAGGGTTTCATCCAGCAGCAGCACCGGCCATTCTTCTGTTTTTTCGTGCAGCCAGTGCATTTCTCCGATCTTGAGCGCCATCAGAACCGTCCGGATCTGTCCGCGGGAACCATAGGTGCCGGCATCCACCTGATCGATGAAAAAACGTAGGTCATCGCGGTGCGGTCCAACGGTTGTCACACCGCGCAAGATCTCTTCATTGCGAATAGAACGAAGTCTATTCAGAAACGCAGTATGCAGCTCTTTTTGAGCAGGAATAGTACTGCGTGAATCGTTACTAGAGGAAAAAGTAAATGCTTCCTGTCCACCCTCTTTGTCTTTCAAAGAAAAGCTGGGCTGATAACAGATCATCAGATCTGATTTCCCTTCAGAAAGAGTCAGATGGACACGGGCAGCCTGTACTTCAAATTCCTCCAGCATGTGCATACGCATATGCATGATAAAACTGCCTTTTTCAGAAACCTGCTCATCCCAGAAATCGAGCTGTTGTGTATCGCCACCGCGTTCTGCCAGCATCTTCAGCAACGCATTGCGCTGGCTGATCGCCTGTATATATTCCGATAGTTCCCGCGCATAACCGGGGTACACCTGTGCGATGGTCATATCCAGATAACGACGTCTTCCATCGGGAGATCCATCGATGATATCGGTCATCTGCGGTAAAAAGATCACCGAATTGAAATTTCCCAGTGCCTGCTGCAGCGGACGCTTTATCCCGTCCACCAATACTTCTTTGCGCAGCTTTCCATTCCCGTTTCCCCCATTTCCTAAGATCAGGCGGGCTTCCATGGAATGTACGGCATTGGCACGCTGGAACTCCATAACCAGTCGCGCAACGGGCAGTTCTTCTTCTAATGCCAGAAAATTGACCAATTCGCGATCTTTGCCCGCCTGCACGGAAGTCATGGTGGAGAAAAAATTGACAGCTTCTAAAAAGCTGGTTTTTCCCTGCGCATTATTTCCAACCAAAACAGTAACATGTGGTGGAATATCCAATTCCAGACGTTTAAAGGTTCGGAAATTGGTCAGGGAAATATGTTTCAGGAACATGCTTCTGGATCCGCCTAAACCTGTTCAGCCTGTTCGGCTTCTTCATCTGTGGTTTTATAAAGCTTGGTAGCGCGGTCCACAAACAGAATACCATTTAGATGATCGATCTCATGCTGAAAGACACGCGCTAGCCATCCTTTTACACGTATTTTCGATTTCTTTCCATATCGATTCAAGCCCCTGACTTCAACCCGTGAAAATCGTTCTACCTCCCCCACAATATCAGGTACGGAAAGGCATCCTTCGATTCCAAGTTCGGTTTCTTCAGATCGTTTTACTATCTCGGGATTCACCATGACATACAATTTCTTTTTCGAATCCTCTTTAGTATCATCCACAGGATATTCAATCACAATCACACGCAGCGATTGGTTCACCTGCGGTGCAGCCAGACCCACCCCATCTTCTTCCCGCATGGTGGTGACCATATCATCTGCCAGTATCTGGAATTCTTCTCCGAAATCTCGCACATCATGCGCTTTTTTCCGCAGCATGGGATCAGGTAGTTTTATTACTTCTCGCAAACTCATTCTTCCTACATCCATCCAAAATTTATTATTTTTATTATAAAAATCGCTCAAATTATAACACGCTCAATCCGGCTGCTCTTCTTCCCCGTTCTGCAGTGCGTCCTGTGTGTGAATGACCTTGTGGTATGCATCCATCCAATTCGCCAGCCGTTCATTGTTCAGCAGCCTGGTTTCCTTTTTCTCACGATCCTTGATGTGTTGAAAACGTGTATAGATCTCCTGCTGTACATAAGATGGATGTGGGACATAATCGAAGGTGAATTCGACATCCCCCACCCGGATAAAGACCGTGCCAAAATTAAAAAGCAGTCCAAAGATGCTCTGACGCTTATATTCGATTGTTTGAATGTTCCGAATCGGCGCAGCACGCCTTTCTTCCATTCCCAGAGGTTTTTTATCCACATCAACGATCTGTTCGGGAGTGATTAAAAAATAATCATTGCGCCAATCGATCACCGCATAGATCCACCAGATGCCCATGAAAATGCACACTCCCAGCAGGACATCACGATAGACCGCCGTTCCTTCCGGCACCATGCCAAACCAGCCGTAGGTTGGAGCAAGCTGGAAGATCAGACTGGCTGCGATTCCTAAAAATGGGAGGATCGTTTTCCGAATAAAAACGAACCAGTGGGTGCGGTAGATAATGGTGTTGTTCTCAACTTTGCGCAATCTCAAGAGACGCGAGAATAGATCAGGCACGTAGGTTGAAGAAAGGGTATCTTCAGCATCCGCCGAAGCCTGTTTTGATTGGAGATCAACCTCACCGGAAGGTGCGCTCTGCATATGTTTTCTCAAGAACGTTTCCGGGTCTTCTGCTTCTTCTTCCGCAAGTTTTTCCTTATGGTTCAACCACTGCTCTTCGACAATCGCTGAAACAGCTTCTGCATACGCCACATTACGAAACTTGACCAATCCGGTAAAAGTGCGCATCAGCACATCCCCGTATCGATATAATCTACCTAGCAGCGGTTTTTGCCTTGTAATGGAAAGAATTGCACTCAAAGGAGTTTCTTTGCGGCTGTCATAGATCAAAGCGATCTTCTCCAGAAACACCACCCGCTGATTGGTGATCACATAGTAATCATTCATCCAATCGAAAGCATTCCAGACAGCCCAGCCGACCCCCAGAACACCAAGGATCGAACCCAGCCACAGCACCAGGTCTGCCGGGATCACCCGTGCATTGAAAAGAATTCCGGTGAGTGCCAGTAAAGCCAGCATAAGGACTACCGGGCGCAGCATGCGGGAGATCAGGATGAGAGAATGCTCCCGATTTATGTAATGTACACTTTCATCATCTTGAAGCCAATCCATCGGTTTTTTCAGCAAAAATTCCAGACTTTGAAGCTGCAGATCAAACTGCACCTCAAAGAATGGGTATTCTTCCATAATTCTCTGGATCAACCGTATCGGCACTGCCAACACCAGAGCTGTGCTGGTCGCTTTTGCCGATGTCATGCGCACTCCTTTTTTTGAGAGCACCTCAAAACCGAAATAATTGCCTGGCTGATAGCTGTTGATAAGATACGGAACGTCCTCGTCTTCCAGGAAGAGAGAAACATTTCCGGAGATCAGGAAGAAAAACTTTTCAGCGGCAGCATCTTTTTCATAGATCAGGGCATCCGCCTGAAACCGGAGTATCTGCGAGCGATCGATGATCCACTGAATGAAATTATCGGGGATATCGTGGAAAAAGATACCGCTTTTTAAAGTATCGAAAAGTTTTTCTTTTGAAATATTCATACGATTTAAGTATATCCAATAAATCATAGTCAACATTGAATAGTTCTGCAAGAGGATAGCAAAAACAGAAAATGCTTTTATAATCACGATTCTGGTAAAATGGAAAGTCAGTATTAGGAGATATGCATATGAAATTGCAGAGAATTTCTCTGTTGCGATGGATCGCCATTGGGCTGCTGGTCCTGGCAGCCGTCATCCTTGTTCTTCAATTAATATCGTTCAGCCGCCTGCGCGCCGGATTTCCTTCCGGGACTGTTATTGCAGACATCCCGGTAGGTGGACTGGATCAGCAGGATGCTGCCGACAGGGTAACGCAGGCGTACAACTATCCCATTGAAGTTCGATATGGGGATGAAACCTTTTATCTAAAACCATCCTCTCTGGGCTTTACACTCGATATCGACACCATGATCGCAGCCGCAGATCAGCAGCGCGTAAATGCGCCCTTCTGGAATTCTTTCTGGGATTACCTGTGGAATCACAATGCTGAAGCACAAACCACTCCGCTGGCATATTCGATCGACGAAAAACAGTTGAAGATGTTCCTGTATGATGAGATCTCTGCTCGTTATGATAATGATCCGGAGCAATCACAGCCCATCCCCGGCAGCACCCGGTTTGAGATCGGGACCTCCGGCAAAATCCTGGACGTGGATGCTTCGATCCCATTCATCGAAAAAGCTTTGATATCTTCCACAGACCGGACGGCGAATCTGGTGGTTTCCGAGGTTGATTCTCCCAAACCATCTTTCGAAAATCTGGAAGTGATGCTGAAACAGCTGATCGACGAATCGGAATATGATGGTCTGACCGAGATTTTTCTCCTTGACCTGGAAACAGGGAAAGAGATTGATTTTGCTTATGAGAATGGCATTGATTACGATCCCGGCATTGCCTTCACTGCCGCCAGCACGATCAAAATTCCTATCATGGTTACCACGTTCCAGTACCTTTCAGAACCTACCACTCAGGCTGCAGCAGAATTACTGCAGTTGATGATCGAGCAGTCAAAAAATGATCCTGCGGATGAATTAATGGAAAACTACCTCAGTCCCACGCTGGGTCCATTGATCGTTACGGAAACCATGCAGGACCTCGGATTGGATAATACATTTCTTGCGGGGCACTTCTATATCGGCGCTCCGCTGCTGCAGCGCTTTACTACCACCGCAAACAGCCGTACAGATTACACCACCGACCCAGATTCATACAACCAGACCACTACCGCTGATATGGGAATGCTGCTTGAAGATATTTATCAGTGCGCAAAAAATGACGGCGGCACTCTCAGAGCACTTTTCCCCGATGAGATCAGTCAAAATGAATGCCAGACCATGATTACCTACCTTACCAGCAATAAAATTGCAGTTTTACTTCAAGCAGGGCTTCCGGACGGCACACGCATCGGGCATAAACATGGCTGGATAACCGAATCAGACGGTCTTATGCACTCCATCTTTGATGTAGGCATCGTTTACAGCTCGGGCGGAGATTATGTGATCTGTGTTGCCATGTACCACCCGGTACAGCTGATCTTCGATACCGCCAATTTACTGACGGCAAATATTTCTACTACGGTTTATAACTACTTCAATATCGATCAGTAGGAAGCCGTATCTTTCTTCCCGAAGATCGCAGGCAGCAGAGGGATCGCCAGCAAATTCAATAACGCCAGAACCAGGAAAGCGGGTTTATATCCGAATGCTTCTGCCATTGAACCGCTTAATGCCAATCCGATACCTGTTCCCAGGTTCGCAACTGCCATCAAGATAGAAAACATCGTAGCCGCGATATGAACATTGGTCTCCCGCATTGCGATGGCAAAATAAACCGTTTCATAGAGTCCAAATGCAATTCCGAAAATGAAAACCAATATCCAGGCAGCAATAGGTGTGTTGATCAGGCATAGTGCTGCTACTGACAGCAGGGTTGCTCCCAGTGATAATTGAACAGATTTCTTCTGTCCAATTTGATCGACCAGTTTTCCACCCAGCAGGCTCCCCGCAACAATACCAATACCCAGAACAGAAGAAACAACGCCGGCAATAGTGTAACTGATCGTAAAGCGCTGCTCAAGAAATGGATTCACCAGCTGGGTCGTTCCATTGATGATCAGTGAATATAAAGCGCCTAAAAGTCCCAGCGCAATGATCGAAAATTTCTTGAACTCTTTGAATGCGCCCCAATTGAATTCTTTTTCGACTGTTTTTTCTGATTCTTTGGTATTGAGGATGAATGGAATGGGAAGTGCGGTCAGCACCGCCAAAGCAATAAAACCTGCCATCCACGATATCTTGTCCACCAGTAAACCCAGAATACCTGAGATCAAAACCATCCCCAGGGCTCGTCCGGCAACCATGATGCCCTGTATTTTCCCTTCATCTTCCGGAGCAGTTGTATCCAGCGCCAGACCATCGGTGCAGGTATCATAAAGTGCCATACCCGCCATCAAGAGAAATGCATTCAGCGCATAAAGATAAAAATTCTTTGCAGGATTGATAAAATCAACGACGATCAGGGCTGCCATCTGGATAAATAACCCGATCAGGATGTAGGGTTTTCGATGTCCGAGGTGAAAGAAATTCACCTTATCGCTCAATAAACCAAAGAAGATCTTTAAAACAAAGGGGATCATGGCAATGGAGCTGATCAGACCAATCTTATCCATCCCCAACCCATACGTCTGCAAATACAGGGAATTCAGGGATGAGAAATAGCCCATGACAGCACCCTGCGCCATATAAAGTGTTGCAAACAAGGCAAATCGGATATTCTTTTTCATTAATGTTCCTCCTATGGTTTCTATGGCAGAATGGATAAAACCTCCGGTCCATTTTCTGTGATAGAGATAGTATGTTCGAACTGAGCCGAAAGGCTTCCATCTGCGGTTACAACGGTCCATTCATCTTTTAGAATTCGCGTATATGGTTTACCCATATTCAGCATTGGCTCGATATTGAGCACCATACCGGCTTTCAATATAGGTCCACGATCTATCGGACCAATATGAGGAACGAAGGGATCCTCCCACAGCTCCCTTCCAATCCCATGACCACCGTACTCACGAACTACCGAGTATCCTTCTTTTTCCGCATAACTTTGAATCGCTGCTCCAATCGCTCCCAGGCGGTTGCCCGGAACGCAGGCAGTAATTCCCCTTTTTAAACTCTCATAGGTAGCATCCACCAGCTTTTTTACTTCCGATTTTACCTGACCTACCATATGGGTTACACAGACATCGCCGCACCAACCCTTATACCGTACTCCAATATCGATCCCGACAATATCCCCTTCTTTTAATATTCGCCCATTGGGAAGACCGTGGCATATTTCATTATTAACCGATGCGCAGATCACTCCCGGAAAAGGTCTTTGATTGGGCATCTGCCGGATGCCCTTATACAAAGTGGCTGCACCTTGAGACTTAATATACTTCTCAGCAATTGCATCCAGATCTTTCAGGCATACACCGGCATGGATCGCTTCTCCCAATCGTGCGTGGGTTTGAGCTACAATCTGTGCTGCCGCCCTTAATGCTTCAACTTCATGCTTTGTTTTTAATTCGATCAAACGCTTCCTCCAATTTGAAAAACAGATGCAGAAAAGATCAATCCCCGTATTTCAAATTCTCTTTATTCTACGCAATTCTACTTAAAAAAGGAAGCGATCTTCACAAAGAAGTTTTTAATTTTTCATTAATAGGAAGTCCTCTATCTTGGGCTATAATCGAAGAAGCATACATTTCAAAAACAGGCATGCTGAACGAGGTCAAGGTGAATGAAAAAAAACCTTCTCCCACTATTGAAGACTATCTGGGAGTAATCTATACATTAGTACACGATGGAGAAACCATCATAGGGGTTAAACTTGCTGAACTCCTAGATGTATCTGCTCCAACAGTGACAGAAACACTAAAAAGAATGATCCGCGACAAATGGATAACCATGGATGATAAAAAGGAGATCCATCTGACGGAAAAAGGGAATCAAGCCGCGGCGAGCATCATCCGAAAACATATGTTGACCGAATGGATGCTTTCACGGATACTGGATGTTCCATGGGCGCAGCTGCATGAAGAAGCTCACAAAATTGAACATTCCATTTCTGCCGATGTGGCAGAAAAAATGCAGGAACGCCTGGATGATCCCAAATTAAGCCCACACGGTACTCCCTTCCCCGGTTATGAAGATATGGCAAAAAATTGGGCTCCCCTGGTGCACCTGGAGGAAGGAGATCACTTCATCGTCCGGCGCATCCATGAATTCGGCGCAGTAGATCTGGAATTAATGGATTTCTTGCAAAAGAATGGCGTTCAGCCTTCGGCAGAAGGTTCTGTAAAAGAGAAACTTCCTTTTAATGAAACGATCACTCTGCAAATGGGTACAGGAACAGTATCGCTTGGTTTTAAAACGGCGAAATTGATTTTCGCCGAGAAAATAGATAAAAAATAATGAAAGAAAGGTTTTTTTGACAATGCTGCACACATCGAACCTGGGTTTCCCGCGCATCGGCTTTCATCGAGAGTTAAAAAAGGGGCTTGAAAAGTACTGGAAAGCCGAACTCTCACAGCAAGATCTGCTTGAAATCGGTAAAACAATACGAATGACAAACTGGCAGCTTCAGCATGATCTGGGTATTGAAGTTATTCCCTCGAATGATTTTTCTTTTTATGACCAGATGCTGGATACCATCTGCATGGTTGGAGCTGTTCCAGCCCGCTACCAGGTGATCTCAAAGGAATTCGATCTGGATGTCTATTTTGCGATGGCGCGCGGAAAACAAAAAGACAGCGTGAACATCCCCGCAATGGAAATGACCAAATGGTTCAATACCAACTATCATTACATTGTTCCCGAGATCGAGCCAGACAGCCGCTTTTCCTTTACCTATCAAAAGATACTTGATGATTATCTTGAAACACATAAAGCCGGCTTTCAAACCCGCCCTGTTCTCATTGGACCGCTTACCTTCCTTTTACTCAGTAAAACTACTGCGCCGGATTTTTCCCCGCTTGAGAAACTGGAAGAACTTCTCCCGGTCTATCAATCAGTTTTAACAGAACTATATGAAGCAGGAGCTGAATGGATTCAGATTGATGAACCGATCCTGGTAAAAGATATCTCAGCGCAGGCAAAGGAAGCATTTCAGACTGCCTATCAGATATTGTGCGGCATCTCAAACCGACCGCAGCTCATGCTAACCAGTTATTTTGGCAGCCCCGGAGAAAATACCGATCTGGCTTTTTCTCTACCGGTTGAAGGAATACACCTCGATCTGGTTTCGGAAGAAAACAGCTGGGATATTCTCGATGTGATCCCAAAAGAAGAAAAAATTCTCTCACTGGGTATCGTCAATGGACATAACATTTGGCGCACAGATCTCGAATTCGTTCTGGAGGAATTAAAGAAACATCCTTCTCTTTCAGGCGATATCTACCTCGCACCCTCATGCTCACTTATCCACGTCCCGCTGGATATCACCCTTGAAGAACATATCGAAGAACCGATGAAAAGCTGGCTTTCCTTTGCCGTCCAGAAATTGGAAGAGCTCAACGTGTTGGCTGCCGCATTCAACGAAGGTAAAAAGTCAAGCAGGTTTATAAAGAACCAGGAAGCGTTAAAAAGCCGCGCGGTATTTTTATCGCAGCATGGATCAGGGATTGAGCAAAAAGCTTTCTCAGAAAGAAATACGGAGAGAAAGCACGCTTTTCCAAAACGCAGAGAAGTTCAGCAATCTCTTTTAAGCCTACCGCTCTTCCCCACCACCACCATCGGATCATTCCCTCAAACGAAAGAAATTCGCCAGGCACGTTCCCGTTTTTCTAAAGGTGAGCTTTCACGGGAAGAATATGAAAGCTTTATGAAAAACGAGATCAACAATGTCATCCAGATCCAGGAGGAGATCGGATTGGATGTTCTGGTGCATGGCGAATTCGAACGGAATGATATGGTGCAGTACTTTGCCGAACAGCTTGAAGGCTTTGTTTTCACAGAGAACGGCTGGGTGCAGAGTTTTGGCTCACGCTATGTGCGCCCCCCGATTCTGTTTGGCAATATCAGCCGTCCGCAGGCTATGACAACCCGGTGGATATCCTATGCGCAATCGTTAACCTCAAAGCCGGTCAAAGGCATGCTCACCGGACCCGTGACCATTTTACAGTGGTCCTTCGTCCGTGATGACCAGCCGCGCTCACTCACCTGTTTTCAAATCGCAGACGCCATCAATGCAGAAGTGCTTGATCTTGAAAAAGCGGGCATTCATATCATTCAGATCGATGAACCCGCCCTGCGCGAAGGGTTACCGCTTAAAAAGAAGGACTGGCAGGCATATCTTGATTGGGCTGTACAAGCCTTTCATATTGCTTTTGCCGGTGTTGCAGATGAAACGCAAATTCACACGCATATGTGCTATTCAGAATTCAATGAGATCATCGCTTCGATCGCAGCGCTTGACGCAGATGTGATTTCCATTGAAGCCGCTCGCTCCGGTATGGAATTATTGAATGCTTTCTCCGATTTTCAATATCCCAATGATATCGGTCCCGGTATTTACGATATACACTCACCACGCGTACCGTCGATCGAGGAAATGACAGCGCTCCTTGAAAAAGCGGCTCAGGTGATTCCCCCGCGGCAGTTATGGGTCAACCCTGATTGCGGGTTGAAAACTAGAAATTGGCAGGAAGTAACCCCTGCTCTGCAGAACATGGTGGAAGCAGCAAAGATCCTGCGAAGCAATACAAAATGAAGGAAAGTCGACAATGAACAGAATAGAAACCCTGCAAAGCATCATGCAAGAAAACCAGGTACCGCTGGCAGCGCTTACTGCCGGTCCTGATCTGGTTTATCTCACCGGATTGGAATTTCACATCTCCGAGAGACCCGCCATTCTTCTTCTTGCAGACAGCGGAAAGCCTCATCTGATTCATCCCGAATTGGAGATGATAAAAGTAAAAGGATGCAAATATCCGATTGTTTCTTTCCCCTACAATGAGGTGAAAGCTACCTGGGCAAATGTATGTGCTCA
>ENA-ORXD01002271-ORXD01002271.1-sediment-metagenome-genome-assembly--contig:-NODE-2271-length-13165-cov-3.541412_pt1 | contig 13165 bp, 12 predicted proteins | sample MGYA00237862_ERZ511471 | MGnify/ENA metagenome assembly ERZ511471 | reverse complement strand
TTGGGAGGCCTGCATATTCTGGGAACCGAACGCCATGAAAGCCGCCGTATCGATAATCAGTTGAGGGGACGATCCGGACGTCAGGGCGATAAGGGATCTTCACGATTTTATCTTTCTCTGGAAGATGATTTATTGCGTATCTTTGGCGCGGAGAGAATATCGGGAATTATGGACAAAATCGGTATTGAAGAAGATCAGCCCATCGAACATAAATATATTTCACGCGCCATAGAAAATGCACAGAAACGGGTTGAAGGACAGAACTTCGATATTCGTAAACATCTTCTGGATTACGATGACGTCATGAACCGGCAGCGGAAGGTTATTTACGAACAGCGCAAAAAAGTTTTACGCGGTGACAACCTGTGGGCGGACATCGAAGAAATGGTTGGAGAAATAGTTGATGATCTCTTGTCGGAGTTTGTCAATGAGAAGGCTAATAAGGATGAATGGAATTTTAAAGGATTGGACGATGCTCTACTGAAGCAATTCAATTTGAAATTTGACCTTGTCAATTCTGATCAGAATGATCTGCAATCCTCATCTCTTCGTGAATCCATCATTCAAGGAGTTCAAAAACTTCTGCGTAAAAAGGAAAAGGACTTTGGCAAGGACCTCATGGATTACCTGATAAAAGCCATCATGTTGCAGGCCATTGATATTCAGTGGAAAGATCATTTGCTGGCCATGGATCATTTGCGGGAAGGAATTGGTCTAAGAGGATATGCTCAAAAAGATCCCGTAAGGGAATATCAACGCGAAGGGTATGAGATGTTTATGGAATTGATTGCCCGCGTTAAAATGGATGTGCTGGAAAAATTATGTCTGATCAGAATTCAAAAAGAGGAAGAAGTTGAGGCGATCAGACAGAAGCAGAAACAGGATTATGTCATGAGCAGGGGGGAGGATACGCCTGCCAATAGAACCGTCAAACATGAAGGCGAAAAGATTGGAAGGAATGATCCCTGTCCCTGCGGCAGCGGCAAGAAATATAAAAAATGCTGCGGCGCTTAAAAGATTAAAGAGGAACAACGCATGGTCAAAAGTAAAGTAAAAATCAGCGTTCCCGGTTTCCTGGCTAATGGAATATCCGTTGGTATTAAAAAAGCAGATCAAAAAGACCTGGGCTTGATCTATTCCATGGTGCCCGCAAAAGTAGCTGCGGTGTTTACAAAGAATATATTTAAAGCAGCGCCTTTGCTGATCAATGAAGAGCGCGTCAAAAGAGGAATGGCGCAGGCCATCATTACCAATAGCGGCTGTGCCAACGCGGCTACGGGAAAAGCAGGCTACAGAGACGCTTTAATAATTTCCGAAGCTCTTTCCCGGGAATTGAAAATTAAAAATGAATTGGTATTGGTGGGTTCCACGGGGGTTATCGGGAAGAGACTACCGATAAAAAAAATAGAAAGTGGAATCGGGAAATTGGTTAAGGGGCTCAATGAAACAGGAATTGAAGATGCGGAAACGGCCATGATGACAACAGATAAATATCCTAAAATCGCCATAAGAAAAGGTATAATAGGAGCAAAGGACGTAACCATTTGCGGTATAGCCAAGGGTGCCGGTATGATCGAACCGGATATGGCCACTCTTTTAACTTATGTTATGACGGACGCATTCATCGATTTCAAAGCGCTTAACACGGTATTCCACCAGGCGATAAACGCAACGTTTAATACCATCAGCGTTGACGGTTGCATGAGCACCAATGATATGGCGATTATTTTCGCCAATGGTTTAGCGGGAAATAATCCGCTGGAAAAGGTTCAGGCGCGCCTGCAGCGCTTTCGGGATATGCTGACGGATGTTTTAATGGAACTATGTCAGGCGGTTGTTAAGGATGGAGAGGGGGCTACGAAATTTATTTCAATAATGGTTAAAGGAGCTAAAACAAAATCAGATGCGAGATGTGCAGCTTATTCCATAGCCAATTCCAATCTGGTCAAAACGGCTTTCTTCGGGGAAGATCCGAACTGGGGGAGGGTGATCGCCGCTCTGGGTGCTTCAAGGATTTATATTGAAAAAGAAAAAATAAGCTTAAGTATTGGAAATATTGTGGTTTATAAGAAAAATTCGCCCGTTGAAACCAATATCAATAAGTTAAAGGAAGTGTTTCAAAAGGGCCACATTGATATAGAAGTTGATTTAGGAGCCGGCGATAAATCCTATTACGTATATACTTCGGATCTTTCCTATGATTATGTTAAAATAAACGCTGAATACTCAACATAAACCATATATTAAATTTGTCGGCTGAAAACAAATATTTAAACTTGATTATTCGGTGCGTTTATGTTATTTGCCGCCGGATAAAATTCACACATCCTCGGATTACCGGTATGTTGCTTGTTTTTTAAGTTTACCGGGTAAGTTGAAGAGGATGGAGGAAAAAACAAAAGGAGATAAATATGTCAGCAATTTCAATGAAACTTTTACTGGAAGCCGGTGTCCATTTTGGGCATCAGACAAACAAATGGAATCCCAAGATGAAGCCATATATCTTTGGGGCAAGAAACAATATTTACATTATTGATTTACAACAGACGGTGGGTCTTTTTCAGGCGGCTTATAACTATGTCATTGATGTCGTCAGTGAAGGCAGAGAGGTTCTTTTTGTTGGAACCAAAAAACAATCTCAGGAAGCCATTAAAGAAGAAGCCATTCGTTGCGGCATGCCTTATGTCAATCAGCGCTGGCTGGGTGGAATGCTAACCAATTTTGTTACCATTAAAAGAAGCATAGACCGGTTAAATACACTGACGGATATGTTCAGTGATGAGTCTATCAAAGCTTTTCCCAAAAAGGAAATAACAAAATTACAGAAAGAGAAAGAAAAACTGGAAAATGTTTTAGGCGGGATCAAAAGCATGAAATCCTTGCCGGCGGCTGTGTTTATTGTCGATCCGAGCAAAGAACATATCGCTGTAAACGAAGCAAAGAAATTAAAAATTCCCATAGCGGCTATCGTTGACACCAATTGTAATCCGGACAATATTGATTTTGTTATCCCGGGAAATGATGATGCCATCAGGGCTATTAAGTTGTTCACCTCTAAATTTGCCGATGCCGTTCTGGAAGGGAAAAAACGGTTTGAGGAGAAATTAGCAGCGGAATCAAATAAGGAATCTGACGTCGTTGTGGAAACAAAACCCGTAGAATCGGATGTTCCGGAAAGTCTTGAAATTGATGATAGTATTGATAAGTCGGAAGCATACGCCGAGTAATCAAAACCTGTCCTCTATTTATTTAAAGTATTAAGGGAGAAAATTGAACATGGAAATAACTTCAGCAATGGTTAAAGAATTAAGAACAAAAACCGGCGCGGGCATGATGGATTGTAAGGAGGCGCTTTCAGCCGTGGACGGTGATGTCGAAAAAGCGATTGATTTCCTGCGAAAGAAAGGTCTTTCCGCGGCGACGAAAAGATCGTCAAAGGCGGCTAAAGATGGAACCGTCGCATCATACATCCATATGGGCGGTAAAATAGGAGTGATGGTTGAAGTAAATTGTGAAACAGACTTTGTGGCCAAAACCGATGATTTTCAGACGATGGCGAGAGATATCGCTATGCACATTGCCGCGTCTAATCCTTTGTATGTGCGTCCGGAAGAAATTTCAGAAGCTGCTCTGGAAAGAGAAAAAGAAATCTACCGCAGTCAGCTGCGCGAAGAGAAGAAACCGGAAAAAATATGGGATAAGATTATTGACGGGAAACTCAAAAAGTATTACGAAGATGTCTGTCTTACGGAACAAAAATTCATTAAAAATACGGATATAACGGTGGGAACACTGGTCAGCAATATGATCGCCAAGACGGGAGAGAATATTATCCTCCGGCGTTTTGCCCGTTTTCAGCTGGGCGAGGACATCAAGCAATAATGAGCGTGATACAAAAGACGGCATACAAAAGAATTCTTTTAAAACTCAGTGGCGAGGCGCTTTTAGGCAAACAATCCACGGGTGTTGATCCGGAGATTGCCAATTATATTGCAGATGAAATTAAATCTCTTTCGGATATAGGCGTTCAGTTGGGAATTGTTATCGGTGGAGGCAATATTTTTCGTGGCGTAGAGGCAAGTTCGAAAGGAATGGATCGAACAACAGCCGATTACATGGGGATGTTGGCAACCGTTATTAACAGTCTCGCTCTACAGGCTGCACTGGAAGAAAGAGGATTGCCAACCCGTGTTCAATCTTCAATTGAAATGCGTGAAATTGCCGAACCTTTTATTCAGCGCAGAGCCATGCGTCATTTGGAAAAAGGAAGGATTGTTATATTTGCGGGTGGAACCGGGAATCCTTATTTTTCGACCGATACGGCCGCAGCACTCAGGGCGGTGGAAATACGCGCCGACGTGATTATGAAAGCCACGAAAGTCGATGGTGTTTATAATGCTGATCCGATTAAAGATAAAAAAGCAGTGATGTTTAATAAGGTAAGTTATATTGATGTGTTAACGAAAAACCTTAAAGTAATGGATGCGACGGCAATATCACTTTGCCGCGACAATCTATTGCCCATTATTGTGTTTAATATGCAAAAAAAGGGGAATATAAGAAAAGCAATTTGCGGACACAAAATTGGTACATATGTAGGAGAATAACATGAAAGAAACCATTTTTCAAAAGTTTAAAGAAGAAATGGAGAATACGATTGCCTCTTTGAGTAAATCTTTCAGCAGAGTCAGGACGGGTCGCGCGTCTATTGCGTTATTGGATGGGATTAAAGTTGATTATTACGGTACGCCCACACCGATTACTCAGGTGGCCAACGTTTCCGTTCCTGAAAGCCGTTTAATCCTGATTGTTCCCTGGGATGTTTCAATTATTGGAGCGATGGAAAAAGCGATCCAAAAATCTGATTTAGGTGTTACGCCTTCCAATGACGGGAAGGCCGTACGCCTTTCCATTCCACAACTGACAGAAGAAAGACGTAAAGAGATTGCCAAGACGGTTAAAAAAATGGCCGAGGAAGGAAAAATAAAGTTGCGTAACGCGCGAAGAGACGCGAATGAAGAGTTGAAGACTTTAAAGAAAAATAATAAAATATCAGAAGATGAACTTTTCACCGCACAGGCCGAAGTTCAGAAATTAACGGATCAGTATATTGACAAAACCGATAAAGTGCTTGCGGCCAAAGAAAAAGAAATCATGGAAATATAAGCCGGAGTTCATATGAAAATAATAATGGGGAGCTCTGAACTCCCCATTTGTTTTTTACAGACTTTTTTTACATTATTACCCGTTGAAAAAAATCTTTCTCTCTATTAAAGTTAATAAAAAATGGAGTCTCGTTCATGATAAAAATCGATACAGAAAATCTGCCCAGGCACATAGCGATCATCATGGACGGTAATGGCAGGTGGGCTGAGCAACACGCGATTGGGAGAATCAGAGGACACAAAAAAGGGGCGCAGGCCGTAAGAACAGTCGTTCGCGCATGCCGGGAAATCGGGATAAAATACCTCACCCTTTATGCTTTTTCTTCGGAAAACTGGGAGCGTCCTGCAAAGGAAGTTCAGGCATTAATGTTCCTGCTTGAGGAATATCTGACGAAAGAATTAAAAGAATTGCAAAAACAGGAGATAAGGCTGACAACTATCGGAGAAATAGAACGATTAAACCCGTCCGTGAGAAAAAAACTTTTACAGGTCAAAGAAAGCACGTTGAAAAATGACAAGATGGTTTTGAATCTGGCCTTAAGCTACGGGGCAAAGGATGAAATTATATATGCGGTCAAGAAAATACTGCAGGATAGCAGGGCAGGAAGAGTCGATATTGATAAATTAACTAAAGAAGATTTCAGCGGTTATTTATATACATCAGACATGCCGGATCCTGATTTGCTGATTCGCACCAGCGGGGAGTGTCGCATCAGTAATTTTTTGCTGTGGCAACTGGCTTATACAGAACTGTATTTTACAAAAGTTCTGTGGCCGGATTTTACGAGGGAGGATCTTTTTAAAGCGATTGCCAGTTATCAAAAAAGAGAAAGACGTTTTGGTCTGACCAGCGAACAGTTAAGAGATGTAAAAAGTGAATAGTGCCCCAGGCACTACGTGCCTGGGATAATTCCCAATCCGGATAAATCGGGATTGGGTAATTCGACTTACGTTTCGAACTTTGCTATGCTTGTTCTACACAAGGTATAATTCGACTAACGACTCCTACGGTCGTCGAGTCTCATTATCAACTGGTCTCATTACGACTTGCGCTTCGAACTTCATCCCGACTTGTCGGAACTCGTTCTCAGCGAGTCTCATTAAAAAGTGAAGAGTGAAAAGGAAAAGTTAATGTCTGAAAATATGTCTGGGAAAAGTAATTCATTGTTCAAAAGATGGTTGACGGGCATCATCATTGTTCCTTTATTATTGATGATCATCGTCTTTGGTTCTGAAGAAATTTTTGCCGCTTTAGTTGTTTTATTTATCCTGGCTGGAGTATGGGAATATAATCACATGGTGTTTGGCAAAGGTTTTCTCAAAGAAAAAATTGAAAGCCTGTTGTTTGCAATCCTAATTCCGTTGCTGGTCCTTACCGGTAACGACCAGTACATGCTTGCCGCGTTGGCTTTTTCAATCCTATTGGTGTTCATTGTGTTTGTATTGTCCGTTAAGGAGTCGACATTTGATTTTTTAGCTGTTGCCAAAGTACTTTTCGGCATCATGTACATACCGTTTCTGATGTCTTATTTTATTGCATTGCGTCTTATGAGTAACGGAATCGTATGGATAGTTTTTGTTCTGGTGCTTGCCTTCATCGGTGATATTGTTGCTTTATATGTGGGCAAGTATTTCGGGAGGCATAAATTAGTTCCCATGGTCAGCCCCGGTAAGACAGTGGAAGGCTTATTGGGTTTAATTTTAGGCAGCACAGCGTCTTGTTTGTTATTCGCATATTTTTTTCTGCCGGACATATCGCCTGTAAAAATAGGAATGCTTGCTTTTGTCGGCAGCATCATCGGGCAGCTCGGCGATATCTGTGAATCAGCGATTAAAAGAAGCTATGGCCTCAAGGATGCCAGTTCTATTCTTCCAGGTCACGGCGGCATTCTTGACCGCCTGGACTGTTTGATATTTATAGCTCCTTTTGTCTATTATTATCGGATGTTTGTGATTGATTAGATGAAGAATATAACCATATTAGGTTCGACAGGTTCCATTGGATGCAACGCTCTGAATGTTGTTGAGAAAAATCCGGAACGTTTTCGAGTCGTGACGCTTGCCGCCGGTGAAAATGTAACACGACTTAAAAAACAAATTGAAAAATTCAGGCCTGAAATGGTTGCTGTAAAAACGAAAAACGCGGCTCTCAAACTGCGTGAATCGTTGACACAGAAAATCCGGGTTAAAATTGTTTACGAGATTGAAGGATTAAAGGAAGTCGCTACATTTCCATCCGCCGATATTGTTCTTTCGGCCATTTCCGGATCGGCCGGATTAATTCCCACGCTTGCAGCAATGGATGCCGGCAAAGACATTGCTCTGGCCAACAAAGAGACGATGGTTTTGGCTGGAGAAATCGTTTTAAAGAAGTCTCGTCAAAAAGGAATAAAAATTATTCCTGTGGATAGCGAGCACAGCGCGATATTTCAATGTTTGGAAGGGAATAGAAGGGAAGATCTTCATCGTATCATTCTAACCGCGTCAGGAGGTCCGTTTTTAAATTTTACGGAGAGTCAATTGAAAAAAGTGACCCCTCATCAGGCATTACGTCATCCCAAATGGGAAATGGGGGAAAAAATTACCATAGATTCTGCTTCCATGATGAACAAAGGGTTGGAAGTGATTGAAGCGAAGTGGTTATTCAACATGGATATCCATGCAATAGATGTCATGATTCATCCGCAAAGTATAGTCCACTCAATGGTTGAATTTATTGACGGCGCTTTAATAGCGCAAATGGGAATTCCGGATATGAAGATACCGATCGCTTATGCGTTAACTTATCCGGATAGAATCATCAGTGACCTTCCAAGACTAAACCTCATTAAGGTTAAGAGCCTGGAATTTTATAAACCCGATGTAAAAAAATTTCCCTGTCTGAACCTGGCACGGGAAGCTGGAATTTGCGGAGGAACTGCTCCGGCGGTTCTTAATGCTGCTGATGAAGTTGCCGTATCGGCATTTATACAAAAAAGAAGTTGTTTTACCGATTTGCCTGTAATGATCGAAAAGGTCCTTGGTAAACATCGTGTTGTTCATCATCCGTCCCTCGATGATATTTTACAGGCCGATTTATGGGCGAGAACAGAAACTGAAAAAATAATTGAAAGGATGGCAAAGTGATTACTTTAATTTCTTTTGTGGTTTTATTGGGAGTCCTTATTTTTGTCCATGAATTGGGACATTTCCTGGCAGCCCGGATGACAGGGGTTGGCGTTCTAAAATTTTCCCTTGGGTTTGGACCAAAAATTTTCGGGAAAAAAATAGGAGAGACGGAATATGTGCTTTCATGGATCCCTTTGGGCGGTTACGTGAAACTTCTTGGTGAATCGGGAAACGAAGAATTATCACCCGAAGAAGAGAAGAGATCATTTTGTAAACAATCGGTATGGAAGAGAATTTTAATCGTGTTGGCGGGTCCTGGATTCAATTTTTTGCTGGCAGTCGTCATATTTATTTTTGTTCTTATTTATGGGCTGCCGAGTTTGACATCAGAAATCGGAGAGGTCCAGAAGGATTCGGCGGCTTATGAGGCAGGGATGCAAATTGGTGATAAAATCGTTTACATGAATGGAGAGAAAGTCAAATTCTGGGATGATATAAGAGCCATCATCGCTGAAAGCAAAGATAAGCAAATTAAGATTGTTGTTGAAAGAAAAGGTGAAGAAAAAAGTTTATTTGTAAAACCAAAATTGTCAAAATCAAAGAATATCTTTGGAGAAGAAGTCTCCGCCTATCTTATAGGGATTTCTCCTTCCGAGAAAACCGTTATAGAAAGAAGAAATCCGTGGGATGCGATTCTTACATCTGTCTTCAAAACATGGGAGATTAGCAAATTAACGGTCATTTCAGTCGTTAAAATCTTTGAAGGTGTTATTTCTCCTAAAACGTTAGGCGGACCGATATTCATTGCCCAGGTAGCGGGAGCCCAGGTGAAAGAAGGCCTTATTCCTTTCATCCTCTTCATGGCTATTCTTTCCATCAACCTGGGAGTCATTAATTTATTCCCGATACCTGTCCTGGATGGTGGACATATTTTCTTTTACCTCATTGAAATTGTGACCCGAAGAGAAATAAGCGTCAAAGTGAGAGAATTATCTCAACAGATAGGATTTGTGATTTTATTGATGCTGATGCTTTTCGTTATTTTTATCGATATTGAACGCTTGAATATAAAAATAGTTAACGACATTCTGAAAATCTTTAAATAGTTATGCTGATCCTGGCTTTTGATACGTCTTCAAAAACTGCTTCTGTGGCTGTATTAAATGATCATATCATTCTATATGAAGTGATCGTTAATGTCGGGTTAAATCATTCTGAAGTGTTATTGCCGGCCATTGAACAGGCCTGTATTCAAACAAGAACAAGAGTTGCTGAGATAGATTTGTTTGCCTGTACGATCGGTCCGGGATCTTTTACCGGTTTGCGTATTGGCGCCAGTACGCTAAAAGGCTTCATGCTGGCGACAGGAAAGCCTGCCGTTGGTGTGTCGTCGCTTGCGGCTATTGCACTCAATGCGGAAAAAAGCTCCAAAAAAATTTGCTCATTAATGGATGCGGGTCGCGGGCAGGTTTACACGGCTTATTTTGAATTTAAAGAAGATAGATTATTGGAACAGATTGGCCCGGAACAAATTGTGAACCCGTCTAAAATTGAGAATCATCCGGATATCATCTTTGTCGGTGATGGAGCGGTTCGATATGCTGATATGATCGGTCATGAAAAAAATAATATTATTTTGGCATCACAGCACTATTGCCGTGCCTCATCGGTGGGTTTATTAGGGAAAGAAAAATTCGATCGAGAAGAATTGCTTGATGCTGATAAATTTCTTCCTTTATATATCCGTTCGGCTGATGCAGAAGCCAGAGCCCCCTTATTTAAAAATTGATTATAATTCCTGAGTTAAGAAACTTTGATCTTGCTCAATAGTTCCCACACTTTTTTGTTGTTTGGATTTTGGGAAAGCACCAGTTGGAGACGTTCAACGATATCATCTATTTTTACTATATTCGGATTGGATAGGAATAACGAAAAGTAGGCATTGGCCAGGTTATAATTAGTGTCTTCGTGAAGAGGATTCACTTTCAGAGCCTTACGATAAGTTGATATGGCTTGTATAAAATTTTTGGTGATTTCATATACGGAACCTAAATCATTCCATGCGTCAGTGTTTTGCGGTTCGAGTTTTAAAACATTTTGAAAGTTCCTGAGAGCTTTTGCATAATCGCCATCCTGGAAATAAATTCTTCCTAAATTGTGAAGTGCTTTCGTATGTCGGGGATTGATCTCTATAATGTTTTCATATTCTTCCGCCGCTTCATCATACATATCATGTCTGTCATAAAGAGAGGCTAAACAGAATCGGGGTTCAACAGCGTGGGGATCAGTTTCGATCGCTTTATTATATTGTTCTACCGCATTGTGATAATCTCCCTGCAATTCCAATATATGACCAATTTTCAGCATGGCTTCAATGAAATCATTTTTTATTTCCAATGATTTTTCGTAGGATTTTTTGGCAGAATCCAGCATATCCATTTTTTCATAGATGTCCCCGAGGCTGATATACGTTTTAGGATTACCTGGTTCTAATTCGATGATTTTTTGGAAACATTTTAGGGCCTGATCATAATCTTTATTTTCGAGATAAATAATACCCCAATTTTCATAATCTGTGGAAGTATAGGTGTCTTTATTGATATTTTTGGAATTGACGATGCTCATTCGTGATTTTCAAGATAACTTCAACAGAGAATTTATGATATTTACTCCCCAAACTTTTATACCGATCATTTATGATGAAGTCATTTTAGCGTTTGCGTTCGGGGAGGCATTGAATTTCTTTAAAATAACATTTTTAACCTCGAACCACATGGAAACCGGATCAGCAACTGATGCATGAGTTAAATTCGGGTTGCCTTTTAAAATTTGAGCCGACCAATACCCGGCCAATTTGTTTTTATTTTCAGTGCTGGACAATTGCGCTTGCCTGATTACATGAGATGGAATAGCCAGTTTGATTTTCTGCTGGCCGATGGATACTTCTTCATAAACTTCTTTATCAGCTGTCACAGGTTGTTCCACAGACTCTCTTTGAATTGTCTGCGTCGTTCCGGCTTCTTGTTGACGCGGAATATTGGATACAGGAACCCGTGTTGGTGGTATTCCTGTTGGAACATAAGCAGCAGATGGTTTAGATACCGGTACTGCTTGAGGCCTGATCGGCGCAGGCTCTTCCACTGGAGGGGGCGATGGCCTTGCCGGTGGAGGTTCCGGAGCAGCCATTCTGGGTCTGATCGGCGTCGGCTCTTCCACTGGCGGGGGCGATAGCCTTACCGGTGGAGGTTCCGGAGCAGCCATTCTGGGTCTGATCGGCGTCGGCTCTTCCACTGGCGGGGGCGAAGGCCTTACCGGTGGAGGTTCCGGAACAGCCATTCTGGGTCTGATCGGCGTCGGCTCTTCCACTGGCGGCGGCGATGGCCTTGCCGGTGGAGGTTCCGGAGCAGCCATTGCAGGCTTTATCGGAGCGGGCTCCTCGATTGGCGGGAGTGGAGCAGGCCTTACAGGCGCTTTAGTTTCAACTTCTTCTTTTGGAATTGAAGGTTTTGGCGCTTTAAGTGTTTTTTCAACTTGCGGTTTCTTAATATTCTCTTCAGATGGCCGTGTCTCCGTAATAGCCTTACGTTTCTGCGCCGATGTTTTGCTCAATTTTTGAAAACGGTCTGCAATTTGCTGAGCAACTTCACCTGATATGGATGCGAATTCGTTCGTTTCACCGGCTTTTATACAGAGTTTACATATCTTGTTGATTAAACGAGGCACGCCATGTTCGGAAAACTCCCAAATAACAGGAATGGCGTCATCATCAAATATTTTTCTATCCGTACCGGCAATCCGGAGTCTTGATTCAATATACGTTTTAACGGCTTCCGGCGAGGGCAGCTTTTCCAAGTGACCGTATGTGCCGATTCGTTGAAATAGGTTGGCACGCTTAGGATGCTCCAGTGTCCTCGCAAATTCCATCTGACCCACAAGGAGCAAGGTAAAAAGATTACGCTCGTCATCCTGCATATTGGTCAGCAGCCGCAGATCATCAAGATTAGAGGATGATAAAACGTTAGCCTCATCAATAATGATGACAATTTTTTTGCCTTGATCGGCTGTTTCAAATAAAAGACGATTAAAAATTTCCTGAAGATCAACTTTGTTTTTTACTTCACATTGTTTGCCGGTGATCTGACCAATGATTTCTCTCAACAATTGCACAAAAGAAAGAGCAGGATTAGTAATTAATGCGACTTTGTATTTTTCGGGTTCCAATGAGTCAATAATGACGCGCAGAGAAAGGGTTTTGCCTAAGCCAACGTCACCCACGATAACCGTGAGACATTCATTGCCTTCTTTGATGGCAAAAATTGTTTCGGAGATGACATTCTCCATAGACTCATGACAGTCAACATACATAGAAGCATCAGGAACATTATCGAAAGGTGGCTTGGTTAAATTCCAGTAATCGCAATACATCTTTCTTCTCCTAAGTATACTCTTTTTAAAAACCTTATTCTTCGATATTTAGTAAAAAAATCCACTTCATTTTTCATTGTTCAATTGGGCAAATTCAGCATCATTACTCAAATATTCCAGTATGTCTTCAAGCAGAAAGCGTCTCATTCTACCAAGTTTGTAACTTTTAACCTTATTTTCATGAATGAGTTTTTGTAAAAAGCTTCGGCTTACCTGAAGCATTTGGCAAACTTGGTTTGGAGCAAGCATTCTAATCAGCAATGAATCATTAAAACGGTAATTGAGCGAAAGTCTCCCATCCGGTGTTATTGAGATATCCAATGCGGGATCACTTTTTTTCCCGTTCAATAGTTCTTTGATATATTCCGATTGCTTTAGGAGTTCCGATTGCTCTCGTGTCATTGTTATGGAGATAACCGAGGAAGAATTATCTATAAATTCCTCAACAATTTTTTTATCAGGAATTT
>ENA-ORXD01002270-ORXD01002270.1-sediment-metagenome-genome-assembly--contig:-NODE-2270-length-13198-cov-3.151894_pt1 | contig 13198 bp, 10 predicted proteins | sample MGYA00237862_ERZ511471 | MGnify/ENA metagenome assembly ERZ511471 | reverse complement strand
GAGAATGCGCGATGCGGCTTCAATCAGATGAAAAGCAAGCACAGCGCCGGTGCCTTCTCCCAAACGTAGATTAAGATCAATTAAAGGATTCAAGCCGAGGTGTTTGAGCATCGCCCGGTGTCCGATTTCAACAGAATTATGCGCGCCAAACAAATAATTTTTTACATCCGGCACAAGACCCACCGCGATCATGGCAGCCGCCGTTGAAATAAACCCATCCACAACAACAGGAATTCGTCGCGATGCGGCGGCAATCATCACACCGGCCAAACCGGCAATTTCCAAACCCCCGACTTTACACAGGACGTCCATCGCATCTTTCGGATTGGGTTTGTTCAAAGCGATGGCCTGTTCAATAATTTTAACCTTATGTGCCAGACCGGCATCATCAAGCCCTGTGCCGCGCCCGGTAACTTCGGCCACCGGTAATCCCGTTATAACAGCAACGATTGCCGAAGACGGCGTCGTGTTGCCGATACCCATATCTCCGGTGGCAATCAAATCCAGGCCTTTTTCAGCAGCTTGAGCCAGTAGATTCATGCCGACTGCGATTGCTTTTTCGGCTTCATTGCGGGTCATCGCCGGACCCTTTGCCATATTACGTGTCCCTCTGGCCACTTTACAACGCAGAAGTCCCGTCAGAGACGGATCAAAATCAGAGGCGACACCAATATCGACAATGGTCACGCCGGCGCCGGCCTGTCGCGCCAACACATTAATGGCCGCTCCGCCGTTAAGGAAATTCATCACCATTTGCGGCGTGACTTCCGCGGGAAAAGCGCTGATTCCCTCCAGCGCGACGCCGTGATCAGCAGCCATGACTATGACTGCTTTGTGATTAACATCGGGTAAAGGATCGGCTTTCATCCCGGCCAATTGAATGGAAATTTCTTCCAATCGACCGAGGCTCTTCGGTGGTTTCGTCAGAGTTTTTTGCCTGGCTTCTGCTTTTTGTGCGGCAACAATATCAATTTCGGGAATAGTCGGGTAATTCATAATAATCCTTTTATACTTTCCTGTTCAATCAGTGATGGCACTCATTATTATCGGGAGAACTGAATCTCCGGATGTAAGACTAACGCCATTTTCTCAATGGCATCAACAATGCGCGGGGATGCTCTGTTAATCAGGTCCGCGTTCATCGGATAAATCTTATTATTTTTGACTGCCGGCAGTTCTCTGAATTTTTGCCAGAATCTTCTGACTCCTATAAACTCCTTATCATTGACCATCGGTGCAAAAATAATTATTTCCGGCGCTGCCCCGATGATGCCTTCCATGCTGTAACGGGGATAGTTGGCTATATCAAGACCGGCAACATTAACCCCTCCGGCACGTTCGATGACTTCATTGATTAACGTGCCCCTTCCCGCTGTGATAATCGGCTCCAAACCAATCTGGAAAAAGACGCGCGGTTTTCTTTTATGGCGTACCTGATGGGCAATGTGGTTTAATCTCTTTTGAAATTTTGCAACCATGTCACCGGCTACTTTTTCCCGATTTGTTATTTCACCGATATGCAGGATGCTGTTCAAAACATCTTTCGTATCCGAAGGGTTTGTAACATAGACGGGTAATCTAAGTCTTTCAAGTTTCTCCACCGTGTCCTTCCTGTTCCCATCAGCAGTGGCAATAATCAAATCCGGTTTTAAGGAAACAATCTTTTCAATGGACGGATTGGTAAAACCGCCTATGCGTGTTTTCCCGAGTGCCGCAGTCGGCCAGTTGCAGAAAGTGGTTACTCCCGCTATTTTATTTTCCAAACCAAGCGCATAAAGCGTTTCTGTAATACCGGGAGCAAGCGAAACAATCCTTTGAGGTGTTGAAACAATATTTATACGACGGCCTGTTTCATCGGTGATCATACGGGCGCAGGCTACGTTTACGCAAAAGACCGTTATCACACCCGTTAAAAATAATATGAGAATATTTCCCTGCCGACGGGCAAATTTAAAATTCAACAGAAAGCCCTTCCTTGATTGTAATGCCCGGCATCGGATAATAGAAATTCGGCATTCCGTACTGCTCGTAATCCAGACCGAAGGAAGAATATTTTTGGTTGAAAATGTTGTCAATCCCCAAAAATACCGCAACGGTAAATTCATCAAAGGTTGGCTTGTATTGAACATAGAAATTCAGCAGCGTGTAATCATCCAGTTTTTCAGTATTGTTGTCGCTATCGCCGGACAGAAAAGCTTTTCCCACAAATTTTATTTCGGGCCTCAATGTTATGTTATATGGCAGATAAATTTCCAGTCCACCATGAGCCATGTGTTGAGGCACCATCGGCATGTCTTTTTTGTTATAAACTCCTTTCTCATACGTGGCCTTATGATACGTATAGTTTCCAAAAACTTTGGCATATTTCGGCCAGAGATAGGAAAAAGAAATTTCTGCGCCGTCGTGGCGGGTTTTGCCTACGTTACGGTTTTCTCCTAAATACATCGTCGGATCGTAAATAACATACTCTATTTCATCCTCCATATCGATGCGGAAAAGGGTCGCGCTAAATTTGAGATTTTCGAGGGGATAATATTCCGTTCCTAATTCCGCGCTCTTCCCTTTCTCTTTTTCCAATGTTCTGAGAAAAGGAGTGGGCACACTATAACCATTGAAGGATGCAACTTCGTCCAGAAAAGGGATACGGTAAACGGTTGCATATTTGGCAAATAGTTTTGATTTCTTTCCCCAAAGCCAGGTCAGCCCTCCTTCGTAAGCTTCGGCCCTGTATTTTTGCTCATTATCGAAATTGTTTGAAGATGTCACAAGATCATTATTTGTGCCTTCAATTGATGTTCGTTCAAAGCGATAACCGGCGCTTAGAATCAGATTTTTCATAATGCTGAATTCGTCGCGTATATAACCTCCCAGCGACTCCCGCTTAAGATCCGCTTTGCCTGATCGTATCGTTCTTCCCCGATCGCTGTAGAAAGTTTTTTCATAAGGTTCGTTATAATAATCCGCTCCCACGATCACTTTGTTGTGAAATCCGAAAATATCTTTTTCCAGAATATATTTCGGTGTAATTCCGTATGTGTCGGCATCTGTATCGGCGTAATTGAAAGAATACCATGACGGCATATTGCTTTGCAGATCTTTTTTCCCGTACATGAAATTGATTTCAAACTGCCCGAACGATCCCCAGAAGGATTTCAATCCCAGATTAACGTTGGTATATTTGTCCGAACCGTCATTATCATCGTTCGCATTCATAAAATAGTCCGGCATGGCCGGCTGATATTGCCGTCTGTCCTGGTCCATTTGTTCTTTTGTCAGAGCGCCGGGCAATTGATAATCTATTCTGTTAAATGAAATCCCCAGAGAAAGATTCAACAGGTCGTTGGCGAAATATCCCACATCAAGACCGCCGCCATACGCCGAATACTTTGAGCGGTCCCGGTAGCCGGAACTGAAATTGTTTTCGCCTGTCAGAGCGTAAGTCCATTTATCGGTCGCACCGGTTACGCCAACTCGCTCATTGTGCAGGCCATAACTTCCCACAAGAACGGAGGCGTTAAATTTGGGCGCGCCTTTCCCCTTTTTCGTGATGATGTTGATCACTCCGCCGATGGCTGCGTCACCGTACAGAACGCTGCCCGGTCCCCGAACGACTTCTATTTTTTCAATCGTATGGACCGGCATTTGCATCCAATTGACAGAAGACATATCCGTCCGGTTTAAACGGCGGCCGTCGAGCATGACCAACGTTTTTCCAAAAGGATTGTCACCGCCGAAACCGCGCATATCAATGATGGCTTGTGAGGCATTCCCGCTGTAAGTCCGAAACTGAATGCTTTCAATCTTATCGAGTGCCTCGACAACCGTTGTGGCGCCGGTATTATTGATTTCTTCCTCGGTAATGACAGTGATATTGGCCGGAGCTTTGCGAATTTCCTGCGTGTCGCGTGTCGCCGTAACGACGACTTCTTCCATCGTGACCATTACATCACTGTTATTTTTTTCTTCGGCTTGTACGGGTGAAAAAACGACTAACGAAAATAAAAGAGTTAAAAAAAAGATTTTCTTCATGGAGCTTCTCCTTTCCCCCTCGGGATCAAAGTAAGTTAGACTCACCATAAAGTTTCCTGGCTTGCGGCAACCTACTTCCCACTCCTTCCCGACGCCTGGCGTCAGTGGAATAATGTGGATTTCGTTCCGCTTACAGTTGCGGGGCAGCGCCGGACTTTAACCGGCTTCCTTTATTCGGCAGTCTCTTGCCAATTCTCTTCCTTCAGTTAACCACGGCCGGCTAGCATTGGAAAAAGAATTGCTGCTACGTTGTCAATAATGTCGCTCGAGGTGATCCATTATGTGGATTCTGATCAACGGAAACGTTGACATCATACACCTCTTTTATATTTGCGGCGGTTATAACATCCGCGGGCATTCCTATAGCATATATTTTTCCGGAATCAAGCAAAATTATCCTGTGAGCGTTTTGCGCGGCCAGATTGATGTCGTGCGTGACAAAAATCACTGTGAGTTTTTGCGATGTGTTTAATAGCCTCAACAGGGATAAGAACTGAGCCTGATGTTTCAAATCCAGAAAAACCGTGCTTTCATCAAGCAATAAAACTTTCGGTTCCTGGGCCAGGGCACGGGCAATCAAAACACGCTGACGTTCCCCGGCGCTCAGCTCATCAAAACGCCGCGAGGCTAAGTGAAGTGAATCTGTTTTTTCCATCGCTTCATGAACGATCCGGTAATCTTTCTTGTCTTCAAAACGGTAATTGCTTAAATGAGGAAACCTCCCCATCAGAACGATTTCTTCTGCGTAAAAGGAAAAAGTCGCGGTTGTCTCCTGCGGAACAATGGCAACTTTTCGCGCGATTTCTTTTCGCGCCCATCGGTTCGTTTCTTTACCATCGATGAGCATTTGTCCGTTATCGGGTAGAAGCGTGCCGTTGATGATTTTTAATAAAGTGGTTTTCCCGGAACCGTTGGGCCCGATAATAGCAACCATTTGCCCTTCATCAATGGTAAAAGAAACGCTTTCCATGACGGGCTTCGCGTCATAACTGAATGTGATATTTCCGGCATTGATGATAGACATGGTCACAACGCCTTTCTCTTTAAAAGAAAAATAAAGTAAGGTGCGCCGCAAAGCGCTGTGACAACTCCGACCGGCAATTCAGCCGGGGCAAAGACAAGCCTCGCTATCGTATCGGCAACAATTAAAAATGACGCTCCGAACAGGGCTGAAACCGGCATTATCAGGCGGTGATCGGACCCGAAAACAAGACGCATCAAATGAGGCACCATAATGCCCACAAAGCCGATTATTCCGGCGAGAGAAACCGCCACAGAAATAATCAGCGAGGTTACAATCATGAGCCACCGCTTTGTTTTCTCCACATTGACGCCCAGATGTTTGGCGGTGTCCTCGCCCTGCATAATCAGGTTAAGTTTCCGGGCCTGCGCATAAAGCAGGATAAAACCCAAAATCAGGCAGGCGCCCACTATAACAATTTCCCTGCTTGAAGCGTTTGAAAGATCGCCCATCAGCCAAAACGTGATACTATGCAACTCCATACTGTTGACAATGGAGAGAAAAAAGAGAATGGCGGCAGAAAAAAAAGCATTAATAACGACACCGGAAAGCAAAAGCGAATTATCCATAAGAGGACCCCGGTTTCCTCCGGCCATGACAAATACCAGAAAAACAGTGGCCAATGCTCCCATAAAAGCAAGCAGAGGAATTCCCAGATAAAAAGAACCGGCACCGATGACAATGCCGATAATGGCGCCGAGGGCGGATCCGCCGGATATTCCCAGAATATAAGGATCAGCAAGAGGATTACGCAGAATGGCCTGAAAAATAACGCCTCCCAGCGAAAGTGCCGCGCCGACAATTCCCGCAAAAATAATCCGCGGCAGACGCACGGAAAATAAAATCAGTTCTTCTTCTGAAGAAGTAGAAAGATTTCCGGTGAGCGCTCTGAGCAGGTAACCAGGAATCTTACTTATCTCAATATGAACACTTCCCACAGAAAGAGAAACAAGGCATAGCACCAATAAAAATAAAATCATTAGAATGCTGACTTGCAGCACCCGCGACAGAGTAACACGACGGTAAATGGGCATTTTTCTCCTTTAGAGTTAAAGGGATTCAAGCTTTTTCTGAACCGGCAGCAAATTTGCCTTTTACTTATTTCCCAAAAAACAAAAATCCCCGAACCAGAAAGTCCGGGGATGCCGTATTCCATCCTCAATAGCATTAAACGATGTCCTGACTATGCCCTCGATAGTTGCCATCAACATCATTATTTAGGCAGGTTTTCTGGCTTCCGGATCAACCAATTTGCCGCGCCTTCCCATTTTTACCAAACAGTGGCCTATAGCGACTTTTGTCCCCGGTTACAGCGGCGGGTCCACGACGGATTTGCACCGTCTTCCCTTACAACCCTTGCGGATAACCTAATGATGAAGTAGCTATATCAAGTTTTATGCTTTGTCAAACAATGAAATCGGACAGGGATACAGTTTATTGTTGACAGGCAATGTCGTTTTTTCTATACACAATTAAATTAAGACAAGTTCTGAAAGCAATGCATTAACACTTCCCCAATTTACAGGCGATTTTCAATGAAAGAAAAAAGTTTCTTTTCCATTCTATCCAATTTACCCCGTATAATTTTTATGAGAGAAACCCGGGGAATTGCCCTGGTCGTCATTAAACAATTGGGTTTCATAAACATCATAAAAATATTGTTTAAAACGGTTTACAAAACCGGTCCTATAAAAAGTATAAAAAGCATCCTTACTTTTAAACTGGATGATCTTGTGGCCAACTATTTTGCGTCGATGTGGGAGATTCTCGGCGACAGAGAAGCAATCATTACAGGAGAAAAAAGAATCACCTATAAGGAGCTGACGGACAGAGTTCTTCGGCTTGCGAATGGATTACAGGCGCTTGATTTAAAACCAAAAGACAGAGTTGCCGAACTTCTTTATAACGGCAATGAATTCTTTGAAACGCTTTTCGCGGGATCGCTCATCGGGTGTCCCATGCCTTTTTTAAACTGGCATTTAAAGGGAGACGAACTCGCGGGCGCAATCAACAGAGCAGCGCCGAAACTTTTGATTTTCGATGAGGATTTCTATAATGAGGTGTTCGCTATCAAAAATAAACTTGCTACGGTGAAACATTATGTGATGGTCGGAGCCAATCACAGAAACGATATCATACTATTCGAAGATTTATTGTCCAAATCCCCGAATACCATGCCCAAAATCAGTATCACCTTCGCGCTCAATCCCTATAGCGGCGGAACTACCGGCGCTCCCAAGAATGTTAATTATTTTGACGGATTCGGATACCTGGTCAGCAGCACATCGGAGAAGCCGGACGTATCCCTCAAAGAATATGTGATGCTTTTGGCAAAGCAGTTCAGTTTTGTCTATTGGCTTGGTGCTCATAAAATAAAGGATAAGGAGTCGGCCAATATCAGGCTTTTAATGCCAAGCCCGGTCTATCACGCCGCATCGATCATCGGATGGATTCCGCTGGTTTTTTTCGGAGCAACCGGAATCGCCATGAAAAATTTCAACGACGAGGAATTCTTAAGGCTGATAGAACAAGAAAAAATCAGTTGGATATTCGTTGTTCCGACAATTATTGAGAGACTTTTGCACCTTCCTGATAACGTGAAAAACAAGTACGATTTGAGTTCGATGAAAGCTTTAATATGCGGTTCCGCGCCGGCATCTCCGGAACTGAAAGCAGCCGCCAATAATTTTTTTAAAGCAAGGGGTTGCAAGAATAATATACTATCTGAATTCTACGGTTCATCCGAAACGGCGGTCGTCACCGTTCTCCTGCCTGAGGATTATGAAAAAAATCCCAAAACGCTCGCAAGTGTCGGAAAGGCTCGCGGCGGCCATCTTGGCATTTACAACAAGAAAGAGGCCAAATGGTGCGCGCCGAATGAGCAGGGCCATATATTTGACAGAACCGTGATGACGGAAAGCCTGAAATATTCAGGAGCACCTGAAAAAACAAAAAGCGTTTTTGAACACGTTGATGGAGTAAGATGGTTTGATGACGGCTTGATCGGATACATGGACGAGGGTGGATACGTTTACTTGACGGGAAGGGTAAAAGAGATGATTATTTGCGGCGGGGTGAATGTCTATCCTAATGAAATCGAGAGAATCATTAATAATCATCATGAGGTTGCTGATGTAGCGGTCGTAAGGGCGCCGGATGCGGATCTGGGCGAATGTGTAGCCGCTATCGTGCAGCCGAAGAAAGACTCAAACATAACCAAAGAGGAAATAATTGCTCACTGCAAGAAGAATGGTCTGCACGGATTCAAGCTTCCCAAAATTGTCGAGATTGCAGAGGAGCTTCCGAGGCATATAGACGGAAAACTTATCAAAAGAGAACTTGAAGACAAATTCTGGAAAGGCATGGAAAGACGGGGATAGACCTTTTCATTGTGAGACTCAAATTTTAATGAGACTCCAATATGACAAGCGGAGCGCAGTCAGATTGGTTAGTCGAATTATCCCACATGCGACGTCATGTGGGATAATATAATACGAAACCGCTTGCCTTGGGGTTCATACCCGTGATTATTCCTTGTCTCCATCAGACTTTGTTTGCCCGGGAGGCAAATCTTCTTTTTCTATACCTTCTATCGCAGGCACCTCTATCGATACGGGCAATGCTTGCTTTTCTTCAATAACTTCCACCGAAGCTTTCTCAACTGGTTCAATTTCGGCAAGCCAAAGAGGATGACGATGTCGCGCGTAATCCAGGCGCACGTTACCTGTGAAGATGCCGCGTACCATCGGCCAGTTCGGCTTCAAAACAATTGCCGCCATGTGCGCCAGAAAAGCCAGAAAAAACAAGATAAAGAAGATATTGTGAATCCAGGTCGCCCAGAGGACAACGGTCAGCGACATATCCGGCGCGTAGATGTTCTTGTAAGTCTTCACCAGTCCCGACACAATCAACATAAAGATGATGAAAGCCATGCCGACATAAGCCAGGCGTTGTTCGGGCAGGTATTTATGCATGGGCGGCTCTTCTCCAAACCCAAATAAACTTTTAATAACGGTAATAGACGCGGAAAAATCACCATTCTGGGGAAGCAGTCCCTTCTCTTTTCGCAGACCGTGATATAAAATATGGAATATGGCCGCAGCTGTAAAGATTATAGCCGCTGCATAGTGCAGATATAATGAAGTCATATAGTCTGTAGACCAGCCCATACCGGGAAGACTGCTGATGTAATATCTTTTGCTCATGGGAAGTTCAAACATTCCCGTTAAAAAAAGAACAAGTCCTGATATCGCTATCGCCCAGTGTTCGATTAACTCCAGAATGCTGTGACGGACAACAAGATTTTTTTCAGATAATATTTTCTCCGTCATCGTCCTATTCCTCCTTTCCCGCTTTATCTTTACGGTTCGAAAGCCAATTCCAGACGCCGACAATGCCGACCGCGGCAATTCCCAAAACCGGCGCGGCTAAGGCAGCTTTCCCTATAGTATCTGTATCTGCCATTTTTCGTTGAACATCGACTTTCATATCCGGTTGTCCCGGTTTTTTGGTCATGGTTTTATTGATTTCTTCAAAAGGAACCGGGGATACATAAAGAGTGGACGTACCGCCGTTTTGTGCTTTCCCGTAAATATAGCCGTTCATGCGGCGGGCGCGCGATTCAGCAACTTTTTTGATGGCGCTTCTCGTCCCGATCAGCATCGCTTCCCGCGGACAGGCCTCAACGCAACCTGGGAGTTTATTATCCGCCAACCGTTCAACACACAAATCGCATTTATACATAACACCATTACCCATGAGTCCCGGAAGCACATTGAGATAAATGCCGACACCGGATTGCCGTTGAGGAATTCCCCATGGACAGACATCCCGGCATTTTGCCCCTCCAAAACAAAATTCCTGATCAATAACCACCGCGCCGTTTTTGTTTTTATGATTGGCGGAAAAAGGACAAATCGTGGCGCAGGCCGGATTGTCACAATGCATGCAGCGACGGGGCACAAAGATATTTTTTTTCTGACCGGCCACGTTGACCTCCGCTTTATGCACATAAATAAAATTATAAGGAGTCAGGCGGTTGACCACGTCGCGCTTTTTTGACCAGTCTTCAATGGTTTTTCTCGGCCAAGGCTCCGGAATCGGATCAATAATCTGCGGAATTTTATCTTTGTTGATGGTTTTACAGGCGCTGACGCAGGCGGGAATTTTTCTATCCACGCAACCATCGCAAAGACTTAAGTCAATGAGTGTTGATACCTGTTTTTCCGAAGCGGCAAAGGCTTTTTTCGGGAGATTAAGTCCGGAGGCAATCGCCACGCCCGACGTTAGTTTTAAAAAAGATCGGCGGTTGATTTTCAAGTCCTTTTCTTTTTTCATGAGACCCTCCCCGTAAAATTTTTCTTAGGAGATAATATAATAAAAAATATGTCCTTTTTCATTGATTTAAATCAATGTTAACAAAATCGACTATTTCCCTGAACAAGCCAGTATCCATGTAAACCGGCCAGTCGTTATGATGGGCGCCTTTGATGATCCACAGGCGTTTTTGACCTTCGGGAAGAGCGTTATACAAATTAATCGCGTGTTGAACCGGCAGGATTTCATCCTGTTCGGCTCCCACTACAGAAATTTTATTCTTGAATGATTTTAAATTTTCGATGTTGTCATATTTATCGGTCAAAACCAGCTTCACAGGAAGAAAGGGAAATAAAGACTTGGCGACAGACGCCAGTGTGTCCCAGGGCGTAATCAATATTATACCGGCAATGGGTACGGATGTCTGCTTGGCGATGGCGGTGACGATGCCACATCCTAAAGATTCTCCAACCAGATAGATAGGATCTTTATATTGCTCAAACGCTAAACGGACTGTTTCCAATCCGGCACTAACAAAAGGTTTTTCTCCCACCTTTCCGGGACGTCCGCCGTACTTCGGATACTCAGCCAGAATTACACGGAATCCCAAATTCATAAAAGGCTTTAAATAAAATCCCCTGTCCAGCGCCGTGCCGCCGTTACCGTGAAAAAGAACGATTGTGCCATTAGGCACCGGTGCTTCCTGGGCGGCAATCAAGCCCTGATAATCATTAGCTGTCGCCTGCCAAAGTTTCATCTTTTCATACTCAAGCGCTTGAGCGGAAGGCCACACCGGTTCGGGAAAATAAAGAAATCTGTTTTGCATATTACATCCTCCCAAAAACACTGCCGTTATTAGAAACAACAGAATTATTTTTAGTTTCTGTTTCATTTATATTGAATTCAGCTAACTTCAAATTTATTTTGGATATTAGATTATTGTTCCTGTTTGATTTCCGCCTTTTCCTTCAAAAATTTGCTTGTGGGCAGATATTCACAGTACTTCTTAAAATCCTGGTACGAGTAATCAATATTTTCCACATTGGGAAAAACACAGTTCACTTTTTCTTGGTATTCTTTTTTCTGATTTGATGGATCTATTACTATTAATTCTACCTTACTTGGAATGATTTTTCTGACAAAAATATCGGAAAGGTGATCAACATCAGCCGGTGGAAAGCTATATCCAGCGATTAAAATTCTTTTTGTATCGGGTAGACATGAGTGTATATTTCTTCTCATTAATAGAGAATACCAATTTGAATATTCCTTTTTGTATCTACTGGGAGGTATAAATATAGGTTTGAACCATTCGTTTTGAAAATATATATAACCTAATGAATTTTTCCTTTTTTCTTCTTCAGAAACTTCTCTGTTTATTTGATCAACACCATCTTCACCTTTTGAAACTTTCATTAACTCAATTAAGTTATTAATCGGGCTATGAGAATTTGGTCCCGTAAAAAGAGTTGTTGGTTGACCGAATTTATCTGTTTCATGTTGCCATTCATATAAGCAAACAGAACCGTGAATTTGATATAGTTGCACGAGAGAAGAAATTTTTAGCGCTTTTTGAGCTTGATGTAACAAAGGGAATAATGAACTTAAACCAAAACCAGAACACGGAAACCAGAAGTGAGAATGATGCAATAGTGCATCTGCCATTAAAGAGTCCCAGTTAAAGTTAATTATATAATCGCCTGGTTCAAGTGCTTCGCATAACATCCTATGGTATTGGCAAACTCTGTCTGGTCCACGAGGTTCATTTGGTGAGGTTACAGAAGATCTTATGATAGCTTCAAAATCCTCTAATAAACATCTAAGTTTATATCCCGCCTTTTCAGCAGCAAGAATTTCTGTTTCAATTTCATCATATAACTTTTCTAGACTGAAACCGTCCTTTTGTAGTTTAGGAAAATAATCTGTTTGTGTGATGCTTTTCGGCAAATTGTATTTTTCTCTCAAAAAATGACTCAAGTTAAGAGAGTGTTTCATGCCAGTATCGTTGCAAAACGTAGGGGCTACCGCATTACCGCCTATTATGGGCGTGACTAATCTTTCCAGAATATTGTATTGTGTAGGAAAAGTTGTTTTTCCATTCTGATAGCAGGATGAAGCTCCAGCACCCAAAACTATGGCTGTTCTTTTTCCATTCATTCTTTATACCGAACAATTAATATACGAATTTCAATTTTTCCGACTTTTCGGCAAAAGCGTAACAAATCTTATTTTTTTGTAAAGAAGAAAATTGAAAGAAACTAAGTGTAAAAATCATTACATACCCTTTCGATTTTAAAGGATAACGAGGCGGCAAGGAGGCGGCTCCGCAGGCGTATATGAACATACGTCGAGGACGCCGACGACGCTGCCAACAAAGTTAGCTGAAGAAGGCGACTTGGTATTACTGTTCAGCCAGCCAATCCATAGCTTCCTGTTTGGAATCTTTTAAAATCAGATTTTTACGTCCTGTGAAAAGAAGGACTCCGCTGTAGATAACTTTCTTGAGTCCTTCGACACCAATCAGAGCGGTCATTTTGATGTAGGGTTCATTGTGCTTGGTAAATTCCTTGAGCATTTGTGTCATTTCCGGATTGAATTTTCCGTCAATAACATCCGCGATGCAAAGGATTGAGTTTGGGGGTTCTTTTTCAACGACCGGCTTTATATTTTCCAGTCTTTCGTTTAATTCCTCAGTCGTCTGACTTGCGATTTTCATATAAAGAATATTTTTCCCCTTATACTCAATCCAATCGTAACTCTTCATAGTGTATCCCCACACAAAATTTCATTATAGATACCATAACCCCTATAAGGCCTCCAGTTGTCAAGAGC
>ENA-ORXD01002267-ORXD01002267.1-sediment-metagenome-genome-assembly--contig:-NODE-2267-length-13213-cov-3.631242_pt1 | contig 13213 bp, 7 predicted proteins | sample MGYA00237862_ERZ511471 | MGnify/ENA metagenome assembly ERZ511471 | reverse complement strand
ACAGGTTATTTTTAGCCGATCGGAGTAGATGTTCATTTTGCAAGAGGCTCCATAGGGAGAAAGTACCATGAAATGCGACAGGGAAAACTGCCGGGTTGATATGGATGAGGGGGAAGAGCGCTACCTGCATGGCCTGGCTCTGTGCGAAGACTGTTACATGGACGCCCTTTCTCCGGCCAAAACATGTGATCCATGGGCGGTGCGCAGCGCCTCCATCGCCGGTGCATGCGGCGAGACCATGCAGGCCGGCGGGCTGCAGGAAAAAATTATGGACCTGCTCAAAAAAAATGAAGGCCTGACCCTTGCCGAGCTGGCCCAGAGGTTAGCGGTACGGCCCGGTGACATGGAAAGGGAGATTGCCGCCCTGCGTCACATGGAGAAGGTGCGCGCAGCGATAGTCAACGGCAGAAAAGTAATAACCCTCTGGTAGCGGTTTGCAACTCTCTCCGGCACATTGAGGAAGCCATGGACATTGCCCCGGGACAGAACCGGAAAAACACCGGGGACCACCTGTCAAAACTGCCATTGCGCGATGGTGTTGCCAATGCCGTCATGCTGGGGGCGGGGGAAACCTACCTGGGACCATTCGGCATCTTCCTGCAGGCCAGCACCCTGCAGATCGGGCTTCTGGCCACATTGCCTCAGGTTTTTGAGGCAATGGCCCAGTGGATCAGCGCCCTGACTCTCGACCGCTGCAAAAGCCGCAGAACGGTAATCCTTTTCTGGGTCAGCATCCAGACAGTGCTGTGGCTGCCGATAGCCCTTCTCCCCTTTTTACCCGTATCAACGACCATTGCCGTTATTACCCTTATCTGCCTGGTAACGCTTAACCATGTTGCCTCGGGTTTCATTCACCCCGTCTGGAGCAGCCTCATCGGCGATCTGGTGCCCCTGGAAATGCGGGGCCGATTTTTCGGCAACCGCAACCGCCTGAGCGGCATGAGCACTTTTATCAGTCTGCTCCTGGCCGGATGCGTCCTTCATTTTTTTAAAAACTCAGGCTGGGCCGCAGCCGGTTTTCTGGTCATTTTCGCCGTGGCCATGCTGGCCAGGATCTTCTCAGTGGGCTGGATTCGCCGCTATGCCGATCCCCCCTACCACATGCCGCCCGGTGAGGCCTTTTCCTTCTGGCAGTTTCTGCGGCGGACTCCTTCCTCCAATTACGTCAAATTCGTCTTTTTCTTTGCCTCCATCAATTTCAGCGTCGCCTTCTCCTCACCCTATTTCGCCCTCTATATGCTGCGTGATCTCCAGCTCTCCTATCTGCAGTTCACCTCAATTTCCGCGGTGGCCACCATGTGCCAGTTTCTGACCTTCCGTTACTGGGGCGACATAAGCGACCGCTTCGGCAACAAGAAGATCCTCAATGCCTGCAGCTGGGGTATCGGCGTGGTGCCGATCTGCTGGCTTGTTTCAACCAATATCTTCTATCTCTGCTTCATTCAGGTCTTTGCCGGCTTCGTCTGGGCAGGCTTTAACCTGGCGTCAGCCAACTTTATCTATGATGTCTGTTCTCCGCCCAAACGGGCCCGCTGTGTTGCCTACCGTGGAATCATCAACAGCGTTTTTATCCTCTGCGGCTCCCTGGCCGGCGGCATGGCGGCAAACCTGCTGCCGCCCTCTCTCGCCCTGGGGCCAATCCGCATCTCCCATTCCATTGTGCTGATTTTTCTCATTTCCGGCCTGCTCCGCCTGGCAACCGCAGCCGGTCTGCTCAGGAAATTCCACGAGGTGCGTGAAGTGGAAAGCATCCGCAGCCGCGATCTCATCTTCCGCGTCAGCCATATCAAACCAATTGCCGGCGCCACCTTTAATCTGCTCACCTATTTTTTCCGCGAATCACGGGAGGATAAAGAAAAAAAATCCCCGCTGGAGAGCAGCACGGCACAAGAAAAATAATTGGCGCCAACCGCTGGGTTTCCGTAATTTAACCGGCTGAACGCGAGTGGTAAGAATTTTTTCAACTGCCGTGCGGAACCATTTGACACCCAGCTGACCGGGGATTATATAATTCTCTTTATCTAACCATTTATTGTTACAATATTGTTACGACAAATTCTTTTTCCTGACGGAGTATTCTGCACAAAGGCTGCGTTTCAGGGGCCAGACACACACCCGGCATTCCCCATAGAATCTCATGACATGCCAAGGGACAATAGCCCGTATTGCCTGTCAGCCTCGATCATCTTTTGCCCTTTTCAAGCCGCATCATGGCTCCCCGACAACATGGCAGGCAGACACCCGGTTTTGTCATCTTGTCCAGCTTGAAGAGAAATATCCAGAGCGCAGCAGACGGAAAGTAGCGAAATCTCCCCGGGACCACGGCAAAAAGGAATAATTCCATGCGTCTTTGTGCCATATGCGCAAAAGAGAACAGAACATGTTGCGTCTATCGTGACATACTCGTAAGCGCAGGAGATCTTGAGAGGATTGCCGGCTACACCGGCGCCAGAAATTTTTTTGAACTGAGACGACCCAACTCTTCGGAATATCTGGATCAGGACGATGATCCGAACTGGAATCTCTATACCCTGTTTGCCGACGGTTCCCGCCGGGTAGTAAAACATAGTGAACCGGGTATCTGCTGGTTTCTCACCCCACGAGGCTGCCTGCTGCCGGAAGAGGTCCGGCCCCTGGTCTGCCGCCTGCATCCGGTGGAGTTTACCGAACAGATGATCACCGGACTGTCCAGGGAATGCCCGGCTGAACACCTGCCGGAAAACGAGACGCTTCTGTCAAATCTGGAGATGGACCTCAACCTGGCCGAACTCTGCCGGCAGCAGCTTTACGCCGAGCTGCGACAGGAGACATTGCGCCGTCCCAAAGCAGCCTAACAAAGTTGAAACAGACAAGGGCAAAGAACACATTCAGACAACCTGATTACGGCAGATTTTACTTCGATACCCTGATTGCGGTTCGAGAAGAGCGTCTAAAGCACTTAAAATAATTGAAGTTACGGCACTTTCTGATCAGATAATTCCTCTGACTTTATATGTAAAAACCTACATTCAATCTGACAAAATTCAATTTTTAGTTCCGATCAAATCTGGCAGCTACTCGATTGAAGGTTACTCAGGATAATCTTAAATTTTGGTATGCCAGCCGGAGGTTGACCTTTCATCTGGCAATCATTCAAATTATCATCGCCCTCATTTCAAATTTCCGTTTTTCCGTTTAATTTTGTTCGTATTCCCGGAATTAGATCGTCATTTTTTTATCACCTAACATCCGCAAATCTCCATAATATTCTGTAATTATAGACAATATCAACAAAAGCTAATGTACTGATGTTCCGGTGCAAATATTGCATGTTAGGTGTAGGAAATGAACGGCTACTCATTGTTGGCATCAATGCCTTTTCTAGGGTTAGGTGCAGGTTGGGTAATGTTGTTGCGATGAAGATTAACCACTGCGTATCTTTGAAGAAGTTTATCTTTTATTTTTTTCAGCAATATGGTCAATGCGACATTTTGCCGTATTGACAAAAGAAAAGAAACTTTATATCGAAAAATCGTCAATCCTATAAATTGTTATAATGTTTGTATCCCTGAAATCTAACTGAACCTTTTTTCAACCCCATAGAAAAAATATAAATCTCGATCATCTTCCTAACCAACTCTCTTTTGGCCAACAAAATTAAAGCTGCTAAAAAACCTTTATTAAATGATGAAAGATAAAAGTCTGATCAAGTGAGGAGAAAATGAGAAAAAAAATATCAATATTAGCCTTTGGAGGGGTTTTTTTCGTTTTCGCAGGAAATGCTCAAGCTATTCCTATGGATCTATCAGCTTTCAATGTTTCTGAAAGTGTGACTGGTAGTGTCACTGAAAGCGGAGGACAGATTGACTTTGTTGAAAACTCTTCAGACGCAGTCCTCTACTTTTATAATGACACTTTTGATCTTGCAAGTGATGTAACAACTCTCTCTTTTGACTATGATTTGACGTGGGGCGAGTTTGATGAAAATGATTATATCCAGTTTAATATTAATTTTATTGAACAATGGTATACAGCCTCGACGGGATCAGGTCATATCGAGATTGATTTGACACCATATCAGGGACAGACAATTTCACTTGACTGGGCTCTTGTCTGGGACTTTGATACCTCTGCCGGAACCATAGCCACAATTTCTAATATTGACATTGCATCCGGAGTGGCTCCGATCCCGGAGCCAGCTACAATTTTTCTCTTCACCACAGGTTTGGCTGGCATATATGGATATGGGAGAAAAATGAAATTTCTCAGTAAAAGCTAAAATAGCTTCGCCAGGAATATTCTGAAAAAGCCACGCTAAAAGACATTTAATTTTCACCGTCCTTTAGCACGGAAAGCCACGGATTCTTCAAATGAAAAGCCGGGCTGCCAGAAGTTGATGCTCAACTTTTGCAGCTCGGCTTTTTTTTGGCGGCAGCATGAGCGCCGTTTGATTCAAGGGAGTGTTGATGAGAGGAAAGGAGAGGAGAAAGTGAAAAGCGAACAGAAAACCCGTTTGGCGATTGTTCTATGCATCCTGTCGATTTTCTTTGTTTTTATCCCATCGACGCAAGCAGAGACAGACAGCACGGATAAGATCCGGATCACTCTTTCCCGGCTGCTCTATGATCGGCTCACAGCCACAAGCTACTTTGATGCCACTCTTACCAATATTTCGCAAAATACGCTGGGTGCTCCCATAAAAGTGGTAATTGTAAGTATCAGCGACCCCAGGGTGAACGTTGCCAATGCTGACGGGATAACGACGGACGGCAAGCCCTATTTTGATTATTCTGGCCTTCTTGGGGACGGCAACCTTGATAGCCAGGAATTAAGCGGAGCAAAGACATGGCGCTTCAGCAATCCTTCCATTCTCCGTTTTACCTATCAGGTGCAGGTCTTGGCAGAGGAAGAACCAAGCGACACAACTTCCCCGACCCTCGATATCATTTCTCCCGCCGACGGCTCAACAATAACCGATATCCGCCCTGCCATAAGGATGAATTATACCGACGACGAATCCGGGATGGACATCAACACCCTTACCGTTCTCCTGAACAGCGTCGATATTAGTGATCAATGCACGGTCTCCGGTCAGGAGATTGTCTGTCAGCCCACTGACGATCTGCCTGAAGGTGAGAATATTCTTGTGACCGGAATCAGTGATCTGGCAGGAAACAGCACGAGCACTCAAAGTCTCTTTTCAGTCCAGTATGTGCTGCCGGTTATTGCCATCACCAACCCCGTTTCTGGCGGTACTGTCGCTAACATCACTCCCACCATCACAATTCAGTACAGTGATGAGGTCTCCGGGATTGATCAGAGTACTTTTTCTGCACTGATAAACGGCGCTGACCGCACTGATTTGTTTAACATAACAGATACAGGCGCCACCTGTAAGTTTGATGAGGGACTTCCTGCCGGCGCAAATGAATTACAAGCCACCATCAGCAATAATTACGGACTCGCAAACACCGCTACATCCAGCTTTACTGTGGTCCAGTCGACGTCGCCGACCAAATATCTCTTTTCCCTACAGAACAACCCGTGGATTTTTTCTTCCCCCGGAGACAGCACATATAATGAATTTCTGTCGCCATCTGCCCTTGGCGCAGAAAGCTTGGATATCACTTCTCTCGCCCAGGACCATTCCGGCAATTACTACTTCACCCAACCAGGGATATCTTATATCAGCCAAAGCGCCGGCACCGGCACCAGCACCTACTCATTCTCTTACGGAAACCTCGGGGTTTATGCCCATGAGCTTGACGCACTTCATTTTGATCTTGACAAGAACGTATACTTCTCTCTTGGGGAAGTCGAAGGTCTTTTTTATTCGACAGGCGATTCGACCAACAGTCTGTATATGACCAATTCCGAGCTGGGAGCCGCAGGCCGGGAAGTCACAGCTCTGCATATTGATTATGACGATAAGGTCTATTTCGCCACCTCAGCAGATGATGGCATTCTGGAATCAACCGGCGAAGGCAGCAGCAGCCAGTTTATCACCAGTGCCGCGCTTGGCGTTCCAGGCAAACAGCTTGACGCCTTTTCCTTGTTGCCGGACACCACACCCCCTACAATCACCATAACCGCCCCGCTTGATGGAGCATTTCTTAATACAACAACCCCTGCCGTCAGCGTAAGCCTCAGTGATGATCATGCCGGCATAGATACCAACAGCTTTATCCTGACGATCAACGGCGTAAATTTTACCAGTGACTGCACTATTGATCAGGCCAGTGCCACCTGCCAGATCAGCAGCAATCTTCCGGTTGGCTCAAATAGTGTTGTTGCCATGGTGAGCGATAAGGCCGGAAATACGGCAAACGACACGGTCACCTTTCAAATCGGTATCCTGAGGGCTATTCCCGTTGCTACACCGACCACAGGCAAAGCCCCGCTGACTGTTCATTTCACCACTGACGGTGAAGACCCGGCAGGAACCATCGAGATCTTCCGCTGGGATTTTGACGGCAATGGCACCTGGGACACATACGACACCGTGGCCAGGGATTACAATTATACCTACAGCAGTCCCGGCACCTATACAGCCATTCTCTATGTGCGCAGCAGCACCGGTGAATCGGCCACAGCCAGTATCGTGATTACTTCGGAAAACAACCCGCCAACAGCGACTGCCGATGTCACACCTTCCAACGGCCAAGTCCCCTTGACGGTGCAGATGACCGGCACCGGCACCGACCCTGACGGACAGATCGTTCGCTATGAATGGGACTATGAGGGTGATGGAGTTTATGACTGGTCATCGACAACGACGGGGAATACCACCCATACCTATGCAATCCCTGGTGAATACCAGGCTGTTTTCAGGGTTACTGACAATAATGGCCTGACCGCCAAGGCAGTTGCCGCGCAAACCATTGTCCGGGCCGGCCCTACCGGCTCACCGACCGCCACGGCAGCAGCAAATCCCACCAGCGGCAACGCCCCGCTGACTGTCAACTTCACCGGTACGGCCACGGATCCGGACAATGCCATTGTTCTCTATGAATGGGACTTTGAAGGAGACGGCACTTACGATTGGTCTTCTGCTACATCCGGCACAACCTCGCATACCTATACCAGTGCCGGCACCCACGAGGCCCGCTTCAGGGCTACCGATGCCACAGGTTTGACGGGGATTGACCAGGTGCTTGTTACCGTGAATATCCAGACAAGTCTTTCTGTTTCGAGGGATACAGTGGGATTTTTGTCAGGATCTACGTTACTGACGGCAACTGCAAGCAGTCAATACAGTTCAAGCTACCCTCCGAGCATGGCCATAGATGGTATCACTAGCACATATTGGATATCCGGATATTACCAACCAGCTAATTCCTGGATTGAAGTCTTATTTGACCAGCCGCAAATTGTAAATGGAGTCACAATTACCTGGTATGACACCTATAACTATAAAATGACGCGGGCCAGAATAGATGCATATAATGATTTTGGAGAAATTGTCTATACCGGAGAAGCCGACTTCTCAGGATCAGTTTCAACTGTGAGCATGCCGAATGTCGAGAATGTCGTAAGGATACGTTTAACCACTTTAAATTATCAGTCGTCTTTATATGTCGTTATAAGAGAGTTTCAGATTGACAGTACGCCAATGCCTAATACTGATGCTGAACCAATAACCGGTACCAACATCAACACCTCGATCAGCGCCGGAACCCCGGTTACGATCCTGATCAAAAATAGGGAGGGCAACGTGGTGCGCACCTTGGTCAACAACGAAAATCGCGCCATGGGTTCCTATTCGGATTATTGGGACTGCAGGGATAACAATGGATTTGTGGTTAATGACGGCGTCTATTATGCGGTTATGCAATACATCGTTGATGGTCAGGTTAAAATTCTTGATCTGACATTATCAACTGGCGGCACCCAATACCTTCCATCGCGAGAGGCGGTGCCTTCAACAGCTAACACTGCAGACCCGTTTAATGACCAGATGCTTCCCATCAATTTCACTCTAACAAAGGCCTCCGAAGTCACACTGTTTGTCGGTATTCTGTGGACTACTAACACCCGAATCAGAACAATCTACAACCGCGTTCCGCTTCCTGCCGGCAATCATACCGCCTGGTGGGACGGCCTGGATGACAATGAAAATATCGCGGTGACCCCTCCTGGCAACAGTCTGATTCTCGGTCTCTGGGGTTACTACCTGCCGAATAATGCCATGTACGTCACTGGCGGGAAACCGGAAATGAGCAATATCTCCGCAGAACCGAACTATTTCAGTCCCTTCAGCGAAAAATGCGACAATCAGGGCAATGGTGAGGGCATCCTGCTTGATTACACTGTCTCCGAGAATGTGGCAGAAATAGAACTGCGGGTTTATAGCCTGGAAACAAATAACCTCATACGTACTGCCGTGCAGCATAATATCCCGGACGGAGATAATACCTTCTTCTGGGACGGCAAAAACAACGCCGGCGAGTATGCTGATGACGGAGACTATCAGGTAGGTTTGATCGCTAGGGATACTGAAGGAAATGAATCAATGTTAAAATATACCCTAGTCAGGATTAACTATTAGTAACGAGAAGGAATAGGAAATGACAAGAACAGAAAATCATATCGCTACAAGAATTTATTCCCTTATCGTTTTTTTCACCTGCTTCCTGATGTATGCGGGATCAACACCAGCCCATGCCTACAACTGGCCGTGGGATCAAGGGCACGATTGTGTGCAGGCGGTTGATGGCTGGGGTGTTTGGGGATCTGACGGGACATGGAGTGGTTCTGTTTCATCAAAAGAATGCTGTGAGTTGTTGTGCAAGGCCTGCCCTGTCTATGCTAATACCGGCCAACTCCAAAAAACTTTTACCGATCTGACAGTTCCCGGCATCGGGCCCTCCGTCAATATAACGAGAACATACAACAGTCAAGACTGGGCCACAACCATGCTGGGTAACGGCTGGACATTCAACTTCGGCAGAAAGCTTATCATTAGCCGCACACAAGATGGAGAAAAAAGGATCGGAGTTGTTCTTGACACAGGGGAAAAAAACTTTTTCAAGGAAAATTTGGACGGCAGTATCGAACGGATAACCGACTATGGCGTTAAGTATTCTCTGGTCAAAAACAGCGACAATACCTATACCATTCTCAACAATAACGGCACCACCCATGAATTGCGGGAGGATGGCAAGATATCCCGAATTATCGACCGCAATCTCAATGCCCTTATCTTTTCCTATAACTCAGTGGGATGTATATCCAGGATAACAAACGCATCCGGCAATTACGTTGATTTCGTCCTCGGGCCTAACGGCAAAATCGCCAGCATCAGTGACAATCTTGGCCGTACCATTACTTACGGTTATGACGATAACGGCAACCTTGTTTCGGTCGCCGACCCCATGGGCAACACAACGCAATACACCTATAACAGCAATAATCTGTTGACCCAGTTCATTGACGCCAGGGGCAATGTCACCGAGACGGTCAATTACGATACTAATCAACCTCCACGGGTTTCCACCTTTAACGAAAAAGGCGAAACCTTCACCATGGCCTACTTTGATGGCTATACCCAAAAAACCGATTCGCATGGTAACAGGTGGACATATTATTATAATGATTTGGGAATCATTGAACGGGTTGTTGATCCGCTGGGCAACGAAAAAATTCAACACCATAACAAGATAACTTCCACCAGCCTTGACTGGGAAGAGGATCTGAACGGTAACAGAACAACATATACGTATGATGAATATGGAAATATGACCAGCAAGACTGATCCCCTTGGCAATACGACCATTTATACCTATGTGGCCGGTACTGATCTTGTTGAAAGCGAGACAAACCCTCTCGGCGTGGTGACGAGGTATGAATATGACGCAAATGGCAACCGGACAAGGATTGTTGCAGATGCGGGAGGTCATCTGGAGAATGTCACTGCTTTCACCTATGACCGCGCAGGAAACCAAATAAGTGTTACTGATCCTTTAGTAAATACAACCACGTATGAGTATGATACGGACGGGAATTTAACAAAAAAAACAGATCCATTGGGAAATATTACAACCTTTACGTATGACAGCAGGGGAAACAGGCTTACCGAGACGGATGCAAATGGTAACACAACCACCTATAGTTACGATTTGATGGATCGATTAATCTCGATTATCGGTGCATTGGGCGGCACGACTACATATGCCTATGATGCCAATGGGAATAAGCTTTCCGACACCGACGCCAATGGCAATAGAAAGACTTTTGCTTTCGACGCCTTCAATCGGATGACAACTGAAACCAATGCCCTGGGCAATGTCACCGCTTATTCGTACGATTCAATGGACAATCTGGTCAGCAATACCGATGCCAGGGGCAACACCACAGCATACACCTTTGATATTGCCAAGAGGTTGCTCCAGGAAACCAACCCCTTGGGAGGGCAAACCAAATACACGTATGATGCTGCTGGAAACCAGGTGGCCGTGACCGATGCCAAGGGCAACACCTCCACATTTACTTATGATGCAACCAACCGGAAAGTTTCAGAAAAAAATGCCGCTGGAGAGACCACATCTTACAGTTATGATGCACTCGGGAACATGGTCGGGCAGACCATTCCCACTGGGAACACTATCTCCCGCGCCTACGATGCCCTCAACCGGCTTGCGAGTGTGAGCGACACGCTGGGCCTGATCAAGAGTTACCAGTATAACCTGGCAGACATGGTGACTGAGGAAAAGGATGCCCTGGAAAACACAACCCAGTATCGCTATGATGCTGGGAACAGGCTTGTCCAAACCATCGACCCGATGGGAAACACCACCAGCTATGCCTACGACAGCGACGGCAATGTTCTTTCGATAACGGATCGGGAGGGGCACGTCGTCAGGTACACTTACGACGCGCTGGGCCGAAAAATCTCGCAAACGGACCAGCTTGGACTGGTCACGACCTTTACCTACGACCAAAACGGAAACCTTCTCTCGATTATCGATGCCAATGGCAATGCCACCATTTACGCCTTTGATGCGGCAAACCGGTTGGTTACTGAAACCTATGCGGATGGCTTGTCCAGAAGTTTCTCCTATGACCCGATAGGAAACCTCATTTCAAGAATCGATCAGGAAGGAAATGAAACCAGGTATTCCTTTGATGCCATGAACAGAGTAGTCACCGTGGATTACCCTGGCGCCAACGACAACCACTACTCCTATGGCGCGACCGGCAACCTGGTCACCGCCGCCAACCAGAACGCCACGGTCACCTTCACCTACGATAACGTTTATCGCATGCTCCAAACCGACCAGGACGGCGAGGTGATCAGTTATTCCTATGACAGCGCCAACAACATCAGAACGATAACCGCGCCGAGCGGGAAAACCGTAAAGGAAAAACATGATCAGCGGGATCAGTTGACCTGGGTGGAAGAGGGCGCCTCGGCCCAGCTTGCGGTGCAGTATACCTATGACAGCACCGGCAGAGTGCAGACCAAAACTTACGGCAACGGTATCTCGGCAACGTATACATGGAACGCCAACGGCTGGGTGACGGATCTTGTTTATAAGAACCACAACAGCACACTGGTAACAGATTTCCACCATGGCTTTGACCGCGAAGGCAATCGCCTGTTCGCCAAAAAATCCAACGTGCCAGGGGATTCGGAACAGTATCTGTATGATGCCAAATACCGGCTGGTGCAGTTCAAACGGGGTGTGCCAGTGGCGGATGGCACAATCCCGGCACCCACCAAGGAAACCGTCTATAACCTTGACGGTCTTGGCAACTGGGAGAGCATGATCAATGACGGTGTTTCTGAAACCCGTAATCACAATGCGGTGAATGAAATAACCGAAATTGACGGGATGCCGCTTGCTCATTCCCCAAACGGCAATCTGACGGAGGATGGCAGCAAGCAGTATCAGTATGACTTTGATAACAGGCTCGTCAGGGTAATCAGAAAGACGGACGGGGCAGTGCTGGTCGAATACAATTACGATGCAATCGGCAGAAGAATTCATAAGTCTTCCTCAGGAATGGTCACTGACTACTATTATGACAAGGACCGGGTCGTTGCGGAAAAAGTTGACGGCGTCTTTTCGAAAGACTTTGTCTATGGCAGAGACTTGGATGAAATTGTCCTGATGGAAAGCAATGAAGGTAAGTATTTCTATCTTGCCAACACGCTGGGCAGCACTGTCGCTCTGACGGATGGGGCAGGCAATGTGGTGGAAGAGTACCTCTATGAAGCCTACGGGCAACCACTTGCCTCATCCGCCTATGAAAATACCTACCTCTTTACCGGCAGGCAGTATGACGAGGAAAGCGGCCTTCAATATAACCGGAATCGTTATCTCTCCTACAATCTTGGGAGATGGATAACCAGGGATCCACTTGGTTATGTGGATGGAATGAGCAGATATGAATATGTTAGGTCAAATCCTGTTAATTTTGTTGATCCCTATGGCCTATGGGGAAGTGATGTTCATTTAACTCGAACGTTAACTTGGGCAACTCAAAGTGGGATCATACAACAAATAGCATCAATAATTGCTAGAGCAGATAACGATACCGATAGCGGCTCAACAGGACCTTGGCCATGGGCTCCAAGGATTGGGGGCAGAAGTCGACATTTTGACATACCTCTAGGCGGAGCTGATAGCAGAAATGGCCACGCAAATACAGATTTCAATAGTGCTGTCCAAATATGTAAAAACAATCCTATAGTTCATCGAGCAGATGCTGAAAATGCTTTTCGTTTACTAGGTAGAGGACTTCATAGCCTGCAAGACTTATACGCTCACCGAGATTGGGATAATGACAATCATCCTTGGACTCCTCATCCTGGATGGTACGATGATTGGAACGACAATAGAAATGTTGCAGCAAGTCAAAATACAACAACAAGTTCTACTGGGTACTTAACTAACTTTATTAATTCAGTAGCCAACACTTGTTGTGAAGTATATATGACTAACAATCAACAGTCTAATTCACAACAATTATGTTGTGATAATTGAGACATTCCCAAAAAATAAACAATATTATATGAAGTTAATAACAATCTTTATAACAATCTTTATTATGTTTGTATTTTTCCCAATAGTTACATTATCACGAAATAATAGTTTTTATTACAAATCTATCAATGAAAAATATTCATTACTGCCTATATCAAATAACACAATCATTGCTATCGCTTCAGATAATATAAATAGAATGTGGGCTGGCACGACAAATGGAGTAGTTGAGTGGAACATTAATA
>ENA-ORXD01002266-ORXD01002266.1-sediment-metagenome-genome-assembly--contig:-NODE-2266-length-13217-cov-3.268798_pt1 | contig 13217 bp, 9 predicted proteins | sample MGYA00237862_ERZ511471 | MGnify/ENA metagenome assembly ERZ511471 | reverse complement strand
CCACAGAATGCAGCCTATTTGCGGTGCAGATCGAGACCGGCATTACCCATCAGATCCGGGCACATCTATCTTCAATTGGATTCCCGATCATAGGGGATACATTTTATGCCCCCTATAAGGATATGAAGAAATGCGAAAAGATGGTCAACGGTCAACCACTCCTGCTGCATGCTTTTTCCATCGATTTTATGCATCCCAGGACTACTGATTGCACTCATATCGAGGCATTACTTCCTTCATATTTGCAACATTTCATAAAATCTCTATAATATTAATAGTTGACTTTTATATACCAAAAGTGTATAGTAGTATCTTGCGCAGCACGCAAATTTGTTAGATGTTTCTATAAAACGAAAGTATTATTGATTTTTGTTTTGAAAAAAGGTATTCTCATAAAGAGTATTTATTTTTGCGTGCCATAATTTTGTTTATATTTATGGAAAAGGTTGTATTAATTTATGGCAAAAAGCAAAATTAACGATATCGAAGAAGATGATGAGATCATTGGTTACTCGGCAATCGGAAGGCTTATCGAATTAGGTCGACAGAAAACCTACGTAACATATGATGATATTTTGCATTTCTTCCCTGAAGCAGAACAAGATATAGGGCAGCTGGAAGAAGCATTCGCTACCCTGATGAGTGCAGGCATCCCCTATTTAGAGGATGATGACAGCCTTCCGGAACCTCCCGAAGAAGAAATTCTCAAAAATGAAGAATCCGAGAGCATCGATGATGAAGAAACCGATATGGATATCGACGATTTGCGTCATATCGATACGGATGACACCATCGGTCTTTATCTCAAAGAAGTAAGTCGTGTGCCTCTCCTAACCGCCGATGAAGAAGTTGACCTGGCACAGAGAATAGAACGTGGAAGAATGGCTCGCGAAGAACTTGCCAGAGACAACGTATCCAGCAATCGGAGAATGGAACTGCGTGATCTTATCGAAGATGGTTGGGCTGCCAGAGAACATCTGGTTACAGCCAATTCCCGTCTGGTGATCAGTGTCGCTAAGAAATATATGGGGCGTGGAGTACCTTTCCTCGATCTCATCCAGGAAGGCAATATTGGGCTTATCCGCGCTACCAAGAAATTTGATTACCGCAGAGGGCATAAGTTCAGCACCTATGCCACCTGGTGGATCAGGCAGGCGGTTACCCGCGCAATTGCAGATCAGGGGCGTACAATTCGCGTTCCGGTGCATATGGGCGACCAGATCAATAAGCTTCTGCGTGTTCAGCATCAGCTGACCCAGAAATTGGGACGCGATCCAAGCATCGATGAATTGGCTGATGCCCTGGATGTAACTCCCAAAAAAGTGGAGAATATGATCAAGGTATCCCGCCGCCCGCTTTCACTGGAAACGCCAACTGATAATGAAGATGACTCAGTTCTGGGTGATTTCATTGAAGATGATGAGATCCCTGCCCCGGATGAGACTGCAACATACAATTTATTAAAAGAGCATCTTAGTGTAATATTAAATTCACTTCCACCACGCGAAGTGCGGATCTTACAGCTGCGTTATGGATTGCTGGATGGGCAGGCATATACACTCGAAGAAGTCGGCAGAAAAATGGGCGTTACTCGAGAACGAGTGCGCCAGATAGAGGCTCAGGCTCTCAGCCGGCTGCGACATCCAAGCATTCGCCGCAAATTACGTGATTACCTGGGAGAATAAATTTAGGAAATAACAAACATGTCAAGGATTCCATTAAGAAAGTACATTCAAGAAATTGAAATTTTGATCGAAAATGGAAACCTTGAAGATGCTTTGAAACACTGTCTCTACATCCTGCAAACGTACCCGAAAAATATAGCCACTTATCGTCTGCTGGGAAAGATCCTCATGGAAAAAGAAAATTATGAGGATTCTATTTTCATTTTCAATAAAGTCCTTGAAGTCATTCCTGATGATTTCATCGCCCATATTGGGTTGAGCTTTATTTCAGAGGTTCATGAACAATTAGACAGCGCTGTGCAGCACATGGAATATGCATTCGAACAACAGCCCACCAATCCCGTCTTGCGAGAAGAATTGAAGCGGCTTCACCTGAAACAGGAAGGAATTGAACCGCAGAATATTCGTTTAACCCGCGGAGCACTGATCAATATGTATCTGCGCAGTTCGCTCTTCCCGCAGGCAATAGCAGAGCTTCGCATCGGGCTGCATACCAATCCCAACCGCGTCGATTTTAAAGAATACCTGGCTGAAGCTCTCCTTAAACAGGGAGAGAAAATCGAAGCCGTGCAAACCAGCATTGAAATTCTTGGAAAATCTCCATTCAACTTTACAGCCAATCGCATCGCATATGAAATTCTTCCAAAAACATCGGATGCGCTGGATACACAGGCTTTTCATCAGCATCTGATCGACGTGGATCCTTATTATGCATATGTGGGTGATCGAATTAATAATGTAGAGAACGTTCCGGATGTAGCGGTAAGTATCGAAAAATATAATGGCAAGAATCCCGTCATCGATCCGGAAACGCTAAACCTGCAGGAAGAAATCACCGGGCATTGGAATACAAGCACTGGCTGGAAAGAAAGTAAGGATCTGGGATCAGAGATCAACTGGGATAGTGTCATTGATACCAAACTCAATGAAAGAAAAGAGAAAACCAGAGAGATCCCCCTGGATTCTTTTCCTGATGAAAGTGTGTATCAGGAGGAAACAGATACGGATACCTTTGCACAGGATCATGTTCCTGATGAGATCCCCGGCTGGATCTTTGATGATGAGGAAGAACCGGAACAGGAGATCCCTGTTGATTCTACCCTTCCTGAATTTCCTGAAACCATTGCACCCGATCTAGAAATCGACCAATCAGAAAGCGGGATGGTAGATCAGGACGCCCCGACCATTTCAGAACCGGAATCAGAAGTGATCTCCAAACACTGGGTGAAAATGGAAAATGAACCGGCATCAAAACCGAAATCCAGTCTGGAAGATACGCAAAAGATAGCAGTGAAGGAAAAAGTTGATAACGAAAAGATCTACAAAGCAGCTTTGAAAGCATTTGATAAGAATGATCTGCATCTCGTTATTGAGAAATTCAACCAGCTTGTTGAAAATTCTTCACACCTTGAAGAGATCATTGGAACGATCGAAAAATCGGCTGATATTTTTGCCAACGAACCCGATGCCTGGTACCTTCTTGGAAAAGCTTATCTAAAGAACAATCAGAAAGAACAGGCATTGAATGCCTTCCGTAAAGCGGAAGAGACTTCATTTATATAGAAAGAATTTGCATGGAAGAATCATTTGAAAGTACCCTTGTTCTTATAAAACCAGACGGCGTTCAAAGGAAATTGATCGGCGCGATCATTTCTCGTTTTGAAGATCGCGGGCTGCAGTTGATCGCCATGAAAATGATACAGGTCAGCCGTGAACTCGCTGAAACACATTACAAAGAACATAAGGGGAAGAGTTTTTATAACGGTTTAGTTAATTACATCATGGCTGCTCCCGTGATCGCGATGGTCTGGGGCGGCGAACATGCAGTCGAAGCGGTACGGCAAACCGTGGGGAAAACCAACCCTCTCGAAGCTGCTCCCGGCACGATCCGACATGATTTTGCCATGCTTACCAGCCGTAATCTCATTCATGCCTCCGATGCACCAGACACCGCAGAGAGAGAAATTGCTTTATGGTTCAACCCCGAAGAGCTGTGCGACTGGTCTGATCAGCATCATCTCTGGATTTACGGTAAGAATTAAATATTGTTAGAAATTTGCTTGACTCCCGGTATATCATGTGTTAAACTCTTGCACACATCACGGGGGCGTGGTGTAGTGGCTTAACATGCGGCCCTGTCAAGGCCGAGATCGCGGGTTCGAATCCCGTCGCTCCCGCCAAAAAACTCCTTCTGAATTCAGAAGGAGTTTTTGCTTATTTAATCAATAGGTGATAACAGTCTGCTCTATTCTTTAATAATCATTACGGCACAATGATCACCTTATGTAGAATATCAAGAATACTTTGAGGCGGTGTATTGACTTTTTCAACCAGTATAGTGTTTTCAGTTGAATTGATCGATTCACTACCATCTTCCAACACCCAGAAAGATTGCCATTTCACCTGAAGTCCGCTTTCTTCATCGATCCAAAAATGCTGCCCAGAGCCGGTAAAAGCCTGCTTTTCACCGGGGTTTTGCACAGGTGATTCAAAAGTATCCAGCAATATTACCAGCAGACAGTCATTCCCATTTTCACAGGTGCTGTCTTTATGAGTTACTTGGATACCATATTGGTCTGCACTGCCTAAACTATGGGTTAAAGTATCCATCGAAAATAGGTTGAGTGTACCATCATTGAATCCCGAAAAACCATAAGTAAAGTTAACAGAGTAATCTCCTACCGTACCGCTCTGTTGAAGTATGCGCCCATCTTTATCATAATCCAGCGAAACAGATCGCGCGATAAATCCTTCAGCATTAATTTCATACCATTTTTCATTTTTTAAATATTCAGGAGGATAATACTGTCCAATTGCTGGTTCTGTATCAGTCTCTTTGATCACGTGCACCCAGGTCGGTCCTTCCTGGAAAGGCGCATCGAATTTATCAGCCAGCTGCTTCATCTCAAACAAGAATGGATCTGTCGTGATCGCTGTTGGAGTTGGCTTTGGATATAAAGTAGGTAGAGGTGTACTGGATGGTGCAGCGCTGTCTTTTTCAGGAGCAGCAGGCGGCTGCCATTGGATTTCCCAATCCCCTTTCACTTGATAATAAACCCGCATTAATTGAATTTCCATTGGTTGATCGGGGATCCCTGAAAGATTAATCACAGCAAAGATATTCCCACTTTGCACCGGGGAACTACCAGCACTGGTTACCAAAGGATCAGAAGAATAAAACATCACAGAACTCACAGAATGATCATGCTCGATCTCAAATACCAATCCTTCATCCGTTAAAGCTGCGCCGACTACTTTCAGCTTGAAATCCCCGGCGGTAATCTCCTGGTTCAATTTCCATGTTTTTCCGATCTCAACGTTTTCTCCCGGATCAAATGCAAAAGTTGGACAGTTTATTGGTGGAAAGTCTTTGGTCAGGTATACTTCATCAGTAGGTGGAAAAACAGATAGTTTTAGCGTTAATTTTTCTGATCCTGTGAACGGAATTGTTTTATAAATATGGGTATCATCGATTCCCTGTGCAATCAATTCAGGCGTGATATCAGTTAATGGATAGAGAGAGCCATTTTCATCGCTTAAGGTAACACTCCAGTACCCTGCCGATCCCTGTGTACCGGTATGGGGCTGATCAGAACGCAAAGATACCTGGAAAATTGTCTTGTCACTATCCACAGCCACATGGTCCAGCACCAACTGCACACCTCCAATACTCTCACTCTGAAGTGGATTCTGCATTTCGGTTGGCTCAGGTATAACTTCATCATTCTCAATCGGTCTCAACGTGAAAGGAATTGTAAAGTCTTGACCATATAGATTTTCAACTTGCAGTGTCATTCCTATAGTTGGATCTGTAAGTGCAGGAAACTCATAGTTCACTTCGACTTCGACTTCGTCTTCTGAAACACCGCTGCTGGAAGTTGAATTACATCTTATTGGATCTTCATCGGTTTGAAGGATAAACGCATCTGAAAAGTTTTCCCATTCTGACCATGTTTCGCCTTTAATTGTCAATTCCATCCAGAGATGATTATCTCCACTAACCACTTTATTTATTTGCAGTATGGTTTCTCCGCTGGTGCTTTCTGCAGGTTCTGCCAGCACATAAACATTTTCACCCTCCGCAGTAAAGCCAAAGCCCGGTATAAACCCGGTCAATCGTCCAACGGCATAGACGATTCCCGTTAATGCTAAGAAAGCAAAGATTGTTATAAGAAGCGCAAAAACAGGCTGCGTTTTTAATTTATTCATTATTGATCTCCTTTTTAATTGAGAACATGATTTCCGATCTTTTGGAATCAATTCCTCATGATGCTGACGAAGCTGTTCTTCTAGAGAATCAGCAAAGGGTTTTTCTGATTTCTCACCAGCATAGAATTGGTGCAATGCTTCATCCAGATTTGACTGCAAGAATTTCTTTTTCTTATTCATTATCTTCCTCCCAATGCTCACGAAGATAGTCGAGAATACGATAAACCGCCATTTTTACCGCCGCCTCAGTGCGCCCTTCTAAAACACCTATTTCTGCAAAACTTAAATTAGCTGAAAAGCGCAATCGCAAAAGTTCCTGCTGTTGCTCACCAAGCTGTGCCAGCAGATGAGTAAGCTTCTGAATATCTTCTTTCTTTTCTATGTTTGCTAATACATCCGACACTGGATTTGGCTGATCATCCAGTAGAACACTGGTATGCTCTCGGTAATAATCTGCCACCCGTCGTCTGGCGATGGTGAAAAGCCAGGCGGCAAAACATCCACCCTTTTGATAGCGATTTGCTGTCAGTCCTTCAAGAACCTGCATAAAAACCCGGGTTGTCAGGTCTTCTGCATCATGGACATGATGCACTCTCTGCAGTAAATATCGATAGAGTGGATCAAGGTAATACTGATAAAGGACAGCAAAAGCATCAGGGTCACGTCTGGCATTTTCAACGAGAGCATCTTCATTTTTTATTACGTTCTTTTCATTCATGAAAGTCAACGCTCCTGTTCTACGATAGAGTCTCTATTGTTATTAATATATCGGTAATAGATCATAAAAGTAACACTCTATTGCTTTTTCATTGCTCCACATCACAAGAAAGAACTTCCCCGAAAAACATGCCCAATTTCTTATGTTTTCAACCTTATAATTAACCAAAGTATAAATCTTGGAGAAGATAATGGAACTGACATTCACCTCGGCTGAAACCCTTGAGAGTATTTATTCACAAAAAAAGATATCCCCTGTTTTTAAAACCATCCTTAAGCAGAAAACAATTCAAGAAAGATCCGAAACAAAATTTCTGGCATCTTTACGCGCGAAGAGCACCTTTGCCGATTGGGGTGCCGCATTAAGCGCTCTCGATCCGACAGCGGTTCTGGTGGATGGGAAAAGTGTTTCTCTTTCGGAACTGCTTGAAAAGAAAGCGGGATCATTGAATGATCTTAAAGAAGTTCAGTTCGATGGAAAGGAAACTGATCTATTGGCTTACGAAAAAGTCAGCAACACACCTGCCGATCTACCTATCGTCTCCGTGATCGTATTCATCAAATTCAATGAAAATAAAATAGATCAGCTCCGCATCGCGGCTACCGGTGTTTCCAAATCTGCTTATACCCTTGCCGATTTCTCCAAAGATTTTGCAGGAAAAACCCTAGATGAGCCGCTGGCAAAAACCATTACCGGGCAGTTTAGAAAAGAGATCACTCCTGTCGATACATACATGGGCAGCGCTGAATACCGCAAAGAAATGGCAGGGGTTTTAATTGAACGAATTTTATCGAAAAAGATCAATGGAGAAATGTAATGGGAAAAGAGATTGCTGTGAAATTTGAATTGAACCAATCCACCTGGACAGGCAGCGCCGATCCGGACCAGAGCGCCCTTGATTTTCTCCGTTCCCTTAACCTCAGCAGTGTGAAGACAGGCTGCAGGGTTGGTGATTGCGGGGTCTGCACCATCCTTTTGGATGGACAGCCCGTTCGCTCCTGTATGCTGAAAGTGAAAGACCTGGATGGGAAATCCGTTTTAACCCTGGAAGGATTGGATCAAAATGGAAAACTGCATCCCCTGCAGGAATCTTTTATTGAAACGGGAGCCATTCAATGCGGCTTCTGCACTCCCGCGCAGATCCTAACTGCGAAAGCTTTTCTGGATGCGAATCCTGATCCGACCGATGAAGAAATTCGCTCTGCTCTAAAAGGTGTGCTCTGCCGCTGCACCGGATATGTTCGCATCATCGACGGGGTCAAACGAGCAGCCGCTCGGTTGCGCGGTGAATCTCTGGAAGACTACGGACCGCTCTACCTGGATCTGCCTGAAGACCTGAATAAACTCAACCTTCCTCAACCCTACCTACGCAGCGACGGGAATCAGCATCCGCTGCCTCCTCTGGTTTATACACCTGCTTCTATGTTGAAAACAAAAGTTATCAATCAACCTGTAAAAAAGGTTGATGCCAAAAAATTAGCTTCCGGGAAACCCGCTTTTACGGATGATTTCCAGCCCGAAGGAATGTTGTATGGTGCTCTTTTAACCAGCAATGTGGCGCATGCGCGCATCCGCTCGATCAACACCGAAAAAGCAAAAGCGCTTCCGGGTGTTCGCGCTGTTCTAACTTATAAAGACGTCCCCCGGGTGAAATATACCTCCGGCGGGCAAAGCTATCCACAACCGCTGCCGTACGACCAGGTCTGTCTGGATAATAAGGTGCGCCATATGGGCGACCGAGTGGCTGTGGTAGCAGCCGATACACAGGAGATCGCCGATAAAGCCCTTCAGCTCATTGAAGTAGATTATGAAATGCTGGAAGCAGTGGTCGATCCACGAGAAGCCATCAAGGATGGAGCACCCATCATCCATGATGAAAAAGATACCGAGGGGATCCACGACGCTTCGCATAATATTGTCTATCACGTTGAAGCTCAAAATGGCGATCCGGATAAAACATTTACTGAAGCAGACCAGGTTTTCACCGGTGAATTTCATACACCCAAACAGCAGCATGCCCAGTTAGAGCCGCATATCTGCATTACCTATTTCGATCCGGATAACCGCTTGATCGTTCTATCCAGCACACAGGTGCCTTTTCACGTCAGACGCATCATCTCACCGTTGATCGGCATTCCCATCAAGGATATTCGCGTCATCAAGCCGCGCATTGGCGGTGGTTTTGGCGGAAAGCAGGAGATCCTGCTCGAAGATATTTGCTCTTTGCTGACCATTAAAACAAAGAAACCGGTGCGCATCGAGTATTCGCGGCGCCAGGAATTCACCAGCGGAAGAACCCGTCATCAGCATTTTATCAAATACAAGATCGGGATCAAAGACGAAAAAGTGACCGCAGTGGAATTAAAACTGCTAGCAGATACCGGGGCATATGGCACGCACGGTCTGACAACCAGTATGGTAGGTGGTTTTAAGGGGCTTACCCTGTACAATGCTCCTGATTCCCGTTTCATTTGCGATGTCGCCTATACAAATACTCCCACCGCCGGCGCATATCGCGGCTACGGAACCATGCAGGAGCTTTTTGCGCTGGAAGTGTTCATGGAAGAGATCGCGGAAAAACTGGGCGTGGATGTAGTTGAATTCAAGCGTAAGAATTGGTTGAAGCTCAAAGAGCCGATGCACATGGCAAAAAAGCTTGGAGAAGGTCGCGAAGGCTTTGACCAATCCCTCTCCACTTCAGGGTTAACCCAATGTGTGGATATCGGATTGAAAGCTACCAATTACTATAAAAAACGCGCAGCGTACAAAGATCAACAGGGCAAGATTCGGCGCGGAATCGGAATGTCGATCGCCCTGCACGGCAGCGGCATCGCCGGTTTGGATATGGCTTCGGCAACCTTGAAAATGAACGATGATGGCTCTTTCAATCTGCTCGTCGGCGCCACCGATATCGGCACCGGCTCCGATACGATCCTAGCTCAAATTGCCGCGGAAGTCCTGGGAATTCCCGTGGATGATATCATCGTCTATTCGTCGGATACGGACTTCACCCCCTTCGATAAAGGCGCTTATGCCAGCTCTACCACTTACATCAGTGGTGGAGCGGTCAAGAAGACTGCTGAAACAATAAAAAAGCAAGTTCAAGAGCAGGCAGCCTTGATGCTGAATTATGATAATCCTGCCAGCCTGGAATTGAGAGATCGTAAGGTATTTACTCCTGATGGGGAATCGGTAACCTTGCGTGAAGTTGGATTGAGCAGCCTCCATCAGCTTAACCAGCACCAGATCATGGCAACCGAATCTCACCTCAGCTATGTCAGCCCTCCTCCGACTGCTGCGCAGTTTGTCGAGGTTGCCGTAGATACCGATACCGGTGAGATCAAGGTTGAACGACTTTTGATGGTGGTGGACTGCGGGCGGGTGATCAATCCCATTACCGCTGCCGGTCAGGCAGAAGGCGGTATGGCGCAGGCGCTGGGTTTTGCCCACTGCGAAGAAACCTATATTGATAAAAAGGGACAGATCCTCAATTCGCAGTTCAAGACTTATCACACCTACCTGGCGGATGAAATGCCGCCCACCGACGTTATCTTTGTTCAAACCGATGAACCAACCGGTCCTTTTGGAGCAAAATCGATCGCAGAAATCTCTATCGACGGGGTGGCTCCGGCGCTGGTGAATGCGGTGTATAATGCCGCAGGTGTATGGCTGCATGACCTGCCGCTGACGCCCGAGAAAGTATGGAGAGCGATCCATCCATAAGCTTTCATGAAAAATAAAAACAAACTGCACGAAATATTCGTACTTTTCCTTAAATTAGGGACCATCGGCTTTGGTGGTCCCCCTGCCAATATTGCATTAATGCAGGAAGAAACGGTAAATAAGCGAAAATGGGTGGATATGCCGTTTTTCCTTGATATGATGGCGGTGACCAATCTCATCCCCGGACCGAACGCGATGGAAATGGCACTGCACTTGGGATATGCCTATGCCGGCAGCGCGGGTCTTGTCGTAGCCGGTATTTCCTATATCACCCCTTCTTTTTTACTCAGTCTCCTGCTGGGTATTCTCTATTCGATATACGGAAGTGTTCCTCAGATCGAAGCAATCTTTTATGCCATCAATCCTCTCCTGATCAGTATCATCATTGTTTCCGCTTATCGAATGGGAAAAGAAGTACTTAAGGGATGGAAAGCAATCATCGTTTTTGTTGCATTTTTAGCAGCCACTTTGCTGGGTTTGAATGAAACACTGGTCATTATTCTGTCTGGCGTGGTCTGGATACTTCTCAATCTAAAGAAAGGAGAGAAAATGCGCTTGAATCTACTGTATTTCTTCCCCTTCCTTTCTCAAGCGACGGTCTCTCCTACCAACACATCTGCTTCGTTCATCCTTCTTTACTTTCTAAAAACAGGAGCTGTTCTCTTTGGCAGTGGACTGGCTCTGCTCGCGCTGATCCAAAACGATGTGGTCAATCGTTTTCACTGGTTGACCCAGCAGCAGTTGATCGATGCCATTACGGTCGGACAGGTAACCCCAGGTCCCGTGTCGTCTACGGCTACGTTTATCGGCTACCAAATTGCGGGAATCCCCGGCGCGATCGCTGCCACGATTGGCATCTTTCTGCCTTCCTTTTTTATCGTTCTGCTCACCATGCGCTGGCTTCCCAGCATCAAGAAAGGCGGTATCTTCCATAATTTCTTGCAGGGGGTTACGCTCGGTGTGATCGCCCTGATCGTGGTTGTGGCTTACCGCATTTTTCAGTCAGCCATAACAGATGTCTTTACCCTGCTGATAGCGATAGTGGGATTGCTTTTATTATGGAGATATAAAGTCGAAACAATATGGCTGATTATCGGCGGTATCGCGATCAGTCTGATAAAATTCTATTTATTCTAGTAAGAAGGACATGAAAGATATGAGCAAGTTCACAGAGATAATTCATGAAAAGGAAATATTGATTTCAGACGGAGCCACCGGTTCCAACCTTCAACAGCGCGGTCTGGATAAAGGAAAAGCTGCTGAAGCCTGGGTTCTTGAAAATCCGGAAGCTATCAAACAGCTTCATCTCGATTTTCTGAAAGCCGGATCTGATATCTTGCTCACCTGTACCTTTGGTGGAAATCAACTGCGCCTGGATCACGCCGGATTGGCAGATAAAGTAGAAGAAGTGAATATGCGTGCAGTTCAGATCGCACGAGAAGCTGCTGCCGATAAAGCAGCGCTGATCGCAGGTTCCATGGGACCGCTTGGTCAGATGCTGAAACCGCTTGGACTGCTTGAAGTAGAAGATGCGAAAAAGATCTATGCAGATCAGGCACAGGCACTTAATAAAGCGGGAGTGGATTTTTTATTGATCGAAACCCAATTTGACATCAATGAAGCTACCGCTGCCATCCAGGGCGCGCAGTCTGTCAGCGACCTTCCCATTATCTGCTCGTTCAGCTACGATCGCGGAGTAAAGACCATGATGGGTACTTCGCCAACCAAAATGGCAGAAGCATTCAACAAGATGAACCTGACAGCCCTGGGGATCAACTGCGGGAAAAGCCTGCAGGATAATCTCACCTGTCTGTAGGAATTGAAGAAAGCCACCGATCTACCTATCTGGTTCAAACCCAATGCCGGGCTTCCCAACGTAGACGAATCAGGGAATGCAGTCTATTCCACCACTCCCGAAGATATGGGAAATAAAGTTACTGAATGGGTTGCTGAAGGCGCGGTGATCATTGGTGGATGCTGCGGCACCAGCCCCGCCCATCTTGCAGCCATGGCTGAAGAAGTGAAAAAATTGAGGTCCTGATCAAGACATCAAGTTCCCTCTTTTCAAGTGAATAATTATGAATGCCGGTGAAGTTCAATTTTCGATTGGGAATATACCCATCCAACCTGGATTGGTGATAGCTCCTATGGACGGCATCACAGATTCCGCATTCCGCTGTATGCTGCGCCGCCAGGGTGCTTCTCTATGCTATACGGAATTCATCAATGCCCGCGATGTGCTGCATAATTCCATCTTTTTCACCAGAAAAACCGCCCTGGTACGAGAAGAAGAACATCCCATTGGCTTTCAAATATATGATAACGAACCACTCAATATCTTTCAGGCTGCAGAAAAGCTGCTCCCTTATCAACCTGATTTCTTTGATATCAACATTGGCTGCTCGGTTGCCAGAGTTGCCAATCGCGGTGCAGGCGCCGGCTTACTGCTCGATCCGGAAAAGATCGCTGAGATATTCGACCGCATGACGGATGCTTTTTCTATCCCCATCACCGCCAAGATTCGACTGGGATGGGATGAAAACTCTCAAAACTATATTGAGGTTGCACAACTGATCCAGGAACACGGTGGTGCCATGCTTGCAGTACATGCCCGCACCAAAGCACAGGGCTTTGGGGGTTCGGTAAATTGGTCCGCCATCCGCGAGATCAAGGATGCTGTTCAAATACCCGTTATCGGTAATGGAGACGTCACCTGTGTCGCTGACATTCACGAGATGGAAAAGCAAACCAGCTGCGATGCGGTTATGGTCGGACGAGCCGCCCTGACCAATCCCTGGCTGTTTTCCATGAGGGATCGTGATGAGATATCCAACGAAGAGGTCTTCGCTTTCACCCGGGAACAATTGACTCTAATGCTGAAT
>ENA-ORXD01002265-ORXD01002265.1-sediment-metagenome-genome-assembly--contig:-NODE-2265-length-13226-cov-3.283596_pt1 | contig 13226 bp, 12 predicted proteins | sample MGYA00237862_ERZ511471 | MGnify/ENA metagenome assembly ERZ511471 | reverse complement strand
TTGATCGATTCGCCGGTTATCCGGGCAGCCGGATATGAACCAAGAGCACTCAGGTCAAGGAACGCCTCATCGATGCTGACCTGTTCAAAGATGCCGGAATACCGTTTCAGGATCTCCATGACTGCGGAGGAGACCTCTTTGTAGAGCTCAAAATCGGGAGGCAGGAACACCGCGTCCGGGCAGAGCTGGTATGCACGGGAGACCGGCATTGCCGAATGAATACCGCAGGTGCGGGCCTCGTAGGAGCAGGTGCAGACGACCCCCCGGCCGGATCCTTCCTTCGGGTTGGCCCCGACCACGATCGGTTTTCCGGCGATAGCAGGGTGTTCCCTCGCCTCGATCGATGCATAGAAACTGTCCATGTCAAGGTGGAGGATGATACGCGGACCAGGTATCATCGCGCTCTCACCCGGCAGTGCTGTTCGCTGCCACGACAGTCTGGCGCTCGATCTCGTCTGGTCATGGTCCTCCTCCCGCCCGCAGCCGGCAACCATTCACCGGCGCAATTCCTCCTGTTCACCGCCTGGCCTCCGAACCGCCGCTGGTTCTCGAGGTTGTGGTCAGGTGGTTATCCCTGCCGGGTCAATGGTCATGGCTGCTTGTCCGGCCGTTCATCCAGCCTGCAGAATCTATGCGTACGACCGGCAACAAGCTGCAGGGGAACGACAAACGCAATCCCTCTTCCCGGGGTTTCAAGGTCAACACCCAGACAGATTGCTTCAAGAACCTGCCTGGTCAGGTCAGGATCAACAACCGTGAGGACGATCTCCTTCTCCGGCTCGATCGGTATCCCCATGAGGCTCTGCGTCTCATGGATCCCGGTCCCCCTGCCCATCAGGATTGTCCCTCCCTCGGCACCCGCTTCACGGGATGCCTTGATGACTTCTTCAGCCCAGCCCTTGCTCACAATGGTCACAATCAGTTCTTTACACCCTTCACACAGCATTGCTCTTCACCTTCTTTATCCGGAAAACCACACTCAGGAGGAGGACAGCGAGGATCGGTGCGAGCGCAATGAAGGCGATCAGCCCGAACCCGTCCGTAACCGGATTCCGCCCCTCGATAACTGCTGATGCCCCAACGGAGAGGGCCATCAGGAACGTCACCGCCATCGGGCCGGTCGCCACTCCTCCCGAATCAAACGCGATAGCGATGAAATCCTTCTCCGCGAACGGGAGAAGGAGAATTGCACAGAAGTACCCGATCACCATGACCGGGAGGAACGGGATGTCATAGACGAGACGGGCCATCCCGAGTGCCACGAAGCCTGCAACCCCGCCAGAGAGGACGAGCATGAGCAGCGATCCCCTGATGAACCCTGATGAGGACTCCTCGACCTGGCTACAGAGGATCCGCACTGCCGGCTCTGCATAGGTTGCAAGGAACCCGACGAGGAAACCGAACGGGATGATGACCCACCGGGCCTCCATGCTCCCGAAAAATCCCCCGATCTGCTGTCCCACCGGGAGAAATGCTACATGCACCCCCTGGAGGAAGAGCACCATCCCGATGAAGGTGAAGATGACTCCCGTCAGGAGATTGAAGATGTAGCTCGCGGGCAGCTTCAGGTAGAGCACCTGGAACGCGATAAAGAAAATGACCAGGGGGACCAGGGCCAGCGTCACATCCATGATGACGTGGTCAATCCCGCTGAGGACACCGATCCCCATCATGCAGCGATCGCCCCCATGGCCATCACCCCGAGGATAGGCCCGATGGATGCAAGCCCGATCAGGCCGAACCCGTCGGAGAGCTGCGAGCGGCCACCAAGGACGGAACTGACCCCTATTCCGAGTGCCAGGATGAAGGGGACGGTGAGCGGCCCGGTTGTGACTCCGCCGGCATCAAACGATATCGCGAGAAAATCAGGGGGTGTCCGGAGCGCGAGTACGAGGACCGCAAGGTACCCGGCAGCGATGAGGTAGGCGATTGGGACGCCAAGGATGATACGAAGCATGGCCGTTGCGACAAAGAACCCGACTCCAATCCCGATGACCCCCAGGAGCAGTCCACGCCCAATCTCTCCGTTCGAAGCGATGTCTATCATGCCGCTCAGGACCTGGACGTCAGGTTCGGCAACGGTCGCGAAGAACCCGAAAATGAATGCAATACCGACGATCAGGATCACCGAGCCGCTCCTGGGGAGTTCCGATCCAATCGCCTCGCCCATGGGAAGGAGCCCTATCTTCACCCCGGAGAGGAAGAAGGCGAACCCGAGAACCACCATCAGGGTTCCGATCACGAACTCGGCAAGTGCACCAGAGGATATTCTGAGAAGAACGACCTCGGTCACGATGATCACGACCACTATCGGGGTAACCGCCTTGAGAACCTCGAGAAACGTCTCTTTGAAATCCTGCTGCACGCTCAGTTCCCTCGTTGCTGCCGGCGGGTATCAGCGCCGTGCCGATGTACTACAATTGGTACTCCATCGTATGTATTAGTCATGTGCATCCGGGAATGGCCCTCTGACAGAATTGGGATTATGAAAAGGGGCAGTGGATCCCCAACCCGTCTCAAAGGGACAAGGCTCTCTCTCCCGTTCTGCCACGAATAGACGCGGATAACGCGGATGGGATCAGGGTAATGGCATGCTTCTCCAATAGTTTACATACGACACGTCATGAGAACATAAAAAAGGCATGTGGGGCGAGATCGTGTGCCAGAGGATTGTTCAACCACAATCCAGTCACAGGAAAGAGGTGATATCATTTCGATGATACCCGGTACCATTGGCTCTCTTCATGAATAGGTCGGAAATAATCCCACTATAACCTCTGATCATCCCGGATTCCTCTCATTTCGATAGGAGAGCATTTTTGTTACCTTACCTCTAATTGATGCATATTAGAATAACAAAAAACGACATCGGTCCATGGAGTGTTTCCCTATGATACTGTTCCTCCTCCCTATACTTGAGGTATGACAGATGCAACCGTCTATTGAATACATCCTCCTCATTATTGCAGTACTCATCCTTGTCAGTATCATCGCCAATAAAGTGTCCGGGAGGCTTGGTGTCCCGGCTCTCCTGATTTTTCTCCTTGTTGGTATGCTTGCTGGATCGGAAGGCCCGGGGGGTATCTACTTCGACGATCCCTGGATCGCCCAGCTTATCGGTGTGATTGCGCTTACGTACATCCTTTTCTCAGGAGGTTTCGATACCCGCTGGTCCGAGGTGAGGCCTGTGCTTCCTCAGGCAGTGGTCCTCTCAACACTCGGTGTGTTCCTTACAGCTCTCCTGATTGCGGGTATTGCGATTGTTGTCTTCGGGGTCTCCCTCCTTGAAGGATTTCTCCTGGGAGCAGTTGTCTCATCTACTGATGCTGCAGCGGTCTTTTCAATATTGAGAACGAAGAGGGCGAGTCTGAAGGGCATTCTACGGCCTCTCATTGAACTCGAGTCTGCGAGCAATGACCCGATGGCAGTTTTCCTGACTATCGGGGCAATCACCCTCCTCCTCACCCCAGGATTGCCGATTCTTGCCATGATCCCGCTCTTCATCCAGCAGATGGTTGTTGGGGGCCTCATTGGATATGGGATGGGAAAGGGGATGGTCTACCTTATCAATCGACTCAAGCTCGAATTCGAAGGTTTGTATCCGGTACTAACCCTGACCCTCGTCATGATGACCTACGGGATGACTGCAGCCCTTGGGGGAAGCGGGTTCCTTGCGGTCTATATTGCCGGGCTCGTCCTTGGAAACAGCACGGTTATTCATAAGAACAGTCTGATGCGCTTTCATGAAGGGATTGCCTGGTTGATGCAGATCACGATGTTCCTCACCCTGGGACTGCTGGTATTCCCATCACACCTTCTTTCCGTAGTTGGATCCGGAATATTGACATCCCTCTTCCTGATCTTCGTTGCCCGACCGGTCAGTGTGTTCATCACAACCAGTCCCTGGCAGATGGATCTTCGGGATAAAGTCATGGTATCTTGGGTAGGACTGCGGGGTGCAGCCCCAATCGTCCTTGCCACATTCCCCCTTCTGGCGGGCATTCCTCAGGCTGATACCATCTTCAACCTGGTTTTCTTCATCGTCATCACATCATCACTTCTGCACGGAACTTCGATTCCTTATGTTGCTCGCTGGCTTGGTGTCTCCGCTCCCATTCAGGATCCTCCCCGACTGGCAATGAGCCTGGGTGATGGGTCCAAGTCAGACAATGACCTGATCGAGCTGACGCTTCCACCGGAAGCGGAGGTGATGGGAAAGCAGATTGTCGATATCGGGTTACCTCCCGGGACACTGATTATCATGATCGAAAAAGGAAGTGATCGGTTTGTTCCCTGCGGGAGCACAATCCTTGAAGAAGGGGATCATCTTCTCATTCTTACGAACCAAATCCAGGCAGAACAGGCTCGCCTGATTCTCTCTTCCGTGAAACACGCTCCACCGTCTGCTTCTTCAAAAAAATAGAGATAAGAAACGGGTATGTGATCCACCAAAGGCATTCTTTCGGGCATGAATGCAGGTGACAACTGTTCGTGATCGGGGGGGTACTGCCTATCCAGGATCCTCACCTCTTCTTTCCTGTTCTCAAAGGGATCATACGATATTGCCTTCAGGACAAGCGTTGGAGGAGTGAGAGGGAAGTTTACCCAAACAGGCTTGTTTCCCCTGCATTAAGGTGCCGGCTGCTGCTGGCTGATGCAGTGGATCGTACCCAGGCCATGGACCATCGCCCTGCAATCGATGCCGTATACCTCTCTCCCCGGGAATGCATGCATGAGTATCCGCTGCGCTACCCGGTCATGGGGATCATCAAACGTGGGGAGGAGCACAGCCCGGTTCGTGATCAGGAAGTTTGCATAGCTTGCCGGGAGTCTGCCGTTCTCACCCACATATCCGGGCATAGGGAGTGAGATGATATTGAACGGGTTGCCATCCTGATCCCGGGATTCCTGCAGTATCCGGTAGTTCTCCCGGAGCGGCGCGTAATTTTCATCCCCGGGGTCGTCTGCAAGAGCGCATACGATGGTCCTTTCGTCCACGAACCGTGCGATATCATCGATATGGCCATCCGTATCATCACCGGCAATCCCCTCCCTGAGCCAGACCACGTGGCTGCACCCGAGGAACTCCCGGAGGTATCTCTCGAGAGCAGGCCGGTCCAGCCCGGGGTTCCGGTTCGGGTTCTGGAGGCACTGCTCAGTCGTCAGCACGGTGCCGCGCCCGTTGACATCGATCGATCCGCCTTCCATGACAATACCCGGCGAGAACCGCATGAGACCCAGGTCCCGGTTCATCATCGAGGGAATGATGTCGTCATACCGGAGCTCGGGATACTTGTTCCCCCACGCATTGAATGTCCAGTCCACCATGGCGAGTCCGGGACGCTCCCGGTTCACGAGAAACGTGGGGCCGTAGTCCCTGAACCAGACATCGGCGTACTCGATCCGGTGGATCTTCAGTGCACCGGGGGTGAGATGGTCTGCCTGTACCAGGCGCCGGACATGTGCGTCCGTTTCATCATCGCGGACGAGCAGGTTGACCTGTTCATGCGGGGTGACCGCTCTGATAATCGCGCTATAGGCCTCTTCCACTGCTCCGAGGTCCGGGAACGTATCCTCGTCATGCGGCCACGAGAGCCAGATGCCGTCCTGCGGTTCCCACTCGGCCGGCATCCGGAACCCCAGCTCACGCGGGGTGGGGTCAGGGTCCGGGTAACGGGCCACCGCCACCAGTCAGCCCTCCCGGGAAAGGAGCCGGTAGGTATCCGGCCTCCGGTTCCGGAAAAATCCCCACCCCTCACGGACCAGGGTGTTCATCCCGGGGTTGATGTCTGCCAGGAGCACCTCCTCATCGCTGCACCCTGCCCGCGCAAGGATACCCCCGAATGCATCGGCTACGAATGAGGAGCCCCAGAAGATGAGGTCTCCTTCCCTGCCGACCCTGTTGACTGCTGCAACATGGACGCCGTTAGCGATCGCATGGCCACGCTGGACCGTCTCCCAGGCATCCCGCCAGTCTCCCTCGCAGGGTTCTCCCATCCCCCTGATCCAGCCGATAGCGGTAGGGTAGAAGATGATATCTGCGCCCATGAGCGTGACCGCCCTCGCCGCTTCCGGGAACCACTGATCATAGCAGATCAGGACCGCAATTTTCAGGCCACCGCATTCAAAGACAGAATACCCGCTCCCCGGTGTGAAGTAATCCTGCTCATAGAAGAGCGGGTCATGGGGGATGTGCACCTTCCGGTACGGAGGATGGAGCAGGCCGGTGGCGGTGATCACTGCGGCGGAGTTGTAGAGCCGGCCATCCCTGCCCCGTTCATACAGGGGGACGATTATCGAGACTCCGCAATCCCTGGCAATGACCGCGAAGGCATCGGTCGTGGGCCCCGGGAGAGGTTCTGCATATCCAATAGCATCTCCACCCGGGTACTGGGGGAAATAGGGGGAATTGAAGAGCTCCGGGAGGCAGATGATCGCTGCCCCGGCTTCCGCAGCCTGACGGACGAGGGTAAGGCTGTGGGAGAGGTTCCGCGAGGAATCACCCGGTACCGCGGTCTGCACAAGCCCGATTCTCACCGCGCGGTCAGCCATGATGCTCATTGTGTTGGTAGTGCTGCCCTAATAAATCCTGCTGGCGTAATCACCCTCGCGGTCCCGTGACCCCGGCACCTGCTGCGGGTGGATGCTGCGGGCCCGGGTACTATTATCAGGAATCACATGGACTACTCATGGGTGAAGCACGAATGAACAGAAATTCACTGCTGACGCTTATCGGGGCGATTATTCTCTGCAACCTTGCCGGCATCCTGGGGTCTCTCGTGACCATCACCGGTTCGGGTTCATGGTACGAGAGCCTGGTGAAACCTGCCTTCAATCCTCCGTCATGGGTCTTTGCCCCGGCATGGACAACCCTGTACATCCTGATGGGGATAGCCCTCTTCCTGGTCATCATGGAGGGGAGAAACGGCAGGGATGTCCGTATGCCGCTGGTCCTGTTCGGGATTCAGCTGGTTCTCAATGGGATCTGGTCGTTTGCCTTCTTCGGCCTTGAATCACCCCTCGCAGGACTGATCGTGATCCTCCTCCTCTGGGTGTTCATCGTTGCAACCATGGTGACCTTCTACCCTGTCCGGAAACTGGCTGCCGTTCTCCTCGTCCCGTACATTCTCTGGGTATCGTTTGCAACAGTCCTGAACTATTCAATCTACATCCTCAACCTGTGAGGAGATGAGAGTTTATACGAACAGGTAGCAGGGTACGGGGTTTCCTGGGGCTGACAGGAAACTCTCATCCGTCCCGGAATACGGGCTATCAGATGCATGGAACGGGGACTCCCAGCGTATCGGCTTCAGAATCCACAGCGGAAGAGAAGAGGGGCTCCCTGAATCAGCACGTCCACTTCAGGAATTTTTAGGGTATCCCCGTGCAGAAAGGCGCTCACGAATCTCATCGAGGACAGCGGGATCATCGATTGTTGCCGGGACCCGGTATGGTGTCCCGTCCGCTATCTTCTTGATCGTCCCCCTGAGAATCTTTCCTGACCGCGTCTTTGGCAGCCGCCTGACCACGATGGCGATCTTGAATGATGCGATGGGTCCTATCCGCGTGCGAACCATCCCGACAAGCTCCTTCTCGAGCTCTGCAGGATCGCGGGCTGCTCCTGCCTTGAGCACCACAAATCCCACGGGTATCTCCCCTTTTATCTCATCGGTGATCCCTGTCACGGCACATTCTGCGACATCGGGGTGTGATGCAAGCACCTCCTCCATCGCCCCGGTCGAGAGCCGGTGGCCTGCAGTATTGATGATATCATCGGTGCGACCCATGATCCAGAGGTATCCGTCCTCGTCAATGAATCCCGCATCCCCCGTCCGGTAATACCCGGGATATTCAGAGAGGTAGGTCCGGACAAAGTCCCGGTCATTGTTCCAGAGGGTCATGAGGCATCCGGGGGGGAGCGGGAGCCGGATCGCGATGGTCCCCGTCTTTGAGGGGGGCAGTTCGTCACCATGTTCATCCAGTACATGGATATCGTACCCGGGCACCGGTTTTGTACAGGAGCCTGCCCGGACCGGGAGCAGGCCAAGGCCGGCCAGGTTGGCCCCGATCGCCCACCCGGTCTCCGTCTGCCACCAGTGGTCTATCACGGGAACGCCGAGCTTTTCGGCAGCCCAGTGGAGCGTATCCGGGTCACAGCGTTCACCGGCAAGGAAGAGCATGCGGAAGCCGGAGAGATCGTAGTTGCGGATGTACGACCCGGTCGGATCTTCCCGCCGAATGGCACGGAAAGCCGTCGGAGCGGTGAAGAGGACATCGACTTTGTGGTCGGCAATCACCCGCCAGAACGCACCAGGGTCAGGGGTTCCCACGGATTTCCCTTCGTACAGGATCGATGTGCAGCCATAGGCAAGCGGAGCATACACGATGTAGGAATGCCCCACCACCCAGCCGACGTCTGAGGCGGCCCAGAAGACCTCGCCGGGTTTCATGCCATAGATGTACTGCATGCTCCATTTCAGTGCAACCATGTGTCCCCCGTTATCCCGGACAACTCCCTTGGGAACCCCGGTTGTCCCGGATGTGTACAGGATGTAGAGCGGGTCCGTGGCAGCGCAGGGCACACAGGGTACCGGATCTGCATCCACCAGCTCATCCCAGGTCATATCCCGCCCGTCTGCAAGGGAGGCCTGTTCCTGCGGGCGCTGGAGAATGATGCACCGGAGTCCCGGTGACCCTGCCAGAATGAGCGCTTCATCAAGGATTGGCTTGTAGGGAATTACCCTGTCCACCTCGATCCCGCACGAGGCAGAAATGATGAGGACCGGTTGTGCATCGCTGATACGGGCCGCAAGTTCCCGGGGGGCAAATCCCCCGAACACAACCGAGTGGACTGCACCGATACGGGCACAGGCGAGCATAGCTATCACCGTTTCAGGGACCATCGGCATGTATATGACGACCCGGTCTCCCTTTCTGACCCCGCACTTTGCCAGCCCCCCGGCGCATTGCGCGACCCTGTCCCTGAGATCCCGGTAGCTGAACTCTCGTACCGTGCCGGTTACCGGGCTGTCATAGATGAGCGCTGTTCTCTCGCCATCTCCTCTCTCAACATGAACATCCAGGCAGTTATGGCAGGTATTGAGGACCCCGCCTTCAAACCAGCGTGAGCATGGTCCCCGGGAGTTCTGAAGGACCGTGTCCCACATCCGTTCCCAGGAGACCGCTGCTGCTGCCGCTCCCCAGAAACCGGCAGGGTCTTCTATCGACTGCCGGTAAACCTCCTCGTAGCCCGATTCTGCACTGGTCCGAATTGACATGGTATAGCATGGCACATATTTCATGAGTGCACTGAAATACTTTTTCTTCCATTATTCAACCTTTATTTTGGATTTAATATAGTATTTTAAAATAATTTTAAAAATAAACCCTGAATAACACTTATCGCGAATGAGGGGCGATACTGATCCATGGATCCCGGGATGCTGCTCGTCATTGCGGTCGCCCTTGCGATGGACTGTTTTGCCGTCTCGCTTGCGGCAGGGACAGCAAGCGGGTCCAGGGTATTCGTTACTGCAGCTGTGCTCGCCTTCTTTTTCGGGATATTCCAGTCCGGAATGGCAATCCTCGGGTGGGCAGCAGGATCGGGGCTCGTTGCGGTGACCGGGTTCTTCGACCACTGGATCGCATTTCTGATCCTGACCGTCATCGGGGCAAAGATGGTCTATGAAGGATACCGGGGAGAGGGATCGCGGGCGAGGAACTACCTCTCGCTTGCAACCCTCATCGTCCTCTCAGTCGCCACGAGCATGGACTCGCTCGGGGTCGGACTCTCCCTTGCCCTCCTCTCCACAGGTATTGGTGCGGCTGCCCTCCTCATTGGACTGGTAAGCTCCGTCTTCTCTGTGGCAGGGGTTATCCTTGGCTGCTCCCTGGCCTCAAAATGGGGGGGGAAGGTGGAGATTGCCGGGGGTATCATCCTCACCATGATCGGAGCCCGCATCCTGGTGGGGCATACCCTGGGCTGATGGGAAGTGTCGGGAGGAAAGGGCATCATTTCACCAAAAGGCTGATATGCCGGGAGGGAGATGGCGTAGCAGGAACAGGATTGGCCGGTATGCATCCGCGTGGCCTCTTCATTGTTGCAGCCCTCCTCTGTGCAGGCACGATCGTGCGTTTCATCCTCGTACAGCTGGGTGAGCCGGTTACGCCGAATGTACTGGTTGCATTCTACAGCCTGGCGATCATGGTCACCCTACCCTCGTTTGGAGAAACAGTCGGTATCGGGTTTGCGGCAGGTATCATTGCCTGCCTGATCAGCAGGTCGGTCTTCAACCCGGCCTTCCTGATCTCTGAACCACTCGGGGCCGCTGTCTGTCTTGGTGTAGTTCTCACCCTGCGGTACCACCAGCAGGCAGCACGGTTTGCCGCCCCTTTTTTTGCAACGCTGGCGAGCGGTCTGGTGTTCCTCTCCATCGCCCTCACTGCAGGAGCATCAGGAGTAGAGAACATGTTTCCTGAGACGGGGCTCTTTCTCATCACCCTCATAGGCGTGGTCATGATCACCGCACTCGCGAACTCGCTGGCAGCCGGACTTGCCTGCCCGTATCTCCTGAGGGAGGCCGGGGGCGGAGTTACGTAACGGGTGAGAAGTTTTATTGGAGCTCTCCCCGATATTCGTAGAGAGAAGGAATTTTTGTGGCAGATATCTACCAGAGAATGTACCAGAAAATGGAGCGGATAGGGATCTTCTCGGTGCGCCAGTATGAGGTTATTGAGAGACCCCCGTACGTTCCGCTCTGCATTGATTATCTGGGAGAAAATACCTATGCCCTCTCCCAAAACCCAATGATCGGTGACCAGCTGGTCGCTGATCCGGACCTGGAGGTCCGGGTGGATCACCAGAAAAGGACCGCTGAACCACTCACGCTCCAGGACAAGTCCGGACGAAGGGTGGTGTACCCGGCACCGGGAAGGGTTGACCTCGCAGCAAAAAACGAACTTGCCCGCTTTCTCGATTCGTGGCTCGATGGGCTCCTGGTACAGGGTTTTATACGACACCAGTGACGGATCGCTCGACTTCGGGCATTTCCTGCAGGGAAGAGTATCCAGGATTGGGGTATCTCTGGCAGTATCCCGGGGATTGGGAGGGAGAAGTGGTCCTCATTCAGGGGTTCATGCTCCAGGCTGAGGCGGGGGATAAGACAATCCGGACTTCCAGCGTCCTGCGGGGAGCAATCAGGAGGGGAATCCCAATACCCGGGAACAGCCGGCAGAGGTCATCATTTCCTGGTTTTGCTGGTGGAACTGAGTCCATTTTTCATCCGGAAAAATACAAAAATTTTAAATACTGATTCGTGTCTATTGTACATCAGGTGTATTAGTGTCCAACTAAGTCACCGAATGAACGTTCAGTCCAATGGTTGATGTCCTGCCTGGAACCAGGCAGGGCAGAAACCTCCTGATGATGCCACCCCTGTGCCCTCTGCGTGAGGAATGCCAACCTTTTCTGTCACTCCTGCACTCCCCCGGAGTAATGCCCCTGTTCAGTCACCCCAAGACCCGGTCCGGGAGGGTTCAGGGGAACCAGGAAAAAGAACCTCAAACACGAGACCCTGCCACGGGCGATCTCCTGATTGCGTATACCGTGCAGGTTTGTGTTCCCCTGGAGAACCGCAGGGATCTCCCAGCCCTTTTTTTCCCGCGCCCTCCCTGCAACCTGGCTGGCAGGAGGATACGTATCCGGAAGAGTCCCGGGCCTGAATGTTCCTGATCGCCCCTCCGCTCTGCCGGGTGCAGGATGGTACCTCCCGGCACTCCACGCCCAAAGAATCCCGGTCCATGGCATGCCGGTGCAGACGTTCAGACACAGGGGTGTCCCTCCCTCGCGTATCCCCCTTGTCCGGGATCTGTTTCCGGGGAAACGTCCCGGTGCGTGCGCTCGAATATGAAGGGTACAAGGAAACCTCCCCTGGACAGGTTGAATGTTCAGTATTTTGAGAAAATTTTTTTCAGAACATGCAGTATCTGAATTGGCAGCACCCGGAGAATGAGGATGCCCCAGGAGGTAGTTACCGGAATGCATGGTCGGCCCCGCCGTACCGTTTCTTGGTCACTCCCCGGCCTTCCGCCGTTCTGACCGGGTTATTCACGGTATTGCGGCATCATGTTCCCTTGAGACCTCTGTCCGGCCCAGTCGTCTGGAATGTCTCTGTCACCCATTGATTGTCCTGCCGTTGCGAATCAGTGGATTCATTCCATTGCTGCATCGGGTCTTCCCGAACATTTGTTCGGCCCAATGATCTGACCTGGTTCTCGCCTGAAGATCGACTGGCCGTGGTGATCTCCGGGCTGGTCATACCATCGCATGTATCCCCAGATTTCCTCCCTGAGGCATAACCTAATAATCACTATTACTATAAATAAATTTCCTTTTTTATCTCCTTACAAGGGCTTAATGATCCGGTACTACACGGAAAACGCGCATTCATAGGATCCTGCCTGGTCTCATGAAAAAAACACTATTAATTGCTTTTCAATGAGAATAATAGGAGAATATCCTGGATTAAACCGGGATCTCCCTCCCGGGAACATACGGTACCGTGATGATTTTGCGGCCGGGACCTGCCGCAGCTGGATATCCGCACCTCTCCCCTTACCCGCCTGCAGTTGTTGCCGGTCTCCGGGCATGTTCGGGGGCGAATGGGTATATTCCCGCGATGACGGCTTTGAACGGGATGGCCGCCACGCTGCGAACGAGCGCGCTCCCGCACTGGAGGAGGAGGGCAGGCCATCCATCGTGGCTGATTCCTGCCAGAACAGGATATGGACGGACCCTCCCTCCTCCCGCGAGCAGGCATTCGGCACCGGAATGGAGAGAGGAAATAAAAAATATTGATTATTCTCTCTTCTGGATGTACCAGCCGGTCAGGGTTGCATCGAGGACCTCCTGACTGTGGGGTCTGGTGAGCAGGCTTACCACGACCATGGTGCCGATCGCTATGATGAACCCAAAGAGGGAAAAATGGACGGGGAGGGGAGCTATCCTGAAGTAGGTGATCGCCCCGAAAGCAAGCGAAGACAGGAGTCCAAGGGCCATAGCGGCAATCGCGCCCTCACGCGTGGCACGTCGCCAGTACAGTCCCGCAAGGAGCGGGACAGAGAATGTCGCAAACATGATGCCGATACCCGCCCATATCAGCCAGACCAGCATCTCCGGCGGGTTCAATGCCATCAGGAGGGTGATGACGGCTGCAGCAAAGACCGAT
>ENA-ORXD01002263-ORXD01002263.1-sediment-metagenome-genome-assembly--contig:-NODE-2263-length-13230-cov-17.345929_pt1 | contig 13230 bp, 11 predicted proteins | sample MGYA00237862_ERZ511471 | MGnify/ENA metagenome assembly ERZ511471 | reverse complement strand
CGTCAAGATCGGTTCCACATCGATTAAGGCGTGTACCGCGCGGGTTTCACTGACCTGTGGCTGCGCTACCTTGCGTAATACCACCCCCTGCACATTGCGGCTGCCAAATGGAACCACCACCAAACATCCGGGTTGGATTTCTCCATCCAGGTCTTCGGGGATATGATAGTCAAACACCCCTGACACTTGCGGGATGTTGACCGCAACTTGTACATATTGATATTTCATAATCGTTTTAAAATAATTTGCGAGATTCGATGCCGGTCCATTTGATCAACCCGCAATTGAACTTGCTGGTCGCGTTCAATCACCACATCTCCCACTTGCGGAATACGCCCCAATTTTCCCAAAATATATCCGGCAATTGTGTCATAATCTGGTTCGTGAAGCGACAATCCAAAATACTGGTTCACATCTTCAATGAAGGTCATCCCATCAATGATCGCGCTGCCATCTTCAAGCATTTCAATTTCGGCCCCCTCTTCTTCAAATTCGTCCTGCACATCCCCAATGATTTCTTCAAGCAAATCTTCCAGGGTGACTAACCCGGCGGTTCCGCCAAACTCGTCCAGCACAATGGCGATGTGCATGCGCCTGTCTCGAAACTGGCGCAGTAACTCGGTCACCGCAATCGTTTCGGGCACAAACAAACCCTCCCGGGCGATATCCCGGGCGGTTTTCCTTTCCAGGCTGTTATTTTCCAGGTCCACCACCAAATCGCGCAAATGCACAATCCCAATAATGTGGTCCAGATCATTTTCAAACACTGGAATTTTGGTCAACCCGTTTTCAATAAACACGCGGATCAATTCCAAAGCAGGTTTTCCAGCCTCAACAGCCACCACCTCTGTTCGCGGAACGCTCACCTGCCTTACCACCAGGTTGCTAAAATCCATCACCGCGGTCAGCATTTCCTGTTCAGGCGCATTTAGCATTTCATCTAATGGGGGAATATTTGTAATTTGCTGTTGTTCTGCCATAATATTGGCCGAATAACCAATTGGGATTAATTGCATCCCTTTTGTCACCTGGTTGATAATCCACACCAGCGGCCTTGTTAATCCTACAAAAAACCGCATGAATGGGGTTACCGAGTTAAAGAACCTTTCAACAGCCGGCATGACTATTCGTTGAGAAATGACTTCAGCTACGATCCAATTCAAACCAGTCAGCAAAAAAGCCAGCGCGATCACGGCTGTGCCTTTCAAAAGCGAGTAGGCCTGAGTGGGCATTATCATTTGGTCGATCCATGGGAATACAGCCCTATCCAGCAATAACCAACCAGAGGCTCCCAATCCTAAAGCGCACAGCGCGATTCCCAATTTCGAAGCTGCCAGATATTGTCTCCTGGTGTCGGCTTCCTCCCACCAGGATTTCAATTTATTGCTATCGTCACCGCCCGGTTCAAACCGTATGCGCGATAAAGTGGCAATCGCAAATTCAACCCCAACAAAATAACCATTGAAGAGAATCAAGATTAGCAGAATCAAGGGCAGGAGTAAATTCATTGTTTTGGCTTTAAGATCGCTGCGGCACCATAACCTACCACCGAGCTGATATCGCCGGTCTCCTCTCCCGAATGACTGTAATGCAAAATCTGCGCTGTCGTTGCTCCCATCTGACGCGCGGCCCACAAAACCGCGGCAACTGCCGGACCACCACAAGCGAACCCTTTTCCTTGTTCTTCAGCCTCCAGAACCCCTTCAGGTGAGAACAATTGGATTTGTCTCAGGATTTCATCGTCAAGACGCCTGGCAATTTCCTGTGGATAGAAGTGGGACAAATCGGTACTGGCTACCAGCAGGACCGAACGGCCAAAGAAAACCTCTGCCAATGCTTTGCCAATCGCCCGCAATTGTAAAACCGAACGAGACCGCAGCATGATTGGGATCAACTTAAACGGTTTGGCTAAAGCACGCTGTAAAAAAGGCAGTTCAATTTCCAATGAATGCTCGCGATCTTGTTGGACAGCCACCAGCGGGCCTGCTCCGGCTTCCTGAATCACCTCAGTAAAATGACGCAAGCATTCCCGATCGACCGGGACTGTTCCCAGTGGGGTCTCATAGACCGAGTGCGCGCTGGTGAGGATATCGGCGTAATGATACTGGTGAAAAGGTGAAACTACCGCCACAATTTCAGGCGACAGGCCACGCACCGCCCGAAAAGCATGCCCGGCTGTGCGGCCGGAATATCGGTAGCCCGCGTGCGGCGCAATCACACCGATCACCTCGCCGTTCAATTCCGGATTACGCGCTGAATTGATATAACCATCAATTTCTGATGCCAATATTTCCCGATTTTCACTATACCAAACACCGGCAATAGGTGAAGGCCGTGTGTCTTGTATTGCACACATCTTAAAAACCTCCTGCACCCAAACGACAATACAAAATGATCTTGTCAGAAAAGGTGCCAAATTTCAAAAACAAAAAACTTCTACTCCCAATCTGCATAATCATCAGTGGAGTAATTTGATTATACATCAGCGGCTGTTCAGTTTAAAAATGACTGATTGGATGAATTAAAACGCTTTTTTTCATATACAATAAGACTATATTCTTACTAACTAGTCTTATTATTTTTTGTTACTTTAGCCTACACAAGGAGTAAACCATGCTGAAAGTCAATCGCCACATCCTATCTGTTATTTTAATTGCAATCCTGGGAATCATGTTAGCTTGCAATATGCCGGGGGAGACCTCATCCCAAAGCACGGCATTGGATGAAACGCAAGTGGCGATTGGAATCCAGTCCACTATGTTGGCCGCTGAAATGGCGCAGGCAACTGCTAACGCAGTCGTAGAAGTGCTTCCCACCCAGCCGCCCGCTCCAACCATCCCTCCTGAACAACCGACCTATACACCTTACCCTACCTATACACCACCGGCAATCGCGACGGAAGTTGCCCCTGCAATTGAGAATCCACAACCAGCCGCAGACGGGCTTACCGAAGAACAAATTGAGCAAATGATTCGCTCAGCGAATGTGTTGGTCTTTGAAGATATGCGCGGAAATTTTGACCGCAAGCCTATCGTTCATGAAGTCATCAACCGCATGCGTTTTTCAGGAGGAAAAGTAGTTGAAGTGGGCGACGCCCTGGGGAAATTCAAAGAGCAACTGTTAAGTACAACCAAATGGGACCTGATTATAGTCTCAGCTGAAAACCACGATGCCGTACAGGGAGAATTCTGGGAATATATGCAGGATCATGTTAACGATGGCGCGGCGGTCATCATAGAAATGTGGTACATGAACCAGCATTACACCGATATCCAGCCCATGCTGAGCCAATGCGGCGTGGAATATCACAAAGATTGGTACCGCGATTTCAATTCCGATCCCCTTGATTATTCAATCTACTGGCTTGATCCCAGCAGCCCAATCTTAACTGAACCCAATTCAGGCATGTCCCTGGCCAATGTCTCGTATCTATACTGGCCATTCGACGCCGGAGACTTACTCCGCCTGGGACCCGGTGGAGACGCGCAATTGATTGCCGGTATTTACCCGCGTGAGAAATCACAATATGGTGTGCTGGCGACATGCATGGAAGGCCGCATGATCATTCAAACATTTTGCTCGCACGATTACAACCCCTCACATGTGATGTCACTTTGGGAAAATTACATTGTCTACACACTTACCAATCATTTCAAAACCACCGCGAATTAACCCATCGTGGGATTGTTAAGAATTTGTTGGAGACGAAATCCACGGATTGATTTGTGTTATACTATTTTTTTAGAAAATGAAGTTCGGATATAAAATCCTCCGGGATAATGAGGCATGGAGTTAGCAACAAGATGAAAACTTTGCTCTTAATGCGCCACGCAAAATCTAGCTGGAAAGACCATGATCTGGAAGACATTGAGCGCCCCTTAACCAAACGCGGGCGCAGTGACGCCCCAGAAATGGGCGCTTTGCTGAAAAAGAAGAAACTGGCACCCCAGGTGATCCTCACATCACACGCCAGACGCGCTTTTAAAACTGCTGGCTGGGTTGCTGACGAACTGAAAATGGACGATGACAAAATTCAGATCAAAAAGAATCTCTACCTGGCCGAAACGGAAGACCTGATTAAAGAATTAAAACAGGTATCTGATGATCTCGATTCCGTGCTTGTCATTGGCCATAACCCCGGTCTGGAAGCGCTGGCCCAACTTTTTACCGATAAAATCATTTCCATGCCGACTGCCAGCATCGCCCATCTCACCCTCCCGCTGGACAAATGGTCTGATTTAGACGCTGATACTGAAGCTGAACTGGTTGAACAGTATTACCCGTCCAAAAAAGAGAAGAAAGACAAAAAAGAAAAGAAATAAACCCTTACTCCCCGGCAAAACCGGAGGAGTTATGGCTGCTAACAATCCCAGGACTATTCCACGCAGCCAAAAGCTTTAGACTGATTCCAATTCGAATCAGGATAGAGCTTTTTTCTTGCCTGCGATAAGCATAAAATCAATAATGAAGGAATTTACATGAGCGAAATACTGTCTATCAATGAAACATCCTACCAGGAAACGGTCACCCAATCAAAACAACCCGTTTTAATCGAATTTGGCGCCACCTGGTGCGGACCGTGCAAACGGCAAGAACCCATCCTTAAAGAACTGGCTCAGGCTATGGATCAGAAACTCAAAGTGGTGAAAATTGATGTAGATGAAAGTATGAACCTGGCTATGCAGTTTCAGGTAATGAGCGTGCCAACGATGGTGCTAATGGTGAATGGGCAAGAAGCGGAAAGATTAATTGGCTTGCAAACCCGAGAAAAACTGGTTGAGAAGTTGGAAGAATACCTGAATTAGTTCCTTTACGCCTGGCATATCGAATTACCAGGCAATTTTTATAGCGAGGCGACATGGCTAAACCTTCTAATCAAAAAGAAGATCTTCCTTTTGGCCTTTGGCCAAGCCCTATCTCTGCCGAAAGTGTGGGGCAGCGCGTCAAACTGGAAGATGTTCAGTGGGATAGTGATGGTCAAACCCTGGTATGGACAGAGAGTCGATCCGGACATACCATTTTGGTGGGTCAGGCCGGTGAAGACGCCCGCCGCGAATTGACTGTCACTCCCTCCGTCTCCGGCAGGGTTGGTTATGGCGGCGGCGATTTTACCGTCAGCCAGGGACATTTGATCTTTGCCGGAAAAGACGGTCGCCTGTACCATCGCGCGCTGGCCAGCGGCCAACCCAAACCGATCACACCAGCGTTTGGCAGCGCCGCGGCACCGGTTCTTTCACCTGATGCGAAATGGGTGGTATATGTTTTCACAGACGGTTCAACCGATTGCCTGGCTTACGTGGACATCCAGGGCCGCCAATGGCCGCAAAAACTGACCCAGGGCGCAGATTTTTACATGCAGCCTGCTTTTCATCCCAACGGGGAATGGCTGGCCTGGGTGGAATGGGATTTTCCCAATATGCCCTGGACTGGTTCACGCTTAATGCTCGCCCGCCTGATCCACAATGATGAGCTCAAATTTGGCGGGGTTTCTCAACCAGCTGGAAATGAGCACCAGCCAGTCTGCCAGCCCGAATTTTCTCCGGACGGGCGTTGGCTGAGTTACATCATTCAGAATGGAAATTGGGAATCGCTGGTTCTTCATAACCTGGAAAACGGCGACGAGCATGTTTTACTGGAAGGGGAAGGATTGTTGCTTTCTACCCCTGCCTGGGTGCAAGGTCTGCGATTCTATGGCTGGAGCGCGGATAGCAAGCGCATTTATATCTTGCGAAATTCCGGCGGTTTTGCATCCCTGTGGGAGATCGATGTCCAAACTGAAGAAGCTCACCAAATCGACACCAGCCCATATACCTGGTTGAGCCAATTAAGTGTATCCCCTAGCGGAAATCAGCTGGCTTTCCGCGCCTCTTCTCCGACCCAGCCCGACCGCATTGTGCGCTGGGATGGAGCAGCGTTGCGGGTTGTTTCGCGCAGCGATCCTGAAATGCTCAACGAAGAGGTTTACCCCACTGTCATGCCCATCTCCTGGCAAACACCAGATGGGTTTACGGTATACGGAAATTACTATCCACCCAACAACGCCCGCTATACCAGTTTTTCCCAGCAGCCTCCCGCGCTGGTGAGTATCCATGGTGGGCCGACTGGTTGCGCTACAGTCAGTTTTTCAGGGGAACGCGCGTGGTATACCTCACGCGGATATGGCGTATTGGAAGTGAATTTTCGCGGCAGCACCGGTTACGGGCGCGCCTATCTGGACGCGCAAAAAGGTCGTTGGGGTGAAGTGGACGCACAAGACGCGGCTAGCGGGGCGGAGGCTCTGGTAAAAAACCGCCTGGCCGACGAACAACGTCTGGTAATTACCGGCAGCAGTTCCGGCGGTTTTGCGGTGTTGAATACCCTGATTCACTATCCAGAGCGTTTCTGCGCGGGGATATGCTCTTATCCGGTTAGCAACCTGTTTGCCGCATCCTTTGATATTCACAAGTTTGAGTTACGTTACAATGATTGGCTGATTGGCACACTTCCCGAAGACGCGCAACGTTACCGGCAATGGTCTCCGGTGTTTCACGCCCAGCACATTCGCCGGCCTTTGCTGATCTTCCAGGGCGATTCAGACCCGGTTGTTCCCCCTCAATATACTCAGGAACTGGTAGACGCGCTCAAACGCGAGCGCGTGCCAGTGGAATACTGCCTTTACCAGGGCGAGGGACATGGATTCCGCAAAAGCCAAACCCGCATCGACCAGCTCGAACGCATTCAGAAATTCCTGTTGGATCGGGTGCTGTTCCCGGCCTGATTTACCGTCGGTTTTATCGAAACAGTTCATCCAACCAGCCTGCCAGCGTGCGGGCTGTTTTTTCGGGCTGTTCCAACAGGACCATATGTCCGGCGCGTTCAATCACCTGCAAGCGGGCGTGATTCATCCTTTCCGCAAGGAAGATCGACGCTCCTGGCGGCGTGAAGCGATCTTGCGCCCCAACCGCCACCCACACTGGCACATTAATCTCACTGACCCATTGGGAAGATTCAAACCGCGCGCATGCCAGCCAATCCGCGTACAAGACACCCGTACGCACCTTTTTTAACGCCTGTAAGGTCCGGTTCACCAGGTTCACATCCGCGCCGCGCGCGAAGAGGTTATTTTCCAGCTGCTGGTACGCCAAAGAGCGGGTCACCGGGTTGCAAAGCAACTCGGAAAGCGCAATAGCCCCGTTGAGATTCGCCCCACAAGCCAGCAAAGCTAATCCGGCGACGCGCTGCGGATACAACCTGGCCAGGGTCTGCGCAATTGCGCCCCCCATCGAATGCCCGGCTAAAATAACCTGGTAGATCTTCAACCGGTCAAAAAACGCCAGCAGGCTGTTCGCGTACGCTTCAATGGATTGTAAAGCGGTGCCATCCGAGCGTCCGTGCCCAGGCAAATCTACCGTGATGACGTTCCAACCCCGCAAGCGGCGTAACTGCGCCGGCCAAACCAGGTGATCGCTCCCGGCGCCATGAATTAAAACGATGGGCGGCTGCGAAGCCAGCCCGCCATTAGAATAGGCATAATATAATCCATCAGAAAGGGGCATAGCGCTGCAAAGTCCTGATTTGATAAACAAGATCAGACTTCCAGCTTGGCGTTCCGGAGGCGCAAAAAAGAATTCTGCCTCCCCCATTTCCCGAAATCACTGCTGTCATGAAGTCACGAAGGATAAAGAAATTATAGCTCAGCCTGGCAATCCGCGTTGCAGGCGTTCGGCGGCAATTTCACTCAATGGTACCACCACTTTTACGCGGGTGCCTTTCCCTGGAATAGAATCGATGCTTAATAACCCGTTGATCAATTCCGTCCGTTCGCTCAGGTTGATCATCCCCAGGCTGCCGCGATTTTCATAAGATTGATTGACCTGCTCCACATTAAAGCCAATTCCATTGTCCATTACTTCCAATACGGCCAGGTCAATTTCGCTGCGATGAGGGCGCATCCGCACCACGATTTTTTCCGCCCGGGCATGCTTTCGCGCGTTATTGACGGCTTCTTCGATAAGATAAAAGATCGTCGTTTGTCTTGAGGAATCCAGGCGCTGGATCAGGCTGTCGTCCACATCGATAAACACATTCTGATCATAGGTAGCCTTCATTTTTTCCGCCATGGCTTCCAACCCTTTTAACAATCCTTCGGATTCCAAAGTCAGTGGTCGCAGGGTAAATAACATGTGGCGAATCTCCGCGGTCGTTCGCCTTGCTAAATCTTCTACCTTTTCCAGCTCGCTTTCGAGATCTCCCTCGCCCAACTCCATCATTTTTCTCACCACATTCACCCGCATCGCGATCGCCGATACGGATTGAGTGGGGCCATCGTGAAGATCACGCGCCAGTTTTTTACGCGCCTCCTCTTGAGATTGAATAATGCGCTCTTTTTCTTCCTGTACGTCCTGGTACAATCGCGCATTTTGAATCGCCACCACCGCCTGATGACTGACCATCTCCAACAGTTCCTGGTTTTCTTCCGTAAAGAAATGTTGATCCGGGTGCGCGAACAACATCACCCCGTAGGCGTTTAACCCACGCAGCAAAGGCAGCAAGAAACCACTTTGACAATCGTGGAGCCCCACCAGATAATTCAACTCAACATCATTCGAGGGATTTTCCAGACATTCTGGTTCGCCAGTCGATAGAACTCTGGCCAGCGCGCCCTGCTTACCCGGCAGGCTATTTTTTTTATCTATCGAAGACAAACGGCGCGCAGAGCTTATTTCCAATTGGCCGACTTGATTAAAGAACAAAACCGCGCATACCATTTGATCTGCCCGGGGGTTCTCATTTAATAGCACCTTCACGCTCAGGTCGACCACCGATTCGACTACTTCCTGGTAATTCAAAGTTGCGCTGATCGCTTCAATCATTGAGAAAACACTTTGTAATCGGGAGCGCTCATCGCGTTTTACATTTCTTTCTTTTTCTTTTCGCGAGCGAACATTGCCGAAATAAATCTGTCGCAACCGGTTCACCAGCCTGACGCAGACCAACCCCACCATTCCAGCCGACAATAAACTCGCGCCTGCATATATACCAGCTGTCTCCAGGTTGATTGCGCCGTCCCAATAAAACGTCAATCCCAATTGGGTGAAACAGATCAAAGCGGCCATTATCAGCGTGCCGCGCCATTCAAAATACAACCCCGCGGAAAAAAGAGCCAACAACCCGGCCCAAACCAGCATGCCATACATCCCGCCCCCCAGCCCGAAAAACAACAGACTGATTCCCCCGTCAACGATCACACTAATCATGCGGTGAAATCGCATCCGCCGGTTTAAGATGCAAATAACCGTGATAAATGAATTCCACGCCACTGCCAGGCCCACCGCCAACCAGGTGATCAGGGACAGGCTGTCGTTAAGGGACAACGTGGCAACCACGCCGATCAACAATAACCAGCGCAAGGAAGCCGCGGCCCAATCGATGAGAAATGGAAATTCATCTTTCCGCATACGCATATCATATCTTAAAAAAAACACCGGCACTCTTCGCCTACGCGAAATGCCGGTGTTTGTAAAGAGACTGCAAAGGGATAAAGCCTTATTCCAAGACCTGCCAGAGTCGTACAGTGCCATCCGAAGAAGATATTGCCAGCTTCTTTCCATCCGGAGCAAACACCGAAGCGTTTACCGCGTCTCCAAAACCGGTTAATCGGGTCACTTCTTGCTGCGTGGCGACATCCCAGATGGTCACCAGGCTGGAAGAACTGCTGGCAAGCAGGCTGCCATCGGGGGAAAAAGAAACGCTCACGGGCAGCCCATTGGGAGTTACCAGGCGCCCTACTCCCTGACCGGAATTCGAATCCCACAATTGGACAATGGGTGTGTAGTCCTCTCCCAGATAGGCGACGCTGCCGGCGGCCAGCAGGCGATCGTCGGGTGCCAATGCCAGCCCCCCTACAAAATCCTCATGGGAGAGGAGCGGTCCCAATTGCCCGCTGGCGATGTGTGTCACCTGCACGCTGGCGCGCGCTAACCAGATGAGGAACTTACCATCCGCCGAGAATATGGCCCCGTAGACCGGCGCTGCTGTCGTGAATCCGCTCAACGTCTGTTTAAGAACGGCGCTGTTCACATCCCATAGTTCCACAGCCAACTGATCTGTGGTTCCAATCCCCAGGGTCTGGCCGTCCGGTGAAAATTCGGCAAAATAAGCCTGATTCGGCCTTTCAATCGTTTTCACCACTTCACCAGTGAGTGCGTCTCTCAATTCCACTGTTTTCCGGTCAGAAGTCACCGCCAGCAGATTGGTCTCCGGCGAAAAAGATAAAAGAAAATATGGATCCTGAATTTGAACATTTGCCAGGGTATCGAGGGTATTCCCATCCAGAAGCACCAGCCCGTTTTGGGATAACACCGCCAATCGAGAAGAATCTTGCGACCAGATCAGCCGGTAAGGCATGGGCACATCTACTTTACTGGTCTCCACCAGACGACTGGCGTTTTGGGGCAAAATCATCTGCGGGGCTCCGCTGGGAACCGGTTGAGTAGTGGGTATTGGAGTGGGTTCGGGGGGAACAGCGGTGGGAATTTCGGTGGGGATATCGCTTGCTGTGGGTTGCGCGATCTGGGTTTCCACCGCTTTTTGGTTTTCGGTGGGGGTTTCGCTCCCCGGCAGCAGATTGCAGCCTGAAACAACCAGCATTCCGAACAGCAGCAAAATGATTGTCACTCTTCTCATCATGATTCACCTGCAACTTTCAAATTCATCAACGCGCAAATACTCTTTGCCATCCCAACAGCACCTGACTGCGGGCTGCCCGCGCTTCAGGTATCAGCACCAACCAGCTTTGACCGGTGGTGTAGGTTTCATCTTTTACCTCAGAGATTACTCCACTATCATCCCAGACAAACAAAGAGGAACCCGCGCACCCCAAACGGTAAGTACCCCAACCGCCCTCGGCAAAGGCAGTGGCGGGTGCGCCACTGTCCAGGATCACTTCGGCTTCTGCGGTTTGCCGCAGTAACAGCCACCGCTCTCGAGAAAGGCGCAACGTATACCCATCCGTCTCTCCCCGCCCCCGGCAGCGCAGTTCTACGGCTGCCGAGGCATTATCCTGCAAAGCCAGGCTCACCTCAATTTGAGAATCAGCCATGGTTTGAGCTTCCTGGTTATCGATGATTTGACTCTCGATGAAAATAATGTCCTCAAAATCAACCCGCATCGCGGGACGATTTCGATAGGTTATAAAACTGACCTGATCAGCGGGCAGGCTTGCCCATCCACCGGTCAAGCTGTCTGGCCCGGAGAACCTGGTTTCGAAAATCAGCAACCAGGGATTGGGTGTTCCCAATGTGGAAGGTTCTCTGGTTGGACCTGTGGGTGAGCGGGTGGGCGCTTTGGTGGGGAGGGGGGGTGTGATAGCGGGGGCATCCGTGGGAGTAATCGCTGTGCTGGATGGCGACTGCGTTGGTTGAATAACCTGGCTGATTTCGACGCGGGGACCAGAAACGGTTGGCTGGGGAAGAATTTCAGGCAGCCACCAGGCAACGTTGATTCCCAAGATGATCGTCACCAAAACGGATAGCAAGAAAACAGCCAGTAACATCAGGCCAAATACCAGCCCAACGATCCACCAGCGCGGATTCGCTTTCATTTCAAAACCCAGTACGCCTCAAGAAGACTTGCCGGGAGAGTGGTTATTGGGAATGGGACAAATTCGGGTTCATCCGCGACGTACAATGACGGCCCGCTGGTAAAGATTAATCGCCTGCCTTGCGCGCCCCATCTTGGAAAACTGGCCGGACGGTCAAAAATCTGGCGGGGTTCGCTGGTACGAGTACCGACCCACACCCCCGCTTGCGAGCCGGCTGCGGAATAAGACCACGCCCAAACCCCGCTTACGGAAGAAATTTCCGGGATCATCCCGGCTACATTGGAAGGAATGTTGAAAGTTACCTGTTCAGGAGTAATCGCTACCAGCTCATCATCGTAAGTCATGACATAAAACAAGCGCGCGTCCGGCTGCCACAACACACTGACCGTTTCTTCACTGGATAAACTGCGGGGCAATCCTCGCGCGCCGGGGATAAAATACATACCCGCTTCCAACGGCGATGAGCTGCAGGAGCAGGCGTCCGCCAGGTCTTCATCCACGCTCAACATCACGTTTCCGCTGCCAGGGTCCACCGCAATATCATTGAAGCAGCCTCTGGTTAGATCAGATGCCAGCGCAGTTTCGACATCGATGCGCCGCAAATTATACCCATTACAGGTGGGGTCTTTACTGTAAAGTAATGCCTCGCGCGGGCTTGCCCAACCTGCCAGCTCTTCCCCTTTACTGGAAGTGGTATACAGGGTAACCCGTCCGCCACTGGCAAAGGGCGGCGCGGCATACACACCGCGCATGGTCACAGCGTCGTCTTCTCCAAAAGCGGAAGCCACAAAATACATCACATAACTACCATCTCGAGACCACTGTGGGTTGAATTCCTGGTATGGATCTTCGCTCAAGCGGGCAATCTCACCCTCTTCAACTGAATAGACATACACATCCGCGGAAGATTGATCCATCAAAGCAATAAACGCCAGGCTTTTTCCATCCGGTGACCAGCGCAGACTTTTCTGCTCAGTAATCGCCCTTACCGCTTCCGGACTGCGGCTTTGGGTGTTTTCATCCGCTTCCGTTTGGATCAGTGAGATGTTTGCTTCCTCTACCAGGTCAGGGAAACGCACTACATGCAAAGTCAAACCATATACTCTGGAGTCTACTTCTTCAGTGATATAGGCGATCCGGCCCCCTTGTGGCGCAATGGCGTCTTGTAGCAACGCGGGAGCAATTAAGCTTTTATTGGTCACCAAAGTCAGCTCAGTTCCATCAGGTGCCAGCGCGTAAATTCCCCGCGAAGTCCGCATTAATAACCAGGGTCCTTCGGGTGCGCGTTGCATCAAATTTGGCGCCGCGGTCGGCTCAAGTGATGGCAACAAGGTAGGGCGCGGTGTCTTTGTCTGCGTGGGTGTGGGTGTCACGCTGGCAGTGATGCTGGGTAAGCGGGTGGGGGTATGCGTGCGGGTCGGGGTGGGCGAAATGGAAGGTGTCACTGTGTTGGTCGGGGTAAAGGTGACTGTCGGCGCGTCCCGCCAAATGTATGCCACCATGCCCGCCGTACCAGCCGCGCCCAGAACCAGCACCCAACAGGCAAACGCCATTAACAATGCCAATGGAATCAACACATACAGATATTGTTTTCGCCAGCGCAATTTCGGTTTTGCTGGTTCCAATTCCAACAACATCTCCGGAGGCGC
>ENA-ORXD01002262-ORXD01002262.1-sediment-metagenome-genome-assembly--contig:-NODE-2262-length-13240-cov-19.417838_pt1 | contig 13240 bp, 6 predicted proteins | sample MGYA00237862_ERZ511471 | MGnify/ENA metagenome assembly ERZ511471 | reverse complement strand
CCTCGGTCGGGATCTTTTCGCCCCTGTCGGTCAGGTCTTCCAGGTACACCTCGATCGCCTCCTTTGCCATTGCGATCGCCTCCTCGATCGTGCCGCCGAAGGTGACGCAGCCCGGAAGCGTCGGCACCGTGACGGTGTAGCCTCCCTCCGGCTCTTTTCGCAGAAGAATGCGATAGGTGATCTGGTGCATGTCCCTTTTCTCCTGGTGGTTCGATCTGTTGTGGGGGGTTATGGCAGGGCGGGGGCCGACTTCTGGCCCCTCCGACTCTTTCAGCATTTTCAGCAGGTTTTCAGCATCTGCCGCGAATATAAACAGGCGAGGAGCGGCCCCTGTACCGACTGTACTGTACAGATAGAGAGACGCGTCTCTCTCTTCGTACTTAATTACAGCAAAACAGACACACAGCCTCCGGGGCCGGTTCCAGTGTGGGTGTGTGCGTGTGTGTGTGTTCTCCTGAATGCTGTAAACGTTCGTGTGATCTTGGCGTTTGGTGGCAGGAATTTGAATCTGGCTGATTTATTGCGTCCTTTTGGTTACAGCGCCTGCTGAAAGCTGCTGTAAATATGGGTGAGGTGCTGCAAGAGTTCCTGCCGGGGGATGATAATGGTTGCGAGGGTCTGTTCGAAACCCTTATGATACACGACCGGCGATCACGCTCTTCGATGACCGCTGCGGCACAGATCACGATCTCGGAGGAGACGCTGGCTCTGCTGAGGAAGATGGGGCATGAGGGGGAGAGCGACGACGAGATCATCAGGCGGCTGATCAGGGGGCGGGTGGTCGTTTCCCTGGACGCGGGGTGGAACCGGATCCTGGAGGAGGATGAGTTTTTCTCGGTGGAGAAGATCTTATGGGTGCGTTTTGTTCTGCTATCCGCTCACGCGAAGGCGAGAAGCTGCGAAGAGGGGTTTTAGATTCTCCCCGATCCATAGTGGTTTGTCGTGGGATGCCTCCCATCAGAAATGAGAGGGGTAGTTGGCGGTGTGTTTATTCTATCTTGGGATGGCAAATGTCAGAATGATATTTTGGCCAGCGAATTAGATCCGATAGATCTAAAACCTTTATCTGAGGGCGATTCACTACCAAATGCTGTTTCAATTTAATTTCCTGAATAACATTTTGTGTGTGTCAATATAATTAAATATTTTTTATTTTTGAAATTTATTTTAAATTTATTGAATTTCTTTTAGATTTTTTTAATAAACTATATCTTTGATCAGGCCAAGTATAGATTATTTTATGCCGGACTCACGCTCTGATCTGTCAGATGAAAGTATCGAGTCTTTCAACTCAAACAATTTAATATTGGCATTGGAAAATTTCACGAATGACGATCCTGCAGTTAAAAGTAAAGCGAAATCATTTATAAAATCCTTATCTGAAGAAAGTGTGTCTCTCAAAATGGTGATTGAGACCGATATTCTGAAAATATATCATGAAATGTTTGATATTCAAGAGGAATGTTACAACTTAAAATTAAGAGGGGGCGAGATTCAAAAGGATATATCAGACAAAAAGGCTCTCATCTCAGATATTGCGAAAAAATATGGAATATCAAAAATGGATCTCGCTCCGGATGAGGTCTTGAAGAAAATATACGACTCAATTGAAAAAAAGAGGATCGATCAAATAAATAAGAAAGGATATCTTGAATCTAAAATTGAGAGTCTCGAACGGCAAAAAAAAGATTTGGAGAATAAAGTCCGTACCATTCAAACACTGAATACTCAGAGAGATGGGATAAAGGAGAACATTAAAAAGCAAAAGATTGAGATTCAAAATTCTTATTCGTCAAATTTTCGACCGTTTACTTATACTGACAAGCCAATAACACGTTTTATGGTATATTGTGGTGATTTCGCAGAGGATTTCCTGTATGATTCTGTTTCACTCCATCTTTCTTCAATCACCCCTTCACATATATCCTTTAAAAGACCACATTTGCCATCTTGGTTTATCGAAAATTATCAGGAATGGTGGAATACAAAAAAGGATGCCGAACGTAACAATCTCTCAGGTGAAGATAGATCTGGAGCGAGGAGCCCCTATCTTTCTTTTGACTATTCAAAAGCCAATCTAAAGTTAATCATACCTGAACAGGTTTTCTCTGATGGAGATGTGTCTGAGTGTTATTTGGTCGTAATGGGCGGCGCAAAGATAATTTCAGAAAAATGGATCCCGTTATATGATGGTGAAAAAGGGGTTATTACTGAACAATGTGCGATCCCTGTTGAATTTCCGTCTGCGTTGTATTCAGTTGAGATGTCTGTTGCTGGCGATGCAAAATCATGGATAATCGATGGCATCGTCGAAGAAAGACCCTATTTACTTTTTGACTATGATAATGGTAAAATGCTGAAAGGCAACGCCGAAATTACAAAAAAATTCTGTATTATTCTCCACGAATCACAGAACATTCAACCCGATGAAGTAATTTTAGAATCAAGCAAACTCTATGGAGATTGGGGTCAATATTGGCTCTATGTTGTGGATCCTGAAGGATATGGCCGTATATGTATCGGAAGTGTTGAGGATGACCAACATCCTGAACTAAATCGGAACCCTCTGGATGTCCTTTTTCAAACCGACAAAAAAGACCCATCTTTGCGCGTGAATGATCAACCAACCTTCATTGATAGTGTACCCCTGATATCTATTTTGTTTGAAGATAAGCATACGCTCTTGAAATCGCAGATTTCAATTCACCCACTCTGCGAGAGTACGCTAGATAAAGCGAAATTCATCTCATTTTCTGAAAATGCAAACATTTTGATCATTGATGAACAGAAGGGCAAATGTACGATCGACCTCTCTTCTGAATATCTATTGGGACCGAATTCGTTCGGGTCTTTTGTTGTGAGAATACGAAACTCGGACTGCAGGTTGAGTGCTACCTATGCTTTTTCGCTGGTTCGACATTTCACTTACTCTTTTTCAGAACCGATATATCTCGTAGATAGCAGGGACAGAGTTCACGCAAAGATTCGGTGTCCTCCGAATGTCCATATAGAGGTGGATACCCCAGGTGACGTACGGAAAGAAGCGTGGGGATACACCTGGAAGGGAAAGTCTGAGTCTCGTGTTACAGGAATTCTCACTTACGATTTAAATAAAGACCGAGCCTTCTCATATCCATTTGCGATCTCTATTCCTCAATTTGGATGGTGCTTTGAAACTGGAAAAAAAGATTCTGCACATCCGATATATAGAAAATCCTTAACTCTATCTGACTTTGACTATGCATCTCTGGGCCGTGATCTATCTCTGAGTATTTATCTTCCGGATAAGTATGAGGGCAATGGTTCTCTGTTCCTAAATCCCGGAGATCAGTACGTTTCTGCCCGTGTTTCGGAGGGACAGGGATGTTTCTCCCTTTCACGCTTTGAAGATACAATTTCAACAATTAAAGATTCAAAAATTGATTTTTGTTTCTCTCTTGATTCTGAAAAAAATTCTATTGATCATACGGTGTTATTCTCACTGATCCGATGGGATATTAATGATTTTTCATATATTTTCAATGAAACTGATAATGGAGTCAGGGCACTTATCCTGTCCTGGGATGAGAATGACACTGTTAAAAATCGTTCAATTATCCTCTGGAAAATGGGTAAAAATGAAAGCAAAGCACGAAGAGTAGTCACTGTGAATATACCCGATGGAAAATACGATCACACTATTGTAATAAATCGGAAAGAATTTTCTGCTGGCATATATTATGTTCAATTTATTCGACGGATAGACGATTGGGCTGTTCCCCAGGTTGAATTCGCAGGGGAAAGTGTGCGGAATATTTTCCAGATCACCGTTGAATTGGAGAGTAAAACACTCCTGGAGGATGGCGATGCATATATGGCTTCAGGAAAATATCTCGAGGCAATCGAATGCTACAAAGAACTCCAGCGTCAGAATCTTGAACTGGGGGAAATCTGGAAACAAAAAATTATGAACGTACTCATCTATCCTAAGGATTTTCACGGAGCCTTCACGTTATTTTATCAGCTTCTTAATAACTCCAGAGAGATGTCTGAGACTGATTATTCTTTTATTGCATTCCGGATCTTCAGTAATATCCTCAGGCCGGAATATCATTTGGCCGCTGAAATGTGGTTTACCGCGATCAAACTTCTGAAAGGTCTGGGAGCATGTGGTTCAAATACCGTTCGCCTTGTTATCTTGGATAAATCGGAGAGGGCCCTGGCTCAGATCCGCGCTTCTCATCATCTCTCTTTCCAGGAAAAACAGTCTATTATACAGGAGTTTAATGTTCTTATTGAATGCTGCAGGATCTGATGGAATAAATTGCGTTTATAAATGGGATGGGGTATTGGATGTCACTTAATCCATTAAAATTTACAGCAGAGATCGGGTCTCGATATCAGCGCTATATCACAACAACATATAACATCAGTGATCCTGAACTCCAAACATTATTTTATAAGGAGTTAGAGGAGCAGACTTTGATTAAGGGTCCAATCCTTGAAGCCACACCCCCGTTTAAAAAAGGATGTACCCTTCAGAATCTCGTTGACGAAGGGGTATTATCCCCCCTTATGGCACTGCTGAACCAGGATGAACTCCCCCTGAATAGACCACTTTACCTTCATCAGGAAAAGGCCCTTAGAAAAGCAATCCCCTCTCGAAAAAATCTGGTCGTCGCAACAGGAACCGGCAGTGGAAAAACTGAAATCTTCATGCTGGTGATTATCAACGAGCTGTTCAGACAGAAAGAGCGAGGAGAACTGGATCCAGGAGTTCGGGCTCTTCTTCTCTATCCAATGAATGCTCTTGTAAACGATCAACTCAAGAGAATGCGACGTTTGTTCTCCGACTGCATGGATATTACGTTTGGCAGATATACAGGAGAAACAGAAACGTCCCAAGTTGCAGCAGAAGAAAAATTCAGACGACTCTATGGGGTAAGTCCCTCCTCGAATGAGTTGATCTCTCGTGAGGTGATGCGGGAAACTCCTCCTCATATTCTTTTGACGAATTATGCAATGCTAGAATATCTTTTGTTAAGACCATCAGACAATGTTTTTTTTGATGGAAAATTCTCTGAACATTGGCAATTTATCGTTATTGATGAGGCACATACCTATAATGGCGCAAAGGGGATCGAAATGGCAATGCTCTTGCGGCGTCTTAAAGAGCGCGTTGTCTGTTCCGAACCCCGTGCCCTACAGTGTTTTGCAACAAGCGCTACATTAGGGCATGGTTCAGGAGATTATCCTTCAATATGTTCTTTTGCCTCCAACCTATTTGGCGAACCTTTTGAGGTTGATGCCCTTATCGCTGCTGAGAGAGAACCTTTCGCCTGCGAATCGCCCTGGGGCAGACCATCTGCAGGTCTATATGGCAGATGGAGATCGCTTCTCTCTTCAGACTGTACGGAAGGGGTGATTTCTCAACTGATTGTTATCGGCAGAGATAGTGGTGTTCCTGATACAATACTTCATAACGCTGAATTATCAGCACACGGGTCAGTAAATGCATTCCTTCACGCTGTTCTTTCGCGTGATGAAAGAGTGGTCCTTCTTCAGCAGATCCTTTCTGAGCAACCTCAATCGCTCTTTACGATAGGGCGTCAGATATTTTCTGACGAGTCTGATCCAGACGGTGCCCTTATCTCGCTGGTTGAACTGGCAGTAAAAGCCCGGAACCATTCCTCTGACAATACCCTCCTCCCTGCTCGGTATCATCTCTTTGTCCGGACGATAGAGGGGTGTTATCTGCGGTTTTTCCCTCAAAAGGAGATCTACCTGGAGCCCGTGAGCGAGATAACCGTTGAAAATGAGAAGTATAAAACATTTGAACTCGCTGTCTGTCGATATTGTGGTACTCCCTATATTGTGGGAAAAGTTGTTGAAAAAATCCTTAAACAATCGATAAACTCATTTGACGAAGATGAGCAGGAGCTTGAATATTTTATGCTCTCGAAATCAGTAGCTCTGTCTGAAAAGAATGAAGATGATGATGTTGAGTCTGAGGGTGTTACTGAGATCCAGGGTGAAGATTATCTCTTATGTGGTAAGTGCGGTTCAATCGATCGTGCAAACCGGCGTTCTCCTATCTGTTCATGTGGGGTAGAATATCTGGTCCAGGTAAAAAAGATCAGATCGAAAGGTCAGATAATTCATAAGTGCCCGGTGTGTACGCGTTTAAACGTGAAAAACTCAATAGTCCAGAGATTTTTACTTGGGAAGGATGCTGTTCCAAGTGTTCTTGCAACTACGTTGTATCAGAATCTTCCTGATATTAAAATACCATCTATAAAGCCTGCTTTAAAAGAAAATGATGGCTGGGTGTCCGATATGTCCTCCACCCAGTCATCTGGGGTTTCAGGCGATAAAAAACGAAATTTACTCATTTTTTCTGACAGCAGACAAGATGCGGCATTTTTTGCACCATATCTCAATCAGACATATGCTCGGATCCTTCGACGTAAATTGATCATCGAGGTAATTAGAAACAATGGTTTGAAAATCATTGACAATGAGTGGCGTATCACCGATCTTATTCCTCCCCTTCAGAAAAAAGCGGCCTCTATTGGTCTGTTGAATGACCTCACACCGCAGGCACGGTCGGATGAAATAAAAAAATGGGTGATGGCGGAATTTATTGGGAGAGGAGCAATAGGAAGTCTTGAAGGATTGGGGTTGATGGGTTTTTCCCTCATCAAACCACCAGGGTGGTCACCTCCACCTCCCCTTTTAATGGATCCATGGAATCTAACTGATGAGGAGATCTGGGCGCTTTATCAGGTTCTATTTGATAGTTTCAGGCAGAGTGGGGCGGTTCAGTTTCCTGATGGCATCAGTCCCGAAGATGAGTTTTTTCAGCCTGGCAACTATCAGTTTTATCTCCGTTCTAGAGACTCATCGCAAAAATATCATATTCTCAGCTGGAATCCAAAATCATCCTACTCAAATGCACGTTTTGACTATGTGATGCGAATTGCAAAAACAATTGATCCTTCCATTACCGAAGATGATTGCCTGACGGTGATTGAAAAGATCTGGCAGATCTGCACCCCTGGAGACTTCCACCAGCTAAATGGGTATTTTGTCCAGAAAACCCTGAATATGGAGGGAGTGGTCTATCTGATGAAGCCCGAGATGTGGAAGATTACATCTCCCCTCATTGATCCACACACACAATGGTATTACTGTGATCGGTGCCGTACGCTCACGACTCACAATATCAGAGATGTCTGCCCCCGTTACCGTTGTAATGGGAAACTCCGACCCTGTGATCCAGACGAGATGATGGCCCAAAATCACTATTATAATCTCTACAAGGACTTGGATCCTGTTCCACTGAAGGCTGAAGAGCATACTGCTCAGTTAAAATCCGATGCTGCTGCTGAACTTCAACAAAAATTTATTGAAGGAAAGGTAAATGTTCTCAGTTGCTCAACGACATTTGAACTCGGCGTTGATGTCGGTGAACTCGAAGCTGTTTTCTTAAAGAATGTCCCGCCTTCAGCGGCAAATTATATCCAGCGCGCTGGACGTGCCGGAAGGAGGACTGATTCAGTAGCATTCGTGACGACATTCTGTCAGAGGCGATCTCATGACCTCACATACTTCCGGAATCCCCTGCCCCTTGTGCAGGGTATAATACATCCACCGTTCATTGAACTGAAAAATGAAAAAATAATTAAAAGGCATATTTTTTCAGTTCTTTTGGCAGAATTCTGGCGAAAATACCCTGCGTCGTTCTCAACAGTTGAGAATTTTTTCCTGAACGAGAGTGTCAATTATCCCCATCAGTTCCGTCTATTTTTGGATTCCCGTCCTCAGTATCTGATAGAATCACTTCTACGCATCGTGCCGGATGAGATGCACAACGTTATGGGTATTGAGGAATGGTCATTTGTCAGTGATCTCTTCCAGGAATATCCGAATTCGTCGAGTGCAATTGGGAATGGACTTATGGACTGTGTTGAGGCAAAGGTGCGTGAAGAAATCGACGGACTGAAAAAGATATATCAAGAGCGTGCTGGGCAATTTAAAGAGACGAATGGTATCACATACCTCATGAATACAATAAAAAGACGAAAGATTATCGACTTTTTATCTTCGAACAACGTACTTCCCAAATATGGCTTTCCTGTTGATGTTGTAGATTTACAGATTAATTATCCATCAAAAATAACAAATTCTCTGGAGCTGCAGAGAGATTTGAAAATTGCATTATCTGAATATGCACCTGGGAGTGAGGTTGTAGCAGCAGGAAATGTCTGGAAATCTCAATATATTCGAAAAAATCCGAAACATGCCTGGAGGATGTATGACTATGTGATTTGTGATAGGTGTTATCGATATCACAGTGTCATGTCGGAACTTGGTCAGTCCATTGAAAGGTGTGATGCCTGTGGGAATGATCTCTCCGGAGCAAGAACCCGTGGGAAATTTATCATTCCTGAGTTTGGGTTTCTTACGACCAGGGAAAGACCAGGAAGTGTTACCGAAAAAAGACCTCGAAAAACCTATTCCACACATGCCTATTATTCTGGTGAGCGATCCCCTGAAAAAAAGATCTCCCTGAGTTTAGGGAGTGGCATCGAATTGAATGCTGAATCTGCAACGCATGGTAAATTAGGTTTGATCAATAATGCTGGCAATAGGCATTTTAACGTCTGTCCGCTCTGTGGTTATGCCTTTCCGAGAACTCAAAATATACCTCAAACCCATAATGATCGATGGGGAAGAAAATGCAATGGGAAATTCAGGCCATTGGATTTGGGGCATGAATACCTTACTGATGTGTTGCAAATTGAATTTGTCAATTATACCGAGACGGATTCTGATCTGTGGCTTTCACTTCTCTATGCAACGATAGAAGGTATTAGCGGTGGATTGGGTATTGATCGGAGTGACCTCGATGGTTGTTTATATCCTTCACAGAAAGCACCCCTGATACCTTCATTAATCATTTTTGATAATGTGCCTGGTGGTGCAGGCCATGTTAAACGAGTGATTGAAGATGAACAGACGTTACTATCTGTATTTCAAACTGCTTTGCAAAAATTGAAGGGTTGTACCTGTGGTGGTGATGATGGGCATGCGAGTTGTTATGGCTGCTTGAGAAACTACTCAAATCAATTCTGCCATGAAAATCTGGACCGAAAAAAAGTGATTGATTTCTTTGAAAAAATTGGGATATAATCTATTACGTTAGATGAAATATCGACTTCAGTGCAAAGACGATTCGGGCGGTTAGGCTCTTTTTTTGTCTTTTTTCCTGTGGTTTTAATATCTTATCTGTGCCTGCATTTTGATCGTCTGATTTCAGGCTCTCAGGATCTGATTGTGTATGCTGATCTGGAATTCTGGATGTATGTTGAAGGTTTTTAGTCTGTTCTGTTATCTGGACGAAATTGGATCCCTTTTCTGTTGGCTTTTCTTTCTCTGATGAATGATTTTTGGTCGCTGTTGTCTGATCCTTCTCTTTTTTTTCTTTTAATATTTGGGATACTGCGATTGCGACGGTATTTGAGTGGATCTTGGGATCGAACTGGTTTGGAATAGTATTATTATATCCTGTTGTTGGTTTTTCCGTTAGTTCTAGCGAACCAACCTCATTTTTGATCTCTATATTATCTATTTCGTGAATGCATGGCGTCTTTGATGGCGCCTCTGGAGCGAGTGACGACAATCCTTCATTATTGGTAGTTCTCCCTGAAGCCCCATTCGTTCGGGTGACGACTTCTGTTTCTTCCTTCAGCAGTGTTTCTTCTGGTATGTCTTCCTGGGACTCGTCTTTCTCGGGTGTGTGCTCCTCGTTCTCCTGACTTGCGATGACGACTTCGGTTTCCTCCTCCTGTGGTGTTTCTTCAGGTGTGTCTTCCTGGGACTCTTCTTTCTCGGACGTGTGCTCCTCGTCCTCCTGACTTGCGATGACGACTTCGGTTTCTTCCTCCTGCGGTGTTTCTTCAGGTGTGTCTTCCTGGGACTCTTCTTTCTTGGGAGTTTGCTCCTCGTCCTCCTGACTTGCGATGACGACTTCGGCTTCCTCTTTCTGTGGTTTTTCTTCAGGGGTGTCTTCCTGCAACCCTTCGATTTCTGAAAAGGATCCAAAGTCTACGAATCTTTGTGTTTTATCTTCTTTCTCAAATATTCGAGAAAGATTTTTGATCTCCTGCAGTAGATCTGGATAAACATCAGTATCTTTCTCAATGGTTGAAAGAATGGGGCCTATATCGTGACTGATATCATGAACGTCCTTATCATCTTCGGCGATCTGTTTGATTTCAGATATGAGTGCACTATAATACGCGTTCTTTGCATGTTTGTACAGGATCGTTTCCGGGATCAGATCTGGAGACTCCTCACAAAGTGTATGGTAGTATGGTGACTGTGAGATCAATGTCTCGTAGCGTTCACTCAGGCAATCCTGATTGCCTCGTGCTTCTTCAATTTGACTTGATAATGCCTGTATTTTTTCAATATCTCTATATTCTTCAAGAAATAGGGTATTTGTCTTGATCTCGTCCAAATCTTGGAGATGCTCAGAAACTTCATGTTCAATCTTTTCTTTTGCAACTTCAAATGTTGGAAGGTATTTGCCCTCCTTTCCAGTTATTTCAGATGTGACCTTTTTCAATTCTCTTTCTTTGGATTCGAGATCCTGTTCTTGAAAAAATGTTTTTTTCTGTTGATTTAACCAATATTCTGTTTCGTATTTATCTTGTGGGTTTACCAGTTCTCGGTTGACAAGGGGCGCTACAATATGCTCAAAATATTCTGGAATCATTGATTTTGGAATGATGCCATGCATCAATATTGGCGTTATATATTTTCGTGCTTCGGGTATATCGACAAGTATCATTCCTTTTCTTTTGATATAAGAGCGAAAAAACATTCCAAGTTTCGATTGATTATTCGTGTCAAGTCCCTTCAGGTCACTTGAAACCGCAGACCAGTAGTCCCCTTCATTATAGCGTTCGATCCCCTTCCAGACCAGATAGCATGAGAGAACTCCTGGAGCCTCATCTATCACATCATCAAGGTTTTTCTGTAATGTTCCTGAAAGTCTATTCTGTAGCAGTCCGGTGATTACTTCTATATCTTGATTATTCAGAGGTATTTGCCCTAATAACTGAATATCTACGGTTTGTTGATCTATGATATTCTCGCACTCAGACAAACTTTGACATGATTCCAACATCTGGATACACGATTTTAAATTTAATCTTGCCTTGTTATTTAGTTTACGGAATTAATCTTTTTTGATAGTTATATTGTTAAATACTCTAATTTATGGTTGATTTAGTGACATTCCTTTTAAACTCAGGTCTGTGTTTTGTTGGTCCAGTACTTTACTCATTTTTGCTCCTGGAATCGAATGATATGGCCTCGCGCGACACCGCTAAGAAAGAGGTGAGAGTATCTGGATACCGGACTTTGCATTCTCGCGTCGAGAGCGTGAGATCATTGGGGAAGAACAAAGTCTCACGCGAAGGGGCCTCTGGTGCCTCCCTCAAAGAGCTTTAGAGGATTTCGAAAACCCCTCGGGCAATGCTGTCCATCTATACGGGATATATATGGCGCATCTCAGATGGGGGGTTAATTGAAGAAGTCCTCATTAGCGAATTAACGGGGCCGCGTCGAACAGGAGATGGAGACAGCGTTCGGGGCCTCTCAATCAGGATAGGAGTATTTGTGGATGTTGGGGTGAATCAAACGTCGAGTAGGATCTAATTTGAATCAAAAAAGGATTTAATAAATCTGTTATTCCCCGATCTCCCCCCGCACCGTCAAAAACACCGGCCCCCGCACATCCACCTTCCGCTTATTATCCGTAATATACCGCATCGCCCATTCCGGTATCCTCAAATTCACGTCAGAAGGCGTCTTCGCCATCTTCACCTGCACGCTCGCCGCCTCGCCGCAGCGGGCCGCCTCCTCGATCCTGGCCGCCGCCAGGTTCGCCGCCGCCGTGAGGTACGAGATCCCGGTCGGGGCGCCGTTTGCCCGGACGTCCGCGAACTTCTCGGTGTCGGGGACGCCGAGCACCTTGCCCTCCTGCACGAAGAGCTTGTTAGAGGTGGCGGGACCGGAGAGACAATCGAAGCGCTGGACACTTTCGACACCGTTCTTTTTTGTAGCGGGCACGAGGGGTGCCGATCCGTGACATACGCCACTGTAGGGTCTCATCCTCTTCCCGGTCCGGCGAGATCGACGCGACAGGTAAACGATTGCGTCAGAAACGGTATATATTGAAACGGATATATTTCAGGCAGTGACGACCGGAGGCGCGAGTGACAACCATGCACACATCATATTTCATACCCGGACTCTTTCTTCTTCTCATCTGCACCGCAGGCTGCAGCGGACTTACGGACCGGACCTTCACCCTCCCTGCCGAAACATCGGGTCCGCCGCTCACCGCCCTCTGGGAAGGAGCCGTGGAGGCGACCGGCATCGACGAAGAGAGCGGTCTGGTGAGCGAATTCACCCTGCTCAGGGGAGGGGACGGCCATATCGTCCTGATGGACCTCTCTTTCTCCGGTGACGTGAACGGAGAGCGACGACACTTCAATGCCTACCGCCGGCAGAGCGGCACCGTGACGGTCAGACCGATCACAGAACGTTCTCCCGCGGGCCTCAGTCATCCCGGCCGGGTCTTCGGGGATCTCGAAGCCCTCGGTTCGAACACCTCGTTCTGGGAGAACGACTGGAGCATTCACCTGAAAAATATCCGGGGCGCGACCTACAGGAGTGAATCCTTCCCGGTGTATCTCCTGGAGAACGGAACCCTCGTCTCTCTCGATTGGGTCTCGACCGCGGGTGCGCCGTCGCAGGTCTATTACTTCTCCTTCTGCAAGACCGGGGTCTTCGACGGGTCCGCAGCGAGTGAGCAGGGAGGCGGTGCCACGGCATTCGTCGGCCGGGGCGAGTGTTCCGTCATCTTCACGCCGGAAGAACTGGAAAAAACGTCGTACCAAAAAATGGACGGGGGAGAGGACGATCTCGTGTTCCCCTCATAAAACAGTTGCGAGTTGTCGGGCCCGGCACGAGAGGTTCGCCGGCCCGTTCACTCCCTGATCTCCCCCCGCACCGTCAAAAACACCGGCCCCCGCACATCCACCTTCCTCTTATTATCCGTAATATACCGCATCGCCCATTCCGGTATCCTCAGATTCACGTCAGAAGGCGTCTTCGCCATCTTCACCTGCACGACCACGCCCTCGCCGCAGCGGGCCGCCTCCTCGATCCTGGCCGCGGCCAG
>ENA-ORXD01002261-ORXD01002261.1-sediment-metagenome-genome-assembly--contig:-NODE-2261-length-13256-cov-4.473481_pt1 | contig 13256 bp, 9 predicted proteins | sample MGYA00237862_ERZ511471 | MGnify/ENA metagenome assembly ERZ511471 | reverse complement strand
CGATCACGCGGCGCTCGCGGTGCGTCAGCGAGTTGAGCACGGCGTTGAGCTCTTCCTTGCGCATGATCTCGCTCACGGCGTCGTGCGGGACGGCCGCCTCCACGTCCTCGATGAAGTCGCCGAGTTGCGAGTCTTCCTCCTCGCCGATCGGCGTCTCGAGACTCACAGGCTCCTGGCTGATCTTGAGGATCTCGCGCACCTTCTGTGGCGTGGTGCCCATCTCGGCGCCGATCTCCTCGGGCGTGGGCTCGCGGCCCATGTCCTGCAGCAGTTGGCGCTGGATGCGGATGAGTTTGTTGATCGTCTCGACCATGTGCACGGGGATGCGGATGGTGCGCGCCTGGTCGGCGATGGCGCGTGTGATCGCCTGGCGAATCCACCACGTCGCGTAGGTGCTGAATTTGTAACCCTTGCGGTAGTCGAACTTCTCGACGGCGCGAATGAGGCCCAGATTGCCCTCCTGGATGAGATCGAGGAAAAGCATGCCGCGCCCCACATAGCGCTTGGCGATGGAGACCACGAGCCGCAAGTTGGCCTCGATGAGCTTCCGCTTGGCCTCCCTGTCGCCGCGCTCGATGCGCCGCGCGAGCGAGACCTCTTCCTCGGCGGTCAAGAGCGGCACGCGCCCGATCTCCTTGAGGTACATGCGCACGGGGTCGTTGGTGAGCGTCTTCACCGTGAGATCCAGCTTGGGCAGCAGATCCTCGTCCGCCTTGGTGTCGACGGTCTCGCCGTCCACCGATCCCTCGGCCTCGATGATGTCGATGCCGAGATCGGCGAACAGGTTGTAGATGCTGTCGATTTGGTCTGGGCTGAGATCGACGTCTTGCAGCGCCTCGGCGACGTGGTCGCTCGTCAGGTAGCCCTGCTCGCGCCCCTCGTCGACGAGCAGACGCACCTCGTCGATGGCCAGTTCGGCGACGTCGGATTGTTTGGTGCGATCTTCGGCGAAGTCGGTCAAAACAGGTCCCTCACCCTTCGTCAGACTCGTCGTCAACGGGCATCGCGCGGATGGCCTCGCGCAGCGAGTGGCGCACGGAGTACAACTGCGCCAGCTCTCCAGCCCGGTCGTCGCCGCCGGCAGCCGCGCCGGTGGCTTTGAGCCGCGCGATGAGGCGGCTCACCTTGGCCTCCTGGAGCCGCAGAAACAGCTCCCGCACGACGGCGGAGCTGAAGCGCTCACGGCCGGCGCGCACCACCACCTCGGCGAAGGCCTCGTTCTCGTCGCCGGCGTCGTCGCGCTCCGCCGTGTGCTCCGTATTCCCCGCTCCACCGACCTCCAGTCGCTCCCTGACGCGACGCAGGGCTGCGCGCGTCTCGGCACCGGCGAAGAAGCTCTCGTCGACGCCGGCGAGCGCCGCGCGCCCCTCCTCCGGCAACGCCAGACAGGCGGCCAGCAAACGTACCTCCAGCTCGTGGCTGCCGCCGATGGCGGCGCGCGCGACGTCGCTCGCCGCCGTCCGCCGCGGCCCCCGCGTCTCGCCCTCGGGCGCGCTCTGCCGCACGCCTCCCGCCTCGTCGACGGCGCCCCGGCCGTCCTTGACGAGGAGGTAGCTCGCCGCCTCGTCCGAGAGGCCCAACCGGTCGGCGACGTAGCGCAACTCCTCGTCGCGCTCAATAGGCGTCGCAGCCTCGGAGAGGACCTCCTTGAGTCGCGCGAAGGCGCGCGCCCGCCCGTCCGGCCGGTCGAGGTCGTGACTGTCAAGGGCCAAGCGGACGTGGAATTGTAGCAACGTCTGCGCGCCGCTCACAAGCCGCAGAAAGCCCTCAGATCCGGCTCCGGAGAGCACGTAGTCGGCCGGGTCCAGCCCCTCAGGCACGCGCACCACGCGCAGGCTCAGGCCGAGGCGCCGGCCGAGCGCCAGAGCGCGGCTCATGGCGCCGATTCCGGCGGCGTCGGCGTCGAAGCAGAGGTAGAGGTTCTTGCTGACTCGTGAGAGACGACGCAGCTGCTCCTCGGTCAGCGACGTGCCCATGCTGGCCACCGCGCAGGCGATGCCGGCCTGCGCCAGCGCCAGCACGTCGGTGTAGCCTTCGACGACGAAGACGCGATCCTCCTTGACGGCCGCCGCCTTGGCCTTGTCGAGACCGAAGATGGCCTCGCTCTTGTGGTAGACGGCCGTCTCCGGCGAGTTGAGGTACTTCGGCTTCTCGTCGCCCAGCGTGCGGGCGCCGAAGCCGAGCGTGCGGCCGCGGTCGTCGGCCAGCGGGAACATGATGCGACCGCGGAAGCGATCGTAGGGCTCGCCGCGTTTGCCCGGCACGACGAGGCCGGCGGCGAGCAGTTCCTGATCCGTGTAGCCGGCGTGCAGCGCGGCGTTGCGCAGCGCGCTCCAGCTCGGCAGGCTGTAGCCGAGGCGAAAGCCGCGGCAGACCCCCTCCGCCAAGCCGCGGCGATCAAGGTAGGCGCGTGCCTCGGCGGCCGCCGGCGACTCCCAGAGAACGCGCGCGTAGTGCGCCGTGGCGCGCTCGAGCACGCCGCGCAGACGCTCGCGCCGGCGGCGCTCCGCATCGCCGCGCGCGTCCGTCTCCTCGTATTCCAGGGCGACGCCGTAACGGTCGGCGAGGAACTCCACGGCGGCGGCGAAGTCGAGGTTCTCCTTCTGCTGCACGAAGCCGAAGATGTTGCCGCCGGCGCCGCAGCCGAAGCAGTAGAAGAGCTTCTCGACGGGGTTTACCGAGAACGAGGGCGTGCGCTCCTCGTGGAACGGGCAGCGGCCGCTGTAGTTGGCGCCGGTCTTGCGAAGCTGGGTGTAATGGCCGACGAGGTCGATCATGTCCGCCGCCGCCTGCACGCGCTCGATGCTCTGACGGGCGATGCGCGCCATCAGCGCCGCCCCGCGCGCCGCCGCGACGGCCGCGCCGGCTCGGCCTCGTCAAGCGCCTGCTCGAGACGCAACGCCGCGAGCAAGCGCCTTCGCTGCCGCTTCGTGCGCGGCGGCCGGTCGTACGCGTGCCAGCGCAGGCCGAGCCGATCCATGCCCCACACGAAGGCCACCATGACGGCCGCCGTCCAGGGCAGGTAGAAGACGGCCGCCAACGCCCAGCGCTCCAGCCCGGAGGGCGGCACCGGCGTGAGCCAGCCCAGCCGCGCCGCCACCAGCGCCGGCAACGCGAGCAGCGCCAGCGCGAGCGCGGACAGGGCGACAACGAGTGGGCGGCGAAGGTACTTCATGATCGGTCGGGAGTCGGAGTGAGGATACGCGCCATCAGCACCTCATCATGATAGCGCCCCACGCGCAGGTACTGCGCCGCGCGCACGCCTTCGCGGCGAAAGCCGTGGCGCTCGTAGAAGGCCAGTGCCCGTGAGTTCTCGGGGAACGCTCCCAAGACGAGTTTCGTGAGACCGGCGCTCGCCGCCCAGGCGATGGCCTCCTCCAGCAGGGCGCTGCCGACGCCCAGGCCGCGCCACTCGCGCCGTACGGCGATGCCCACCCAGGCGACGTGGCTGGAGTTGGGATGCGCATCGCGCTCGAGGCTCAGATCGCCGGCCAACTCGCCCTCGGTCTCGGCGACCAGAAAGAGCGAGCGAGGGTCTGCCGCGGCCGCCGCGATACGGCGCTTCCAGAGCTTCACGTCGGCTTCGCCCGGTGTGATGAGGAGCGTCGGCGGCGCCTCGCCGGCGACGCCGTCGAGAAGCTCGACGAGCAGCCTCGCGTCCCGCGGACGGGCGCTGCGCAAGCGCACCTCACGCCCGTCCGCGAGCACCGCTCGAGGCTCGGAGTTCAGACGTGCCAAGCCACCGGCAGGCTACTTCTCCAGCCTGATGGCGCTGCGCTCCTCGATCGCCGCCTGCGCCGCGGCGAGCCGGGCGACGGGGATGCGGAACGGCGAGCAGGAAACGTAGTTCATGCCGGCGCGGTGACAGAATTTGACGCTCTCCGAATCGCCGCCGTGTTCGCCGCAGATGCCGACCTTGAGGTCGGGACGTACCGACCGGCCGCGCTCGATGCCGATCTCGACGAGCCGGCCCACGCCCTCGATGTCCAGCGTCGCGAACGGGTCGGCCGGCCAGATGTCCTTCTCCTCGCTCACGTAGAGCGGCATGAACTTGCCGGCGTCGTCGCGGCTGACGCCGAATGTCATCTGCGTGAGGTCGTTGGTGCCGAAGCTGAAGAACTCCGCCTCGGCGGCGATCTTGTCGGCGGTCAGGGCCGCGCGCGGGATCTCAATCATCGTTCCGACCAGGTAGTCGACGATGACGCCCTGCTCCGCGAAGACGGCCGCCGCCGTGGCGCGCACCACGGCGGCCTGGTTCTCCAATTCCTTCCGGGTGCCGACCAGCGGGATCATGATCTCCGGGTGAACGTCGACGCCCTCCTTCTTCACGATGCAGGCGGCTTCGAGAATGGCCCGCGCCTGCATGGCCGTAATCTCCGGATAGGCGATGCCGAGACGGCAGCCGCGGTGGCCGAGCATCGGGTTGAACTCGTGCAGCTCGGCCACTTTGGCGGCGATGGCGGCGACCTCGAGCCCCATGACCTCGGCCACCTGGCGCTGCTCGGCCTCGGTGTGCGGCATGAACTCGTGCAGCGGCGGGTCCAAGGTACGAATCGTGACCGGGCGCTCGCCCATCACGCGGAAGATGCCGGCGAAGTCGTCGCGCTGCATGGGCAGCAGTTTGGCCAGAGCCCGCTCGCGGCCGGCAGTGTCGTCGGCGAGAATCATTTCGCGCACCGCCGTGATGCGCTCGCCGCCGAAGAACATGTGCTCCGTGCGGCAGAGGCCGATGCCCTGGGCGCCGAAAGCGATCGCGTTGGCGCTCTGGTCCGGCTGGTCGGCGTTGGCGCGCACGAGCAAGCGGCGCTCGGCGTCCGCCCAGCGCATGAGATCGTCGTAGAAGCGGAAGGTCTGCGAGTCCTCGCCCTTCATCGAGCCCTCGAGAAGAACCTGGAGGACCTCGCTGGGCCGCGTTTCGAGCTGGCCCACGATGACCTCGCCGGTGAAGCCGTCGATGGAGAGCCAGTCGCCCTCGTTGACGACGCGGCCGTCGGCCCTGATGACACGCTCTTTGTAGTCGATGTCCAGCGCCTCGCAGCCGACCACGCAGACCTTGCCCATCTGCCGCGCGACCAGCGCGGCATGACTGGTCATGCCGCCGCGCGCGGTGAGAATGCCCTCGCTGACCGTCATGCCGCGGATGTCGTCGGGGCTCGTCTCGACGCGCACGAGAAGGACCTGCTTGCCCTCGGCCTTCCAGGCCTCGGCGTCGCCGGCGTTGAAGGCGACGACGCCGGTGGCGGCGCCAGGACCGGCGGCAAGGCCCTTGGCCAGGACCCGGCCCTGGCGCACGGCCTCGTCGCGGCTCTGGCGCGAGAACACCGGCCGCAGGAGCTGATTGAGCTGCTCGGGCTCGACGCGCATGAGCGCCTCTTCCGGCGTGATCATGCCGGCCTCGCAGAGCTCGACGGCGATGCGGATGGCCGCCAGACCGGTGCGCTTGCCGTTGCGCGTTTGCAGCATGAAGAGACGGCCGTGCTCGACCGTGAACTCAAAGTCCTGCATGTCGCGAAGCTCGTGCTCGAGCGTCTTGCGCACCTCGAGCAACTGCCGGTAGACGTCGGGGAAGGCATCCTCGAGCTCGCGCACCGGGCGCGGCGTGCGCACGCCTGCGACCACGTCTTCGCCCTGCGCGTTGACGAGGAACTCACCGTAGAAGACGTCCTCGCCCGTGGCGGGGTCGCGCGTGAAGGCGACGCCGGTGCCGGACTCGTCGCCGGTGTTGCCGTAGACCATCGTCTGCACATTGACCGCAGTGCCCCAGTCGTCCGGGATACCATAGAGGCGGCGGTAGGCGACGGCACGATCGTTCGTCCAGCTGCGGAAGACGGCGGCGATCGCTCCCCAGAGCTGCTCCATCGGGTCGTCCGGGAAGTCGTTGCCGGTACGCTCCTTAACGGCGGCCTTGAAGGCGGCGACGAGCGCTTTGAGATCGTCGGCGTTCAGGTCCGTGTCGTCTTTGATGCCCTTGCGCTCCTTGGCGGCTTCGAGGATCTCCTCGAACGGGTCGCGCTCGTCCTCGCTCTCGGGCTTGCAGCCGAGCACGACGTCGCCGTACATGGCCACGAAGCGCCGGTAGCAGTCGTAGGCGAAGCGCGGGTTGGAGGTCGCCTGGATGACGCCCAGGACGGTCTCGTCGTTAAGGCCGAGGTTCAGGATGGTGTCCATCATGCCCGGCATGCTGGCGCGAGCGCCGGAACGCACGGAGACCAGGAGGGGGTCCGAGGCGTGACCGAACGACTTGCCCGTGTCGCGCTCCAGCGCCTGCAGCGCCGCCCGTACCTGCTCGTCCGTCCCTTCCGGAAAGCCGCCGGTTGAGGCGTAGTAATTGCACACTTCGGTCGTGATGGTGAAGCCCGGAGGCACGGGCAGGCCGATGCGCGTCATCTCGGCCAGGTTGGCGCCCTTGCCGCCGAGCAGAGCCTTCATCTCCTTGTTGCCCTCATCGAACCGGTAGACGTGCTTGCTCGCCATCAATCCCTCCTGGGGAATCCCCTGTGCTCCCTACGGCTAGGCCGCCGGCAGGCGGCTGAACTCACCGATTTGGCCGATCAGCGCGGCCACGGCCGCGAGCTGAGCGAGCCGGTTGGCGCGCACGGCAGCGTCCTCATCCATGACGAGGACGGCGTCGAAGTAGCGGTCGACGGCCGGCCGTAGGCTGGCCGCGATATCGAGTGCGCGTTCGATCTGTATGTGCTCAAGCGCCTCGAGGACGGGCTCGCGAACACCCTCGAAGACGGCCGCCAGCTCGCTCTCGGCGACGTGCCGGAAGAGCCCCGGGTCGACCGCCCGGGTCACGGCCGCCGGATCCTTGGCGGCCAGGGCGGAGCAGCGGTTGTAGGCGACGACCGCGTCCTCGAACATCTCGCTGCCCGTGGCGGCGGCGAAAGCGCGCGCCCGCGCCGCCAGCGCCGGAAGGTCGGCCGCCGGCGCCGCCAGCGCCGCCTCGACGCTCGAGAACGAAAGGCCCTCGTCCAGCAGCACGCCCTCGAGTCGCTCGCGCACGAAGGCGGCCGTCTCGGCGACGATTGCCGCGCGGCGCTCATCGTCGGCCGGCAGCACGCCCTGCAACTCGAACTGGCGCACGCCGGCTTCGAGCAGGCCGTCCAGTGGCACGCGCAGGTTGTACTCGAGCGCGGTGCGCACGATGCCCATGGCGGCGCGACGCAGCCCGTAAGGGTCGCGCGAGCCGGACGGCTTTTGGCCGGCGACCCAGGCGCCGGTGATGTTGTCGACCTTGTCGGCGACGGCCAGGAAGGCGCCGGCGAGCGTCGCCGGCAGCGGCGCCGTGGCCGAGAGCGGCCGGTAATGCTCGCCGACCGCCTGGGCGACAACCTCGCCGGCCCGACCGGCGGCGGCGTAGAGGCCGCCCATCGTGCCCTGCAGTACCGGGAACTCGATGACGACCTGGCTGACGAGGTCTGCCTTGGCGAGCCGGGCGGCGTTGTGCAACTCCGCGATGAAAGGCTCATCGACGCGCACGCCCGACTCGGCGGCGAGTTCGGCGACCAGGTTCTCGAGCCGCCGCGACTTGTGGGCGAGCGAGCCGAGCTTCTCGTGGAAGACGACGGCGTCCAGACGCTCCGCCATGTTCTCGAGGCCCTCGGCGACGTCGCGGTCGTAGGCGAACTCGGCATCGTCGAGGCGGCCCTCCAGCACGCGCTCATTGCCGCGCGTGACGAGCTCGGTCGCGGCGGGATCGGCGTTGCCCACGTAGAGGAAGGCGGGCAACAGGCGGCCGCCGGCATCGCGGAGCGGGAAGTAGCGCTGGTGGCTCTGCATGGCGGTCACAAGCACCGGGGCAGGCAGGCGAAGATGCTTCTCCGAGAAAGAGCCGGTGGCCACCGACGGCCATTCGGTGAGATACACGGCCTCGGAGAGCACGTCGCCGGGGTCCGACCACGCACCGCCGGCGGCTCGCGCGGCGGCGTCCAGCAGGCGCACGATGCGCTCCCGCCGCTCCTGCTGCGAGACGACGACGCTCTGTTCCGCGAGCCGCTCCTCATAGGACTCGGCGTGATCGATGACGGCCGGCCCGCCGAGCACGCGATGGCCTTGAGAGACATCGCCGATCGGCAGTCCGTAGAAGCTGCCCGGCACCGTCGCGTCGTCCAGCTTGCAGACCAGCCAGCGGATGGGCCGTGAGAAGCGCAGGTACTCCGCCTCGCCCTGCGGGCGCCGGCCCCAGCGCATGCCGCGCGGGATCTGCATACCCTGAATGAGTCGCGCCACCAAGCCGGGCAGGACGTCCTTCGCGGCGCCCCTCGGCGCCTCCACGCGCACGACGGCGAACTCGGTGCCGTCCGCGACCTCGCGGCGCACATCTTCGGGCGCCGCGCCACGCGAGCGCGCGAAGCCCTGGCCGGCCTTCGTCAGCGCGCCGGCCGCGTCAAAGGCGATCTCGGCCTTCGGCCCACGGAACTCGTCGACCTTGGCGACCTGCTCTTCGGGCACGCCGCGCACCAGCAGCGCGATGCGGCGCGGCGAGACGAGCACACGAAGGTCGGGGCGCTCCCCGGCGAGGAGACGACCCTCGGCGAGGAGCTTGGCCGCCAGGCCCGGGGACTCGTCCGTCCCCTCCAGCTGGCGGATGATCGACTCGCAGACTCTGTAGGGCAGTTCCTCGCAGCCGATCTCAACCAGCAACGTGCTCATCGGCCCGCCTCCGCCGCGGGCTCCCCGCCGGCGCCCTCGCGCTCAGCGACGACCTCGAGGTACATGTCGGCCGTCTTGCGCGCCAAGTCGCGCACGCGGGCGATGTGCGCCGTGCGATCCGTGACGCTGATCACGCCGCGCGCGTCCAGCATGTTGAAGGCGTGGCTGCACTTGAGCACGTGATCGTAGGCGGGCAGCGGCAGACGCGCCTGCAGGCAGCGCTCGGCCTCGGCCTCATACTCGCGGAAGTGGCGGTAGAGCATCTCCGTGTCCGCCACCTCGAAGTTGTAGTGGCTGAACTGACGCTCGTTCTCCTTGTACACGTCACCGTAGGTGATCGTCACGGTCTCGCCGCCTTCCTCCCACTGCGACCATACAAGATCAAAAACGCTGTCCACGCCCTGCAGGTACATCGCCAAGCGCTCGAGGCCGTAGGTGAGCTCAACGGTGATGGGGTCGAGGTCGAAGCCGCCCAACTGCTGGAAGTAGGTGAACTGGGTAGCCTCCATGCCGTCGATCCAGACCTCCCAGCCGAGGCCCCAAGCGCCCAGCGTGGGCCCCTCCCAGTTGTCCTCCACGAAGCGCACGTCGTGCTCGCGCAAGTCGATGCCGAGCGCCACCAGCGACTGAAGGTAGACGTCTTGGATGTCGGGAGGCGACGGCTTGATGACGACCTGGTACTGGTAGTAGTGGCCCAGCCGGTAGGGGTTCTCGCCGTAGCGACCGTCGGCGGGGCGCATGGAGGGCTCGACGTAGGCGGCGCGCCACGGCTTGGCGTCGAGACAGCGCAGAAAGGTGGCCGGGTTGAAGGTGCCGGCGCCTACCTCGGTGTGATAGGGCTGCACGACGACACAGCCCTGTTGCTCCCAGAAGGCCTGCAAACGTCCGATGATCGACTGAAACGTGAACGAAGATGCACGAGCGTCCGCCCCACCGTTGTTGTTCATGGTCCTCCCGGGTAGGTCGGTAATTCTACCAGGGGGCGTGCCCGCCTCACAACGATTGAGAGGGTCGCGAGCGCGCGCAGGCGCGGCGGGCGCGAGCGCCGCCGAGCCCCGAGAGCGCACGGCACCGGCTCCCTTTGCGCCGCCGCGTACCGCGACGAGGCGCTCGGCAGCGCCTCACGCTTCCCTGTTACAATCCCGGGCGTGAACGTCCTGGTCACAGGGGGCGCCGGCTACGTCGGCAGTGTCATCGTGGCGCGACTCATCGAGCGCGGCCACGCCGTCACCGTCTTCGACAGCCTCTTCAGGGGTCACGCCGACGCCGTGCATCCCGAGGCGCGCTTCGTGCGCGGCGACATCCGCGATACGGACGCCCTGCGGGCGGCGCTCGCGCAGGGACGCTGCGAGGCGATCGTCCACATGGCGGCGCTGGCCGAGGTCGGCGAGTCTGTGGCGAACCCCAAGCTCTACCGGAGCGTCAACCTCGAGGGCACCGCGTCGGTGATCGCCGCGGCTGCGGCGACGGGCGCCGCGAAACTCGTCTTCTCGTCCACGGCCGCCGTCTACGGCGCCCCGTCGCGGACCCCCATCGAAGAGACCGACGCGCTCGCGCCGACGAACCCGTACGGCGAGACCAAACTCGCCGGCGAAGGCCTGCTGGAGCAGGCCGGCCGGCGAGGCGAGCTCGCCTTCACCGCGCTGCGGTACTTCAACGCCTGTGGCGCCACGGCGGCGCTCGGCGAGGACCATAGTCCCGAGACGCACCTCATCCCGCTGGCGCTGAGGGCGGCGCGAGACGGCGCCGCGCTCAAGGTATTCGGCGACGACTACCCCACCGCGGACGGCACCTGCATTCGCGACTACGTGCACGTCGCCGACCTCGCCGACGCGCACATCGCGGCGCTCGAGCACCTGCCCGGCATCCACGGCCGGTTCAACCTGGGCACGGGGGCCGGCGACTCGGTCCTCGACGTCGTCGAGGCCGTCAAGAGAGTCACCGGCCTGCCCCTCCAGGTCCAGGTCACCGAACGACGCCCGGGCGATCCGCCCGTATTGGTCGCCGGCAACGCGGCGGCCGCATCCCGCCTCGGCTGGCGGCCGCTGCGCAGCCTGGAGGACGCCGTCCGCGACGCCTGGCAGTGGATGCAGGCGCACCCCGCCGGTTACGAGCGCTGACCGGCCGCGCCGGCGAAGTGCAGCGCCCGCAGCCGGGCGCCGGTGTGGTACCGGTAGAGCTCGTGCACGTGGCGCAACGCCTCGGTGACGGCCGCTGAGGGCTCCGCAACGCGAAGGTCACCAAGCGGCCAGGCGATGGCGTCCTGCAGCGCCGCGACGGCCTGCGGCGAGAGCGGCGCCGCGTCGTCCAGGCAGTCGCTGCAGACGAGGCCTCCCTGGGCGGCGGAGAAGCCGAGAGCCAGCCCTCCGCCGCCGCACGCCACGCAGTGCTCGAGCACCGGCATGTAGCCGGCCACGTAGAGCAGCTTGAGCAGCGCACCGAGCAGGAGCGGCGCGGCCGTCGCGCTGCCCGCAAAACCAAGGTCGAGCTCGTGCAGAGCGTTGCGTAGCAGGTTGAAGACGCGCTCCTCGGGCTCGTGCATCGCCGTCAGTCCGGCGACCGCCTCGCAGACGACGGCCGCGGCCGTGAGAGCCTCGCACTCGCTCCGCAGACGAGGATAGACCTCGACGGCCTGAGCCTGCGTCACTGTGTAGAGCGTGCGGCCGTGGTAGAGCACCAAGTCGCAGACGTTGAACGGTTCGAGACGGCCGCCCCACTTGGAGGTCGTCTTGCGCACGCCTTTGACCACCGCGTCCACCCGACCGAGCTCACGCGTGTAGAGCCTCAGTATGCGGTCCGCCTCGCCCAGCGGCCGCGAGGCGAGCACAACGGCGCGTGTCTTCTCCTGGCGCACCTCAGTCTCGCTTTGGAGGGCGAGCGCCATCAGGCCCGGTGAGCGCCGGCCGCCGCGCGAAGACGACGCGCGGAATGCCGGCGAGGTCGGCGCGCTCCTCAACCTCGCCGAAGGCGCCGGCCGCCGCGAACAGCGCCCGCACGGCGGCCGCCTCGCCGGCGCCGACCTCCACCGCGAGCGCGCCGCCGGGTCGCAGACGCCGGGCGGCGGCCGGAATGAGGCGCCGGTAGGCGTCCAGCCCGTCTTCCCCGCCGTAGAGCGCCGCGCGCGGCTCGTAGTCGCGCACGTTGGGCTCAAGCGCCGCGTACTCGTCGGCCGGGATGTACGGCGGATTGCTGACGACCAGATCGAAGCGCACATCTGCCGGCAGATCGTCGCAGAGATCGCCGCGCGCGAAACCGACGCGGCGCTCGAGCCCGTGGCGCGCCGCGTTGCGGCGAGCCACCGCGAGCGCCTCCTCGGCGATGTCGACGGCAAGCACGCGCACGAAGGGGTTCTCGGCCGCCAGGGCCAGCGCGATACAGCCGGAGCCGGTCCCGACGTCCAGCACCTCGAGCGTGACGCCGGCGCCCTGCGGCATCGCCGCGAGCAGCTCGAGGGCGACATCAACCAGCGTCTCGGTCTCCGGACGCGGAATGAGGACGGCCGGCGTCACCTCGAGATCCAGGGTGCGAAAGCCGCGCCGGCCGCGGATGTAGGCGACCGGCTCGCGCGCCTCGCGGCGCTGGACGAAGCCGTGGAAGCGCGCCTGCTCCTCTGCCGTGAGGGCGCGCTCGGGCGCCCTGAACAGTTGGAGCCGCTCGCCGCCGAGCGCCGCAGCAAGGAGCAGCTCGGCGTCGAGCCGCGGGCTGCGCGACCCCGCGGCGCGCAGCCGCGCCGTCGCTTCATGCAGCACGCCGGCGACGGTGCCGCCGCCAGGGACCATGACGTCACTCTCCGGCGGCGGCCGCCAGCTGCTTGCGCCGGTCCTCGGCTGCCAAGGCGTCGGTGAACTCGTCGAGGTCGCCCTCCAGGACTTCGGCGAGACGGTGGCTCGTCAGGCCGATGCGGTGATCGCTCACGCGATTCTGCTGGAAGTTGTAGGTGCGGATCTTCTGCGAGCGCTCGCCGCTGCCGACCATGCTGCGGCGCGCCGAGGCCTGCTCCTCGTCCTGACGCTGCCGCTCGGCCTCGTACAGCCGGGCTTTGGCGATCGCCAGCGACACCTGGTTGGCGATGGTTTCCGTCAGCTCGATCTCGGTGGGGCTGAACGTGCGCAGCTCGGTCGAGTCCATGCCCAGCGTGCCTATGACCTCGCTGCCGACTACCAGCGGCGCGATGATCAGCGACCGGGTGCCGCGCGCGCGCAGCGCATCCCACGCCGGGGCAAAGGCCGGATCGTTGAGGACATCTTCGGACACCAGCGGCTTGTGGGTGCGCCGCACGACCTCGATCGAGGGATTGTCCTTGACCGGAATGGTGACCTCGAGTTTGCCCGCCAGCGAGGGATGCGTGTCGGCCACCAGGCGCCCCATCTCGGCATCTTCGAACAGCAGCAGGCCGCTGAACGAGGTCTTGAGTATGGCGGCCAGCTCGGTCAGCGCGATGTCGTAGATTTCGGGCAGTTCGAGCGTCTGGGCCAGCCGCGTCGCCACCCGGTTCACCAGGCTCAGGCGGTGAGCCTGCGCCTCAAGCTCGGTGGCGTGGCGCTGCGCGGCATCGTAAAGGCTCGCGTTGTGGATGGTGTTGGCCGCCTGGTTGGCGGCAA
>ENA-ORXD01002259-ORXD01002259.1-sediment-metagenome-genome-assembly--contig:-NODE-2259-length-13262-cov-3.016382_pt1 | contig 13262 bp, 15 predicted proteins | sample MGYA00237862_ERZ511471 | MGnify/ENA metagenome assembly ERZ511471 | reverse complement strand
TTTTTGCCTGCTGAATGTCTTTTGCCATGGTGGAAAGATCAACCTTTTCTTCCGGTTTTACTGCGGCATGAACAGTCTGCTTATCAGCATTAGCCACTTGCTGGTCATTACGCTGATACTGCTGAATCATTTGCGCAGTAATATCTTTATTAATATCGGAAACTTTCATGTCGCCTGCTCCTTGGTTTTCAATCTTACTCCACTTATCGGCAAAATCAATAAATAACTTTAATTCTTATTTAATTTGATTCGTTTTAACCTCCCGCGGATAATTTTTGGTTAATTGTTCAAAAAGTATCTTTTGGAGACCTAAGCCATTACCCTGATTAGACAATTCTTCGGCAACTTTTTGGTCCATAATCATATTATATGTATCTTTACCGGATAAACTGCTCAGGAGAGAACCAGTAGGGATCGTCTGCCGCATTGTTTTCAAAAGATAATATGTAAAAATAGCTTCAAAATCCTGACATGCTTTTTTGATTTTCTGCTGGTCATCTTTCTTCTGCGGCAAGGCATGGTTAATACTTTTTGTCTGTAGTAGCTCGTTTTTATTATCTAAATTTATTTCGTTCATCTTTTTTCCTCAACAATATTTAGATGATCTGCAAATCAGCCTGCAGGGCGCCGGCGGCTTTGATTGCCTGTAAAATAGTAATCAAATCACGGGGGGAAACGGCAAGGGCATTGAGTGCTCTGACGACATCATAAATTGTCACCCCCTGAGGGACCATCATCAGATATTTCTTATCTTCTGCCACATTGACGGTAGTTTGCGGAATTACCACTGTTTGCCCGCCGGGAGCCACCACCGCCCCTCCCGGACTTAAGGCCGGAGTACTGCCTCCGGCCGGGGGGGCAGGAGCAAAGGGCAAAGGCTGAGAGACTTTGGCGTCTTCCTTGATTTGAATGCTCAGGTTGCCGTGCGCCACCGCCACCGTGGAAATGCGGACGTTGTCTCCCATCACGACAGTGCCGGTTTTCTCGTTTAAGATGACCGTTGCTGCGGTGTCAACCGAAACATCCAGCGATTCAATGAAATAAACAAGCTCCGGCAGTGAACCGGTAAAAGAGTCTTTAGCCTTGACCGCAACGGAAAAGGCGTCGATTTGTTTTGCCTCGACAAAAGAAATGGCCTGATTGATTGACGCCGCCATGCGGGAAGAGGTCGTAAAATCGGGACGCCGGAGATTTATCACCAGAGACCGGCGTTGATCAAAATCATATTTAATTTCTTTTTCAACAAAAGCGCCGTTGGCAATGGTTCCTGCCGTCGTATGATTTTTGGCAACACCGGCGCCGGCGCCGGCGGCGGCAAATCCGCCCAAAGTCACCGCTCCCTGGGCTACGGCGTATATTTCGCCGTCAACGCCGCGCAGGGGAGTCAATAGAAGCGTACCGCCTAAAAGACTTTTTGCCGATCCCAAAGAGGAAACGACGACATCAATTTTAGTGCCGATTTTGGCAAACGGCGGCAGTGAAGCCGTCACCATTACCGCTGCAACGTTATCGGCTTTTAAAGATGAAACTTTATCCTTCATGCTTAAGCCCTGCCGGCTCATCATATTAGCCAGGGATTCACCCGTAAAAACGTTTTTTGTTAAATCATCGCCGGTCCCGGCCAGACCGACCACAATGCCATAACCGATAAGCTGGTTGTCCCGGACACCGCCGATCGCCGCGATGTCCTTAATTCTCGCCGCAAAAGAGGCGGCGCTATCCATCAGCATACATATTGCCGCCAGCGCGAGTATGATCTTGTATTTTTTTATCTTCATTTCGACTCTCCTGAAATTGAAACACAAACGCCAATGCCTTTTTTCCCGACTTTCTAGAAAGGCCACACCCAATCCACAATACGGGTAAGCCAGCCGGGCCGCATTTTATCGTTAATGACACCTTTACCGGTATAAACTATGCGGGCATCGGCTACATATTGGGAAGCGATGGTATTTTCAGTCGTAATATCTTCCGGACGGATGATTCCGGAAATAACGATAAACTGATCCTCGGCATTTACGGTAAGCTGTCTCTTGCCTTCGATCATCATATTCCCATTATCCAGCACCTTCAAAACACGGGCGGTAATCCTGGCTTCCAATGTACTGTTGCGGCTGGTATCTCCGGCCCCTTTGAGTGAATTGTTGGACGTTCCTCCTAAACTGATCTCCCCGCCCATGTTGGCGTTACGCCCCAATAGCGAGTTATCAATGCCGAGAAAAGAAGTAATAGCTGCTGAACTATTGGTATCACGGCTGGTGTTGGTAGAAGCCTTATTGCCGCCGGCAGCCGTTTCTGAAATTATAATAGTAACAATATCATTTATATAACGTGCCTTTTTATCGGAAAAAATCAAATTATTGGCGTTTTCCCCTGACCAGATGGACCCCGTGGCAGGCTGGGTCTTGGCGATCTGGGTCGGTACGACGCTTTCCGGCCGGAGATGTTCCACTTGCGAGGCCGCACACCCGATCAGCACGAAAACAGATCCCAGTAAAGCAAACACCGAACAAGCTTTTTTTACTTTAATCATGTAAACACCTCTCTTCTATTGGAAATCAACTCTAACTTTTGATTCTCCGATAACCCGCGCATATAAAATTTTATTGGATGATATGTTTTTAACACGCACAAAAGATCCCGTCACCCCGTCTTCTTCCGACATGCCCATGGTGGTGATTTTTATCGCTCCAGCGTCCAGAACAATCTGCACCATTTTACCGCGTTTTACCGCCGCGACCTCTCTGAGCATGTTGCTTGCTATTTCGGTATTGGGGCGAATGCTGGTCAACAAGGCCTTGCCCACAACGTCATCAAGATTGGAAATTAAATTGGCCGGAATGGAACGCATCCATTTTTTTCGCAGAACAACGTCTTGTTCACTGATTACCTCATTTCTGTTGAGACTTTTATTGCTGACGACATAATCCCGCATAACTTCAATTTTCGCACGGATGGTTTCTTCACGGAACACTACGCCGTCATTGTATATCTTCAAAACAAAATAAACATCGCCCAGATAGCCATAATTGTTCTTAATATCCACTTTCCACGTAACTTTTCCTGTGGGCATGGATATTTCCGGCAAACGGGTGTATATTTCAAAACGCATTGTTCCGGCAGGCCAGGGCATGTTTTTTTCTATCTGCAGCCCGATGGCTTTGTTTACCTGGGCCTGGTCGATTATTGGTTTTTCTCTGGCCGAAGCGAGGGATGAACCTACGCTGATTACCACCATCCATGCCAAGAAACAGAATATTATTTTACCGGTAATTAGCTTGCTCATTTCTACCTCTTCAGGCCATTGATAATGGACAGCATATTATCTGCCGTTTGAATCGCCTTGGAGTTGATCTCATAGGCTCTCTGACCGACGATCATCCGCACCATCTCATCAATAACGCTGACATTGGACATCTCCAGATAATTCTGGGTGATTGTGCCGATCCCGTCTTCACCTGGATTTCCGACAACAGCATCACCGGAAGACTCTGTCTTTTCATAAAGATTACGTCCCATACTGGCCAACCCGGACGGATTGATGAATGTCGCCAGCTGCATCCGGCCTGTAGCCAGTGTTACGCCGGATTTGTCGGAAGCAGTCCATGTTCCTCCGGCATCAACAGTAAAAGATACGGTATTGGCCGGAATCGTAATGCTGGGAATGAGCTTCAGCCCTTCCGCATTGACTAATGTTCCTTCCTTGTTGATTTTAAGACTTCCGGCCCGGCTGTAAACAGTCGTCCCGTTGTTGTCAAATTGGAAAAAGCCGTTCTGCTCGATGGCAAAATCAAACTGGTTGCCGGTCTGCTGATAATCGCCCTGGGTGAATATTTTTTGCGTGGACATCGGTTTAACGCCCATACCTATTTCTATGCCTACCGGGAGCTGATTGCCTTGAGTTGTTTGAGCACCGGATTTGCTGTTAATCTGATACATCAGATCAAGAAAATCAGCGCGCGACTTTTTAAAGCCAACCGTGTTGACGTTGGCGAGGTTGTTCGCCACAATATCCTGATCCAGTTGCTGGGCAACCATTCCTGTCGCCGCCGTCCATAAAGATCGAATCATAAAACCCTCCCTAAGTCAGTTTGCCTATTCTATTTGTTGAAATCTTGTCCAAATCCGCCAGTGTCGTGATAATTTTCTGATATGTCTCAAAGCTGCGCTGAATGTCCATCATCTCAATCATTTCTTTGACGGCACTGACATTGGACATTTCCAGGTATCCAGCGGCAATCCGGGAATTTTCTGCTTTTTTGACGCCGGCAGCTTGATCGTCAATATAATGACCTTCGGGCCCACGCGTAAGATTACCAGGCTTTTCAAAAGCAACAATTTTCACTTTCCCTGCTGTATTTCCATCAACTGTTACCGTGCCGTCAGCACCAATTTGGACAGAATTACCGTTGATCACGATATGGCCGGATTCTCCCAAAACATAATCGCCCCCGGAAGTAACCAGTTCGTTTTTATTATTGAGAACAAAACTGCCATTCCGGCTGTAAGCAGTACTGGTTTTCTTTTCAATTACAAAATAGCCATCCCCTTCAATGGCCAGATCCAGTTCTCTGCCCGTCTTCTGCAGCGTACCTTGAGAAAAATCTTTTGACGCGATCATTGGTCCTAAAGCATCAACAAACGTTTCCTGGGTTTGATTATTCTTGATTGCATAATAAAGGTGTTCAGATTTAAAACCGGGTGTGGCGACATTGGCCAGATTATGGGTCACATAATCAAGCTGCGTTATTTTTCTCGAACCCGCTTGCGCAATATCTCTGATGTCAAACCCCATGTGCCTGGACTCCTAATTTTTGGTAATTCCAATGCAATCGATGTGCCATAAAAACTTTACGGCTGTTCCGCAGATCTCCATGTAAAAACAAACAATGACGCAAAAGCAGTCCGACAAATAATTACCAATATTTCCGGCATATTAAGCATGATTCCATTATCCTGTGATTAATGAATGTGAAAAAATTGACATAGCTCCAGGGAGGTGCAGTGAGTTCAATGCTGAATAATGCAACTCCTGAATGTCAAAATCTCGATAGGGAATAATGTGCCGGAAGGAAATTTTTTCCCGGACTGAGACCCGCTGCCGGTACCGGGGAGGGAAAATATTCAGCTGTTTGATGATCTTTGATTTTCATTCAGGGAATAAACAAAAGCCAGGATTTCCGCCACAGCCCGGTACAACTCTACGGGAATTTCCGCACCGACATTTAATTTGCTTAATATCTGAATCAGAGCCGGATCATTCTTGATAGGAATACCGTTCGCAGCGGCAATCTCAATTATTTTTTGCGCAATGATGCCACGGCCGCTTGCCGTCACTTTTGGCGCCTGATCACGCTTGTGATCATACTTAATGGTCGCGGCCAGATTGATGTCTGTTTTTTCTTTTTTCATGACGACCTGCTAAACAAAAAAATTAAGCAAATCAAGATGGGGAAAATATTGACTTGCCATAAATTCATTTCTCTGCCGCCTTAGCCCTTCTTCCAGCAAACAATTGAGGTGATCAACCCGGTAGCCGACTGCCTCCAGTGAATTTTTCAGCCTCTCCATTTGCCCATTAACCAGATCCCGCACCCCCGGCCTTGCGCATTTGATGACACAATGAAAACCTTCTTCCCGCATACCGGCATGGACGGCTATTTCCCCTAAAATATCCAAATCAAGAAAAATAAATACCGTAAAGGAAGAAGACCGCTTCTTTCCCTCCTGATTATCTTTGCCTGTGGTAATAAATATATCGGCCAAGCGAAAACCTTCGGCCACAGCAACAGGAACCTGCAGGACCAACCCGCCGTCGCTATCTTGGACAGCCGCATTCAATAACTGATTTGTCTCAATCATTTTGAGTGATTCTTGCACTAATGTATGGATGTTTAAAAGTTTTGCTGCATTTTCCGGCGTGTATCCTGATTTATTCCTAAGCTCAGGCTCAAGTGATGCTGCTAACTTCAGCAGCAAAGATTTTAAATTATCTGCCGGTGTTTTTTCCCTCATACCCGCGGCTGATTTCGCCGCCAGTTGCTGCAAGGTACTTTCCAGCAGAAGGCCGCTTTTACCGACAAAATCTTTCAAAAATAAAGGATTATGCTTAGTGCGCGAAGAAAAAATGATGCTGTCGAATAATTGAAGAAAACTTGCTCCCTCATTCGGGCCAAGCGGCAAAGGCCAGGAACCTGTCCGCATCATTTCCGCCAGTTGGGCTACCCTATTGAATATCTGCAATATCGATTCCGGATTGTACTGCCACTGCCTTAATATTTCATTATATTTTACGGCGCTGCTTTGATTTTCATTAGGGACAACATGAAAAATTATTTGCGGGTTTAGGCTCTCAACTCTCAAAAGTATTTTTTCGCCGGGCTTTAACGGAATGCCGCTGGAGGCCGGCAGATGAGTATTTCTCACAGAGATTATATACTTGCCGCCGGCTGTTTTTTCTATTATTTCCGCCGGGAGAATTTCCCCTAAAGACATATTATTCGTAAAGAAACGCGGACGGGTTATTTCTATTTTTTTGCTGTCTTGTACCGGACTGTTTAAGGGGATGGAGGCAACAGGCATTATGAATTCTCATTTTTTATGCGCAAAAGATCAATGATCAGCCCTATTTCAGCATGCGTAAAACCGGTAGCCCTCGCTGTTTCTTCCGGCGAATGTCCCATCTTGATCATGTTTATCACTTCATCATATCTGTTGGGCGCGGCAGCTGGATTTTGATTCTTCTGCCGATTGCCGGTTTCCTGTTCACACTGCGTCTTTTCCAGCACCGTTTTTAATCTTTTTTCCTTCAGTTCCAGTTCCAGGGCAATTTCCTTCAAGGCTATCCTGCTTTTTTCCATAGCTTGCATGAATTTATCGGCGTTGTCCTGCGATTCACTTATTGCAGACTTTAGTTCATCCATCATTTGCCGCTGGGAATCAAAAGGAGAATTTTTGATGGCATTCACGCGCCACAGTAAGATGACAATTGCCGCCAGCAGGGCCAGGTCCAGTGCAACCTGGATATATATAGGGTTTTGCATGTCCATTTTAAATCGTGATGTTGATGTGTCCGCTTTCCTCGGACAATTCGCTGCTCTCCGCACCCGTCGGGGATTCAGGATTATTTTCTTCACCGCGTCCTGAATTTTTCCTGCCGCTTTCGTGCTCTTCCTTTTCTCTGATAGTTGCTTTATCCGTTTCTTCCGATTTTTTTACTTTTGCCCTCAGCAATCGGTCATGTTCAGATAATTGCAGGGCAAAATAGCGCTGCTGCATATCCGCATGCTGCTGCTGAATCTGCTGGATTCTCTCCACCGTGCTGGACTGCAGGATTACATGTTGCGTATCTATTGCCCTGACCATGAATCATCCCCCTTAATTATCTTGCTCAAAAAACAGGAATGTATATTTTTAAATCGTCATAACAAAAAAATTCCTTTAATATCTTAATTATTTTTTGCTTCTTTCGTTATGGTAGGGGAAGCCAATAAAAATCGTGTTGAAATTTTCTTCATGGAATACATTTATTCTGGCCGAATATTGGTGGAAGATAAGTAAAGACATGAAAACGCCTCGGTCGCAGCCTTCAGGAACTTGCATGCAGTCCGATTTCAAATTTTCTACGGCGGCATTTAAATTTTGTGCCGATATCGATTCACCGGAGCTCTTAATGAAAACGTGTACATATTCATTATCATGATCGGTTCTGATGCGAAGCTCTTTTAAGTGGCTGTCGAGGGCTTTGACCATGGCAAAACGAATAATGCGCCAAAAGGCCAGCGATAAATCCGCCTTGCTGCCCCTGATATCCGGCATCTCTTGATCCCATTGCGTGTCTTTCTTGATTTCGTGTTTAAAATCCAGATAAAAATTGGCGAAACGCATTTCTGCCATCAATAGTTCAGAAATGTTTATTTGGTCATCTTTTTTCGTGGCCAGCGCATAAAATTTAGCGGCAACATCCTTGAAAATATCAAAAAAATTTTCCGTTTCCTGATTGATGGCCCGAATATCCGTGCGAATTTTCTGCAGATCATTTATCATGGCGGCGGCAGCTTCCGGATACAATTCCTCTATTTTTTTTACATTGTCCTCAATCCGGCGCTGTAATAATTTTGATCTGCCCATGATACCGTTAAGAGGATTGGCAAAATTGTGTAAAATTCCCGGCATCAGTTCCTTAATAAAAGTTGCTGCAAAATCTTCCTCTAAGGACTGATAAATCTCACCTTTTTCCATTTTTTACATCTCTCCCTACCCTTAAAACGATTTTTTGCCGAGCAGAGGAAAAATTATCACCCGGCAGATATTCTACATGATGACGAAGTTGGCAAAATAAACATTTTTTATCACATCATCCCCGCACATCTTATTCAACCGGGCTAATAGTTCATTTTTTAATTTTTTACGCTCTTCAATCGATTTTAAAGCAATGGCATCTTTCCCCTTTGTTATTTGATAAATTAAATTTCTTACATCTTTTCTGTTTTCCAGCTCGGAAATGCTTTTCCCTTCAGTCAGATCACAGGTAATATCATACATGAGAATCCTGCTTTTACCAGCTTTATCCTTTAATTCCACGATAAAATCCGTGAAATAGGCGGTGTTTGTTTTGAGCGGATCTCTGACACTCTGTCCGCCGGTATTTACTCCTTCCGCCTCTTTACCGGCCTCGGTTTGCCCTAAAGCAACAGGTATAGGCTTTGCCTTGGGAGTAACAACCGGCGGCGGATAATAAAACAACAGGGCACCGCTGATGATGAGTATAATTAGCACAGCAGGCGCACCGATGAAAAAATATTTATTTAAGACCGACTTTCTGCCGACAGCAGAAGGCTGTTCTGTCGGCAAATCATCCGGCATTAATTGATTGTTTATTTCGATTTCCGGCAGATCGATCACTTCATCCGCTTTTGTTTTTTGTTCCATACAGCAACCAATAATTACCGGGTAAATTCTATTACGCTTCTTAGACGCAAAACCGCCTGCGCATGCAGCTGGCAAACGCGTGATTCCGTTAAATCCAACACGCGGCCGACTTCCTTCATCGTCAATTCCTCATAATAATAAAGAGAAAGGACAAGTCTCTCTTTCTCCGGCAGCTGATCAATGGCCTGTTTGAGCTTATCCTTAATCTCCATGTTCACGAGCAGATTCAGCGGACTCCCTTCGCTGATCTCTTCCATGATGCCTTCCCGGCTATACCGCTCGAGATAATCGGGGGGCAAATCTTCCGACGAAATCAGGGAAAGACACCGGGCTTCATCCAATAACTTGAAATAATCTTCCAGAGAAAGACCTAATTGTTCTGCGATCTCCTCTTCGGTCGGAGCCCTTTTTAATTTCTTTTGCAGTAGAGCGATGGCAACTTCCAATCTATTATCCTTGCTCCTGGTGGCACGGGGAACCCAATCTCTCTCCCTTAATTCATCAAGAACGGCACCGCGAATGCGAAAACTGGCATAAGTCTCGAACTGCACATTTCTGCCGGCGTCATACTTCTCGATGGCGGTCATTAACCCCATAATGCCGATATTAATCAGATCCTCCTTATCTGCCATATCGATGGGTAATCTAGAAGCCAGCCGCCCAACAATATTTTTTACGAGCGGCACATATTTCATAATCAGTGCGTCACGTTTTTTTTTATCCACTGTTGCGACCAATGATACTTTCCCAAAAAAATTTTATGCTGCCATCCTGATCCTGATGCGGAACCTCGGCGCATATCTTTCTCGCAATGTCCGCCAGACATTTGGTCGCCGGAGAATTAGGATAAATTTCGGCCAAAGCCTTTTGTTGTCTGACAGCCTCTGTTACTTTTTCGTCTAGCAGCACATAACCCAGATACTCAATCGTTAAATTCAGAAAATGATCGGTCGCGCGGCTCAATCGTTCATAAATTTCTCTAGCCTCCGCCGCACTGTCGACCATGTTGACAATTAAACGGAAGCGCCTTTTGGCATGACGCTGATAAAGCACCTTTATTAAGGCATAGGCATCAGTCAATGCCGTCGGTTCCGGAGATGTAACCACAATCATTTCACTGGCGGCCATATTAAAATACATAACATTGGAAGAGATACCGGCGCCCGTGTCGATCAAAAGAAAGTCCAGCGAAACATCGAAGGCATTCAACTCATCAATTAATGTAAGCTTCTGGCCGCGCGACAGATCTGCCATCTCCGGGATCCCCGAAGCGGAAGGAAGAATCTTTATCCCGGCGGGACCTTCGACCACCGTATCGGCCAGAGTTTTTTCACCCCGCAGGACATGGTACAAGTTATAGGGGGAATTAATGCCCAAAATAACATCAATATTAGCCAAACCGGCATCGGCATCAAGAATCATTGTAACCTTATTCATCCGGGCCAGCAGATAAGCGAGATTGGCCGCAATATTTGTTTTGCCGACTCCACCCTTTCCGCTGGTGATTGATATTGTTCGCACTCCCTGACGGACAACATGGCCCTGCAGCGGAATTAATTTATCGGTCTTGTCCGTGGATGCTTGATTTTTTTTCTTTAATGCTCTGAGGCTGGCTGCTTGATCTTCAATCATATTAACCTTTTTTCCTTGTCGTCTAATTTTAATTTATCAGTGCACGGTGCCGCCGATCATCAATTTTGCCATTTTTTGCGGAGTGGCTTCTTCTATATCCTGGGGCACATTTTGTCCGCAGGTTATATAGCTGACCGGCTTTTTTGCTTTATTAATTACATCGTAAAGAAGGCCAAACCTCCTTGCTTCGTCAACTTTCGTGATAATGAGGTTATCATAATCAAAAGATGAATATTTCCTGACTGTTTCCTGCAGATTGTCCTGGCTGGACGTGGCGCTGATCAGCAGATTTGTCTCCAGATCGTTGCTCTGCCGCAGAATATCGAGAATATTTGCGTATCCGTCGTCAATGCAGCCCCGCCCCGGGGTATCCACCAGCACAACATCCGTATCCGACAATAGCTGAAGCGCCTTCTGAAATGACTCTTTGGTCGAAGCCACTTCCATCCTGATCCCCATAATTTTGGCATAGGTTCTCAATTGCTCTGTTGCCGCAATACGAAATGTATCAGTCGTCACCAGACCAACTGTCATTTTTTTCATTAATGAATAACGGGCGGCAAGCTTGGCCAAGGTGGTTGTTTTACCGACGCCAGTGGCGCCGACGAATGATTTAATGCGTTTTTTCAGCTTTGACCCATTAGCCGCCGGCAGTGATTTCGCCATATAATTCTCAACAATATTCAATGCTACATCTTCATTCAATTGAGCCGGCGCCGATATTTGCGGTGTTACCGCCTCCAAAATATTGCAGGCGCCGGCTTTCGTAAAGCCGCTGGCCAGCAAACGGTAATAGATCTTCGAATTAAGATCTTGGGTAGCTTTCCCTTTGCGCACGCCCAGAATATCAAAAAACTTTTCCATTGCTTCTTTCATCTCGGCCAGTTCCCGGCCCAACGATCTTTCGTTTTGTACCGATCTGATCATGGTTTTGAGCTCAGTCATCTCGCTGCGCAATAAATTGAAAATATCCTCCTGACCGTCTGTCGGATACTTATTGCGCAGCGGCAATGATTTGTTTCTTATATTCTTATCAGGGATTTCAACCGTATCATCGCGGGCTGCCATTACCTCCAGCGCAGAACCGCTAAAATTATTTATTTTCTTTGTGGAAAGGATAATGGCATCGGGTCCTAAATCTTCTTTAATTTTAATTAAAGCCTCATTGATGTTCGACACTTCATAACGCTTAATTTGCATTTTCTAACTCCACCATTCCCAAAGATTTTACATTGGCTTCCCTGGTAATTTCATTGTGTGACAAAACAACCATGCCGGGATAGAATTTCTCCAATATCTTACGGAAATAAATTCTTGTATTAGGCGAACAAAGAATTATCGGCTGTAAACCGCTGGTCGTAAACGCATTCACCAATCCCTGGACATTGGCGACCAGTTTTTTCACGATATTAGGATCAGGAAAGACGAATGATTCCAAATCGGTGTGCTGCACAGACCGACTTATTTTATCTTCAACATCCGGTGACATAACCATGACGGTAATGTTTCCATTTTTATCCTGATACTGCTTTGTTATCGAGCGTGCCAGGTTCTGCCTTACATATCCGGTCAGGACATCCGCATTTTTTGTCACTTGGGCATATTCACCAATAGTTTCTACAATAGTTATCAAATCGCGAATTGAAATGCGCTCCCGCAGCAGGCGCTGAATCACTCGGTGCACTACAGCCAGCGGAACAACCTTCGGCACAATTTCCTTTACTATTTTGGGGTATTGCTCCTCCAGGTTGTCCAAAAGAGACTGCACTTCATGACGTCCTATAATTTCGTCGGCATAGGATTTAACCAGTTCCGTCAGATGGGTCGTAATCACAGTAGCCGGGTCGACCACAATATGGCCTTTTGCCTGAATTAAATCTTTATCCCTTTCCGCGACCCACACGGCCGGTAATCCAAAAGCCGGCTCTTTTGTAGGAATACCTTTAAGTTTTATTTCGCGCTCATCAGGAGAAATGACCAAATGATGCCCCATCATGATACTGCCTTGAGCAACTTCCACGCCTTTGAGCAATATGCTATATTCATCGGGTTTGAGTTTCAAATTATCGCGAATGTGAATTGCCGGCATAACGAAACCCATTTCCGCGGCAAGTTGGCGGCGCAACGCTTTAATGCGGTGCAGCAGTTCCCCTCCCTGAGCGGAATCAACCAAAGGTATCAAGCCATAGCCGACTTCCAGGCTCATCGCATCAAGGGGTGCAATTTTGTCGACGGCTTCGGCAGGCTCAGGCACTTCCTCCTGAGCTGCTTGTTCCTGCTCTTTGGTTTTATTAATAACCTGCACGACACGGTAAGCAATCAAAGCAACAATAATGGAAACGACAATAAATGCTGCTTTAGGCATACCCGGAATCAAAGCAAAGATGAAAAGCATGATTGCAGCCGTGGCTATTGCCTTAGGCTGCATAAATAATTGTGACTTTACTTCTTCCCCCAACTCTGTGGAGGCGGCGCTTCTCGTCACCAAGATGCCGGCGGCTGTTGATACGATGAGCGCCGGCACCTGTGTCACCAAACCGTCACCGATCGTCAAAAGAGTGTAATTGCGGGCGGCATCGGCGACAGGAATCCCTTTTTGCAGCACGCCGATAATTAAGCCGCCGATGACATTGACAAATACGATAATCACACCAGCAATGGCGTCACCACGTACAAACTTGCTGGCGCCGTCCATGGCC
>ENA-ORXD01002258-ORXD01002258.1-sediment-metagenome-genome-assembly--contig:-NODE-2258-length-13263-cov-3.661990_pt1 | contig 13263 bp, 12 predicted proteins | sample MGYA00237862_ERZ511471 | MGnify/ENA metagenome assembly ERZ511471 | reverse complement strand
AGCCACAAGATATTCGGGCAGATGAAAGGCGGGCTGGTTGTTGCCACTATTGCCGCCTGTGCCGGATTTGCTGCCATCTGCGGCTCCACCAACGCTACCGCCGCCGCTATGGGCCGGGTGGCGCTGCCGGAAATGAAGCGTTACGGTTACGACGATTCACTGGCTACCGGCAGCGTAGCTGCGGCCGGTTCGCTGGGAATTCTCATACCGCCAAGCACCATTTTCATGGTTTACGGCATCCTGACGGAGCAGTCAATCGGAGCGCTGTTTCTTGCGGGTATTCTGCCCGGTTTGCTGCTTGCCGGTTTGTTCATCGGCGTGGTGTATATTCAGTGCTGGCGCAACCCCGCGCTGGCGCCTGCCGGCCCGGCGACCACCTGGAAAGTTAAACTCACCGGCCTTACCGGCATGCTGGATACAGCAATACTGTTTTCCCTGGTTATCGGAGGTTTGTTTCTGGGCTGGTTCAGCCCGATGCAGGCCGGCGCAGTAGGTGCAGCCGGCGTACTCATACTTGGACTTGCCCGCCGCAGCCTGAGCATGCCCGCTTTCCTGTTCGCCGTTAAGGATGCTTTGAAAATTACCTGCGAAGTCATCGTAATCATCACCGGGGCGGTGGTTTTCGGCCATTTTATGGCCGTTACCAAGATTCCCCTGAACCTGGCAGACTGGGTCGGCGGGCTGGACCTGCATCCGGCGGCCATCATGGGTATTATTGTCATGATTTACCTGGTCGGCGGCTTTTTTATGGATGCCCTGGCCATGATAACGCTTACTATCCCGATTATTTTCCCCCTGGTAAAATCGCTGGGTTTCGACCCGATATGGTTCGGTGTAATAATTGTACTTATCACCGAAATGGGGGTTATCACACCGCCGGTGGGCATAAACGTGTACGTAATCAAAAGTATCAGTGATAAAGTGGCGCTGGAAACCATATTCAAGGGCATATTTCCGTTTCTGGCTGCCATTCTACTGGCTATCGGCATCCTGCTGGCTTTCCCGCAGATTGCCACCATATTGCCCCGGCTGCTACATTAGTAGCGCTGGTTAACCGAAAGAAGACTCATGACAATACTGGATTTGATAAGCCGCAATGCCACCGGGCGCCCGGAGGAAACAGCCCTTGTTGAGCTGACTCCTTCACGCAATTACCGCCGCTCGATTACCTGGCAGCAGTTCGACAGCCGGATTAATCAACTGGCAAACGCCCTCATCAGCGGAGGCACCGGCCCTGGCGATAAAGTCATCCACCTGATGATGAATTCCATCGACTGGCTCGTTTGCTATTTCGCCATATTGAGAACCGGGGCCTGGGCGGTGCCGCTTAATTTCCGCTTTACCTCTAAGGACATATTATATTGTGCCGGTATTGCCGGGGCGGATGTGATGATCCTGGGTGAAGAATTCGCCGAAAGGGTCGAACAAGCCCGTCCAGACCTGAAGGTTCGAAGGTATATTTTTACCGGCCGGTCTGAACCGGTCGGTATGGAAAATTATTCAAACCTTCTCGACGCCAGCCCGGCAAGCCCTGTAAACCGAAAACCGGAACCGGATGATGTTTGCGGCCTGTACTTTACTTCCGGCACAACGGGCGACCCCAAACCCATCGTGCTGACGCATAAAAATCTTATGTGTGCCGCCATTACCGAGCAGCGCCACCACCACCAGACATCCGGGGACAACTTCATACTGTTACCACCCTTGTATCATACCGGCGCCAAGATGCACTGGTTCGGCAGCCTGCTGTCCGGAAGCAGGGCCACCATCCTTACTGAAATCAACCCCGAAAATATCCTGGATGCCTTGCATTCGGAAAGAGGCACCATTATCTGGCTGCTGGTGCCCTGGGCACAGGATATACTTGGCGCTCTGGACAGGGAAGAACTCAAGCTTGAAGACTATGACTTGAAGTGTCTGCGCCTGATGCACATCGGCGCCCAGCCCGTGCCGCCCAGCCTGGTTAAACGCTGGAAAAAATATTTTCCAAATGTAGCCTATGATACCAACTACGGCTTGAGCGAAAGTACCGGTCCGGGCTGCGTTCACCTGGGAGTTGAAAACGAACACAAGGTCGGGGCCATCGGCAAAGCCGGTTACGGCTGGCAAACACGCATCGTTGACGAGGCAGGCAGAGACGTTAACCGCGGAGAGGTCGGCGAACTGCTGGTCAAAGGCGACGGTGTTATGAAAGAGTATTACATGAACCCGGAAAGGACGGCTCAAACCATTCGTGACGGCTGGCTTTATACGGGAGATATGGCCAAAGAAGACAGTGACGGCTTTATATATCTTGTCGACCGCAAGAAGGACCTTATAATAACAGGCGGAGAAAATATATTTCCGGTCGAAGTGGAGGAAGTGCTCTCGGCCCACCCCAAGGTTTATGATGTGGCCGCAATCGGTGTCAGGGATGAACGCCTGGGTGAAATCGTGGCGGTTGTTATAGACCCTCAACCCGGCGCCGAGCTTACCGAACAGGAAATCACTCAATACTGCGAAGAAAACCTGCCGCGCTATAAAAGGCCCAGGCTGATTTTCTTTGACAAGGTGCCCCGCAACCCCACCGGAAAAATTGAAAAACCGGTTTTAAGAAACAGGTATAACTAAAACATATCCCGGTCATCTGCCTTTTCCGGGATAAGCCTGTATTTGACGCAGCGCTACCTATTTTGTTATTTTAACCATAACCAGGAGGACTATTTGCCCCAGCTATACTGGAATTTGAAACCCCCCGCTCCAGCCGATTTCCTGGCCGGAGAGAATGGGTTTTCCCCACTGCTCAAGCAGATCCTTTTCAACCGCAACCTCACCAGTCTGAGCGCCATCAATACTTTTCTCAACATCGATGCCAGCTTGAGCCATGATCCGTACCTGCTGCCTGATATCGAACGGGCGACTTCGCGGATTTACAAGGCCTTGCTCTCCGGAGAACAAATAGCTGTCTACGGAGATTTCGATGCCGACGGTATTACCGGCACAGCCCTGCTGGTAGAAGCGATTGAAAAACTTGGCGGCAATGTATTTCCATACATCCCTCACCGGTTGAATGAAGGCCACGGTATCAACCGGGCAGCCTTGAACGAGCTTAAAGAACGCGGCGCCAGCCTGATCATCACCACCGATTGCGGTGTCACCGGTATTGTCGAAGCCCGTCAGGCTAAAAGAAAGGGAATAGACCTGGTAATTACCGACCACCACAATCCACTGGAACAACTGCCTGACGCTGCAGCGGTTATTAACCCGAAAAGGTCAGATTCCTGCTACCCTTTCCGGGAACTGGCAGGGGTGGGAGTAAGCTACAAGCTGATTCAGGCTCTTTACCGTAGTGTCGGCAAGGAGGAGGAGGCCGAGCAGTTTCTGGACCTGGTTGCCATAGGCACGGTCGCCGATATGATGCCGCTCACCGGAGAAAACCGGTACCTGGTTCAAAAAGGCCTGGACCGGATAAACCACTCTCCCCGGCTGGGAATTCGAATGATGATGGAATTCGCCGGGTTGAACCAGGGAAGCATTTCAACCGAGGACATCTCCTGGGCGCTGGCTCCCCGCCTCAATGCCGCCGGCAGGCTGGAACATGCCCTGGGCGGCTACAACCTTCTGGCCACCACGGACTGGAAAGAAGCCCACCGGCTGGCAGCCAAACTGGAAGAACAAAACGTAGAGCGCCAGAAAATGACCCTCAAAGCCTGCGCCCACGCCAGGGATCAGATATCCCAGGGTGTGGCCGGCAACCTCCTGGTAGCCCGGGCCGATGAATTTCCGGCAGGCATTATAGGGCTGGTTGCCGGGCGCCTCACCAATGAGTACTACCGGCCGGCCGTGGTGATTAAGACGGGGCAGAAGATTTGCCAGGGCAGTTGCCGCTCCATCGCCGAATTTGATATTATCAACGCTATCAACAGCCTTTCAGGCCTTTTAAGCCGGTATGGCGGCCATCCGCAGGCAGCAGGGTTCAGCATGAAAACCGCCAACCTGAAACCTTTTTTGGAGCAACTCGCCCGGCTTGCCGAAGACAGGCTCAGCGACCAGGAGCTTAAGCCTTCCATCGATATCGATGCTGAAGTAAGGTTGAATGAACTTGGCGGTAAAACCTACCAGGCTATCTCAACGCTGGCCCCGTTCGGTAAAGGCAATCCTCTGCCGATATTTATGAGCCGGGAGGTTGAAGTGGTCAATTGCCGGCAGATGGGCAGCACCGGCAAGCACCTGCGCCTTAAAGTTAAAAACGGCGGCGCTGTATGGGATGCCGTTGCTTTCGGCCAGGGAGATTATTTTTACGAAATCACCGGCAAGCTGGATATAGCCTTTAACCTGGACCAGGACGAATGGAACGGAGAGACCCGGCTCAGGTTGAAACTGATGGATATGAAACCTGCCGGTTCATAAGTTAGTATCGAGGAGCCTTAAATAATATGAGTGAAATTTTGGCTGGAATCCTGGCGGTGATTGCCGGTTATTTTATCGGCTCGGTTCCTTCCGCTTATGTCGCCGGCTACCTGGTAAAAGGGGTGGATATACGCACCATCGGCAGCCGCAACATGGGCGCCATGAACACCTTTTACAACCTGGGGTTTTTCCCTGGCGTTATGGTACTGGCTGCCGACATACTCAAAGGCGCCGGTGCAGTTGCCCTGGCCCGGTTCCTGTGCGGGCTGGCTACCGGTGGCGAGACTATCGTTATCATCGAAATGCTGGCGGGTTTATTTGCGGTTATAGGTCATAACTACCCGGTATGGCTCAAATTCAAGGGCGGCAAAGGCGGCGCTACCTTGATAGGAGTGATCATTTTCCTCATGCCCTGGGCTTTGCCAATCGGCTTCGTTTTATTCCTGATCCTTACTGTCATTACCCGTGTGCCGACCTTGAGCTACGGGCTGGCAATGGTTAGCTTTCCCTTCATCGCCTGGTTGATTTACGGCAGGGGGGATTATGTAGCCTACTCCGCCATTATGCTGCTTATCCCGTTTTTGAGCTATATACCCCGCCTGATCGAAATGCGCGCCAGGGGAGGCTCGTGGTCCAGGGTAATCAAACGCAAGAATTTGAAGGACCGGTTTTAGGTTCAGTACAGCAGCATCTTTAGAATTTGCCGGGCAGCCGCCTTATCCAGTGGTTCGTTGTTATTGCCGCATTTGGGTGACTGGATACAGCTCGGGCAACCATCTTCACAGCCGCAGTTGTTTATGAGCTTCAAGGTTGCCTCCCACAGCCGGGTGATTATTTCGTATCCTTTTTCGGCAATACCGATTCCTCCCGGGCAGGCATCATAAATAAACACCTGTGGTTTGCCGGTATCTTCATGCAGCATGGTCGAAACTCCCCCGATATCCAGCCGGTCGCACATGGCAAAAAGCGGCAGCAAGCCGATGGCGGCATGTTCAACCGCATGAAGCCCTCCCGCCAGGTCCAGCCCGTCCCGGGCCAGTGTCGCTACCATATCGGCAGTGATATCGAACCACAAGCCGATGGTTGAAAAGATTTCATCCGGCAAATCCAGGGGTTTCTGGTCGATTAATCTTTCCGAGTACTGTTCTTTGCGCTTGTATGCAATCACAGAAGTGGTTACTTCAACCTGCCCCAGGCATACATTTACATCCCCAACGGTTTTATACTGTTGCTGGCGGATAATTTTCAGGGTTGTCAGGTCATCGGCTACGGTGTAGTACTCCGCCTCTACCGGCTTTACAATGGCATTGCCGGCTGCAAGATCGAGCTCTGTAACCAGGTAGCTTTCCCCCTGGTTTAAATATATGGCGCCTTCATGTGCCTGAAACAAGGCCGTGCTGCGTTCCAGCGTATCTATCAGCGAGCCGGAACCTATGTCGACGATGCTGATTGCCTGCCCGGATGAAGAACGAATGTCAACCGACTTTGCCGGATAATCCAGGCTGGGATGAACATACCATTTTTCGCGCCGGCCGGTTAACTTCCCTTCCGCTTCCAGGCCCTCCAGGGCCGGTTTGAACCCGGAGCCGAAAAAACTCTCATCTCTCAGCTGCAGCGGGTATTCCCAGGCGGCGCAGGCAAGGTGGCGTCTTAAAATGTAAGGATTATCCGGATTTATGAGCGCATTTTCGTATTGCCTGCCGAAAAACGCCTCCGGGTGGCCCATCAGGTACTGATCCAGCGGGTCATCCCGGCCAACCAGTATCGTCAGGGCTTTTCGCCCCCTCCTGCCGCTGCGCCCCGCCTGCTGCCAGGCGCTGGCAATCGAGCCCGGATACCCGGCGATCACGGTGGCATCCAGCTCGCCGATATCTATACCGAGTTCGAGCGCATTGGTAGCCACTACCCCGGTAAGTTCCCCCCGGGCAAGCTCATTTTCGATCCGGCGCCGCACTTGAGGTATATAACCCGCCCGGTAAGGCTTTATCCTGAGGGCATGCTCCGGGCTGTTCTTTTTCAACTGGTCCCGGGCATAAGTATATACCAGTTCGGTCAGCCGGCGTGTCCGTGTAAAAGCCAGCGAACGGATGCCATGGCTCACCAGTTCCGAAAAAAGCATGGCGACTTCGCTGTTGGTGCTTTTACGCCCGCTTGACCCGGCTTCGTTACAGGGAGGATTCCAGAAAACAAACTCCCTGGGGCTGCCCGGCGACCCGTCCTTTTCGACCACTTCGAACGGCAACCCGGTTAGGCTGGAGGCCTGCTCACGCGGATTGGCGATAGTAGCCGAGCATAGTATAAAAACAGGGTCGGAACCATACAGGCGGCACAGGCGCCGCAAGCGCCGCATTACCAGTGCGACGTTCGAACCGAACACCCCCCGGTACACGTGAGCTTCATCGAGCACAACATATTTCAGCCGGGCCAGAAAACGCCCCCAGTCCGAATGGCGCGGCATTATTCCCACGTGCAGCATATCCGGATTGGTAATAATCAGACCGGCTTTGGAGCGGGCCCTGCCCCGGTCTTCGCAGGGCGTATCGCCATCATAAGTAACTGCGGTAAATCCGCAGATTCCGGCCGCTTCTGCCAGGTTGCAGACGGCCCGCAGCTGGTCCTGGGCTAACGCCTTGGTGGGAAACAGGTACAGCGCGCGCGACGACGGATTTTCCATCATGGCTTCGAGCATCGGGATATTATAGGCCAGGCTTTTACCGCTTGAACTTGGCGTTGCTATTATTACGTTCAAACCCAGCTTGACCAGGTTGATGGCTTCAGCCTGGTGGCTGTACAGGGGCCACACTCCCATGTTTTTTAAAGCCTGTTCCAGGGGTTCCGGGAGCGCCCTGGCAAGTTCGCCGGGTACAGCCTGCCTTGCAGGGATATCCTCGTTGTGGCAAATCTGCCCTTTGTAAAACGGCCGGGATGTTATGTAAGCCAGAAATTCTTCGGGATTCATTAATCTAAACCGTAATCACTTCTACCCGGGTTTCGATGACCCTTATGCTAAAACGGCCGCTTTCGATGAAATTCAGCAACCGGGTAACGGTTTCATCGATTACAGCCTTGTCACTGCTCACCAGGCTTATCCCGAGTACCCCGCTGCCCCACCTGTCCTGGTCCTCTATCTCGGCTATGGACACGTTAAACTTGTTTTGTACCTGGGCGATTATGGGGCGAATAAGCTGGCGCTTGCCCTTGAGTGAAGCGTTGCCGGACAAAGAAAGATAAATTTTTATCGCGGCTATGTGCATTTGCTGCAGCCTGCCTCCGCTTAGGTATCTAACCAGCTGAAATTTGCTGATAACGGTTCCCCATTTTAACACTTTATATTGAGCCCTGATAGTGGAGGCGGGCACGCCGTATTTATTGACACGGCTGAAAGCGCCGCTATAGAATATGTCAAATACAACATAAACCGGAAAATTTAATGACCATTGAAAACAAGGTAAAAATATTCAAAGCTCTTTCCGATGAGACGCGTCTGCGCATCCTCAACCTGATTATCGAACAGGAATGCTGCGTTTGCGAGGTAATGCAAACTCTAAACATCTCCCAGACGCGTGCCTCCCGCAACTTGAGCCAGCTTTATAATGCCGGTCTGCTTATACTTCGCAAGGAAGGATTGTGGTCGCTCTACTCCGTAGACCGGCAGAAAGTAGAACCCTTTACCGCCTCGCTTTTGGGAGTCATTACCGAACATTTCAACAGCATGCCGGTATTCAACAAGGACCGGGAGAACCTCAAAAAAGCTGTCAGGGTAGGCGCTTACGACTGCCAGCCGCCATGCTGCCGGCCTGAATAACCCACTTTACGCCCATGCGTCCGGTTCGTCGTTGTTTTCATGCCATAATTATGTGCCTATTTATAACTATAAATAGATGCGCTATAATGAATGTATCAGTAGTTCAACGGAGGTCGCATCATGTTAGCCCGGCACTTTATCAGGGGATTGATTCCGGCTGCTTCTCTAATTTGCCTGCTATCTGCCGGAGCGGGTTGTTCAAACGCCCTGGATGCCGTTAACACCCAACCGCCTGGCACCACTCCACCGCCGTCTGCCTCTACGGCCCCTGTTCCCCCGGCTGCTTCACCGGCTGATCCTCCCCTTACCACTTCAGTGGCTGAAACACCGCCGGTTACCACCACCTCCAGCATCGACGAACACCGGCCTGCAGACCTGTTCCTGCTGTCCTCCGGCACGCCCGGTATGGTTACCCTGGATTTAATCATTCAACCCTTGAATGCCGCTGGAGACTCTCTGGTAGTCGAGGGGCAGGTCGAAGTCAGGCTGTGGGAAATAGCCGACCCGTTCACCCGGCAAAAAGGTGCACTTCTCCAGGAATGGGAGGACATCGAAGTAGCCGCCGGGGATTACGACGCTGCGTACAACGAGGTATGGCTGCAACTGCCTTACGCAGGCTTCGAACCTGAGTGGGGCCAAAACGGAATCGTCGAAGTTGAACTTATCTGTAACGGAGACAGGATATCAGCCCAGAAGGAGATTAAACTGAGAAAATCTCCCGACTGCTGAGATGAACAGCTTTGGGACGACCAGTTTGGGAGTCAATAAAAATCCGGAGGATAAGAATGGATGAATTCAAGTTCAAGGTTTCCGGTATGAGTTGCGGTCATTGCCAGATGACGGTTAAAAAAGCCCTCGAGCAAGTACCCGGAGTCAGCAAAGCGGAAGTTGACCTCAAAAACGGCACGGCCGCGGTGGAAGCGGAATCAGGCCGGGTGCATCTCGATCAATTGCTCCAGGCGGTTGAAGCCGCCGGATTCCAGCCGTCCCGGCTCGATTAGGTTTTATATCCCCAGCATTATAAGCAGCATGGCGAAAAGCATATAAATCGATGCCGCCTTGAACAGAACGAAGTTTAAAGCCGGTGACCGGCATATAACGCTTGCCAGCGCCAGCAGTAGTAACACACCGCCCAAACCAGCCATGATCCACCAGAATATCAACTGCAGGCCGATGATCCAGGCTGCGGACAAAAAAGCGGCAACCGCCAGGCAGGTAGACAGCCCGATAATCAGGTTTACTGTTCCCTCAGTGTACCGGTTGGGAAATACCGGCACGCCGGCCAGCCGGTAATCGTCTTTATACCGGACTGAAAAGGTCATTATATGGGTCGGGATCCAGAACAGCACCGCCAGCACCAGCAGTATTCCCGCCAGGTCCACGGCTCCGGTACTCAATACCCGCCCGGCAAGCACCGGCATCCCGCCGGCAATCCCGCCCCAGAGTACAGACCACTCGCTTCTGCGTTTAAGCCACAGCGTGTAAACCACTCCGTTGAATACCAGCCCGGCAAGCACTACCGAGCCGTATAAAACGTCCAGGGTGAAAGCCCAGCCCAGGCCGGCAAGAGCCAGAACAATCCCCAGCGTCAATCCTTCCTGAGTCGATACCATTCCCGCCGGAATCGGCCGTTTTTTGGTGCGGGGCATACGGCTGTCGATATCGCGGTCATAAACCATGTTAAGCACTGTAGAACCGCTGATGGAAAGAAAAAGGCTGAAGGACAGGCTGATAATCATGCACCAGTCTATATCAATTCCGGAACCGCTCAAATAACCGGCCAGACCGCTTACCAGCAGCAGCCCTGTTTGCCAGCTTTTGATCAAGCTGGTGTAATACCTGCACTTTAAAACGGCTTGTTGCAGGGTGCGGCGTAAATTGTCGGTCTTTAAAATAACAGAAGCCTTTCTGGTGACTCCAATATCGGCTACGGGCCCCTGACTACCCTGAAACCCTCGCTGGGGCCGCAGTATTCCGGGTGGGCGCTGTTGCGGTACCAAAGGCGCAGATCGTAAGCGTAATTGTTCCTGCTGCCGCCTCTCAAATATCGAAGGTGAGTACCTTCGTTTAGATCCGCCGTCCATTCCCATACATTACCGGCCATATCGTATGCCCCGTATGGGCTGGCAGAATCCAGTGTAACGAACCCGTCATAAACTCTGCCGTTAAAAAACCCCACCGGCGTGGTATTTCCGATAGCGCCGGCGCTTTCTTCGAACGGATCTCCGCTGGCATAGTAATTGGCATTGCCGCCGGTTATGCCGCTGCCCCAGGGATACGGCCGTCCGTCCAGGCCCCTGGCGGCTTTTTCCCACTCGATTTCGGCAGGCAAACGGTAACCGTAGAAATCGGCATAAGCCCAGGCGCCAAACCAGCTTAGCATGGTCGCCGGGTGGTTTTGGTAACCGGATTTCACCTGGAACTGCTGGTTAAGATATGTGATTCTCGAGTCCACCTCATCCAGTATGAAATAGATATAGTCCCCGGGTACAATTTCCACCTCGTGGCGGCCTCCGTGAAACTCATCCCCGGGATAATAACCTCTGACGACATTGCCTGAAATACTGATTAAACCGGCTGAGAGCGCCTCGTTAAGAAATCCGGCATACTGCCCGTTGGTTACGGGTGTAATTGATATCTCGTAATCATAAGGGACAAGCGTTTCGTGCTCGAACTGGCCCATTTTAAAAGGTCCTGCCGGTATCGTTACCCAACCTTCCGGATCGATGCCGGTATCATATACAGGTACAGCAATGTCTACCGGGCCGTTGCTACAGCTGCCGAGAATCAAGCCCGTTGCCAGTACCAGGGAGAGCTCTTTCAACAGTCTCATCCGCATTCACCGTCCCTGCCGGCCTGCTCGCTTTCTTCAACCCAGCGCCCTTTTCGGGCAAAAAGGTCCACCATGCGCCAGACGAGAATAATTCCCAGCACCAGCATGACCGTCATCATGCCGATATCGGCAAGCAGCATCGTCCAGTCTACCAGCGGCTGCTGGGCAGTTTCGCTTACCACCAGCCTTTTTAGCGAATACACGGTAACGGCTCCGAAGGCAAGATTCGAACCCAGTATTACCAGCCAGCCGAACCAGCGGCGGGCTCTGCCTTTCAGGCCGGCCATATCAGCATAATAAAGCAGTATTATAGTCGCAATGATACCGGCCAGGGCATGCCAGTGGCCGGTTATAATAATACGTTCCTCGCGGAAAGGCCACATCCGGAATATTTCATCCAGCCTGATGGCAATGAATATTCCAGGGATAGTAACCACCAAATTCATAAAAACCATCTGCCATAAAGCACCGAATTTGAGCGGGTCGTGGACCAGCGCTTTAAGTTTTTGCCGGAAACCGGCCTGCTTGATTGCCTGCTCCTTGATACGCTCCCGGATGAGCTTGCGGAACCCGAATATAACCAGCAGTAACGCAGCTATTGCCGCCGGCATCGAACCCGGCGATATAATAGAGTGAGCGATATGCTCCCAGGGAACTACCGCCCACGCCCCAAAGGTTACGATTAAGGTTCCCAGTATCATCAACGGCATGGCAAACTTGTGCAGAACGCCCTTAAAATCAAGCCAGCGTCCCACGATAAGAGCCAGCATTATGGCAATAAGGGTAAGCATGATGTGCAGGTGCCCGATTACCGCCAGTTGCAAAGAGGAACGGTGCACTTCCCTTACTGCGTCCTCTGCCAGAAATGTCTCGAACCCGTTGCCGTAATAAGAGCCGGCTATCGCTCCATACAGGGCAGAACCGAGAGTGGCAACCGCAGCTACGAAGAAAGCGGTGCGTTCCAGGTCCAGGCCTCCCCTGGTACGGGAATACTGCGGATCGTTCTGACGGTACTCCCTCTGCCAGGGCCAAAGGGCTGCCGCCAGCATAAGACCGGCAAAAAAGACCAGCGACAACCCGAAAATATACAGCCCGTGAAAAATGTAATTGTGTCCGAAGTAGGCAAAAATAAGCCCGAATACCAGGGCGAAGATATAGCCGGCTGTAATGGTGGCGTTGATCGAAGCGCGCAGGCCCTTTTTTACCGGCAGTATGTGGGTGATAATATAGGTTTCAATAGCCACAACGGCAACGGCAATTGAATGGTAAAGAATTATGATGCGCCCTTCCCGTTCTGCCTCCACCAGGTCCATATTAAAAAAGTCTACAGCGATATCTTTTATACCGAGAGCGTCCATATTGGCCGAAAGTGTACCGAAGAGAAGCGTAACCCCGGATACCAGGGCGATAGCTACCAGTACCAGCCCTTTTGTTGAACAGAATAAATATTTAAAGCGTTCTATAATAGCCTGCATTCCCTTTCCTTGCGGTTACAGCCGGATCCGGCTTATCAGTATGGTGCAAGCCCGCGCCTGCACCATACCATTCTATCACTATCAGTTTAATCCTGATTACCTGTCCTGTTAAGACAGCATCTTCTTTACAAAACCGTAAGCATATGCCAGCGTCATTACCAGCAGCAAAGGCGCCAGTATATCAAACACCAGGTCGGCGCTGAAAAACAAAAGCTGTGAACCGCTCTTGAGGTATGCCAGAGCAATACCGCCGAGCCCTATCAATGCCCCGCCGATGCCTACCCATATGAAGCTGGTGACCGTTTTGCCTTTTACGGCAACATAAATGGGCAGTAGAAAGATTATCAGTCCGGCAATGCCGTGAACTACCGCCAGAATTACCGTTGCCATGGTCGCCGGGCCGGTATAGCGGGTGATGGCTATTGCCAGGAAACCTACCAGTGCAAAAGCGAGATATCCCGGTCCGTACTTCGGATAAAACTCGCTGATCAACCCCACCGAAAGCCCGAGGGGAATCAAGGCCGCCGCAATGACAACCAGCTCGTTGCCCAATACGTCATAGGTGAAGAAAATAAGCAGTAACCCGGCTACCAGAAGAACCGCAAACGATATCATATAGTAGATATCGAATTTACGGCTGCCCGGGGCTCCGGTGTAGTGCTGGAAGAAGCGCCACAGCAGGTAGAGCGCCACCAGCCCCGTGGCCAAAAGGATTGCGATGTCCCACCAGTTCATAAAATATTCCCTCCTTCTTTTATGCT
>ENA-ORXD01002257-ORXD01002257.1-sediment-metagenome-genome-assembly--contig:-NODE-2257-length-13263-cov-3.707417_pt1 | contig 13263 bp, 10 predicted proteins | sample MGYA00237862_ERZ511471 | MGnify/ENA metagenome assembly ERZ511471 | reverse complement strand
TGCGCACGCCCTCGGGCGTGGGCTTCGCGCCGCTGAGGGACGGTGAGGTGCTCCCGCCGGAGGAGTTCCAGAAGCTCCCCGAGGAGGAGCAGAAGCGCGTCCAGGGCGAGATCGACGCGCTCCAGGAGGAGCTGCAGAAGGTCGCCCTGCAGGCGCCGCGCTGGAAGAGGGAGTTCGGGGCACGCCTCCGCGAGCTGAACGACGAGGTCACGGCCCTGGTCGTCGATGACGTCCTCGACGACCTGCGGGAGAAGTACGGCGACTTCGCCGAGGTCGTGGACTACCTCGGCGCCGTCAAGCGGAGCGTCTCGGAGCACCTCACCGACTTCCTGGAGAGCGGAGAGGAGAAGCCCGAGGAGGGGCCGGCGGCCAACCTGCCGCTCCCCGACACGTTCAGGAAGGCGCCGGCGCTGCGCCGCTATCAGGTCAACGTGCTCGTCGACTCGTCCGCCGCCGCCGGCGCACCCGTCGTCTACGAGAGCAACCCGTCGTACCTCAACCTCGTGGGCCGTGTCGAGCAGATGTCGATGATGGGCGCGCTGCTCACCGACTTCACGCTGATCAAGCCGGGCGTCCTGCACCGCGCCAACGGCGGCTATCTGATCCTCGACGCGGCGAAGGTGCTCACCAACCCCTACGCATGGGAGGGGCTCAAGCGGGCCCTCCAGTTCCGCCAGATCCGCGTCGAGTCGCCGGTGCAGATGATGAGCATGACGAGCACGGTCTCGCTCGAGCCGGAGCCGATCCCTCTCGACCTCAAGGTCATTCTCATGGGCGACCGGCAGCTCTACTATCTGCTGGCCGAGAGCGACCCCGAGTTCGACGAGTACTTCAAGGTGGCCGCCGATTTCGACGACGAGTTCGTGCGCGACGACGAGACGACGCGCAAGTACGCGCGGCTGATCGCCGGCACGGCGCGACGCGCCGGCCTGCTGCCGTTCGACCGGCCGGCCGTCTGCCGCGTGGTCGAGCATGCCGCGCGCCTCGTCGAGGACAAGGAGCGCGTCACCGCCCAGATGCGGACGATCGTCGACCTGCTGCAGGAGGCGGACCACTGGGCGCGGCGCGCCGGGGCGGATCTGGTGGGCGTCGAGCACGTGCAGCAGGCGATCGACGCCCAGATCTACCGCTCCGACCGGGTCCGCGCACGCCTGCTCGACCAGACGCTGCGCGAGACGGTGTTGATCGACACCGGCGGGCAGAAGGTGGGGCAGGTCAACGGGCTGTCGGTCCTGTCGCTCGGCAGGTTCAGCTTCGGCCGGCCGAGTCGCATCACGGCGACCGTCCACATCGGCAAGGACGAGGTGATCGACATCGAGCGCGAGGCCGAGCTCGGCGGCGAGCTGCACTCCAAGGGCGTGCTGATCCTCTCCGGATTCCTGCGCGGCCGCTACGCCCAGGACCACCCGTTGTCGCTCGGCGCCAGCCTTGTCTTCGAGCAGTCCTACGGCGAGGTCGACGGCGACAGCGCGTCGTCCGCCGAGCTCTACGCGCTCCTCTCGGCCATCGCCCGTGTGCCGCTCGCGCAGTCGTTTGCGGTGACGGGCTCGGTCAACCAGTACGGCGAGGTCCAGGCGATCGGCGGCGTCAACGAGAAGATCGAGGGCTTCTTCGACCTCTGCAAGGCGCGCGGGCTGACCGATGGCCAGGGCGTGCTGATCCCCGCGGCCAACGTGAAGCACCTCATGCTGCGCCGCGACGTCGTCGACGCGGTGGCGACGAAGCAGTTCGCCGTGTACCCGATCGCCACGGTCGACGAGGGCATCGAGGTGCTCGCCGGCGTGCCGGCGGGCGAGCCCGACGACGAGGGTGCGTACCCGGATGGGACGGTCAACCGCCTGGTCGCCGACCGGCTGGCGGACATGGCGGAGAAGGGCAAGGGGCCCGAGGAGGAGGACGAGCCCCAGCACGCGCGGCAAAAGAGCTCGTCTGGCGCCGCCCACGGCGACGCCGGCTGACGGCTCCCGCGCCGCCGCGACGGTGCAGGCGAGGGGCCTGCGGGCGATGCAGCGGCGGGCGGGCGCCTTCGCCCGCTGCGCCGACGAAGAGATCGAGGTGCGCGGCTGCACGACTTGGGGCGGGCGTCCAGGTGACGCCGTGGCGCACGCGCCGGCCGAGATGAAGAAGAACGGGGCGGAGGTCGTGCGCCTCGCCACGGGCCTGGTCGTCGGGACGAGCGTGCCCACGACGTGACGGCCGACGATCTCGTCGGCCGAGCAGCCGAGGGACCGCTGTCCGGGCTCGTTGGGGAAGGTGATCTGTCTGTCGTTCGCGAGGCGCAGGATGGCGCCGTCGGCGTACTCCACCGACTCGTGGTACCGGCGGTCGAGAGCCCCACGGCGAGCATCGTCTTGCCCACGCCGGGCGTCCAGGAGTGAGCTCCGGTTTTGTGCTGAACGAATACGGGTACCCCAAGTCGCGCACCTTGCGGGCGTCGAGCGGCACATCGGTCACAGCGGTCACAGACCGCAATGACCTCCACGCTCTGGAGGATCCCTGTCCATTGCGTCGAAGGCGGGAGTCGTCGTACGGCTTCTTGCCATCACGCGTGCCACATCATGGCTGCCGCAGACGAACGAAAGCCGGCCACACCACCGTCGGGCCAGAAGGAGCGTCTTCGGGAAGACGTACGCGAGCACGTGCGTGCGGAGAAGGCGCTCCAGACGGAGCGCGACTTCCTCAGCTCCGTGCTGGAGGCGGCCGATGCCTTCATCATCGTGCTCGACAGCGCCGGGCGCATCCTGCAAGTCAATCGCGCCGTGGAGCTCGCGACCGGCTACTCAGATGACGACCTGCGTGCCCGCGAGTTCATCTCCTCCCTCCCGATCCCCGAAGCCGCCGCGTCGTTGGGCCACGGCCTGCGAGACCTCGACGCGGGCGGAGGCACATGCCCTTTCGAGACTCATTGGGTGAGGCGCACGGGTGAGCGGCTGCTCGTGGCCGGCTCGCTGACGCCGCTGCGCGATGCCGACGGAGTGCTGAGGCACGTGATCGTCACCGCGTCCGACATCACTCAGACCCGCGCCCTGGAAGTCACGCTGCGCACGATGTCGTTGATCGATGACATGACCGGGCTGTTCAATCGCCGTGGCTTCATGCTGCTCGCCGCGCAACGGCTCAAGGAGAGCCGGCGGTCAGGATCGACTCTGACGCTCGTCTACGCGGACGTCGACGGGTTGAAGGCCATCAACGACGAGTTCGGTCACGGCGCGGGCGACATCGCCCTCACCCTCAGTGCCCGGGCGCTCGAGGCGACGTTTCGCGAGTCCGATGTGGTGGCCCGCGTCGGAGGCGATGAGTTCGTCGTGATGTCGGAGGCGGACACCCGCGACCTCGGCACCGTGAAGATGCTTCTCGACCAGGAGCTCGACCGCATGGTGGCCGAGTCGGGGCTGCAGTTCGGCGTCGCGCTGACGATCGGGTCTGCCCACTCTGGACCGCCGAAGGAGCTCGGCCTGGATGACCTGATGCAACAGGCGGACGAGTTCATGTACGAGCACAAGCACCGCCCACCGCCTGAGCCCGAGTAGCGCGGCCAGCGGCAGGAGGCTCAAGAAGGCTAGCCGTCGAGCGGCGCCCGGTGGCACGCGCGGCGCTCACACCGTCCCGCGCTTGCTTCAGGAGAGCCCCCCGTTCAAGAGGGCCCCCGCAACGGCCGATACAGGTGAAGAGCGCTCCCGTGGGGAATTCCGTGAGACTAGGGTCTTGCGGTGCACACAAGCCACCTTACGCGGACAGTGGCGGGCGCAGGGGAACCGAGGACGATCATCTCGAGTGCGGACACAGTCGATCTCCAGTGCATTGGGCCGCTCATGGAGGGCTTCTGTAGCGCCACGGACATCTCCGCCGCCCTGCTCGGCCCCGACGGCGAGATCCTGTTGGCCTCCAACTGGCGGCCTCTCTGCACCGAGTACCACCGAGTCCACCCGGAGACGGCGAGACGCTGCCACGAGAGCGATACGGTGCTCGCCTCCCGCCTGCGTGGCGGCGAGACCTCGGCACTCTACACCTGCAAGAACGGCCTCACCGATGTCGTCTCGCCGGTCATCGTGGGCGGCGAGCATGTCGCCAGCGTCTTCGTCGGCCAGTTCCTGCTCGAGCCGCCCGATGTCGAGCGCTTCCGCCGCCAGGCGGCAGAATGGGGGTTCGACGAAGCCGCTTACCTCCAGCGCCTCGGCCAGATCCCGGTCCTCACGGAGGCGCGGGCACAGGCCGCCGTGCAGTTCCTGACCGCCCTCTCGGAGTTGCTGGGCGGGATGGCGCTCGACGCTGCCGAGCTCAAGCGGCTGGCCGCCGAGCGCAAGGCCGGCGAGCAGCGCGTCCGGCACCTGAACCGCCTGTTGCGCATGGCCACCGGCATCAACGAGATGATCGTCCGTGTCGAGGAACCGAAGGCGCTCTTTGACCAGGCGTGCTCGATCTTCGTCGAGCAGGGCGGCTTCTCCACGGCGACCATCGCCCTCTGCGACCCGGAGACGAAGACCTTGGTTCCCAGCGCTCGGGCCGGCGACGGCGCGGGCTTCCTTGGCGACATCGCGATCCGCAATGGAGATACGCCCGAGGAAGAGGGGCCGGAGGGCCGCGCGGCCCGCAGCGGCCGGGTGGTCGTCAGCTCCGACATCGAGTCGGATGAGACGTTCGCGCCCTTCCTCGCGGCCGTCCCGGCGCGAGACGGCCGGTGTGTCGTCGCGCTGCCGCTGAACGGCGACGGTCGCGTGCGTGGTATCGTCGGCCTCTACCACGCCGAGCCGAAGGAGTTCGACGACGGCGAGGTCGAGCTGCTGAAGGAGCTCGCCGACGACCTCGGCTTCGCCCTGCGGGCCATCGAGGAGGCGAGCGCACGCCGGGACGCGGAGAGCGCCCTGCGACAGAGCGAGCAGCGCTACCGTACGCTCGTCGAGAGCACGCCTGACCTCATCCTGAGCCTCGACACCCGGGGACGCCTCACCGCCGTCAACGGGGCAGTCTGTCGGGCCCTGGGGTTGACGCGCGAGGAGATCATCGGCAAGGACCACGCAGAGCTGGGGTTCCCAGCCGACGCTGTCGCCGAGCGGCGATCACTCTACGCGCGCGTGCTCGACCACGGCGAGACGGTGGAGACCAATCTTACGGCACCAGAGTCCGACGGGACGACGCACACCTACGAGTGCGTCCTGAATCCGATCATCGACGATGATGGCCGAGTCACGGGGATCCGCGACCGCAGCCACGACATCACCGAGCATAGGCGGACCCAGACGGCGCTGCAGGAGCGAGAGACGCAGCTGGCCGCGCTGCTCGACAACCTGTCGGGCGCGGCCTACCGCAGCTCGCTGGAGCCGCCGTGGAGGGATGAGTTCATCAGCGACGGGATCCTGGCGGTCACGGGCTACAGCGCCGAGGAGTTCCTCGCCGGCGGTCTGGACTGGTCCACGATCGTGGACCCGGACGACGCTGAACGGTGTTCGGACAGCGTCCAGGAGGCGATCGCGGCGGACCGCGACAATGTGGAGACGGAGTACCGCATCCGTGCGAAGGATGGCGGTGAGCGCTGGATCCTGGACCGCGCCGTCATCATCCCTGATGCCGAGGGCGCTCCCGCGAGGCTTGAGGGGTTGCTCATCGACGTCACCGACCGTCACCTCGCCGAAGAGGCGCAGCACGCCGGTGAGGAGCGCTACCGTACGCTCGTCGAGAGTCTCCACGAAGGCGTCTTCTCGGTCGACCCCGAGGGCTTGGTGGACTACATCAACCCGACGACCGAGCGCATGCTCGGCGTGAAGCGCGCCGATGTCGAGGGTCTCCACTTCCTGGACATGGTCGTGGAGCACGAGCGCGATCGCGTGCGGGCGCTCTTCGCGGAGGCGCTCCAGCACCCGATGCCGGCGACAGTGATCGAAATGCTCGGTCACGACGGTGTCAGACGCCACCTGAGCGTGACGAGCGCACCATCCCCTGCGGGCGTCGAGCCCCGCGGCGTCATCTGCTCGGCCCAGGACGTGAGTGGCCAGATCCGCGAGCAGGAAGGCCGGCGCAAGGCCGAGCGGCAGCGCGAGCGAGCGCTCGTAAGCCTGCGACGGACGGTCGAGTCGGCGGCACGGACGCTCGCCGGCGCGGTCGAGATGCGCGACCTCTACACCGCAGGGCACCAGGACCGTGTCACGCAGCTGGTCGACCGGCTGGCCGAGAGTCTGCAGCTGCGCGAGGGTGCCCGCGGCGCACTCCACATCGCGGCGCTGATCCACGACGTCGGCAAACTCTCCATCCCGGCCGAGATCCTGGCGAAGCCGGGGAAGCTGAGCACGCTCGAGTTCGATCTGCTGCGACAGCACTCCGAGAGTGGCTACCAACTCGTGCGCCAGATGCACTTCCCGGGTGCCGTCGCGGACATCGTCCACCAGCACCACGAGCGCCTCGACGGTTCAGGGTATCCGCTGGGCCTCAAGGGAGACCAGATCCGGCTCGAGTCGCGCATCGTGGCGGTCGCCGACGTCGTCGAGGCGATGTCCTCCCATCGGCCGTATCGCCCCGCTCTCGGCACCGAGGCGGCGCTGGCAGAGATCGAAGCCAATCGCGGCTCGCTCTACGACCCGATCGTTGCCGACGCCTGCCTCGCGCTCTTCCGCGAGGAGGGCTTCGCGTTCGGCAGCAGTGCGACGGTCCACCTCCTGACCTGAGCGCAGGCCGGATCGACGGGATTTGCCCCCCGTGGATCGTCCGGACGCATGACCCGTGGAGTCCGCAACGCCGATCGCCGACAATGCCGGAGACCGGCAAGCGCACGCGAGCAGTCTTCTGCCGCTGCAGGCTTGCCGAGCTCGACGAAGCCGGAGGTGAACGTGCACCGACGGGCTCCATCACCGGCGGCCGGAGCGGATCCTCAATCCGTCAGACTCCGATCGCAGTGGCCATCGCCGCAAGCTTCGCGACCGTTGCCGTCCACCAATGCGCAGCCAGAGCCGAGGAGTAGGCTCTCGAGAAGAACGCCAAGACCCTGGAACTCGAGCTCAAGAGTCACCTGGTGCAGGGTCTGGATGCGGACTGCCGCACCCCCGGCGACACCGATGCCACGGAAGGGCCTTCACAGCTCGTGGCGCGATCGCTGCAGGATCAGGCCGACCGTCAATGGGCAGATTACGCCGATCCGCTCGACGGCAGCCGCAGGATCCCCGGCAAGATGCGCCTGCCTCGCCGGCAGGGCGCCGGCCTCCTCGTGGACCAGATGCGCCAGGAGGAAGGCGGTCAGCTCGTCGAAGTCGCGCTTGAGCGCCGCCTCGGCCTCGCCCGCCGGTCCGTCGCAGCGGAGCGCGTCGCCGCGAGCGCCTCGCCGGTCACGCGCAGGCGCCCGCAGCTCCGCGCGCTCAGACTCGAGCTCCACGATCACTTGCGGCTCGAAGGCCCGCAGATGCGAGAGCATGGAGCGTGCTTCGTGGTCGTGATGCTCCTCCGGCAGGACCAAAGCACGCTCGGGCCGATCCAGGTCGGGCGCGTTCGCGTCGTCGTCGACCCCGGCCGGTCGCAGGTCGCATGCGAGAGCGACGATGACGGCCCATGCCCCAAGATCTCCGACGGGACACGATGGGCGTCGTCGATGCCGGTCGGTCCTGCCGTCACCGGCCGCGGTGGAAGGTGCTATCCTTAGCTCAGGTTCGCCCTCCGTTCGCACACCGACCGCCCATCGGTCCACCGCCGGGCTCGCGACTCCGCGCACGCCGTCACGCCGCTGCGTGTCCGGCGAGTCGTTCGCAGCGCCCCCCCCGGAGCAGGTCGCCACCGGTCGAGACACGCGTAGAAAGGCAGGAGACGCCGAGTGAGTGAGTCCGCCGCAGATCGCCTCGGCCCCGCCGACCCCGCCGGGCTCGAGGCGGAGGGTGTCCACGGCCTCCTCGAGGAGGGCCGCGAGCAGGGCTATCTGACGAGCGACCACATCGCCGACGCCCTGCGCGACGTCGAGCTGACCGCCGAACAGATCGAGGAGATCCACACCCTGTTCGCCGACCTGGGCATCGACGTGATCGAGGGCGAGGCGCCGGCCGTTGAGGAGACCACCGAGGCCGTCGCCGAGGACGAGGTCGTGGCCAAGCTCGACCTCTCGGTCAAGTCGCCCTCCAACGACCCGCTGCGCGTGTACTTCAGCGAGATGGGCAAGGTGCCGCTGCTCACGGCGGTCGAGGAGGTCTCCCTGGCGAAGCGCATCGAGCGTCATGACCCCGAGGCCAAGCGCCGTCTGATCGAGGCCAACCTGCGCCTGGTGGTCAGCATCGCCAGGCGGCACGTCGGGAGGGGCATGCCGCTCCTCGACCTCATCCAGGAGGGCAACCTCGGCCTGATCCGCGCGGTCGAGAAGTTCGACTACCGGCGGGGCTTCAAATTCTCGACCTACGCGACCTGGTGGATCCGCCAGGCGATCACGCGCGCGATCGCCGACCAGTCCCGCACCATCCGCGTGCCGGTGCACATGGTCGAGCGCATCGGCAAGCTCATCCGCGTGCAGCGCCAGCTCCTGCAGGAGATCGGCCGCGAGCCCACCCACGAAGAGATCGCCGCCGAGATGGAGACGACGCCCGAGCGGGTGCGCGAGATCCTCAAGATCAGCCAGCAGCCCGCGAGCCTGCACCAGCAGGTCGGTGACGAGGGCGACGCGCAGCTCGGCGACTTCATCGAGGACAAGGACACGCCCTCGCCGGTCGAAGAGGTCGGGGAGACCGTGCAGCGCGAGCAGCTCGCGCGCGTGGTCGAGCTCCTCACGCAGCGCGAGCGCCGCATCATCGAGCTGCGCTTCGGGCTCAAGGGCGAGCAGCCCTGCACTCTCGAAGAGGTCGGCCAGCAGTTCGGCCTCACGCGCGAGCGCATCCGCCAGATCGAGGCCAAGACGCTGGTCAAGCTCGAGGCCTACCGCGCGGCGCAGTGCCTGCGCGGCCTCCTCGACTGACGCCACTGCGAACGCCCGGGTGGGCTCCCGGTCGGTCGTCCGAGCCTGCCACCGGGCGGCCGCCCTCACCGTTCTACGACGTGCCGCCCCCGCCGCCGTTTGCGCCCCCGCTCGCGGCCGCGTCCCCGTTCCCGGCCGCGCCGGTGCTCCCGGCCGCGCCCGCGTCCTCGTCCATCTCGATGAGCGCCTCGTCGGCCCAGGTGTCCGCCCACAGCGGCACGCCCGCCTCGTAAGCCGCGCGCCCGATCACGTGGCCGGCGACGGGCGCCGTCGCGAAGACGAAGAGCATGCTGAGCGCCAGCTTGACCACGGCCGAGACCGACGGCTCGAGCAACGCTGCGCCGGCGAACACGCAGGCGAGCCCGAGGCTCGCGGCCTTCGTGCCCGCCTGCAGCCTGGCGAGCACGTCGGGCAGGCGCAGCACCCCGAGCCCGGAGAGCGCCATGAGGGTCACCCCCGTGACGACGAAGGCGTAGGCGACGGCGGTCACTTCTTCCTCCTCACGAGCCGGGCGAGGGAGATGGTGGCGACGAAGCCGAGCATGGTCGCGATCAGGACGGCGTCCAGCAGCGCCGGGGCCTCGAGCCTCACCGACAGCAGAGCCAGGGCGGCGACGACGGCGTAGAAGCACACGTCGGCCGCCACCGCCCGGTCGGCCACGCTCGGGCCGGCGATGACGCGGGCCAGCGCGGCGAGGAAGCCCGCAGCGAGCGCCAGCAGGGCGAGGTCCACGACGGTCATCGCACCATCCACAGGATGCGCGCCTCGAGCCGTCCGACCTGCTCGCGCACGTCGTCCGGGGTCCGCATGTGCAGGGCGTGGACGTAGATGGCGGAGCGGCCTCGCTCGACCCCCAGCGTGAGCGTGCCGGGTGTGAACGACACCATGTTGGAGAGGAGGGCGATCTCGAAGTCGGTGCGCGCCTTCAGCGGGACGCGCACGACGCCGGGCCGGATGTAGTGCGTGGGCGTCACGATCTCCCAGGCCACCACGGCGCTCGCCGCCACCAGGTCCCAGAGGTAGATGGCGGCCACGAGGGCCGGGCGCCAGGGGTGCAGGGCCACTCTCAGGGCGACCCTCACCGCAGGACCGCCTCGATGTAGGCCGCCGGGTCGACGAGGAGACCGGCGGCCCGCGCGGACAGCGCCCACAGGAGCTCCGCTCCGAGGCCGACCGCGACGCCGACCGCGGCCAGCGCCGCCGCCGGCGCGACGACGGCGGCCGCGCGCCCCCTCGTCGGGGTCGCGGCCGTCCTCCGCCGCTCCGCCGGCGGGTCTCCCCAGAAGACGCCGTTCCAGATCTTGACCATCGAGAACAGCGTCAGGAAGCTGACCGCGACGGCCACTCCGGCGACCGCGTAGTCGTGGGCGACGAAGGCCGCCTGGAGCAGGGCGAGCTTGGCGAAGAAGCCGGACAGCGGCGGCACCCCGGCGAGCGAGAGGGCGGAGACCCCGAACGCGGCCGCCAGCACGGGCCGGCGGCGAGCGACGGCGCCGAGCTCGCTCAGGGCGCCGGTCCCCTCGAAGGTCTCGACGGCGCCCGAGCACAGGAAGAGCGACGTCTTGACCACGATGTACTGCAGCATGAAGAAGATGCCGGCGGAGAGCCCGGCGACACCGGAGATGCCGAGCGCCATGACGAGGTAGCCGACCTGGCTCGCCATGTGGAAGGAGAGGATGTCCCGCATCCTCTCCCGGCCGACGGCGCCGAGGACGCCGAGCAGCATCGTGAGCGACGCCGCCACCAGCAGCGGCGTCCGCAGGGTCGTCTCGCCCTGGAAGACCGTGCAGTAGACGCGGAACATGGCGTACACGCCCATCTTCGTCAGGAGCCCCGAGAAGAGCGCCGTGACGGCGGGAGACGCCGCCGGGTACGAGCGCGGCAGCCAGCCGTGCACCGGCACGAGACCGCCCTTGACGGCGAGGGCGCCGAGGATGAAGGTGCCGGCCACCGCGACCTCCCCCGAGGTGCGGGCCCGGCCCGCCAGCTCGGCGAAGTTCACCGTGCCGGCGGCCCCGTAGAGCAGGGCCACTCCGGCGAGGAACGCGGTGGAGGCGAGCAGGTTCGTGGTCACGTACACGGCCCCGGCCCGCAGCTGCCGCAGCGAGCCCCCGAGCGTCAGGAGCACGTAGGAGGCGATCAACGCGACCTCGATGAAGACGAAGAGGTCGAAGATGTCGGTCGTCAGGTAGGCGCCGCAGGCGCCGGCGAAGAGGACCTGGACCAGCGAGTGGAAGTACGGCTGCTCGTCCTCCCCGCGGGCGGCGGCGAACAGGGTGCAGACCGTGACCATCAGGGCGCTGACGGTCAGCATCAGCGCGGCGAAGGGGTCGGCGACGAGGGTGATGCGGAACCGGGCGGGCCAGCCCCCCATGCCGGCGGCCAGCACCTCTCCGTCTCTCGTCGCCCAGACCAGCGCGACGGCGCCGGCGAGGACGACCAGGGCGCAGCCGACCGAAAGGATCCTCTGCGTCCGGCGCCGGCCGCGAGCGACGATCGTCGCGGCCGCGGCCGCCAGGGGCAGGGCGATCGGGAGCACGAGAAGCCAGCTCACGACTCGCCCTCGAGGTCGTCGTCGCCGAGGTCCCTCCGGGCGCGGAAGGCGAGGGCCAGGAGGAAGGCGGTCATCCCGAAACCGATCACGATCGCCGTGAGCGTGAACGCCTGCGGCAGCGGATCGGCGGCGCGGCCGACGGTCTCGCCCTCGATCGGGACGCCGCGGCGGTGGATGCCGCCGGACACGACGAGGAGCACGTTGGCGGCGTGGCCGAGCAACACGAACCCGAGAGCCATGCGCACGAGGCCGCGTTGCAGCACGAGGTACGTCCCGGCGGCGGCGAGGACGCCGACGATCACCGCCGCCGTCATCCCTCATCACCCCCGAAGGTGCGCAGGTAGGCGGCGATCGCGCCCAGGACGACGAGGAAGACGCCGGCGTCGAAGACCAGCGAGGCGGCGAGCTTCGCCGTGCCGGCGGAGAGGTCGATCTGCCAGATCGCCCCCTGGAGGAAGTGGCCCCCCAGCAGCAGTCCCGCCAGGCCGTAGGCGACGGCGAGCAGCAGCCCTGCTGCCAGCAGTGTGGGCGGCGAGACCGGCAGCAGGCGGCGCACCTGCCCGACGCCGCCGGTGAGGTGCTGCAGGACGAGCGTGGCCCCGGCGATGAGCGCGGCGATGAAGCCGCCCCCGGGCGCGTTGTGGCCGCGGAGGAGGAAGTACACGGCGAGCAGGACCATCCCCGGGGTCAGGACGCGCGTGGCCTCGCGCAGGATCAGGGAGCGCTCGCGTGTGCCGGCGCCGGACAGGGCGCTCGACGCCAGCACGGTCACCCCGACGGCGGCCACCGCCAGCACGGCGATCTCGCCCAGCGTGTCGAGGGCGCGGAAGTCGACGAGGATCGTGTTCACCACGTTGCGCCCGCCGGCCTCGTCGGGGCCGGCGCGCAGGAAGTAGGCGCCCGCCGCGGAGATGCCGCGCCGCCCCGTGAAGGCGTACGTCCCCGCGGCGGCGAGGGTGCCGACGACGACGGCCGCGCCACCCGCCGCGACCCGGCGCGGGCGGCCTGCCGCGGCAAACGTCCGCGGCAGCTTACGGAAGACCAGCACGACCAGGGCGACGGTCAAGGTCTCGACCAGCAGCTGGGTGATGGCGAGGTCCGGCCCCCCGAGGAGCACGTAGAGCACCGCGACGAGGAAGCCGACGATGCCGAGGGCGGCGACCGCGCCGATGCGCGAGCGGGCCAGGGCGGCGCCGGCGGCGCCGAGCGCGAGCAGGCCGGCGACGACCTGGTCGGCGCCGAGCTCGTCGGTCGCCAGGGCCGGCGGCACGCCGGGCGACCAGGCGAGCCAGGCGGCCACGGCCGCCGTCGCGAGCGCCCCCAGCACCCAGCCCATGTGCACCGCTGGCACGCTCGAGGTGAAGGGCGCGCCCGAGCGCCGGCCGAGCGCGATGGTCGCGTCGTAGGCGCGGTCGAAGACGCGCGCCCCGGACGTCGGGAGGTCGACGGGGTCGAGGGCACGGTCGATCCGTCGGCGCAGCAGAAAGAGCACGAAGCCGAGCGTCACCATGGCCGCGGCCAGCGCGAGGGCCGGCGTCAATCCGTGCCAGAGGGCGAGGTCGACCTCTCCCGGCGCGCCGATGGCGGCGTCGGCGGCGGCGCGCGCCAGGGGGTTCAGCCGGCTCACGGCGAGGCCCAGGCCCAGCCCGGCAAGGGCCGTCAGGGCGGCCGGGACGAGGAACGAGCGTCGCGGGTCGAACAGCTTCTGCGTCAGCGGGCCCTCGAAGGCGCCGTCGAAGATGCGCGCCCCGTAGGCGAACGTCAGGCACGCCGACGCCGCGGCCAGCGTCGTGGCCAG
>ENA-ORXD01002256-ORXD01002256.1-sediment-metagenome-genome-assembly--contig:-NODE-2256-length-13284-cov-88.108276_pt1 | contig 13284 bp, 15 predicted proteins | sample MGYA00237862_ERZ511471 | MGnify/ENA metagenome assembly ERZ511471 | reverse complement strand
AGGGTCGGACGCCGCCGGAAAAAAAGGTTGCTGAGAGGGGGGAGAAATACGATCTCGTCGAGGATGTGCCGGAGAAAAAGATCGTCACGCTTCACACCAGACGACCTCCCGCTCGACATACGGCCTGAGGTACCGGTCGAGCCCCTGCTCGGTGACGAGATCCACCCGACGCCCGAAGAGGCCCTCAAGATACAGTGCGAGTTCCATGAAGTTCCGGAACGTCGTCTCTCCCGGCGCAAACTCGACCAGAATATCGACGTCGCTCTCCGGACGATCTTCACCGCGGGCAAATGACCCGAAGATCCCGATCCGCGCCACGCCGAACCGCTCCCTGAGGAGGGGGAGCACTTCTTCGAGCCAGGAGACGAAGATGCATTTCTCCTCTCGCTGTACCACCATACGGGTTTTGCTCGCCTCCCGAGCGTACCTGGGGATGAGAAGATGATGAAGATTGCGCCGGCAGGGGGTAGATGAACACTTAGGTCTCCTCTTCAGATTCCTCTCCATGATAAAACCATTGAGGGGCTACTACTCGTTGTGAGGGGGGCAGATAGATGAAATCACACCAAAACAAGTAAGAAAAGGTGAAAGCGAAATAAATAAAAATCCATACCCTCAGTAAGGAGATATATGGACGATAAACATCTTGATATTGTATACGCCCTTGTTCACGCCGACAATGAAGAAGAAGCCAAACTTTCGTCTGATAATGTCGGTTACAAACTTGTTAAATCAGAGATTTTTGCAGATTACTTCCCTGAAGCAAACGCTTCAAAACCGTTAAACATCACAACAAAAGACGGCAATGTCCTTTACAGAAACATTGGAAGTATGGTTTATTCCCGAGAGAAAGATTGTCTTAAGGATATAAGAGAAATCATGGCTGTCAACAGTGTAAAGCAGATTTGTGAGGGTAATCCCTATGCAGTGCACTCAACTACTGAACGGCGCTTCAGCGAAGCGATCTATCTTCTTACCCTCCCCACTCGGGCAGTGGCCTTCAACGAAGCAGGTGATGCCATCTGGAATTACTGGGAATATCTACGATATTCTATGATCCCCCAAGAAAAACCCACATGGATAGTCTGTCTCACCATAAAAAGGATTTAAACGTCTAAATTAAAAATGGAAGGCGATAACATGAAAACAGGAGACAAACAAAAAATCCACCCATATGATTATGATTCGTGGGAGGATCTGCCCTGCTATAGTCCTGGAAGTAACTCAAAATTAAGAATATCCCGGCGAGAGGCCGGTCTCTGTGAATGGCACGCTAAAACCTGTAAAGGCGAGATAAAGGAATGTCCCGATTGTGGATATCAATATTGCGAGTATCATATGCCACTTCACAAAAAATAGCAGTATAAAACACAGGTTGTAAGTAAAATAGGAAATTTTTGAACCCAATACAAACTTACTACGTGTTATCAGATCGATCAATACTTTCAAAGGAATATATACTCTGCCGAGATTGTGGATGTGATATCCTGCACATTTAAGCAAGGGGAACCTAGCAAACGACAAGTCAAGTGGGGCCACATAGCAGGACACAGGTTCGATCGAAGCGTCACACCTATTTTCCTTCGCCTCCTTCCGAAAGGTTCTGCTCGCCACAAAGGACAGGGAGAAACAATGGGAACAACGTATTTTCTAAGCAAAAGTTCGACCCAGCGTATATCAAATGGGATACCACCATGCACACGATTTAGAACTCCGATATGGAGAGTTAGAACCTCAAAAAAGGCAATAATTTCAAAGACCAAATAAAAACCTTAGAGGCCAATGAAATTGAATAAAAATGAAAGAACGCCGCCAACAGGACTCGAACCTGTGGCATGCTGGTTAACAGCCAGCCACTCTACCAACTGAGTTATGGCGGCACGGAAGCGTTGTGCCTTAATACCTATCTTGTCGCTCCTATTAAATGTTATGGGAGATGGGCCTTCGCATTCCTTCGAGAAGTGCGATCATGGCGTCGAGATCGTCGTCGAGATGGTCGAGGAAGGCGAGGGCGCGCTCGGTCGCCACCGCCCCCGCGGGCGAGGCCCTGATATAGCCCATCCCTTCGAGCACCCGCAGGGAGTAGCGGACGCGGTGGTACGGCAGCCCCATCACCTCGGCGAGTTTCATGATCCCGATCGGCTGGTGGGCGGCCACCACCCGCAGCACCTCCAGGTGGCGGGCGACCAGGTCAATCTCGGTCTTCAGTTTTTCAAGCATGGTCCTCTTTCTTCTCCGACGGGGTGGCATGGACGTCCAGCCATGCCTTCGTCCGGTAATAGTCCTTCCGGAAATACCAGATCAGGGGGATATCGGCGAGGATGAGCGCCCCCGCGATCGCAGGGCCGTACGGCTGCGGTGCCTTGAAGTAAAGACCTATCGCAAGGGCGACGAAGATGATGATGATGTTCAAGATGATCGTCAATTTCCAGAACTTCAACTTGAAGACCTGTTTATCTGCGTCCTCCATCACTCGTAGTTGCATTTTTGTGATTAAGTACTTGTGGTATCCCCGCAATAGGTACACAGAATGGCGGGCCCGGTCCGCCGGGAGCGGGTTATGAAAAGACTGGACGATGCGATTTCTGCCGCCGGATGCGCCGCCTACGTGGCCTACGCCTCATCAAAGGACGCGGACTTCAGGTACCTCACGCAGTTCCAGGTCTCCGACCCCCTCCTGTACGTGAAGCGCCTCGGGGAAGAGCCCGGGCTCGTCGTCCCCCAGATGGAGTACGCCCGCGCCGCCGCCGAAGCGACGGCGGTGCCGGTGACCAGGGCAGAGTCGGGCTACCTCGCATACCTGGACGAGGACAAAGAGCCCTGGAAGGCGCTGGCGCACACCGCCGCCGCCCTCGCCGGCGGGCCGGTGCTCGTCCCGGGCACCCTCCCGTACCGCCTCGGCCGCCTCCTCGAAGGCTACGGCGAGGTCGTCGTCGATACCGGCGGGGCAGTCGGGGCGATGCGGGCCGTGAAGACCTCGCACGAACTCGCCGCCATCAGGGCGGCGCAACAGGCGACGGCGGCGGCGATGGACCTCGGTATCGCCATGATCCGCCGCTCCTCCGCACAGGGCGGGGTCCTCCTCCTCGACGGCGAGGCCCTCACCTCAGAGCGGGTGAAGGCGGCGATGCACACCTACCTGATGGGGCAGGGCTGCATCGCCCGCGAGACGATCGTCGCCTGCGGGGAGGAGTCGGCGATGCCCCACCGGCAGGGCGCCGGCCCCCTCAGGCCGGACGAACCGATCGTCATCGACCTCTTCCCGTGCGACGAAGCGACCGGCTACTACGCCGACATGTCCAGGACCGTCGTGAAGGGCGAGCCCTCCCCCGAGATTGCGGATATGCACCGCTCGGTCCTGGAGGCGCAGACCCTCGGCAAATCCCTCATCCGCGCCGGCGTCCCGGGCGCCGACCTCCATGCCGCCGTCGTCAAACACTTCGACGAACAGGGCTACGAGAGCGGGGCGCAGGGGTTCGTCCACAGCCTCGGCCACGGCGTCGGGCTCGAGGTGCACGAAGCCCCATCCCTCTCACCCTCGGGCGGCCCCCTGGCCGCCGGCAACGTCGTCACCGTCGAGCCCGGCCTCTACTACGCCGGGATCGGCGGGGTGCGGATCGAGGACATGGGCGCCGTCACCGCCGGCGGATTTGACTGTTACACCGATTACACCAGAGACCTGATCCTATGAAAGACGAAGAAATAGAGCAGTACCTCGAAGCAGGGCGCATCGCCGCAAGAACCCTGCACGCCGGGGCGGCGATGGTAAAGCCCGGCAGATCGGTGCTCGAGGTCGTGGACGGGATCGAGGCGATGATCCTGGAGGCCGGGGCCGAGATCGCCTTCCCCTTAAACCTCTCCTTCAACGAAGACGCCGCCCACGACACCGCCTCGGCCGGCGACGAGCGGACCTTCTCGGCCGGCGACCTGATCAAACTCGACCTCGGCGTCGCCCTCGACGGCCGGATCGCCGACACCGCCCTCTCGGTGGACCTCGGCGGGCACGACGCCCTCGTCGCCGCCTCGGCCGCCGCCCTCGACCGCGCCATCGCCCTGGTGCGCCCGGGCGTCACCGCCGGCGAACTCGGGGGCGCCATCCAGGCCGAGATCGAGGGCCGGGGCTTTCTCCCGGTCGCAAACCTCACCGGCCACGGCCTCGCCCCGTACCAGATCCACACCGCCCCCACGATCCCGAACGTCGGGATCGCCGGCGGCGCCGTCCTCGAAGAGGGGATGGCGATCGCCATCGAGCCCTTCGCCACCACCGGCAGCGGGCGGGTGAGCGACCGGATGCGGACCGAGATCTACCAGCAGATCGCCGTCAAGCCGGTGCGCCTCCCCTCGGCAAAGCGCATCCTCAATCAGATCAGGGAGCGGCGCGGCATGCCCTTCTCCCGCCGCTGGCTCCCGCAGGAGAAGGTCGACCTCGCCCTCTCGACCCTCCTGAAAGGCGGGGTCCTCCACGGCTACCCGGTCCTCCACGACGTGGCCGGCTCCTTCGTCTCCCAGGCCGAGCACACCCTCATCGTCACCGCCGACGGCTGCATCGTGACGACGCACCATGGATAGTATTATCGGAACAGACCGACAATAGAAGATGTTACATCCATGTCGAGTGCAGAGAGCAGAGACGACGTCATCCGGCTGATGGAGGTCATCCTGACGGCCGAGGTGTTCAACCGCACCCCCCGTCTGGACCTGGACGACCTTACCCCCCGGCACCGGAGCCTCTTCCTCGCAGGGCCCGAGGCGTCCGAGGTGAAACGGCCGGTCCTCGTTACCGACGGGTTTCTGAAGCGGGTGGGCGTGCAGTCCGACGAGGCCGTAAAAAACCTCCTGAAAAATCCGTTCGTTGAGTTCGATACCTTAAACCTCCAGTACCACGTCACCAACCTCCAGGCGGCGGCCGAATGGTTCGTCGGCCACGGCGGACGGGACCTGGTGGAGAAAAACCCGGCCCTCGCCCACTTCATCGGGGGCTACGACTCGCTCGGGATCGACTATGCGAGCGTGCGGGCGAGAAACCCCAGGTTCGCCGATTCGAGGACCGCCCTCGACCAGCGGGTCGCGCAGATCCTCTCCCGGGACGAGGCGCTCAAGGAGGCGATGGACCTGGTGATCATCTCGGCCCCGGCCGAGATCGAGCAGCAGATGGACGGCCTCGTCTGCACCGAGGGCCAGACCGGGATGATCGCACGGATCAGGACGGCGATCGAGAACCGCGACTTCCTCAGGGAGCACAACATCTCCGAGGTCGGCAAACTCCTCTTCGTCGGCCCGCCCGGCACAGGAAAGACCTCGCTGGCCCTCGCCCTCGCCAATGACCTCGGCATGCCCCTCCTCGAGGTCCGCCTCTCGATGGTCACCTCGCAGTACCTCGGCGAGACCTCCAAGAACATCGACCGGATCTTCGACCTGGCAAAGAATCTCTCCCCGTGCGTCCTCTTCATCGACGAGTTCGATTTCGTGGCAAAAAGCCGGGTCTCAGACGACCACGGGGCGATGAAGCGCGCCGTGAACATGCTCCTCAAGAACATCGACAAGATCAGCCTGATCAAAAACGGCGTCCTCCTGATCGGGGCGACAAACCACCCCCAGCTCCTGGACGAAGCGGCCTGGCGGCGTTTCGACGAGGTCGTCGAGTTCGTCCTCCCTGACGAGGCGATGCGCGAGACGATCCTGAAAAAGTTCGTCCTCTCCCTCGAATGCACGGGGGACCTTGCAGAGGCGGCAGCCCGTTCAGAGGGTTTTTCAGGCGCCGACCTCCGCATGGCCGTCAAGGAGGCGGTGATCTCGGCCTTAATGGACGGCCGAAGGGTCGTCACCCAGGCCGACATCGACGGGGCCCTCGCCTCGGTCGCGAACAGGAGCCTGATCCGCACCTGCTCGTGGGGATAAGATGAAGGTCACCCTCCTCGGCACCGGCGACGCCATCGGGACGCCGAAGATCGGGTGCACCTGCCCGGTCTGCACCGAGGCCCGCCTCGCCGGGCGCCAGCGCCTCAGGTCGGCGACCCTGGTCGAGATCGGGGACAAAAACGTCCTGGTCGATTCGGGCCCCGACCTGCGGGCCCAGCTCATCGCCGCCGGTGCGCCGCAGATCGACGCCGTCATCTGGACGCACGGCCATTACGACCACTTCATGGGGTTCGGGGAGTTTTACCGGGTGCAGCGGATCCCGCCGGTCTATGCAGCCGCACCGACCCTCGACTATGCCAGCTCGATCTTCTCTTTTCTCCGCTTCGAGTCTACCGCCGTCAGCCCGTACTGCCCCTTCGACCTCTTCGGCGCCTCGGTCACCCTGGTCCCGGTGAACCACCCGCACATGCCGACCTTCGGCGTCAGGATCGAGCACGAGGGCGCCGTCCTCGCCCTCACCTCGGACACCAACGCCTCCATCCCGGAGCGGAGCAAAACAGCGCTTTCCGGCGCCGACCTCCTGGTGCTCGACGCCATCGCCCCGCGGGGCTACACGATCACGAAGCACATGAACTACGCCGACGCCGTCGCCCTTGCGGCCGAACTCACGCCGAAGACCTTCCGCTGCACCCATACAAGCCACCTCATGCCCTGGGACACGCCCCACCTCGCCATGGACATGGAGACCTTCGACCTCTGAATCATCCCCGGAAAACGGCGATCACGCCGCCGGAGACGAGGAGCACGCCCCCGAGGACGAGAACGGCCGCCTCGAGCTGAAAGAGGAGAAAAACCGAGAAGAGGATCCCGAGCACCGGGACGAGCGGGACGCCCAGGGCCGCACCCGGCACCAGAAACGGCCTGGGCGTATCGGGCTCCCTGAACCGCAGCACGATCACCACGGCGTTGATCGTCAGGAAGGTGAGGAAGAGGGCGACGTTGGTGGCGTTTGCGACATAGGCGATGTTTCCTGCAAAGAGGAAACCGGCGGAGATCGCACCGGCCGCCGCCACCGCAACCCACGGCGTCCCGAACCGGCCGTGGACGCGCCCGAGCGCCGCCGGGAGCGATCCGGCCGCCGCCATCCCGTATGCGAGGCGCGAGGCGGCGACGAGGAGGAGGAGGGCGGTGTTCGCCGTCGCAAAGAGGGCGACCAGGGTGATCACGGCGAAGGCCTGCTCCCCGAGGACCGCCCCGGCGATCTCGGCGAAGGGGGCGCTCGATGCGGCAAGCCGCTCCCACCCGAGCACCGAGACGGCGCTCACCGTGACGAGCATGTACAGGGCGACGGCGATCGCAAGGGCGAGAAGCACGGCCCTCGGGATCGTCCGTTCCGGGTCTTTTGTCTCTTCGGCGAGTTTTACCATCTCCTCGAAGCCCATGAAGGCGAAAAAAACGAGGGCGGCGCCTTTGAACACGCCTGAAAACCCGTTCGGCATCACGAAATAGTCGACCGAACCGAGGTGGGGCAGGCCGATCAGGATCACAAAGACGATCCCCGCGGCCTCGATCAGGGTCATGGCGATCGCAAACAGGGCGGTCTCCCTGATCCCCAGGACGGCGAGGGCAGAGAGCCCGGCGATGAGGAGCAGGGCGGCCGGGACGATCGGCAGGGCGGTGGCCCCGGCGACGTAGCCGCCAAAACCCAGCGCCACCGTCGCCGTGGAAAGCACGCCGCTCGCAAGGATCAGCCAGCCGACGACAAAGGCGGCTTTCCGGCCGAACGCCTCGGAGACGTAGGCATACTCCGCGGCCGCACGCGGGAACATCGAGGAGAGTTCGGCGTACGAGAGGGCGGTGCAGGCCGCCATGACGGCGGCGATCCCGAAGGAGAGCCAGACGGCGTTTCCGGCCAGGCCGGTCGCCTCGCCGAGCAGGGCGTAGATCCCGGCCCCGAGGATGATGCCGATACCCGAGACCGTCACCCCGGCAAGCCCGAGCTCCCGCCTGAGCCCTCCCTCCCCTGTCATGAGAAGAGAAACGCCTCCCGGATATATAGGAGTTGACCCGCCCGGCACCGGGGCGTCCCGGGGTCAAACGGGCCACCACGGCCGGGGATTTCCCGACCGATCCCGGTACCCATATCTATATACTCTTCTGCCCACCACCTATCTCTACATGGATATCAAGATCCTTGAGCGCGAAGGGGACAAAGTGCGGATGGTCCTGAAGGGTCAGGGACACACCTTCATGAACGCCCTCACCGAGGAGATCCTCAGTGATCCCGCGGTCGATGTGGCAAAATATGTCATCAAATACCAGTTTTCCGATCCCGAGCTGCTCGTCACGACGAAAGAGGGAAAAGATCCGCTCCTTGTAGTCAGGGAGGCCTGCAGCCGCATCACCGCCCAGTGCGACGACCTCATCGAACAGGTCAGGGCGAAGACGACCGTCTGATATGGGACGGGACGCCGCCGGGTTCGACCTGATCGCGACCCGGATCTTCGCTCCCATCTACCCGGTGATCGCAGAGCGGCTTCTCTCATGGTCGAAGAAACGTGAGGGGATCTGCGTCGACCTCGGCACCGGCCCGGGCCTGCTCGCGATCGCCGTCGCAGGCGCATCGTCGATGACGGTCGCCGCGCTGGACATCGACCCGCAGATGCTCACGTTTGCGGCAGGACACATCAGGGATGCAGGGCTCTCCGGCAGGGTCGCCCCGGTCCTCGCCGACGTCCACCACCTGCCTTTTTCCGACAACACCGTCGACCTCTTCGTCTCGCGCGGTTCGATCTTTTACTGGGACGACCGGGCCCGCGTCTTCTCTGAAGTCCACCGGGCCCTTGCACCGGGCGGTGCCGCCTACCTGGGAGGCAGCTTCGGCACCGCCGCCCTGCGCCAGGAGATCTTCGAGCGGATGCGGACAAAAAACCCGCACTGGGACCGGGACGTCGCCCGACGGAGCGCCCGGATACCCCCAGAAACCATGCTTTGCGACCTCGAAGCCGCCGGGATCCCTCATGCCGGGATCAAAAAAGAGGAAACGGGGTTCTGGGTCGAGATCACAAAACCCGATCTCTAGGCCCGCTCGGTGAAGATGATCGAGCCCGATATCCGGGCGATCTTCACCTTCACCACCTGTCCGGGACGGGCGTTGGTGACGTACATGATATATTTCCCCATCTTCACCACACCGTCGCCGCGCTTGGAGATCGACTCGATCTTGACGTCCAGGATCGATCCCTCTTCAAGCTTCGGGGCCCCGTCGTCTGCCTTGGCGCGGCGCTTTCTCACCGGCCTGTGCCCGCCGCATGCGTCGCAGCGGAGGATCAGCACCCGGTCGTCCTTCACGAGGCGGGTGTCAGGCCGTCCGCACTCAGAGCAGATCACATAGTCCTCGACGTATTTCTTGACCGCCGACGTGATCACCGCCGGCTCGAACTTGCCGTTGAAGACGGCGCGGTTCCCCTCGACTTTTCCGGCCGTCCCCAGTTCGCCGAGGAGGAACTTCATCAGGTGATCGGGCTCGCGCCTGATGTACTCCGCAATCTCGGTGAAGTTTTCGAGGACCGTCGTCTTGCCCTCCTGATAGATCTTCCCCTCGGGGATATGGAAACGTTCGGCGGAGTCGCTGATCTCGGTGATATTGGAATATGCTTTTTTCAGCAACTCTTCGTAAGGATCTGCCATGATATATACTATGGTGGGGATCGGATAAAAGGAATATGTGCCCCTCCGGGGAGTGAGATGAATATAAAGGCGCGCGAAACCCATCTGTGTGTACATGCTGTCTGCCGAGGACCTCGCCTTCATCACCGGAACACTGGGCCGCGACCTCACCGACGTGGAGGCCGCCTGCTTTGAGAACCTCTGGAGCGAACACTGCTCGTACCGCTCCACCCGCTCGCTCCTGAAGACCCTCCCGACCGAGGGAGAGAACGTCATCCTCGGCCCTGGCGACGACGCCGCCATCGTGCGGTATTCCGACTCGCTCGCCCTCGCCATCGGGATGGAGAGCCACAACCACCCCTCGTACGTGGACCCGTACGACGGGGCGGCCACCGGGGTCGGCGGGATCGTGCGCGACGTCATATCGATGGGCTCCCGCCCGATCGCCCTGATGGACCCGCTGTACTTCGGCTCGCTCGCCGCCGAGAAGACCCGCTACCTCCTCGAACACGTGGTGGCCGGGATCGGCGACTACGGCAACTGCATCGGCGTCCCCGTGGTGCGCGGCGAGACCGTCTTCGACCCCTCGTACCAGGGCAACCCCCTGGTGAACGTCGTCTGCGTGGGCGTCGTCGATCCGGAGCGCTTCCTGACGGCGCGGGTGAAGGCGCCGGGCACCAGGCTCGTCCTCTTCGGGTCGTCCACCGGCAGGGACGGGCTCGGCGGGGCGTCGTTCGCCTCGCGTGACCTTTCCGAGGAATCCGAGGCCGAAGACCGCCCGAGCGTCCAGGTCGGCGACCCCTTCACCGAAAAACTCCTGATCGAAGCGACGATGGAGATGGCAGAGACCGGAAAAGTGCTCTCCTGCCGCGACCTCGGGGCCGCCGGGCTTGCCGGAGCCTCGTCCGAGATGGCGAGCACCTTCGGGGCCAGGATCGTCGCCGACCGCGTCCACCTCAGGGAGACCGGGATGAACGCCGTCGAGATCATGCTCGCCGAGTCGCAGGAGCGGATGCTCATCGAGGTGGCAGCAGAAGACGTCGCCCTGATGGGTGCGATCGCCGCGAAGTACGACCTCGGCTGGAGCGAGATCGGCGAGGTGATCGCAGAGCCGCGCTATATCGTGGAGTTTGCGGGCGAGACCGTCTGCGACCTTCCCATCGACCTCCTGGTCGGCGGGACGCCGCGGTGCGCCCTCCCGAAAGCGCCGCGCACCGTCGACACCACCTACACCCCACCGCCCGGCGACACGAAGGCCCTCGCCCTGGCCGTCCTCTCCCACCCCGACATCGCCTCGAAGGTCTGGATCACCGAACAGTACGACCACGACGTCCAGGTGCGCACCGTCTCCCTCTCCCACGACGCCGCCGTGCTGCGCCTCGAAGACGCCGCCCTGGTCCTCTCCTGCGGCTGCAACCCGCGCCAGATCGCCCTCGCCCCCTATGCGAACGCCGCAAACGCCGTCTACGAGAACGCCGCCAACCTCGCCTGCGTCGGCGCCGAACCCCTCTGCATCGTCAACTGCCTGAACTTCGCCAGCCCCCTCCACCCCGAGGTCTTCCACGATATGGAGCAGGCCGTCCTGGGCCTCGGCGACATGGCGCGCACCCTGGGCGCCCCGGTCGTCGGCGGGAACGTCTCCCTGTACAACGAGTCCGACGAGTACGGGACCGAGATCAAGCCGACGCCCTCGATCGGCATGGCAGGAAAAGGCCCGGTGCGCTGCTGGACGAAAGCGGCGGCCGGCGACATCCTGGCCCTCGTCGGCGAGACCGGCGAGCACCTCGGCGGGTCGGTCCTGGACGCCGTGACCGGGTGCGGCGGTGCGGCCCCGGCGATCGCCGACCCCTCCCTGCTCCCCCTGATCCGCGAGCGGGTGGCGGCCGACCGCTTCTCCGGCGTCACCGACCTCTCGAAGGGCGGGCTGCTCGTCGCCCTCGCAAAACTCGCACCGAACGCAGAGGTGCGGCTTTCCGGCGACCCGGTCACGGCCCTCTTCTCCGAGACCTACGGCCGCTTCCTGGTCGCCGTCAAAAACGAGGCCGACCTTGCCGGCCTCCCCCACGCCGTGATCGGCACGGCCGGCGGGGAAGGGCTCAGGATCGCCGTCGGGGATGAGAAGGTCGTCCTCTCCCCCGAGGAGATCGAGTTCTCCCTCTCCTCGATCACGCGCCTGATGCGCTACTGATCAGGCGGGCGAGGGCGTCGGCGCCCTCACCGCGTTTTACCTCTTTATCGCTCGCATGGAAGGTGCCGACGACCTTCATGCCCCGCTCCTCCATCCGCGCCTTCAGCACCCCCACGGTGTCGCCCGGCGCACCCCCGCTCGTCGCAAAGGCGACCGCCTGTTTTCCCTCGCAGTTCTGCAGGGCGGCGACGATCGCATTCGCCGCCGGCGTCGGCCTGAACGCCCAGACCGGGGTGCCGACGGCGACCAGGTCATAGCCCCCGACATCGATCGCCGCGGGCTCGATCCTGGCCGCCTCGCCCCGGCGCGCCCGCGGCGCCCCCTTAAGGTACATCATCACCTTCGAGTAGTCCTCTTCGTCCCTCACCTCGACGATATCGGCCCCGGAAAGCCCGGCGGCCGCTTCGGCCAGCGCACGCGTGTTTCCGGTGGCCGAGTAATAGACAATACAGGCTCGCATACAGGAGAGATATACGCACACCCATAAGGGCGTTCTGGCGGCAGGGCCCGCCCGAAAAAAAAGAGCGTTATTTTTTCTGGAACTGAGGCATCAGCGCCCTGATCTCGGCGCCGACCTCCTCGATCTCGTGCTCCTCGTCGGCGCGGGTGAGGGCGGTGAAGACCGGGCGGCGGGTCATGTTCTCAAGGATCCACTCCTTTGCGAACCTTCCGTCCTGGATCTCCTCCAGGATCTCCTGCATCGCCGCATAGGACTCGGGGCCGATCACCCGCGGGCCGCGGGTGAGGTCGCCGTACTGCGCGGTGTTCGAGATCGAGTCGCGCATCTTCGTAAACCCGCCCTCGTAGATGAGGTCGACGATCAGCTTCAGCTCGTGGAGCACTTCGAGGTAGGCCATCTCGGGCGCGTAGCCGTTTGCGACCAGGGTCTCGAACCCGGCCCTGACCAGCGCCGTGCACCCGCCGCAGAGCACCGCCTGCTCGCCGAAGAGATCGGTCTCGGTCTCCTCCCTGAAGGAGGTCTCGAAGACCGCCGCTCTCGTCGCTCCGATGCCCTTCGCATAGGCGAGGGCGATCGCCTTCGCCTGACCGCTCGGGTCCTGCTCGATGGCGATGAGCGCCGGGACGCCCTTGCCCTCCTCGTACATCCTCCTGACCATGTGGCCCGGCCCCTTCGGGGCGACCATCACGACGTTCACGTCGGGCGGCGGCACAATCTGGCCGTAGTGGATGTTGAATCCGTGCGAGAACATCAGGGTCTTTCCTGCGGAGAGCCCCTGCCTGATGGACGCCTGATAGATAGCGGCCTGGTCCTCGTCTGGAAGAAGGACCTGAATGATGTCCGCCATCTTGGCGGCATCGGCCACCTGGTAGACTTCAAACCCGTCCTTTATCGCGGCCTCCCAGCTCCTGCCGGGCCTGACCCCGATGATCACGTCGAGGCCGGAGTCCTTGAGATTCAGGGCCTGACCCCGTCCCTGCGACCCGTAGCCAACAACCGCGATCTTCTTTCCAGCCAGCACGCTCATATCGGCGTCGGCATCAAAGTATTTCTCGACCATACTGTACCACCATATGGTGAGAACGAAGTTCATAAATAATTATAGGGG
>ENA-ORXD01002254-ORXD01002254.1-sediment-metagenome-genome-assembly--contig:-NODE-2254-length-13289-cov-3.735392_pt1 | contig 13289 bp, 9 predicted proteins | sample MGYA00237862_ERZ511471 | MGnify/ENA metagenome assembly ERZ511471 | reverse complement strand
GCCAGTGAGGGCCGCGACGTCGCCGTAGGGGACGAGGTGGCCGCTCACGCCGTCCTCGATGAAGTCGGCGGGGCCCTGGTCGAGGCAGCCGATGACCGGCGTGCCCTGGGTCATCGCCTCGAGGTGCACGAGGCCGAACCCCTCGGGGGCGCTGGGCAGGGCGAAGACGTCGGCCCGCGCCATCATCGCCAGGAGGTCCTCGTGCTCGAGGCGCCCCGGCAGGGCGACGCGGTCGGCGAGGCCGAGCTCGGCGGCGAGGGCTTCGAGTCGCCGCCGCAGGGCGCCCTCGCCGGCGACCACGGCGCGGAGGTCGTCGCGGCCGTCGGCGAGCCGTGCCAGCGCCTCGAGAACGTGCTCGAACCCCTTGCCGGCGACGAGGCGGCCGGCCGCGAGCACGACGCGGTGGCCGGGCAGGTAGTCGGCCGCCGGTACGCCGTGCAGGTCGGTCGGGACGCCGTTCTGGACGACGTGCACGGCGTCGAGGGGGACGCGGGCCGTGAGCCGGCACGCCAGCACGCCGGACACGGCGACGACCGCCGCCGCCCCCTCGAGGACCTCGGCGGTGCGCCGTGCGACCGGCCCTGGGCCCTCGAGGCCGCGGTTCACGTCGGCGCCGTGCACGGTCACCAGGTAGGGTACGCCGAGGTCGCGGCCGAGGTGCGCGGCGACGGCGCCGTCGGGGAGCGCCTGGTGGGCGTGGATGAGGTCGTAGCGCTCGCCGGTCACGGCCGGCAGGCCGCGCACGCGCCGGTAGGCGACGTCGCCGAGGCGGTCGAAGAGGAGGCGCCGCGGCGGCTGCGGGAAGCGCGGGTAGTCGGCGACGATGCCGTCGCGGACCGCCCGCGGCGGCTTGCTCCCGCGTCGCCGCATGCGGCTGCTCGACCAGAGGACGCGCGGGATCCAGGGCGTCGGCGAGATCACGTGCATCTCGGCGCCGAGGCCGCGTAGGGCGAGGCACTGCTCGTGGACGAACAGGTGCCGGTCCACGCCGGGGTACGGGTACAGGTGCGACACCACGAGGATCTTCACTCGCGTTCTCCCTCCCCTTCCGGAGCGCCGACGGCGTCCCCGGCGGCCCAGGGCGCTACGAGGACGGCGAGCGAGAGACCGTAGAGGATCCACATGGGGACGAAGATCAGGGTCCGGCTCGGCCCCAGGGCGCCGACGCTGAAGCCCGCCAGGGCGGCGAAGGCGCAGGTGGCGAGATAGCGCACGAGGGGGCTCCCCGGGGCGCGGGCGCGGCGCAGCAGGCCCCACGACAGACCGAGGACGAACGTGACGTGGAAGAGGAACCCGGGGAGCCCGCCCTCGGCGTACAGCTCCAGCCACCAGTTGTGCAGGTTGCCGAGGTTGGTGCCGCCGATGCCCGCGGTGAGGAGGACGGGGGCCTGTCCGGGTCCGGCGCCGAGCAGGAGCGAGCCGCCGGCGATACCCAGGCCGCGCCGGTAGAGCTCGCTGCGGATGCTGCCCGAGCCACTGCCCTCGGTGATGTCCTCCACGAGGGCGGAGAGGCGGAACTGGCGGAGCATCGGGTCGGTCGAGTCGTTGAAGAGCAGGTAGCCGGCGCCGGCGAAGAGGGCGAGGGCCAGCACGGCCCCGACGATCGAGGCCCGGCGCGTGCGCAGCCAGCTGCCGGGCTGCGCCAGCACGACCAGCAGCACGATGGTGGAGAGGCCGGCGGCGAGCAGGCTCGAGCGCGAGCCGGTGCGCACGAAGGCGAGCGCTCCCGGAACGGCCAGCAGCACGGCGAGCACGAGCCAGCTCGCCCGGCGGGTGAAGAAGGCCGCGCCGAGCAGGAACGGCCAGCAGATCGCGAGGTAGGTGGCGAGGTCGTTCTGGTTGTGGAAGACGCTGGTCACGGCGAAGTACTGCGACCCGGCCCCCTCGGCGAGACGCGACGTGGGCAGGCGCACGCCCAACGTGGTCTCGAGGCCGGTGACGCCGACGATGGCCGTGTAGGCGGCGATCATCGTGATCGCGAAGGCCAGCAGGCGGCGCCGGGTCAGACCGGCGACGACCGTCGCCGAGACGACCGCGAGCATCGTGCCCAGGAGGGCGAGGTAGGTCAGCCCCGCGGCCTTGTCCGGCGCCCACAGCAGCGCGAGGCACAGCCAGCCCACCCAGAGGGCGAGGGGCAGCGCCGGCCGCCAGCGCCCGACGTCGAGAGGGCGCGCCTCGGAGAGCAGGAGCGCGGGTACGCCGACTGCGGCGACTGCGGCGAGGAGCAGGCGGAAGGCGAAGATCTGCGGGGCGACCGGCAGCCCCGCCGCGGGTCCGATCAGCGCGGCCGCGGGCAGCAGGAGCGTGAGGCCGACGAGCAGCGATCGCAGAGAGACCGCGCCGATCTCGCGCCGCCGCAGGACGAGCGCGGCCGCGGCGGCGAACGCGACGAGCGCGGCCAGACCTATCAGCGGCCGGTAGGCCATGGCATAGGCGAGCACGAGGGTGAGCGCCGTCCCGGCGCCGACGGCGACGAGGTCGGCGGAGCGGCGCCGGCGGGCCGGCGCCCGGGTGCTGTCGGCAGCCGCCGTCAGTGGTCGCCTCCTGCCGCGAGGCGGTCGAGGACGGCCGCCAGCTCGGCCGTCACGTTGGCCATATCGTACCGCGCGAGCGCGGCCGCGTCCGCGACCGGCGCCGCGCCGGCGCGCACCGCGGCGACGAGGTCGGCGAGCGCGGTGCGCATGTCGCCGTCGTGGCTCACAGTGACGGCGCCGCCGACGGTCTCGAGCACGCGGGCGGCGGCCGTCCCGGGGCCGGTGACGGCGAAGACCGGCCGCCCCGAGCGCAGGTACTCGAAGACCTTGCTCGACATGGACTCGGGCCGCTCGTGCGTGATGAGGAGCAGGGCGCTCGCGGCGCGCTGGTAGCCGAGCGCGACGCCGAGGGGGACGAGGGGCTCGACGCGGACGCGGTGGGCGATGCCCAGCCGCTCGGCGACGGGCGCGACGCGCGGCGCGTCGCCGACGAAGAGGACCTTGACGTCGTCGGGCAGCGCCGCGAGGGCGGCGAGGAACGACTCGAGGACCCGCTCGCGCCTGTACAGCCGGCCGGTGTACACGATCCAGAAGCCGGGGCCGAGGTCGACGGGCTCGGGGGTCTCGAGCTCGTCGTAGCCGTTGGGCAGCACGTGGCCCCGCCCGCCGAGCCACGGGTGGCGGGCGACGAGGTCGTCGAGGATCGGCCGGTTGATCGCGCTCACCGCGGCGGCGCGCCGCAGGACGTGCGCCTCGAGCCGGCGCATCGCCGCGGCGTGGGCCGCCGTCGGGTACGGGCGCACGTCGTTGGCGAAGCGCCGGTCGCGGTAGTCGGCGAGCCAGGGCGGACCTCCGGGCCGTGCCAGGCAGGAGGCCACCACGTGCGTGCTCGCCCGCGGGTGGCTCGAGAAGACGGCGTCGAACGGCTCGGCGGCGAGCAGCCTGCGGCCCGCCGCCACGGCGGTCGGGATCCAGGGCGCGTACGGGTCGGGCACGAAGAGCCAGCCGGTCAGCTTCGCCCGCCGGCCTCCTTGCAGCAGGGCCCGCGGCGCCAGGGTCGGCGTGCGCACGACGCGCACGAAGTCGGGCGTCGGCGCCGGGCCGCGCGCCTCCGCCGTGAGCACCGTCGCCTCCCAGCCGTGGTCGGGCAGGTGGCGGAGGAAGCGGAGAACGCGGGCTGTGCCGGCGCTGGCCAGGGGCGGGAAGGGGTTGGCGACGACGAGGAGGCGCTTCACGGGTTGAGCCCGCCCTTCTCGGTCACGTCGAGGCGGGCCTCGGTCTCGAGCGCCTCGCCGGCCTCCTCCTCGGACTCATGCTCCAGTGAAGCGATGTCCCTTCTCCCCGTCCTTCGCAGGCGGCGCAGGGGCTCGAGCAGCCCCTCGCGCTCGCCGGGGGTGAAGAAGCCGCTCACGACCAGCACCAGCGGGAACACGGCCAGCGCCGGCAGGGTGGCGGCGGTGCGCCAGACGAGGTCGGAGAGGGGCAGTGACGTCGCCAGGCCGACGAGCTGCATGACCCCGAAGACCGCGGCCAGGGCGAGCGCCGTGGCGCCGAGCAGCCTCAGGAGGCGCGCCCACTCGTAGGGGATCGGGTAGTAACGTCGCGAGTAGAAGTAGATGGTGCCGGCGAGGATCCCGTAGCCGATCACCGTGTTCCAGGCCGCCGCCCACATCCCGTACTCGGGGACGAAGAGGAAGTTGAGCCCCACGTTGACGGCCGACGAGATGGCGAAGAAGACGGGGATCATCTGGTTCTTCTTCGCCACGTTCGAGCCGACCCAGAAGATGAAGTAGGCGCCGTAGATGGCGATCGACAGGGCGAGGACGAAGGTCGTCGGCACCACGCCCCAGTACCGCTCGTTGAGCAGCACGTGGGCGAGGAGCGGCAGCAGCGCGCCGAGCACGACGAGCATGAAGCCGTTGAGGGCGAGGAAGTACGTGGAGCTGCGGGCCACCAGGCGCTTGTGCTCCTCGCGGTCGCCGAGCTTCGAGTAGTGCCACTGCGGCCAGGCCATGCGGAAGGCCATGAGGACGAGGTACACCGGCTGCGCCAGCGAGTTGGCGACCGTGTAGAGGCCGACCTCGGACTTGCCCTGGTAGTGGAGCAGGAAGAAGCGGTCCGAGATCTTGAGCCAGTAAAAGGAGACGCCGGTGAAGAGGGCGGGTACGGCGAAGGCCAGCATCGGGCGCAGGACCTTCGGGTCGGGCAGCCGGTTCAGCCGGCGCACGTACACCGGCAGCAGCGACAACTGGAGGCCGGCGGCGGTGAAGAGGTTGGCGCCGAGCACGCCCATCGCGCCCCAGTCGAAGACGGCGACGAACAGGATCGAGAGCGGCACCTGCACGGCGATGCGGGCGAAGATGTAGGCGCTGAACCGCCACGGCTTGTGCTCGAGGCGCAGGAGATGGAAGGGCAGGTCGTTGAGGTTGGTGAAGAAGAGCGTGACCAGGGCGACGACGAAGTACTTCCAGTCGCCGGCCGAGTACTCCTCGCCGAGCAGCCAGGGCGCGAGCCGGGGCATGATGACGGCGCAGGTCCCGATGACGATCGCCGGGTAGACGGTCGAGACGTAGAAGACGTTGGTCACGACCTTGCGGCGGCCCTCGGGCGACGTGTCGTCGAAGTAGAAGCGCGAGAAGGCGACGTCGAAGCCGAGGGTGACGAACACATCGAGGAAGGTCGTGACCGTCACGACCATGCCGAGGATGCCGTAGTCCGTCGGCGTCAGGTACGCCGTGTAGAGCGGCAGCAGCAGCGCCATGAGGAGCTTCTGCACGGCCCTGCCGGTGCCGTAGATGACCGAGTCCTTGAAGAGGAGCCGGTAGCCGCCGGTCGCGCCTCGGCGGCGCGCGCCCGGGCGTCGTCGCAGGATCGGGATGGTGGCGCCTCCGGTAGCGTGGTGGGCGGCGCCCGCGAGGTTGGGCCGACAGGCGTCCGCGTGCCGTCAGTGGTGCGCCATTCTACCATCGCACCGAGGACGGCCGGCACGCGCCGGCGGCGCCCGCTTTCGCCGGCGCGAACGAGGTAGTAGCGTTCTGGGACCTCGTCCGGGGCCGCATGTGCGCCAGGCGTGGCGCGAGGGACGGGTGACCGCCGTGGGGATGGAGCCATGACCGCGGACCGAGCGAGCGGCAGCGCGATCGTCGTCGGCATGTCCGGCTCGACCGGGCTCGCCGTCGTGCGCGCGCTCGGTCAGGAGGGCGTCGCCTGTCACGCGGCCCACTACGACGCTCACGCCCCGGCCATGGCGACGCGTCTCGCCCGCACCCACGTCGCCCCCGACTGGCGGAGCGACCCCGACGGCCTCGTCGAGTTCCTCGTCGAGCTCGCCGGCCGCCTGGGCTTCGGCGGCGACGCGGCCGGCGGCGGCACGAACGGCAGCAGCGGGGCCTGCGGCGGCGCGGATGGCAGGAGCGGGGGCGGCGGGGTCACGGGGGACGGGCGTGACGCAGCAGGGCCGGCGGCGTCGCTCTTCGTCTGCCACGACGCCGCTCTCGGCGCGGTGTGGGCGGCCGCGGGGCGCCTGCGCGCGGCGGGGCTGTGGCCTGCGTTCAGCGCCGCGCGTCCGCTGGCCGAGCTGCTCGACAAGCGGACACAGCTCGAGGCCGCCGCGCGGGCCGGCGTGGCCGCGCCGTGGACGCGATGGGGCCCCGCCGGCGAGCTTGAGGCGGCGGCCGCGGAGTGCCCGTACCCGGCGATCCTCAAGCCCGCCTTCTCGCACCTGGGCGTCAAGGCGCTCGGCGCCAAGGCGCTGCGCTGCGCCGACGCCGGCGAGCTGCATGCCGCGCTCGCGAGCACGGGCGACATCGAGCTGCTGTTGCAGGAGTACGTCCCCGGCGCCGACGACCAGCTGTACACGGCCGGTCTCTTCGTCTGCGCAGAGGGCCACCTCGCCTTCACGGGGCGCAAGCTGAAGCAGCACCCGCCCGGTCTCGGCATCGCCAGGCTGGCCGAGGCAGTCGACGCGCCCGGCCTGGTGCCGGGCGGCGTCGCGCTCCTCGCCGAGCTCGGCTACGAGGGCATCTCGCAGGTCGAGTACAAGCGCGACGCGCGCGACGGCAGCTTCCGGCTCATGGAGGCGAACTTCCGTCCCTGGACCTGGATGGGCCTCGCCACCGCGTGTGGCACCAACCTGCCGCTGGCGGCGCACCGCTGGGCGCTCGGTGACGGAGGCTGGCGCGAGGCGGGGCGATCCGGGCACGGCGGCCGCGCGGCGCGGCCGCGCCCGGCGGCCGGGTGCCCGTCGGCGTCGCAGCGGCGCCATCCGGCGCCTCGGCCGCGGCGCTGGGTCTGGCTGGTGCCCGAGGCGGCCTACACGGTGCGCGACCTGCGCCGTGGCGTGCGGCCGCGGCTTGCCCAGTGGCGCGGCCTGCGTGCCGAGGCCTTCTTCTCGCGCGGCGACCCTGCGCCGATGCGCCGCACCCTCGTCGCGGCGCTCGAGCCGCGTCTGCGCCGCTGCGCGGCGGCGACGCGGCGCCTCCGCCGTATAGTGCGCGCCGCCCTCATGCCCGTGGCCGCGGTCGCCAACGCCGCCGTGCTCCGGGCGGAGTGGCGCCGGGCCGGCCGGCGCAGCGTCGCCGGCGCGGCTCCGGCGCTCGGGCTGCCCGGCCCCGGCGCGGTCCTCGTGCTGGCGCCGCACCCGGACGACGAGACGATCATGGGCGGCGCCACCCTGGCTGCGCTGCGCCGTCGCGGCGACCCCGTGCGGGTCGTCTGCCTTACGAGCGGCGCGGCCACGAGCGTCGGACGTCACACGACGGCGTCGGCACCGGGCGCACCGGCGCCCGCATCGGCGCCGTCGTCCTCCCCGCCGTCTGCCGTGCCGGTGATCGGCATCGGCGACGTCCGTGCCGCCGAGCTGCACGCCGCCTGCGCGACGCTCGGCGTCGACGACGTCGATCTCTGGGGCTTCACCGACGGCGGTCTGCCCGGCGAGCGGGAGCGCCTGGCGGCGTGCCTCCGGGAGGAACTCGAACGCATGCGGCCTGACTTCGTCGTGGTCCCCTTCCCCTACGACGCGCACGCCGACCACGTGGCGGCGGCGCTGGCCTTGGCCGATGCCCTCGAAGCGGCCGGCGCGGCGTCGGGCGGCAGCGAGGGCGGAGCGGTGGTCGCCGGAGGTGGAGCGGACGCCGCTGGAGGTGGAGCTAACGCCGCCGGAGGTGCAGCGGCGGCCGATGGGGGGAGAGCGAGCGGCGGCCCGGCGGCCGGCGGTCGGGCCATGCCGCTGCGCGTCCTCTGCGGGGCGGTCCGCGCCCCGCTCAGCCCGGGCTGGGCCACGCGGCTCGTCCCTGCGGGTGCAGCGTGGGCTCGACGCCGGGCGGCGCTGCGCGCGTACGCCTCACGCGACACGGCGCTGTTCGCGACCGCCACGCTGCTGGCGCGCCTGCACCCGGCCCGCCTGTCGCGGGCCACCGAGGCTTTCGTAGAGCTGTCGGCGGAGGCCTTCGTCGAGACAGCGCACAGGATGGAGGCCTGCGCCCTCACGACGCCCGCGGTGACGGGCAGCGGTCACCCCGTCACGATGGCGGCGAAACTGCTGCGCACCCGCGAGGAGCGCGACGCGGTGGCCCAAGTGCTGCGGGCCGCGCTGGCCCGGACCTCCTGAGGGCCCGCTGGTCGAGGCCGAGGGGGTGCGGCAGTGGACGAGTTGACAGGGCACGAGAAGATGACGCGCGCCCGGTTTCTCGCCGGTGCCGGACTCGCGGCCGGCGTCGGCGCCCTCGGCGCCGTCGCGATATCACGCCGGCTCCCACTCGGCGAGTGGTCCGGTGCCCTCGCCGGCGCGTTCCGGCCCGAAGCTCCTGAGGCGCCTCCGTCGACTATGTCGGTGCACCACGGCGAGCTGTGCTCGCGCACCGTCACGGAGCCCGTGCCCTACGCGATCGTCTGGCCTCCCGGTGTGAAGCCGGGGGACCCACTTCCCGTCTGCTTCGCCCTCCCTGCCCGGGGCGGCGGTCCCCCGGTGTGGTTCGCGGAGCCGCTGGCTGAGGCGGTGGGCGCCGACGACGTGACGACCTTCGCGCTCGCCGCCGTCGCCGGGGGCGAGTCTTACTGGCACCCGCGGGCGAGCGGTGAGGACCGTCTCGCGATGCTCCTCCATGAGTTCATCCCACACTGCGCCGAGCGCTACCGCCTCGGGGAGCATCGCCGCGCGATCATCGGCTGGTCGATGGGGGGCTACGGCGCCTTGCTCGCCGCCGAGACACGGCCGGAGCTGTTCGCCGCGGTGGTGGCCGTCAGTCCGGCGGTCTGGAGCTCGTACGACGACATGCTGCGCGGGCGGGGTGACGCCTTCGACGGCCCGGCCGACTTCGACCGCCACGACGTGATCGCCCACGCCGGCCGGCTCGCCGGCCTGCGCGTGCGCGTCGACTGCGGCACCGAGGACCGCTTCTGGCGCGCCGTGACTCGCCTGACCGCCGTGCTGCCCGAGCCGGCGTCCGGCGGTTTCAGCAAGGGAGGGCACGGCGGCGAGTACTGGCGCGACGCGGCTCCCGCCCAGGTCGAGTTCATCGGGCGGGCGCTCGAGGGGTAGCAGCCGGCGCAGGGGTCGCGCTGCCGCGGCCTTGTGAGCTCAGCGCAGCTTGCGGGCGGGGTTGCCGGCCCAGACCTCGCCGGGGCCGACGTCGTGGCGCAGCGCCGCGCTCATGCCGACGATGGCGCCCGCACCGATGTCGACGCCGTTGGCGACCACGGCGCCCTGCCAGACGACGGCGCCGGCCCCGATGCGGGAGCCCCCGCCGATCTGGGCGTGGCCGGCGACGAGCACGTTCTCGCCGATGTCGACGTTGTGGCCGACGTTGGCGTGAGGGCCGATCTTCGCGCCCCGGCGCAGCATCGTGGCGCCGATGGCCGCCCTCTGCACCGTCGCGTGGGCGGCGACGTCGACGTCGTCCTCGATGACGACGACGCCCGTCTGCGGGAACTTGACCAGCCGCCCGTCGTCGTCGCGCTCGTAGCCCATGCCGCTGCAGCCGATCGTGCAGTGCGGGCCGAGCGTGACGTTGTGCCCGAGCCGCGCGTTCATGACCCAGGCGCCGCGGGCCGCCGCGGCCGCCGCGAGACCGGGGTCGGCGTACTCGGGTGCGTGGTCGACCGTCAGCTCCGCGAAGAAGCGCTCGACCACGCGCGCCATCGCGAGGCGCGGGTTGGGGCACACGGCGACGACGTGCCCCGGGCCCGGCGCGCCCGCGCCGGGCCCGTCGGGGCCGCACAGCAGAAGCGTGCCGCCGAACGCGGAGGCGCAGCCGGCTCGCCGGCTCCAGGCGAGGTCGCCGGGGCCGGCGCCGGCGTCGGTCTGGAGGCGGCGCACCTCGAGCGCCGCGGGGTCGTCACCCGGCGCGACCAGGGTGTCGAGCAGGCGGCCCTCGCCGGCAAGGGCCTCGAGGATCGTGGCGACTCCGACTGGACCGCGCCCGGGCGGACCTGGCTGGGGCGGACCGGGCTCGGGCGGGGCGGTCACGGCCGGCGACGACTGCTCACGACCGCGCCGAGGGCGGCCGGTAGTGCGGCAGGTACTTCGCCAGCAACTCGGGGTCGATCTGCCGCGGCTCGAACCCGGCCGGGACCTGCATGAAGTAGGGGTCGTCCGGCGCGAGCTCGCGCTGCAGCGTGGCGTAGGGGTGGGGGTCGTTGTAGTAGATGCCGTTCGGCGTGTCGAGGTCGACGACGACGTGCGAGCCGTACCCGACGATGGCGCCGGGGGCGATCGTGACCCCCGCGCTCGTGTTGGTGCGGCTGCCGATCACCGTGCCGTACCCGTAGCGCGTGAGCAGCTGCCGCTTGGGCGCCCGCGGCCGGCCGTGGTCGATGTTCTTGGTGTGCGACGACATGATGCCGGCGCCGACGAAGGCCCAGTCGTCGACGATCACGGCCTTGGAGATGCACGACCCGGTGCGCACGCGGACGTGGTCGCCGAGCAGGCAGACGCCGGTCGTCACGCAGTCGTCGGCGAACTCGATGTCGTCGAGGAAGCGGGTGCCCGACGCCAGGTGGACGCGGCTGCCCAGCCTGACGTCGTCGCCGACCACGACGTCGGGGTCGATGATGCAGGCGAGACCGTGCTCGAAGCGGGCGCCGTGCACGAGATCCTTGGCGATCCACGAGCCGCTCGCGGCATGAAAGTCATAGGCATCGAAGTCCACGTGGCTCCTTCGCAGGTCGGAGGCCGTCCCATCGCACGGCAGTATATCGCCGGGCGGCACGGAGCGGACGTTCGGGGCAGCGGGGGCGCCCGGATGCCCCAGCGCAGGGAGGGTCCTCAGGCCGTGTCGTGCGCGCGGCGCGGAGCGGACGTTCGGGGCGGCGTGGGTGACGGGCGGCTTCGGGCGCAGGGTGTGCCTTCGGCCGCGTCGTGCAGGCGGGTGCACTGCCGCGCGGCTCTGCGGAACCGCGCGGGCATCGGCACAGGCGCCGCGGAGTCGCGCGGACGCGCGTGCAGGCGCCGCGCCCGCGCCTCAGCGACGGTGTGCGGCGACGTCCTTGGGCAGCAGCTCGGCGTGCGCCTGTGCCGCGGCGGCCTGCTCGGCGGCCAGCGGCGAGGAGCCGCCGCGGCGCGCCCGGGCCATCACCTCGCCGACCTTCAGGCCCGCGACGAGCGACTCGACCACCGGGCGCGGCAGGAGCTCCTCGGCGGTGGTCGGCCCGCCGGGGCAAGGCGACGGCCACACCCTGAGCCCGGCCTCGGCGAGGGCGCGCGCCTCGATGTCTCCGGCAGCGCAGACGACGGCGAGGTGCGGAGCCTCGGCGGCCACGACGTGCGCGTCGAGGGGAGTGCCGGGGCCGAGCAGCCGGTCGCCCGGGAGATCGGGCGCGAGGACCAGGGCGTCGGCCTCGCCGAGCCGGCCGACGGCGGCCGGCTCGGCGAGGCCGTCCCCGATCTTCTCGCCGCCGTGCAGGGCGATGCGGCCGGCGCTCTCGGGCGCCGCCACGAGCACGCGCGCGCCGAGCTGCGCCAGGGCGCGCACGACGTACGGGTAGGCGCGCCCGGAGCCCGCCACCAGGACCACGCCGCCGGTCGCCTCGACGCCGAGCGCGGTGAGGCCCCAGATGACGGCGAGCGGCGCATAGCGCAGCAGGCCGACCGCCTCCTCGTCGAGCCCCGCGACCGCGACGCCCGCGCGGCGGCACCCGGCGATGTCGACGTCGGCCGAGCGCCAGCGGGCGACGCCGCGCATGAGCGTGACCACGGCCGTGCCGGAGAGGGTGCGCAGGATCGACTCGTCGACGGGGCGCACCCCGGGAAGGTCGGTGACGATGTCGATGGTGTCGAGGGGCGCCTGCAGGCGGGTGGGCACCAGATGCAGGCGCCGGAGCACGCCGGCCGCCTCCGCCAGGCTCCACGTCTGTGCCTCGGCGTCTCTGCGCGCCGCCCGGGCGCTGTCGCGGCTGACCGCATAGACCTCGGTCGCGCCGGCGAGCGCGGCGACGACCGGGGCGATACGGCGGTGGCCGACGCCGGCCTCGGTCAGCACGCGCAGGCCGCCGAGGTCGAGCCGCCGCTCGGCGATCGCCTGCCGGCAGAGGCGCAGCACCTGCGGCGCGGGGAAGCGCTCGTCGGTGGCGAAGCGGGCGTCGGCGGTGCGGTCCATCGCTGTCATCTTATATGGCGCCGCCCCAGCGCCCGTGCACGCCGCGCCCGCGCCCGTGCACGCCGCGCCCGCGCCCGTGCACGCCGCGCCCGCGCCCGTGCACGCCGCGCCCGCGCCCATGCACGCGACGGCTCGTGCCCGAGGCGCCCCGGGGTGTCGCCGGGCAGGCCGACGGCTTCTGACGACTTCCGTGCGCTCGAGGCCTATAATGGGTCGCGAGAGGGGAGGTACGTGCTCGTGGGCAGCACCTTACGTCACAAGTCTTGTATCACGCTGGCCGTCGCGGTCCTGACCACGGCGGTCGTGCTCGGCGCGGCGCTCCTGGCGCCGCCGCCGGCGGCCGCCGCCCCGACCGCCGAGCAGATCGAGCTCCTCCTCGCCGAGAACCGCTCGCCGATGCAGGGTCTCGGCCCGGTGTTCCTCGCCGAGGGGCTCGAGCACGGCGTCGACCCCGCCTTCCTCGTGGCCGTCGCCGGGGCCGAATCCAGCTTCGGCCGCTTCCTCTACGCCCCGGGTGGCGACCAGGCCACGTACAACGCCTTCAACTGGTTCTACGCGTCCCCCCGGCAAGCCAGCGACTTCTCCTCCTGGGAGGAGGCGATCCACCGCGTCGCGCAGGGCATCGCCGGCGAGCTCTACTACGGCTCGGGTCTCGTGTCGGTGTCGGCCATCGGCCCCCGCTACTGCCCGGAGGGCACGGGGGCCTGGCTGAGCAATGTGACCATGTTCATGCTCAGGCTGGGCGGCGACCCCGTCGACACGCGGTACTGGCGCGACGGTCCGCCCTCGACCGAGCCCGGGCTGCTCGTCCTCAGCGGGCGGGTCAAGCTCGAGCCCGGGCCCTACGAGGTCGGGCGCGAGGTCACGGCCGTGTTCACTATCCTCAACGAGGGCGACGCCGCGGTGGCCCTGCGCGGCGTGCGGCTGGTCGTCCACGGCCCGCTGGGGATGCGGCAGGAGCTCGGCACGAGGGCCGAGTCCACGATCGGCCCCCGCGAGGCACGCCGCTTCGTCGCCGCCTGGTCGCTGCGGCTGCCCGGCCGCTGGGACGGCTGGATCGAGGTCGACAGCGAGACCCAGGCGAGCCTGGTCGGCCCCACCGAGGCGTTCGTCGTCCGCTGCGAGCTGCCGCAGGATCCCGAGCTGCGGCGCTCGATCGTGCGCGAGCTCGAGCTCGCGCCCCGGCGCTAGCCGGCCTTCGCGCGCGGCTCGGGGCCGGGCC
>ENA-ORXD01002253-ORXD01002253.1-sediment-metagenome-genome-assembly--contig:-NODE-2253-length-13294-cov-3.792691_pt1 | contig 13294 bp, 11 predicted proteins | sample MGYA00237862_ERZ511471 | MGnify/ENA metagenome assembly ERZ511471 | reverse complement strand
CCTGCACCCGCGTGTGCTGCTGCAGGTCTTCCAGAAGCACCCGGGGGTGATCGTCGGCGGCGTCGACGAGGCGCTCGCCGTGCTCGAGCTCTGCACGGGGCGCTACCAGGGCGAGGGCGGCGAGCGCCGCTGGCGGCCGGGCTGGAGCGAGCTCGAGGTGCGCGCTCTCTGCGACGGCGACGAGGCCGGCGCCTGGGAGACGGTCATGACCATCGAGGGCGACTACTCGCTGTTCGCGCACCTTGAGACGGTCTACCTCGGGGTCCTCACGCGGCGCACGCTGATCTCCACGAACGTGCGCCGCGTGGTCGCGGCCGCGCGGGGCAAGCCGATCCTCTTCTTCCCCGCGCGCTTCGATCACTACAGGGTGCAGACCGGCGACGGCTACGCCGCCCACATCGCCGGGGTCATCGGTGTCTCGACCGACGCCCAGGCGTCGTGGTGGGGCGGCAAGGGCATCGGGACCGTCCCGCACGGCCTCATCGCCGCCTGCGGCGGCGACACGGTCGAGGCGACGCGGCGCTTCGCCGACGTCTACTACCCCGACGTCAACGTGGTCGCCCTCGTCGACTTCCACAACGACAGTGTCGCCACGGCGCTCGACTGTGCCCGCGGGCTGGGCGAGCGTCTCTGGGGGGTGCGGCTCGACACCTCCGAGACCATGGTCGACCGCGCTCTGTGGGAGCGGATGGGGACGTTCCGGCCCAACGGGGTGGCCCCCGAACTCGTGCGCGCCGTGCGCGAGGCGCTCGACGCCGAGGGTTTCACCCACGTGAAGATCGTCGTCTCCGGGGGCTTCGACGATGCGCGCATCGTCGCCTTCGAGGCCGCCGGGGTGCCCGCCGATGCCTACGGGGTCGGCAGCCACCTGCTGCGCGGCAACACCGACTACACGGCCGACGTCGTCATGGTCGACGGCCGGCCGTGTGCGAAGAAGGGGCGGGAGCACCGGCCGAACCCGCGGCTCTCCCCGGTCGAGTGAGAGCCGCCCCGGCGGCGCGATCGTCGAGTGAGAGCCGCTCCGGCGGTGGGGCCCCGCGCCCGCGCGTGCTCGCGGCCGGCCGCGGGAAAGGACTCTTCATGGATGCCGAACGAGACACCCGGCGCAAGACCATCGTCGTCGTCGACATGATCAATGCCTTCTGCCGCTTCGGGAGCCTCGCCAGCCCGCGGCTCGACGCCGTGACAGGGCCGATCCGGGCGCATCTCGAGCGCGAGGTCGCGGCCGGCGCCGACGTCGTCTTCCTCGTCGACACGCACGCTCCGGACGACGCCGAGTTCGCGATGTTCCCGCCGCACTCCGTCGAGGGCTCGGGCGAGGACGAGATCGTGCCCGAGCTGGCCCCGTTCGCCGAGCGTGGACACGTGGTGCGCAAGCGGCGGTACTCGGGTTTCCACGGCACGGAGCTCGACGCCCTTCTCGAGCGCCTGCGCCCCGAGGTCGTCGAGGTCGTCGGCGTGTGCACCGACATCTGCGTGCTCCACACCGTCGCCGACCTGCGCAACCGCGACTACCAAGTCGTGGTCAGGGCCGACATGGTGGCGACCTACGACGCCCCGGGGCACCCGGGCGACGAGGTCGACCGCTTCGCCCTCGACCACATGCGCGACATCCTCGGCGCACGCATCGAAGGACGTCCGGCCTGCTGACTGCGGGCGGTCCGCCGCCGCCTGGCGGGGCCGGCAGCGGGCGTGCCGCCGCGTCGGCGCCCTGTCTCGTCGCCCCGCCGTCACGGTCACAGCCGGGCCTGCGCGGCGACGCCCCGCCAGTGCGGCGACGCCCCGCCACGGCCGTCACCGCGTACCGGCAGGGACGTCTCTGCCGGGCGGGACCGCGCGGCAACGCCCGTTCGCGCGCTGCGCCCTCGCCGGTGTGCCGCGGCTCAGGGCGTGGGCTCGGGCGTGGCCGTGCCCGGCGCCTCGTCCTCGGCGAGCAGGGTCACGAACCGGGTGGCGGAGCGCCCGAGCTCGCTGTCCGGGTCGAGCCCGGCCGCCCTGCCCCACTCGGCCACGGCGCGGGCCAGATCCTGGTGGGCGAAGGCGACGACCGCCAGTTGGTAGTGCGCCTCCTGCAGCTCCGGCCAGCGTTCCACCGCAGTCTCGAGAGCGGTCAGGGCCTCCCTCCGCCGGCCCTGCCGATAGCGGACGAGTGCCAGGCGCACGTGGGCGACAGGGCCCAGGGCGTCGTCGTCGAGGATCTCCGTGTAGATGCGCGCCGCCTTGCGGTACTGCTCTGCCGTCACGTAGCTGTCGGCCAGTTCCAGCTTGACCTCGGGGTCGTCGGGATCGGCGGCCAGGCTGCGCTCGAGCACGTCACACCGCAGCCGCGCCACGGCGACGTCGCTCATGACGATGGAAGTCTCGTCGCCTCGCGAGGCGTGCCGGGGGGGCTGCTCGACGGCGTCGCCCGTACGGCTGCCGACGGCGATGGCCACGGTGACGGCTGCGACAGCGACGATGATGGCGATGAGGCCGACGTGCTCTCTCACCGGGGCGCCCTCACGGAAGGAAGGTCTCGAGGGCTCGGAGTATACCGCAGGTGGGCGTCGGCCTCGGCCGACGGAGGGCCGTCGCGGGCGGCGCGGCAGTTGACCGCACCACGGTGCGGCCGCTACAGTCAATCGGACCGAGATGGTCCGGTCTGAAGTCGAGGAGGAGCACGTGGGTCTACAGCTGACGCGGGGCGCGGAGTACGGTCTGCGCGCGATGATGTACCTGGCGCGCGTGCCCGAGGGTGAGGTCGCCTCGCTGCGCGAGATCGGCCGCGAGCAGGAGATCCCCGAGAGCTTCCTCGCCAAGATCCTGCAGACGCTGGTGCACGCCGGGCTGGCGAACTCGCAGCGCGGGGCGCGCGGAGGCTTCTCGCTCGCGCGGACCGCCGAGGCGATCAGCGCCCGCGAGGTGATCGAAGCCGTCGACGGCCCCATCGCCCTCAACGGCTGCGTGCTTTGGCCCGAGGAGTGCGGCCGCAGCGAGCGCTGCCCCATGCACGACGTCTGGGTCGAGGCACAGAGCGAGATGATGCGGGTGCTCGACGGCGTGCATCTCGACTCGCTCGCGCACGAGCACGCCGTCTGACGGCCGTCCGCGTCGCCGCTCTCTCCGCGTCACGCAGTCTGAGCCCGGCCGATCCTGTCGCCGACCTCTCTGCGTCACGCTGCCTGAGCCCGGCCGGCTGCGCCGCCGCCCTCGGCTCTCTGTGTCACGCCTCCTGCGCCCCGCCGGATCGGCCGCCGACGCCTTCGCCGCGACCGGGGGCGCGGTCGTCGTAGCCCCGGGGGTGCGTCTGCAGCCACGCCCAGGCGTCGCCGACGGCGTCGCCCAGCGTGCGCCGCGGTCGCCACCCGAGGAGGCGGGCGGCGAGGTCGTTGGAGGCGACCAGTGCCGGGGGGTCGCCGGGGCGCCGCGCGACGGTGCGGCGGTGCAGCGTACGCCCCGTCGCCGTCTCCACGGCAGCCAGCACCTCGAGGACGCTGGCGCCGGCGCCGGTGCCGAGGTTGCAGGCGCCGCCCCCCGACGGCAGTCGGTCCAGGGCGGCGATGTGCGCCTCGGCGAGGTCGGCGACGTGCACGTAGTCCCGTACGCAGGTGCCGTCCGCCGTGGGGTAGTCCTGCCCGTACACCTGCAGCTCGCCGCCGTCGCGCGCCGCGCGCAGGGCGAGGGGGACGAGGTGTGACTCGGGGTCGTGGTCCTCGCCGCACGGTCCGTCGGCGCCGCAGGCGTTGAAGTAGCGCAGGGCGAGGAAGGCGAGCCCGTCACGGGCGGCGGCTCTCGCCAGCAGGCGCTCGCCGGCGAGCTTGGTCTCGCCGTACGGGTTCTCCGGACGGAGGACGGCCGTCTCGGCGATCGGCACGTTGTCGGGGGCGCCGTAGACCGCCGCCGTCGACGAGAACACCAGACGCGCGACCCCAGCCGCCGTCATGGCCTCGAGCAGGGCCTCCGTCCCCCCGACGTTGACGTCGTGGTACAGCTCCGGGCGCGCGACGGACTCGGCCACCTCGGCGAGGGCGGCCATGTGGACGACCGCCTCGCAGCGCTCAGCGTGCAGAAGGTCGCGCACGAAGGACGTGTCGCGCACGTCACCGACGACGAGGCGCGCGCCCGCGGCGACCGCCACGGCGTGGCCGCGCGAGAGGTCGTCGAGCGCCGTCACGGAGTGGCCCCGGGCGAGCAGCCGGGCGACGATCACGCTGCCGATGTAGCCGGCTCCGCCGGTGACGAGGACGCGCATGCGTGGCTCCGATCTCTACTCGCCGGCATCAGGACTGGTCACGTCGATGCTATCAGGCGCTGCACGCCGAACGGCCGCGGCCCGGGAGCGTGTCGCTCCCGGGCCGCGGCCCGAACGTGCCTTCGAGGCTGACTGTGCGGCGCGACCGCGCCGCCGGGGTCAGCCTCAGCCGAAGGGGCTGCCGGTGGGCGCCCCGCAGGAGCCGCCGAGGTTGCGCAGGAAGCTCGTGAACTTCTGCCGCACCTCGGTCGACCCGCACTGCGGGCACTCCGTGTGCTCGTCGTCCAGGAAGCCCTTCAGGTACAACTCGAACTGATGTCCGCAGTGCTCGCAGACGAGGTCGTAGGTGGCCATGTGCCTCCAGCGGTCGCCGATGTATACCCTGTGGGGTATTGTACCTGAAGGGAGCCGCAGGGCAAACACCGAATCCCCGGTGAGCCCCCGTGCCGAGTCGGAGACTGTGGGCCCTGTCGGCCCGCGGGCGGCGAGACGAGCGCGGGGTGAGCGCGGGCTTCGCACTCGACCGCCCAGTATGAGGAGGAGCATGGACGCCAAGCGGATCATCAGTGTCGTCATCATCGCGGCGATCGCCGTCACCGTGGTCTTCGTCCTCGTGCGCGACAGCGGCGACGAGGCGGCGACCAAGGGGGGCGGGGGGAGTACGCCGCTTGCCGGCGAGACCCTCGACGGCGAGGAGTTCGACCTCTCCGATACGAGCGGCCAGGCCACGGTCGTCAACTTCTTCGCCTCGTGGTGCCCGCCGTGCAACGAGGAGGCGCCCGAGCTCGTCGCCTTCGCCGCGGCGCACCCGGACGTCGCCGTCGTCGGTGTGGCCACCAGTGACGCCCGCGACGACGCCGCCGGTTTCGTGGGCAAGTACGGCATCGGGTTCCCGGTCGTCTTCGACGCCGCCGGCGAGCTCGGCGCGGCCTGGGGCATCGAGTACCTGCCGACCACCCTGTTCCTCGATGCGGAGGGCCGCGAGGTCGAGCGTCTCGTCGGCGGCGCGACCCAGGCCCAGTTCGAGGACAAGCTCGCGGCCGCGCAGTAACGGGTGAGTGCGCTCGCTCTCATCGGGGAGTCGCTCTCGCTGGCGCCGCCGGCGCTCGCCGCCGCCGGCGCCTGGCTCGCGCCGCCGACCGGTCAGATCGTCTCCGCGTCCGCTTGGCTCGCGTCCCCGCCCGCCTGGCTCGTCTCACCGTTCGCGACCCCGGGCGTCACGGTCGAGTCGCTCTCGCCGGCCTCGGCCGGGCTCGCCTTCGTCGCCGGCCTGCTCTCGTTCCTCTCGCCGTGCGTGCTGCCCCTGCTGCCGGTGTACCTCTCGTTCGTCTCCGGGACGGGGGTGGACGAGCTCGCGACCGGCAGGCGACGGCTGCTCGGGGTCTCGTTGCTCTTCGTCGCCGGCTTCACCGCCGTCTTCGTGGCGCTGGGCGCCGGGGCGGGCGGCGTCGGCGCGCTGCTCACCGACTATCGCCGCGAGCTGGAGGTCGCCGCCGGCGCGTTCGTCGCCCTGAGCGGTCTCGCCGTGGCCGGCCTGATCAGCCTGCCCGAGCGCGGCATCGGCCTGTCGCCGCGGCTGCGGGGACCGGCGGGTGCCGTCCTGACCGGGGCGGCGCTGGCCGTCGCCTGGACGCCGTGCGTCGGCTACGTCCTCGGCGCGATCCTGAGCATGGCCGCGTCGAGCCAGAGCGCGTCCGACGGCGCGCTCCTCCTGCTCATGTACTCCTTCGGGCTCGGCGTGCCCTTCGTCGCCGCCGCCTTGGCCTTCGGCTGGGTGAGCGCCCGCCTCGACGTCGTCAAGCGTCACTACGCGACGGTCAGGGTGGTCGCCGGGGCGATCATGGTGGTCGCGGGCCTCCTCATGATGCTGGGCGTCTTCTCGCGCCTCAGCGGCTGGCTGCCGGCCCTCGACCTCGGCGGGTTCTGACCGGAGAGGTCCCCGGGGTGCCCGCGTCGTGGGCTGCGGGTGAGTGCCGGGTGCGGCTCACCGTGTGGTGTCGGGCCCACGCCGCTGAGTGGTGTGGGGGCGCGGTCGTGCAGCTGCGCCCGCCCCGTTCCCTCGCGCGACGACGAGCGCGGCCTTATCTGCGGCGCCGACCCGGTCCGTGCGCCCGTCGTCGTCCCGATATGCTTGCCCGATGGGCGCCCGTCATCGTGTACCCGAGCCCTCGGCGGCCGGCCGCGCTTCGGCCGCCGCGTTGCGGCGGCTGGCGGCCGGCCGCGTCGGCGACACCGCGCTCACGCGCTGGCTCTACGCGACCGACGCCTCGGGGTACCGCGTGGTCCCGGAGGTGGTGCTCGTCGCGGGCTCGACCGACGACCTGATCGCCGCCGCGCATGTCGCCGCCGAGCACGGTCTGCCGCTCACGCTGCGCGGCGCGGCCACGAGCCTCGCCGGGCAGGCGATCGGCCCGGGCATCGTCGTCGACTGCTTCAGGCTCTCGCGCATCCTCGCCGTCGACCCGGACCGGCGCACGGCGCGTGTCGAGCCCGGCGTCGTGCAGGCCCAGCTCAACCGTGCGGTCGCCGTGCACGGCCTCGAGTTCGGCCCCGACACCTCCACCGTCGACCAGGCGACGATCGGTGGCATGGTGGGCAACAACTCGTCCGGGTCGCGCTCGATCGTGTACGGCGAGACGCGCGACAAGACGCTGCGCGTCGCCGCCGTGCTCCCCGGGGGTGACCACGTCGTGGCGCGCCGCTCGCCGACGGCGGACCCCGGCGACGGGCTGCGCGGATCGGCCGCTGCGCGTCTCGGCGGTGCGCTGCGCGAGGTCGCCGCGCGTGTTGCCGCGGCGGGGGTGGAGCGCTACCCGCAGACCGCGCGCTGCACGACGGGGTACGACCTGCGCACCCTGCTGGGGCCGGCGCCCGACCCGGCTCGCCTGCTCGCCGGCTCCGAGGGCACCCTCGCGGTCTTCACCGAGATCGAGGTCGCGCTCGACCCGCTCCCGGCGCAGCGGCTGGGCGCGGCGTTCACCTTCGCCACCGTGCGCGAAGCTCTCGAGGCCAACGTCGCCCTGCTCGCCACCCGGCCCTCGGCCGTCGAGCTGCTCGACCTCGACCCGCTGCGTGCGTCCCCGCACCTCGCGGACTACCGGCGGATGGCGGCGCTCCTGGCGGGCGACGAACGGGCGATGCTCATCGTCGAGTACCAGGGCGAGCCGGAAGAGGTCGCCGACGGCCTCGCTCGGCTGCGTGCCCTCGAGCCGGGCCTCGGGGCCCGACGGGCGATGGCGCTCGACGAGACCGCGGCGATGGCGGCGGCGGCGGCGCTGCGTCGCGCCGTGCTGCCCCTGCTCATGGGCGCGCCCGGCGCCGAGCGGCCGGCGTCGTTCGTGGAGGACACCGCGGTCGCCCCGGAGCGGCTCGCCGACTTCGTCGACGAGTTCCGCCGGCTGGTCGCCGCGCACGGGGCGCGGGCTTCGTTCAGCGGGCATGCCTCGGCCGGCTGCCTCCACGTGCGGCCGCTTCTCGATCTCAAGTCCGCCGCCGGGGTGGCCACGATGGCCGCGCTCGCCGACGAGGTCGCGCGGCTCGTCGCCGGCTACCACGGGGCGCTCTCCGGCGAACACGGCTGCGGGCGCTCGCGCTCCTTCTACCTGCCGCAGCTGTACGGGCCCGAGCTGTACGGCGCGATGGTCGCCCTCAAGGACGCCTTCGACCCCGACCGTCTGCTCGCGCCGGGCGTGCTCGTCGAGGGTCGGCCGGTGACCGTCGATCTCCGCTTCGGGGCCGACTACCGCGCGGACGGCGCCTGGCGGCCGCGTCTCTCGTACGCCGCCGAGGGCGGCTTCGACGCCGCCGTGGAGCGCTGCTTCGGCGCCGGGCTCTGCAAGAAGACCACCGGCTCGATGTGCCCGACGGCGATGATCGACCGCGACGAGACGCTCACCACTCGGGCGCGCGCCAACGCGCTGCAGGGCGTGCTCTGCGGCGCCGTGCCCCTGGACGCCATCGGCGAGGACGAGTTCAGTGAGGTCCTCGGCACCTGCGTCGCCTGCAAGGCCTGCAAGGCGGAGTGCCCCGCCGGGGTCGACATGGCGGCGCTCAAAGTCGAGTGGCTCGCCGAGCTGCGGGCGCAGCGGGGGGTGCCGCCGCTGGCCCGCGCCATCGGCGACTTCCGCCGCCTCGCCCGCCTCGCCGCCCCGGTGGCTCCGGCGATCGACGCTCTGGCACACACCGGATTCGCGCGCCGGCTCGCCCCGCTCGCCGGCGTGGCCGCCGAGCGCCCGCTGCCGTCGTTCGCGCGACGCCCGCTGAGCGCGCGGCTCGCCGCTGCCGGGGCGGCCGCAGCCCAGTCCCCGGCCGAGTCTTCGGCCGCCGTTCAGCTGCCCTCCGATGGGGCCGCGCCGCCCGCGCCGGGCCGCCCGTCGGCCGCGCCGGGCCGCCCGTCGGCCGCGCCGGGTCGCCCGTCGGCCGCGCCGCTGGCGGCTTCGGCCGTGGTCTCGCCGGGTGATCCGCTCGCCGGGGGCGTCGCGCTCTTCGCCGATTGCTTCGTCGAGCATCAGGAGCCCGAGATCGGCGAGGCCTTCGTGCGGCTCCTCGGCGCGGCGCGGGTCGGCGTGACCCTGGTCGACGCCGGCTGCTGCGGGCGCACGGCGCTGTCGACGGGCCAGATCGACCTCGCCCGTCGCCGGGCGCGGAGCTGCCTCGAGGCGCTCCATGCGCAGGTAGCGGCCGGAAGGCGGGTGGCGGTCGTCGAGCCGAGTTGCCTCTCCATGATCCACGACGACTGGCGGCGTCTGCTGCCCGGCGACGAGCGCGTCGCCGCGGTCGCCGCGGCCAGCCGGCCGGCGCTAGGGATCGCCGCCGATCTCGCCGCCGCCGGCCGCCTGCGCTTCCGCCCCGGCGGTGCCGCCGTCTTCCACCCCCACTGTCACGAGCGCGCCGTCTTCACGCCGGCGGCCACCGAGCGTGCCCTGCGTGCGGTCGACGGCCTCGAGCTGGAGGTGCTCGACTGCGGCTGCTGCGGCATGTCGGGGGTGTTCGGCTACGAGAAGGAGCACTACGCGACCAGCGTGGCGATCGCCGAGCACGCGCTGCTCCCGGCGCTGCGGGCGGCCCGGCCGGACGCGGCGATCCTGGCCAGCGGCACGTCGTGCCGCGCGCAGATCGCCGACCTCGACGGCCGCACGGCCCTGCACCCGCTGGTGTTCCTCGCCGCGCGCCTCGAGGCGTGAGGCCGCCGTCGCCGGGGAAGACGCGTCGGTCGCCACTCGAGGGGCGGTCGACGGGGTTGAGCCGGCCCAGCGCCGCATCTAAGCTATGGACGACGGCACGTCGATGAGAGCCGTCGGCACGACGACCGAGCGGTGGTGAGCACGTCCATGGCCGAGCGCAGCGCGCCCGAAGCCAGGAGCGAGACGGAGGACGCGCGCCGCCCGCGGCGCAAGGCCGCGGGCGTCCACATCGACCCCGAGCTCTGCAAGGTCTGCGGCATCTGCGTGGCGCTCTGCCCGCAGGACGTCTTCGACTCCGACGGCCGCGACGTGCCCGTAGTGGCGCGCCTCGAGGCGTGCACGGCGTGCCGGTTCTGCGAGCTCCACTGCCCCGACTTCGCCATCGAGGTCGAGGCGGCGCCCACGCCCGCTGAGGCAGAGGCCGCCGAGGTCGAGGCGGGGCCCGCGTCCGCCGAGGAGCCGGCCGCCGAGGCCGACGCCGGCGACGCGGCCGTGCCGGAGCCCGAAGGGGAGACCTCCTGATGCCCGCCGAGCGCCGCCTCCTGCAGGGCAACGAGGCCGTCGCCGAGGGCGCCATCGCCGCCGGCGCCCGCTTCTTCGCCGGCTACCCGATCACCCCCTCGACCGAGATCGCCGAGACCCTCTCGCGGCGCATGCCCGAGGTGGGGGGCACCTTCATCCAGATGGAGGACGAGATCGCCTCGATCGCCGCCGTCGTCGGCGCCTCCCTGGCCGGCGTCAAGTCGCTGACCGCGACCTCCGGCCCGGGCTTCTCGCTGATGCAGGAGATGATCGGCTACGCGGCCATGACCCAGGTGCCGTGCGTGATCGTCGACGTGATGCGCGGCGGACCCTCGACCGGCCTGCCCACCGAGCCCAGTCAGGGCGACGTCATGCAGGCCCGCTGGGGCACTCACGGGGAGCACTCGGTGATCGTGCTCGTGCCGAGCTCCGTCGAGGAGTGCTTCACGCTCACCGTCGACGCGTTCAACCTCTCGGAGCAGTACCGCACGCCGGTCATCGTGCTCTCCGACGCCATGGTCGGGCACATGCGCGAGGCCGTGGCGCTGCCGCTCCCCGAGGAGCTCCGCGTCGCCGAGCGCGGCGAGCCCGACGTGGAGCCCGACGACTACGACACCGTGATGTCGACGCTCGACAACATCCTCCCGCGCCCCGACCTCGGTTCGCGCTTCCGGGTGCACGTCACCGGCCTCGTCTACAACCGCCGCAGCGGCGTTCCCGAGACGGGGAGCCCAGACGTCGCCCAGGACCTGGGCCGCTACCTGCGCGAGAAGATCTACCACCACCGCGAGGCCATCGTGCGCGTCGAGGAGTTCATGATGGAGGGCGCCGAGGTCGCGGTCTTCGCCTACGGCTCGGTCGCCCGGGCGGCGCGCGCCGCCGTCCGGTGGGCGCGTGCCCAGGGGGTGCCGGTCGGTCTCGTGCGGCCGATCACGCTCTGGCCCTTGCCGACGGCCGCCGTCGACCACATGGCCGAGCAGGTCCGCACCGTGATCGTGCCCGAGATGAACATCCGCCAGATCGCCTGGGAGGTCCAGGCGGCCGTCGCCGGCCGGGCGCGGGTCGTCGACTACGGCCGTGTCGACGGCGCCCTGATCACCCCCGAGCAGATCAAGGACCTCGTGAAGAAGGAGTTCCACTATCACCGCTTTAGTTGACGAGCTGAAGCTCGAGCGGCCGCCGACCGACGATCGCCTGCCCAAGGTGACGCGGCACGCGACGGCCGAGATCCGCGAGCACCTGCGCAGCGCGAAGACGCTGTGGTGCCCGGGCTGCACCAACGGCATCGTCACGCGGGCGATGATCGACGCCTATCTCTCGCTCGGCCTCGACCCCGAGAAGGTGACCGTCGTGGCCGGCATCGGCTGCGCCGGCAGGATCACCGCCTACCTCGACTACTCGACCGTCCATACCGCCCACGGTCGCGCCCTCGCCGTCGCCACCGGCGCCAAGCTCGCCGACCCGGAGCTGGTCGTGAGCGTCGTGATGGGCGATGGCGACTGCGCGGCGATCGGCGGCAACCATCTGATCCACGCCGCGCGGCGCAACGTCGACCTGACGGCGATCGTGTTCAACAACGACATCTACGGCATGACCGGCGGGCAGGCCGGGCCCACGACCCACGAGGGCGACGTCTCCAAGACGAGCCCCTTCGGCCACCCCGAGCCCGCCTTCGACATCTGCGAGCTGGCCCGCGCCGCGGGGGCGACCTTCGTCGCCCGCGGCACGCCCTACGCCTACCTCAAGCTGGTCCAGCTCCTCGCCGGCGGGATCGTGCACAAGGGTTTCTCGCTCGTCGAGGTCATGTCCAACTGCCCCACCTACTACGGGCGCTTCAACCGGACGCCGGTGCCCGCCGAGATGCTCAAGCTGCAGCAGAAGCAGGCGGTGCCGGTCGAGAAGCACAAGGCCGGGGCGCCGATGACCGAGGAGCAGTTCCCGGTCGGCGTGCTGCACCACGTCGAGCGCGCCGAGTACCTCGAGGCCTACGAGGAGGTGCGGCGCCGTGCTACCGGCATCAAGGTCTGACGCCGCCGCCGCGGCGGCCCCGGGCGCCGACCGTGCCGGGCCGCTCGAGTTCCGCCTCTCCGGCTCCGGCGGCCAGGGCATCATCCTCGCCGCGACCATCCTCGCCGAGGTCGCCTGCACGGCCGGGTACGAGGTCGTCCAGACACAGAGCTACGGCCCCGAGGCGCGCGGCGGCGCCAGCGCCGCCGAGGTCATCGTCGCGCGCGCACCCATCGACTTCCCCGAGGTCGAGCACCCCGACCTCACGCTCTGCCTCTCGCAGGAGGCCTTCGACAAGTACGCCGGGCGCACGCGCGCCGGCGGCTTCGTCGTCTACGACAGCGGCCTCGTCGAGCCGTCCGGGCTCGACGGGCGCGCACGCCTCATCGGCCTGCCGTTCACGGCCACCGCGCGCGAGCTCGCCGGCACCCCGCAGGCGGCCAACATGGTGGCGCTCGGCGCGCTCGAGGGCCTGCTCGAGCTGGTGGGCTATGCGGCCCTGGTCGACAGCGTCCACGCCCGCCTGCCACGCAAGCTGCTCGAGGGCAATCTCAAGGCCCTGAACGCAGGGTACGAGGCGGCGCGGGCGGCCGCCACGCCAGTGGAGCCGCTGACGTTCGCGCTGTTCCGTTTGTTCGAGGTGACGGGCGATCGGGCGGCCTACGAGTGGGTCTATTTCGACCGCTACCGGCGGCTGGCCGCGCTGGCCCTTACCAGCGCGATCGACGCGACCGACGATTATCTGCCCGCGCTGCATGATCTGCTGTGGGACGTGTGCCAACTGTATACCTGGGCCCTGCCCGCGCATTTGCCAGTGGGCGTAGAAGCGGCCCAGGCCCACCGCGTGCCGCCGGAGCAGGTGGCGCAGGCGTTCCACCGCTCCAGGGACCTGTTGACCGACATACTACAAGAGGACGAGCTCGCCATCTGGGAGCGAGAGAGCCTCGATCTGCTGAGGCGGTCTGCGCGGTCGAGGGAGGTAGGGTTGGAGTACCTGAGCGCCTGTCCGGGCGTAGCCAGGCTTCTCAACCTGCCGGACATGCTTATGTGGCTGCGTAGCGGACGGGATCTGTTCGACGCTGCCCCTTCGTTGGCCACGACGTATTTCAGCGCCAGCGCTGAGGCTGTCCAGTACCTGCGGCCCCGCAACGTGTCGCGCTGGGCGACTCTTGGACGTAGCCTTTACAAGGGCACCTGGAACTCCACCACTCTGGCCACGCGTTTCTTCCAGATGAGCCCCGAGCTTCTGAAACATGTCTCCTTCTGGGACCTGGAGTACTTCGCAGGCGTCCTGGAAGTGCTGGCGGGCAAGTCCTGCGACCTGGCATGTGAGTGCATGAACTCGGGCACC
>ENA-ORXD01002252-ORXD01002252.1-sediment-metagenome-genome-assembly--contig:-NODE-2252-length-13296-cov-3.337923_pt1 | contig 13296 bp, 13 predicted proteins | sample MGYA00237862_ERZ511471 | MGnify/ENA metagenome assembly ERZ511471 | reverse complement strand
CGCGGCAATAGGCGCCGGCCTGCCGATCGCCGAACCGACAAGTTCCATGGTGGTGGATATTGGCGGTGGAACGACGGAAGTTGCTGTGATATCTCTGTCCGGCATAGTTTATTCAAAATCTGTCCGGGTAGCCGGGGATAAAATTGACGAAGAAATTGTCCAGTATATGAAGCGCAAGTACAGTCTGCTGATCGGAGAAAGAACGGCAGAAATTATTAAGACGGAGATTGGCTGTGCTTATCCCCTGGAAGAGATAAAAGCAATCGATGTGAAAGGCAGGGACCTGATTTCAGGCATTCCAAAAACCATCGAAACTAATTCGGAAGAAATAAGAGAATCCATTACCGAACCGGTCACCCTCATTGTTGACGCTATCAAAGATGCGCTGGAGAACGCGCCTCCGGAACTGGCTGGAGATATAGTTGACCGCGGTATAGTGCTAACCGGCGGCGGAGCACTACTCAAGAACATCGATGTCCTTGTCCGCGAAGAAACCGGCCTGCCGATAACAATTGCTGATGATCCTCTATCTGCAGTAGCACGTGGTGCCGGTATGGCCCTTGATCAATTGGATGTTCTCAAAGAAGTTACTATTCAGATATAATATTTTATTATAAAGCACGGGCAAGTTTAAGATAATTATTGCAGGTTAAAGGAATTCAGATAGCTATCCATAATTGGTATAAAGGTAACTGCTTAAAGAAAAACGAAAAATTATAATGGACTTGACAAATTAAAATCATTTCATCCTCATATTCTAAGAGGCAGTGTGTTAATCAACGTCGCCTTTATTTTCCTCTCAGGTAAGAAATGTTTTTTTTCAGGAATTACAAAACTATCATTTTTATCTTGATCCTCATTGCAGTTGCCTTGATTTTGCTTTCCTTAAATTTAAAGCGTGAACCTCAAACACCCCTGATAAAAAAGCTTGTCCTAGAAGCTGCTTCTCCTATTCAAAAAACCTTGGATACTGCAATTAAAAGTATTGCCGACGGTTGGTCCCGTTATATCTTTCTGGTGAACATTGAAGCGGAGAATAAAAATTTAACCAAGAATGTAAATGATCTGAAATCACAATTGGTCTTATATCAGGAAAGCTACCTGGAATTGCAGCGGCTCCAAAAACTGCTTGCCCTCAAAGATAATTATAATTTCAATTTTATAACATGCCGTGTTATCGGCCAGGAACAGATTGTCTTTTCCAAAACAATCCAACTCAATAAAGGAACTGCGCAGGGAGTTAATATCGGCATGCCCGTTATGGCAGGACCGGGCTTAATCGGAAGGGTAATTGATGCATCCTGGCATACCGCCAAAGTGATGCTCCTGACCGACGAAAACAGCAACATTGGTGCGATTGTCCAGAGGAATAGAACACAAGGAGTCATCTGTGGCGCGGGTTCTCGCGGCTGTGTATTGAAATACGTCTCTAAAACTCAGGACGTAAAAGAAGGAGATATCGTCGTTTCTTCCGGAATGGGTGGTGTATTTCCTAAAGGGTTGATGATCGGTTCAGTTAAACGCGTTGATAAACAGGAGGCGGGACTTTTTCTGAAGGTTGTCGTAACACCTTCTGTTGATTTATCAAAGTTGGAAGAAGTCGTAGTATTAGCTTCCATAGAAGATGGAAATAAGGATAAGTAGCAATGATTTATTACTTAATTTCTCCTTTTTTTTCCATATTATTAATTGTTCTACAGACCACTATAGCAGACATATTTTTTTCCGGAAGGCTGATTTTTGAAATATCGATTATTGTTGTAATTTATGTAGGATTTCGCCTGCCTTTGATAAAAGGAGCTTTATCGGCATTTATTTTGGGTTTTGTTTTTGATTGCCTGGTCTCTTCCGTTTTCGGGTTTTTCACTTTAATTTATGTTCTTGTTTTTTTTATTTCCTTTTTCGTGTCGGCCAGAATGGTCACGGGAAGTGTTTATTTCATTGCCATTTTCACATTAATTTGCGCTTGTTTAGAACAATTTGCCGTTGTTTTATTTTATAGGTTGATTTATGGATCTGCTGTATTAAATAATATATACTACATTAATTTTTTACAGCCTCTTATCGTTGGACTGCTGGCACCGGCATTCTTTAACATGATGCGTAAAGTTGAGGGTTTCTTGTATGACAACCAGTCCACACCTGTTGAACGGACCGGAGCCGGCCGACTTCAGACAGAAATTTAAAATTATTATTATATTTATTATTTTCGCTCTGATCATCCTTTTAGCCAGGCTCTGGTATCTGCAGGTAATCAAAGGCAATGAGTTAAAGCAAAGATCGGAAAATAATTCCGTCCGTTTCCGGAATATTATGCCTTTGCGCGGCTTAATTATGGATAGAAATGGGCATGTTCTCGTCGACAATCGTCCTTCATTTGACATCCTCTACATACCCAGCAGAGGAAAAAATCCGGAACACTTAATTCATAAGCTCAAGGACCTCTACAACAAAAGATCTCTGGGATTTTCTTACGATCAGAATTTTCCACAAAAATTAAAGCCTTATCTACCGGTTAAATTGGAAAAAAACGTAAGCATGGAAAAAGTTGCACTTATTGAAACCAATATCTTGGATCTGCCGGGCCTTTATATAAATGTTAACCCCGTTCGTTTATATCTGGATGGAGAAATGATAGCCCCCATTATCGGCTACACCGGAGAAATCAGTAAAGAAGAGCTGGAAAAAAACATTCAGAATGATGAATATATTTCCGGTGAAATTATGGGAAAACATGGAGTTGAAAAGCTATTTGATTCTTACATCCGTGGCAAGCGAGGAGCGGAAGTGGTTGAGGTAAATGCCTATGGCAAAGAAGTTAAGAATTTAGGACGCATAAATCCCGTTTCCGGCCATAATGTTGTTTTAACCATTGATTTCGAATTGCAAAGAACAGCATGGGAAGCGTTTGCCGGCAGAGCCGGGGCGGCGGTTGCTCTCGATCCCCGCGACGGATCAGTATTAGCCATGGTTAGTTCACCTTCTTTTGACCCTAATTTATTCAACAGTGGAATATCCGGCGATGATTGGAAAAAGCTTTTGTCTGATCCTCTGACACCTTTAGCCAATAGAGCAATTTCCGGACAATATCCGCCCGGATCAACTTACAAACTAATTGTGGCGGCGGCAGCCCTGGAGGAAGGCCTTATAACTCCGGCCACAAAATTCTTTTGCGACGGTTCATTTATTTTTGGAAACAGAACTTTTCGCTGCTGGCAAAAAAAAGGGCATGGTTGGGTCAACCTCCATCGGGCGCTTGTCGAATCATGTGATGTCTACTTCTATAATGTCGGCAGATTGCTGGGAGTGGACAAGATTGCTCACTATGCCAGGCTTTTTGGTCTGGGCGAGGCTACGGGCATTGATTTGCCTAATGAAAAAACCGGGTTAATTCCTACAAAGCAATGGAAATTAGCGAAAATGAAAGAACCGTGGCATCAAGGCGAAACTATCTCTATTTCTATCGGTCAGGGTTTTGATTTAGTAACTCCTATACAGCTGGCTTTTGCCTACAGCAATTTTGCTAATTACGGAATGAAATGGCGACCGTTTTTAGTCAAAAGAATTGAAACCACAGATGGACGAATTATTAAGGAATTTTTGCCTGAAAATAAAGGAATAATGCCTTTTCGTAAAGAAACATTTGATTTGCTCAATCAGGCGCTGTGGGGTGTAGTTAATGAACCAGGCGGTACAGCCAGGTCTGCCCAGAGGCCCCATGCTGATGTCTGCGGCAAGACCGGAACAGCTCAGGTCATAGGCATGCCGGAAAATGAAAAATCCCGTCGGGAGAAAAAAATCGGGGCATTACAAAGAGACCATGCTTTATTTGTTTGCTTTGCACCAAAGAAAAATCCGGAAATAGCTATAGCAGTAATAGTTGAAAATGCCGGCCATGGCGGTTCCGTTGCCGCTCCGATTGCCCGCAAAATTCTGGATGCCTATTTTGAAGAGAAGAAAAAAATAAAGCAGGCGCAAATTGTCGCAAAAAATCTATCGGTAAAAAGGACACAATAAGGTCAAATAATGATTTTTTTCAAATTCGATCGGCGCATTTTTCTGCATTTTGACTGGACACTTCTGGCGCTGGTGCTGATTATATGTACGGTCGGCGTAATAAATATATATTCGGCCGTTTTCAGTACCGGAGAAAGGCAATTTCCTCTTTATTTAAAACAGATCCAATGGATATTGCTGGGTTTGTTTTTTATGTTTATCGTATTTCTTATTGATTATCGCCTCATCAATGAAGTCGCTTATATAATCTATGCTATTTCCATCGTCCTTTTAGTAGTCGTTTTTCTTTACGGCTATACGACTCATGGTTCACAAAGGTGGATTTCTGTAGGCGGTTTTTCCTTTCAACCATCAGAATTAGTGAAACTGGCCGTCATCATTGCTTTAGCCAGATATCTGGACGACCACAAATCCAATGAACCTTTTACTTTAAAAGAGCTCTTCATCCCCTTCTTGATCGCCTTGGCACCTTTTATCCTGATTTTGGTGCAACCAGACTTGGGAACAGCGCTGATTATCGTGATAATTTTTGCTTCCCTTATTGCGTTTATCGGCATCGATTGGAAGTCTGTCGCAATTTTGTTGTCGGGCTGCTTGATATGCCTTCCCCTCGGCTGGCAATTTCTGAAAGATTATCAGAAAGACAGATTGATTACCTTTCTTAACCCCGATCAAGATCCGCTGGGCGCCGGCTATCATATCATTCAATCCATCATTGCTGTTGGGTCGGGTGGAATTTTTGGCAAGGGATTCATCAAAGGCTCCCAAACGCAGCTGAAGTTTCTGCCGGAACAGCAAACCGATTTTGTTTTTTCCGTTTTTGCTGAAGAGTGGGGTTTTATTGGAGCGTTGATCCTGATTGTCATGTTTATGTCTCTTATTTTATGGGGCATAAAAATTGCCTTGCATTCCAGAGATTTATTAGGCACATTAATATCGTTTGGAATAACGGCTTTGCTTTTCTGGGAAGTTATCATTAATATTGGCATGGTATTGGGGATGCTGCCCGTTGTCGGCATTCCGCTGCCTTTTTTTAGCTATGGCGGTTCAGCAATGGTGCTTCTGCTGACGGCAATCGGATTATTAATGAACGTCAGCGTACGCAGATTCATTTTACAACGCTAAATATCTTTAAGCAATCCACAAGGAGAAGCATATGTGGGAAAAAAAGAAAGAGGTGGAAGAAGTAAGGGCTTTCTTAGGCAAGGGAGCAGAGTTTAGCGGCAAACTTATTTTTAACGGTGCCGTGAGAATTGACGGTGATTTTCAAGGAGAGGTTTATGGCCAGGGCTCCCTGGTTATCGGTGAAGGGGCGCAGGTAAAAGCCAATATCAACGTGAACAGCGTTTATATCGGCGGTAATGTTGAGGGAAATATCGACGTCAAAGAAAAAGTTAACATCCATGCGACCGGCAAGTTTTCTGGCAATGTTTCCACGCCGGTATTTATCATGGAAGAAGGCGCCCTCTTCGATGGGAAATCCCATATGACAGAAGCAAAAGAAAAGAAAATAACTGTTACTGAGGCAGTATGATTTTACCGTTTTTTCGTTGATTTCGGTTTACCGACAGCGAACCTAAAAAAGCAATTATATTAATTCAGACTAACGGTCATAAAAAAGCTTGACAAGCAAAAATGGTTGTGATTAGTCATGCGGCGGCTAGGGGATTCAGGCAAGTTTTCCTGTACTTACATTGAAATGGATCTCAGAAGCACCAAGAAAAAATTCCATTCACTAGAGGTTGAATATATTTAATGATTCGTGCCGAGTGGACAAAGAATATTTTCTTCACTCGGCTTTTTTATAAAAAGTATGAGGTAAACCGTGGTTACTGTTATTCCTGATTATACTCTTTTAATTCAAATGGTTATATTTTTGGCTTTAATTTTCATTCTTAATTTTTTGCTTTACAAACCAATCTTTTCGATAATTGAGCGCCGAAGAAAACAACTGGATGAAATAGAAAATGAAATAAAGCTTTTTAATGAGTCCGTCGACAAGAAAGCTGCCGAATACGAAGAAAAACTTAAACAGGCCAAAGCAAAAGCTCTAGAGCTGAAGAAGGAAATAATTCAAGAAGGGGCCGATCAGGCTAAAAATATTGTCGATACCGTCCGCAATGAAATTCCACTTGTCACTCAGGACTTTCAACAAAAACTGGATCAGGAAATCCAAACCGTTCGACAGATTTTACAAAGTCAATCACGCCAACTATCGATCGAAATCGCCCAAAAAATAATGGGGAGACAGGTGCAATGAGTTTTTCCTCGAATCGATTATGGAAAAAATTTATTTTTTGTCCGCCGCGCAAGCTAATCAAGTTCATGTTTTTCTTTCCCTTTTTGTTCATTCTTTTTTCGTCGTTGAGCCTTGCTTTTGCTTCCAGCGGTGGCGAACAGGGCGGAAGCAAGTGGTTTGATTTTTTCTGGAAAACTTTTGATTTTATTGTTCTTGTCGGATTTCTTTATTGGTTGCTCGCAGCAAGGATTAAGCAATTCTTCATCGGCCGCCGGCAGGATATCAAAGAATCTCTGGAGAAAACCACCGTCCAGAAAGCGGAAGCGGAGATAAAATACAGAGAATACTCGGAAAAAATTGACAAAGCCTCAGCCGAGATTGACGGCACATTTGAAATGATCAAAGCGCAGGGATTGGTGGAAAAGCAGAAGATTATTGAAGATGCCGAGCGAATCGCGAGGAAGATGAAAGAAGATGCTCAGGCGCGCACCGAGCAGGAACTGAAAAAAGCTTCCGATCAATTGCGTGCAGAAGCGGTAAAACTGTCCGTGCAAATGGCGGAAGAAATTTTAAAAAGAAACATTACGGCACGCGATCATGAAGCAATAGTCAAAGAATACATGGATAAGGTGGTGAGCAAGAATTGATCAGCAACATTTCAAAGCGATACGCGCATGCTTTTTTTGATATTGCAGCAAAAGAAAAACGTTTGGAACAATATTATGCGGAACTGAAGCAATTCACTTCCATTCTCATTCAAGATCATGCATTACGCGAATTTTTAGCCAATCCTGTTGTCGAACAGACAGACAAAAAAAGCGTTGTCGAAAAAATTATCGGCAGGCTGCAGATGTCCCCGATGACGGTCAATTTTTTAAAGCTCCTGGTCGATAAAAAAAGGATTGAAACACTGCCCAACATTGAAAACTGCTACCGGCAGTTGATGGATGACACTTTAAAAAAAGTGAGAGTTAATGTAAAAACCGCTTTTCCTCTGTCTGCTGAGATGCAAAATTTAATTCTATCCAGCTTGGGACAAATTACCGGTCAGCAGGTAGAGATGGCCGTGGAAGAAGACCCCGCTCTCTTGGGTGGTATAGTTATTGGAGTGGGTGATACACTTTACGATGGCAGCATAAGAAATCAATTGAACAAGATGAGTAATCTCTTAGGGGAGGCAAGATAAAGCATGGAAACAATTAAAGCGGAAGAAATTAGCCAAATAATTTCTGAGCAGATTAAAAGCTATGAAAAAAAGCTGGATATAAGTGAGACAGGCACCATCTTATCTGTCGGCGACGGCATTGCCAGAGTTTACGGCGTGCAAAATGCCATGGCCATGGAGCTGCTCGAATTCCCCGGCGGCATTCTGGGCATGGTCTTGAACTTGGAAACGGATAATGTCGGCGTTGCCGTTTTGGGTGAAGTTACCCATATTAAAGAGGGGGACATTGTCAAGAGAACGGGGAAAATTGCCCAGGTGCCGGTCGGTGATGCATTGCTTGGGCGCGTCATTGACGCTACCGGCCAGCCTCTCGACGGAAAAGGCCCAATCGAAACCGATGAATATCGCCGTATTGAAATGATTGCCCCGGGTGTTATTCAGCGTCAACCGGTTAATGAGCCGATGTATACCGGTTTAAAAGCTATTGACGCCATGACGCCGATTGGCCGCGGTCAGCGCGAATTGATCATCGGCGACCGCCAGATCGGAAAAACAGCCATTTGTGTCGACGCTATCATTCGGCAAAAAGATACCGGCATAAAATGTATTTACGTCGCGATTGGACAGAAAAAATCTACCGTGGCACAGGTTGTGGAAAACCTCAAAAAGCATGATGCTCTGTCTTATACCTGTGTTGTCGCCGGTTGTGCGGGCGACCCGGCAACATTGCAATATATTGCCGCTTATGCCGGTTGCTCCATTGGCGAATATTTCCGTGATCGGGGGCAGGATGCGCTGATTATTTACGATGACCTTTCCAAACAGGCTGTCGCCTATCGACAGATATCCTTGTTGCTGCGCCGTCCTCCCGGCCGTGAAGCCTTCCCCGGCGATATTTTTTACAACCACTCCCGCCTCTTGGAACGCGCCGCCCGGGTAAGCAAAGAACTGGGAGGCGGTTCTCTGACGGCGCTGCCGGTTATTGAAACTCAAGCCGGTGACGTTTCTGCTTACATCCCGACAAACGTCATCTCCATCACGGACGGCCAGGTTTATCTGGAGCCAAGCTCGTTTTTCTCCGGTATTCGTCCGGCCATCAACGTCGGCTTATCGGTGTCCCGCGTCGGCGGCGCAGCCCAGGTCAAGGCCATGAAACAGGTCGCCGGAACACTAAAGCTTGATCTGGCCCAATTCCGCGAACTGGCTGCCTTTGCCCAGTTCGGCAGCGATTTGGATAAATCAACGCAGGCCCAGTTAGACCGCGGCGTGCGCCTGGTCGAATTGCTCAAGCAGCCGCAATTTAAGCCGATGTCCCTTTCCACTCAGGTGGTAGTGCTTTTTGCCGGCACTCGAGGCTTTATCGATAAATACGAAGTGGAAAAAGTGCGCATTTACGAGGAGCAATTATTGAGCTTTATCGAATCCAAATATACGGATATCTTAAAAGAAATTGAAGAAAAGAAAGTTATCTCGCCGGAATTGGAAAAGAAAATGAAGGATGCCCTGACCGAATTCGATTCGGTCTTTGTAGCCGAATAATTATTAGTTGAGGAGAATGTTGCAGTGCCCTCGCTGAAAGATATCAAACGAAAAGTAAGCGCCGTTCAAAAGACCAAGCAGATCACCCGCGCCATGAACATGGTCGCGGCTTCTAAATTCAAATCGGCGCAACTGAGAATGGATAATTTCCGGCCTTATGCCGGTAAATTTATGGATGTATTAAACAGCTTGGCTTTACGTGTAGAAAGCATATCGCATCCGCTTTTAGCCGTCCGCGATCCCAAAAGGATTCGCGTAATTTGTATGACCTCTGATCGCGGACTATGCGGTGGCTTCAATACAAACCTCATCAAAGCTACAGAAAGGTTTTTGGCGGAGAAGACAAAAGAGGGCAAAGAAATCTCCCTGATCACCATCGGCCGCAAGGGAAGAGACTTTTTCCGCAAGAAAATTAATGTCGTGGGACAGCGGGTTGATATTCTGGGCAAGTTTGACATTACCTCGGCGGCGTCTATTGCCCGGGAGGTAATCAACCCTTTTATTCAAGAAGAATATGATGAACTTTATTTAATCTATAATCAATTTGTTAATGTTGCCGTCCAGAAGCCGACTGTCGTCCGTTTATTTCCCTTGCCTTCCATCGGGCAAAATTTGGATGTTGATCCCGAAAAGTATCTGGATTATGTCTATGAACCTTCTGAAGAATCTTTACTCCAAAAACTTTTACCCATGTATGTGAATGTACTGATCTTCAGGGCCCTGCTGGAAACATCCGCGGGTGAAAATGGCGCCCGCATGGCAGCCATGGATAATGCCACTTCCAACTGCGAAGAGTTGATCAGATCCTTGACCTTGAAAATGAACAAAGCCCGACAGGCTGCCATTACGGCCGAGTTGATGGATATTGTTGGCGGAACGGAAGCTTTAGCCAAAGGGTAAAATATTTTGCAGGATACTGCCGCACAAAAAATTTATTGATATATGACTATCAGCGAGGAGACAGTTATGAATATAGGAAAGATAGTACAAGTTATCGGACCGGTTGTGGACGTAGCCTTTGACGAGGGGAAATTACCCAGTATTTTAAATGCAATCATGATAACCAACCCGGCCATTAATGATAAGGAAGATAACTTAATTGTTGAAGTTGCATTACACTTGGGTGACAACATTGTCCGCTGCATTGCGATGGACATTACCGACGGCCTCGTCCGTGGGATGAAGGCCAAAGACAGCGGCGCACCGATTATGGTACCGGTGGGTAAGGAATGTTTAGGACGCATATTAAATGTGGTCGGGCAACCGGTGGACGGGTTAGGACCAGTTAAAGCTGAACACATGGCGCCCATTCACAGAGAATCGCCGACTTTTCTGGAACAGGATACTTCTGTTCACGTCCTGGAAACCGGCGTCAAGGTTATTGACCTGCTGGTGCCTTTTCCCCGTGGCGGGAAAATGGGTATGTTCGGGGGCGCCGGTGTCGGCAAGACCGTTGTTATGATGGAAATGATCCACAACATCGCCATGCATCACGGCGGTATCTCTGTTTTTGCCGGTGTGGGAGAAAGAACGCGCGAAGGAAATGACCTCTATCGGGAAATGCTGGAGTCCGGTGTTATTAAGCAAGCAGCCCTGATTTACGGACAAATGACTGAGCCGCCGGGAGCAAGAGCCAGAGTTGCGTTGACGGGATTAGCAGCAGCTGAATATTTCCGTGATGTAGAAGGCCAGGATGTCTTGCTGTTCATTGATAATATTTTCCGCTTTACCCAGGCGGGCTCGGAAGTTTCAGCCCTATTAGGGCGCATGCCTTCTGCAGTCGGTTATCAACCTACTCTGGCCACTGATTTGGGAGAGCTGCAGGAACGAATCACTTCCACCACCAAAGGTTCGATTACCGCCGTGCAGTGTGTGTATGTACCGGCAGACGACTTGACCGACCCCGCGCCGGCGACAACTTTTGCCCATTTAGATGGAACAGTTGTTTTGTCGCGGCCCATTGCGGAACTAGGCATCTATCCCGCCGTCGATCCGCTTGATTCCACATCGCGCATTTTAGATCCGCTCGTTCTGGGGACGGAACATTACCAGGTTGCCCGGCAGGTGCAGGTAACCTTGCAGAAATATAAGGATTTACAGGACATTATCGCCATTTTGGGCATGGATGAACTTTCCGAGGTCGACAAGTTGACGGTCAGCCGGGCGCGTAAAATACAACGGTTCTTATCACAGCCCTTCTTCGTCGCCGCCCAATTTACCGGTACGGAAGGCAAATTCGTGTCCGTTGCCGACACGGTGCGCGGATTCAAAGAAATTCTGGAAGGAAAACATGATGATCTGCCGGAGCAAGCATTCTGGATGGTGGGTGGCATTGAAGAAGCGGTAGAAAAAGCCAAGCGTCTTGCTCAATAAAAGGGGAAATTGATGTCTGACGAATTAACATTGGAAATCGTGACTCCGGAAAAGATGACTTTTTCCGGAAAAGTAGAAGAAGTTACCATCCCGGGCACGGAAGGTGAGTTTGGTGTGTTGCGCGGTCATGAACCTCTTTTGACTTCGATTGAAATCGGCGAGCTCAATTATCTAAGAAACGGCAAGAGAATTTCTTACGCCGTTAATACAGGTTACGCAGAAGTAACAGGCAGCAAGGTAACTTTATTGATTGAAACTGCGGAAAGATCCGATAATATTGATAAAAACAGAGCCAGAAAAGCAAAAGAAAGGGCAGAAGCCCTGCTGGCGAAAATCAGCAAGGATGACGCTGATTTTGAGAGAACACGAGTCGCACTATTACGGGCGGTAACACGCCTGAACGTGGCCGAAAAAGAGAAATAATAATCGGCGATAATAACCAAGAAGGCAGCATTTTCCTCAAAATGTTGCCTTCTTTATTTGCTGATCAGGCTGAAGCGGCAAAAAGTTTTAAACCCACAATACCGGCAACGATTAAACCAATGCAGACGAGGCGTTTGACGTCTGCGGACTCGCCGAACAAAAATATCCCGATGATTGCTACACCGACAGCACCGATTCCTGTCCATACGGCATAAGCGTTGCCAATGGGTATCGTCTTCAAGGCCTGGGCCAGAAAGCCAAAACTGGCCGCCATGGCAGCGATGGTAATGACGGAAGGCAAAAATTTGGTAAAGCCGTAAGTATATTTCAGGCAGACTGCCCAAATAATTTCAAAAATTCCGGCTATAATCAAAAAAAACCAATTCATCGTATTCTATACCTCTGTAAGTACTTTGATAATATAAGAAAATTTGCTGTTTTTGTTTAACTACTAATATTTAATACATTTTTTTGCAAAGTGAATTTTCTGGTATTTTTTATCGACGGACAAGCAGACCAATCACTTCCATATGCTGGGTTTGAGGAAACATATCCAGCGGTAAAAGGCTGACCAGATTATAGCCAAATTTCATTAAATTCCTGCAATCCCGTGCCTGCGTCGCCGGATTGCAGGAGACGTAGACGATCCGTTCCGGTCCCAGCGCCGTCAATCCGGCGATGGCTCTCCCGTCGCAGCCGTCCCGGGGGGGGTCGAGGAGGACCACGTCGGCGCGGATTCGCCGCGGGAGGAGTTCCCGGGCAATGACCCGCCCCACGTCTCCCCGGTGGAATGTCGCCTCCGTCAGGCCCGCCCGCCGCAGGTTGATCCCGGCCAGGCGCACCGCCTCCCGATCCCCCTCGATGCCGTAGAGGCGATCGGCCCGGGGGCCGAGGAAGATGGAAAAGAGGCCGCAGCCGCCGTAGGCGTCCAGAAGCGTCTCCCTTCCCGAGAGCCCGCAAAGGGCCACAACCGTCTCGATCAACGTTCCGGTCAGGGCTCCGTTGGCCTGGAAGAAGCCGTCATAGGCGACATCGATCCGCCGCCCGCCAACGATTCGCGTCACGTCGGGCGGCACCCCCCGACCGTCGGGAATCCCCACCGGCGCCGCCCCCGGATCGTCGGCCCAAAGGGTCAGCCGGTCGCCGGCGGGTCCGGCCTCGCCGTGCCGGAATGCCTCCCGAAGACGGGCGATCTTTTCATTGATCGAGGCCTCGCAGAGGATGCATCGCTGCACCTCGACCATCTCGCGGCTCGACGGAGCCATGAACCCCACCCGCCGGGGAAGAGTTCCGCCGCCGGCGAGATGGAGGTCCGCCTTGATCCGATAACCGAAGAAGCGCGGCGAGGCGACCAGCGGCGTCAGAGGAGGCTCGGGAAGGCCGGCAATCCGGACGAAGAGTTCCCGGACCTGCCGCTCCTTGAGGCATCGCTGGTGCGCCTCATCGACGTGCTGAAGCCGGCAGCCGCCGCAGCGGCCGTAGTCGGAGCAGGGGGGTGCCACCCGCCGCGGCGATGGCCTGCAGATCCGGAGCAGCCGCG